>Ga0172375_10000467_pt1 | contig 65553 bp, 62 predicted proteins | sample LakKiv1m_FD_114537 | JGI IMG/M metagenome (GOLD analysis project Ga0172375, IMG submission 114537) | Freshwater microbial communities from Kabuno Bay, South-Kivu, Congo - kab_092012_11.1m | ecosystem: Environmental > Aquatic > Freshwater > Lake | place: Democratic Republic of the Congo...
ACGTTTCCTAAATGAAACAATGCCAAAAAAACAAAGTGGACAATCACAAAAAAAAGCAAAAGAAAAAGATGTTGATGAACACATAAGGGTTCTTTATGTGTCTACCAACATCTTATCATTTCATTCACGGAGTCGTTTTTTTTCGATCGTTCAGCGCTCCCGGAGCAGGCGGAAGACGGTGAAGGCGTCGGCCGCGAGGAGGACGACGATCGCGACGATCGCGGTCGAGCGGACGCCCCGGAACCCGTCCGCGAACTGTGCCGGATCGACGTGGCGCACGAGGATCCCGACGAACGCCCAAAGCACGACGAGGCCGTAGCCGATGTTCTTCTGCACGAGGATCGTCGCCGTGGCGAGGATCAGTCCGACGTACATGACCGCGATCGTCCGGAGCGTCGCGCTCACCTCGACGTTCGGAACCCCGCGGGAGACGAGCCAGGTGGCGACGTTGGCGATCGCGGCCACCGTGATCCATCCGAAATAGACGCCGAACGCGGCCTTCGTCACGCCCGACAGCTCCGCCAGCAGGAACGACGCGCCGATGAGCGCGCCGAGGATCACGAACATCAGGATCACCGACAGACCGAAGCGCAGGTGGTGCCACGCGAAGATCCAGGCGACGTTGGCAAGCGACGAAACGGCGAAGAGGAGGTTCAGCTTCAGATACGCCGGATCGAGGACGGTCGAGCCGGGCACGAATACGCGGACCCCCTGCGTGACGACGTACCATCCGAGGAGGAGATAGATGACTCCCCAGACGGAAAAGGTGAACCCGGTCGGGGCGAAGAGGGTCATTTGGCCGTCGGAGACGGCACCCGTCGTCACGCCCCCGATCGGAAGGACGTTGGCGAGGACGTTGACGAGGATCATCGCGACATAGGCGGTCGCGGCGATGAGGACGGACCAGCGGTAGGCATTCATGACGTTTCCTCCTTGGAAATCGGTGCAGTGCGGAAAACGGACATCGTGCGGCGGATGCTGTCGCGGACATCGGTTCCGCCGGAAAACCCGAAGTCCGCATAGCCGAGGGAATCGGCGAGGGTCGCATGGGAGACCGAGAAATCCCGGGCGAGGATGTCGCCCATCAGGCGGCGATGGTCGAGCCCGGCTTCCTTGCCGGCGCGGCGATACCGCCGGTCGATCATCGCGCCGCCGATTGCCGCGATCCAGGCCGGAATCGGCACGACCTTCTTCGTCGTTCCGGTCGCCGCGAGCATGAGCTCGAGGATCTCCTTGTAGGAAAGGTTCTCCTTCCCCACGGGATACCGTCCCCCGTGGATGCCGTTCGCCGCCGCGGCGACGACCGCTTCGGCGACGCCGGAGACGTCGATCGCGGCCGTCCTTCCTCCGCGAGGAAAGAAGGCGGCGGCGGATCCTGCGAAATGGTCGAGGAAGAACTCCTTCCAGAGCGGCTTGCGTCCCGGCATCAGGCCGAAGATGAACGGCAGTTCGAGGAACATGACGTCGAACGAGCCGTCTTCGCCCAGTTTCGCGAGTTCGTTCTCCTGTTCGACGCGCGCCCTGACATAGGGATGGTGGCGGGAAAGAACGCCGCCGAGGATGCGGTCGTAGAACGAGAAATAGGAATTCAGGACGACGGCACGGCGAATGCCGGCCCGCTTCGCGGCGCCGAGGATCCTGCCCGCCCGCGTGACCAGCCGGTCACGGAAGAAGTCATACGCCGGCCTGTCGGGCACGGTGCGGTCGTCGGGGCCGAGGGCGTAGACGAAGGTGTCGTAGCCGTGGCCGGACATGAGGGTTTCGAGGTCGGCTTCCGTCATGGCGAAGAGGTCGCCGAAACGGATGCCGATGTCCGGCGGATACCACCCGGAGAGGTCGATCTCCTTCGGAAGCGCCACGGCGTCGACCCGGACGCCGCGCTTCAGGAAGAGCAGGGCGGAATGATAGCCGAGGAAGCCGGTGCCGCCGGCGATGAGGACGGAGTTCGTTTCATGTTTCATGGGATCCTCCTGTGGGAAGGCCGGCGGCCGATTCCCGGGACAGCGCGAGGTAGCGGTCGATGTTTTGCCGGTTGTGGGCGATCTCGTCCGGCGTCAGTTCGCGCACGATCCGCATCGGATTCCCGACGACGAGGGTGCGGGGCGGGACGGTCTTGCCGGGCGGAACGAGCGTTCCCGCACCCACCATCGCGCCTTCCTTGATGACGGCGCCGTCGAGGATGACCGCACCCATCCCGACGAGGGCGTCGTCTTCGACCGTCGCCGCGTGGATGATGGCGCCGTGTCCGATCGTCACGCGCGCGCCGATGGATGTCGGGAGACCGTCGTTCACGTGGATGACGGCGTTGTCCTGGACGTTCGTGTCGGGGCCGATGACGATGCCCGACATGTCGCCGCGGATCGTCGCGCCGTGCCAGACGTTGACGCCGGAAGCGATCGTGACGTCGCCGGCGACGACGGCGGACGGAAAGACGATCGCGGTCGGATCGATCTTGGGGAAGAGGCCGCGCCAGGCGAGGACCGACATGTCAGTCGCTTCCGCCGCGTCGCGGCTTTTTCGCGAGCGTCGCACAGTAGACGGGCAGATGGGCGTCGATCGGATCGTCCCAGCCGGACCGGTCCTCATAAAACGCGGCGATCACGAAGCCGGCATCGGTCTGGCCGCCGATCTGGTCCTCGAGGGTGTGTCCGAACTCGAGCGGTTCCTTCGCTTCGATGCGCGCCTTGAGGACGTCGGGGGGAAGCTGTTCGAGATCCGAATAGGGGATCCGGTATCGAACCTCGAGGGATCCGTCGCGCTCCATCCTGTCGAGATCGAAGATGTAGGCGACCGGGTTCATGAATCCGCTCAGCAGCGATCCGCCAGGAACGAGGACGCGGTGGCTTTCCCTCCAGACGGGACGGATGCGGTCGACGAACACGTTCGAGACGGGGTGGAAGACGAGGTCGAAGGAGGCATCGGCGAACATCGAAAGATCGCGCATGTCGCCTTCGACGAGCGCGATCCGGAGTCCGTCCCGCCGCGCGACCTCGGCGTCGCGCGCCAGCTGCGCGGGACAGTTGTCGAGGACGGTGACGTCCGCCCCCATCGCGGCGAAGAGCGGTCCCTGCTGGCCGCCGCCGCAGGCGAGGCAGAGGACGCGCTTGCCCCGGATGGCGGGATACCAGGAGGCCGGTACGGGTTTCAGCGGCGTGAGGAGCAGTGTCGCGATGCCCTTGCGGGCGGCGGCGACTTCTTCGGGGGAGACGGGGACGGTCCAGACATTGCCGGTCCGGACTTCGTTTTCCCAGGCTTCCCGGTTGTATTTGAGGAGATCCATGGCGATCACACGTCCTTTCGATGCGGTTCAAGGTCGGATGGGGAGAGCGATGGATCCGCAGAACCGGACACCCTGTCCGGCTTCTCCGGATTCACCAGGGCGGCAGCGGACTGCCGAGCACGACGATCCAGAACCAGATGTCGTACGCGATGCCGACGCCCATCGCGACGGCGTTCGTGACGATGATGGAAAGCCCGAGTTTCGGGCGGCCGTCGTGAGCGACGGCGCGTCCGAGGGCGATCCCGAGCGTACCGAAGATCGGCGGAAAGAACCAGGTCGCGACCACGGCGAAAAGAAAGCCGAAGGCGGTCCTTGCGACGAGCACGCGGAGGCGGAATGCCGCTTCGTTGCGCCGCTTCGCCGGCGTGATGCTCTTCACCAGCAGTTCGACGTTTTCTTCGATGAGTCTCCGTTCTTTTTCGTTGACGTCCGTCATCGGATCGTCCTCCTTCGCCACCGGCCGGCCGACCTCGTCCGGTTCACGCGAAGAACGCGAACCGGATCAGGACGATCAGGGCGAGATGGGCGGGATAATAGATGTAGAAGAACCATTTGTTGAACCGGCCGCGGGTGCCGTCATAGAGTGCGATCGGACCAAGCGCGAGCAGCGCGAACCACTGATACCACTGTTCGAAGACATGGATCGTCCCGCCGTTTTCCAGTCCCAGAGCCTGCGGGAGCGGCCAGTCGATGAAGACGAGCGAGAGGAGGACGAATCCGGCCGCGCGCAGTCCCGTCGTGGGAATCAGGCCGAGGAGCACGATCAGAAGCACCCCATAGGCGCCGTAGGACGTATGGACCCCTTCGGCGACGAAGAGGATCGGCAGGACCGCGAGAGAAAGAAGGCGCTGCTTCCTTGTCATGAGCCAGAGCGCGGCGAATCCGAAGAGCAGCGGCAGGAAGACGTTCGCCTGCAGGAGAAGGTTCATTCCGGTCGCCAGAAAGAGGACCGCGATCACGGCTTCGGACACGACCGCGCAGAGCAGGAGCCGCAGAAAATACCTTGTGCGGTCCTTCGTGTGCGTGAACCCTTCCGCGACCATGAGCGCGAACAGCGGATACGCGATCCGCCCGATCGCCCGGAAGACGATGTTGAGGGTTCCAGGCGGGATCAGGAACGCGCCGACATGGTCGATCGTCATCGCGGCGATGCCGATCCACTTGATCGTCCGCATGTTCATCGCGGCGATTGCCCCGTCATGATCTCGATGCCGGCGTGAGCACCGGTGCCCTCGAAGAGGACGGTCCCCTTTCGTGCGAGACGGATCCGGATCGTGCCGGACAGTCCTTCCTTGATTTCCTCGATCATGCGGCCTTTGCGCGGCGAAGCGAGGCCGACCTGGAGATCGGACCGGGCTTCGACGTCGAGCACGTAGCCGCGCTTGTTCAGGCGATAGAAGACTCGGCCGGCCGCTTCTTCCGCGTTCCGGACGCGCGTTCCGTTATAGGTCGCGAACCGGTACTCGCGGCCGGAAACGACAAGATTCGCGATCAGGCCGCGGAAATGCAGCCCGAGGAACGGGATGTCGGCGTAGGAGAACATGAACGACGCCGACGGGTCGGCGAAGTGGTTGCTCTGGAGCCATACGTAGGAACGCGGAAAGGATTGTCCCCAATCTTTTTCGAGATAGCCTTTTCCGCCGTCGAAGACGATCGGCTCGCCGTCGAGCAGGAGCGATCCGGAGAGTTTGTGGGTCATCGAAACGATGCCGTGATAGCACTCCATGAAGGAGAAGTACCCGAAGACCCCCATGATGTTCGGCTGGAGGAAGGTCTTGCGGATCGGTGCGAGGTCCGCCAGCGCGACGGTCCCCGACAGGGTCATCTTCGCGGAAGCGAGGAGGATCGTGAGGCGCCTGCCGGAGAACGCGTTGGCGGCGATGCCGAGTTCGAACGCGTCCGGAGCGGTCCGGAACGCGGACAGCGGAAAACGGTGATAGTCCGTGCGCAGGTCGACGCCCCGTTCCGTGCGACGCGAGACGAACGCCTGGATGAAGGCGTGGGAATCGTCGCGGGACAGGCTGACGCCGGGGATGAGGGCGACGGTGTGGCGTTCGTCGGCGGAGACCATCTTGTAGTACCAGCCTTCGAAATAGGCGTCGCGCCGACGCCCGCCCTGATAGTATTCGGGATGCAGGATGTTCTTGAGCCAGGCCATGACGTTCACCGTGGCGAAGGGATTCCTCCGCCTGCCTTTCCCGGAGCATGCCGACGAAGCGCGGTCGGAGGTCGCGTCACTCCGCCGCCGCATTCGGATCGAGACGGACGAGATGGTTGTATTTGCCGATCGGGGAGACGTAGCAAAACCCGCATTCCCGGTACATCTTGACGGAACCCGTGTACTGCGGGCGGGTCATGCCGGGCACTTCGAGCGGGAACGCCTCGACGATTCCGCCGCCGAGGCGGTCGATCGCGGAAAGCGTCTCGCGGAGGAGGATCCGCGCCAACCCCCGGTTCCGCCATGCCTTGTCGACGACGAGGCAGGTGATCCGCCATCGCGGTCGGAGCGATTCCGGCAGGGCGAGTTTCACGTAGTCGCGCATGCGGTCGAACGCCGGAAACACGGAGGCCGCACCGAACTGGCACCAGCCGACGGCGAGTCCTTCTTCATAGAGCAGCAATCCGGTCGAGCGACCCGCGGCCACGAGGTCGCGCTGCAGGGCGTATCGCTGCTCCTTCGTCGTCGCGATGTACTGCGACATCGTCATCCGGTGATAGACACACCAGCATCCGCCGTGGAGTCCGCCGTGACGGGCGAACAGGGTTTCGAAATCGGACCAGGTCTCACTTGAAAGAAGTTTCGACGCGAACATCGGCGACACCTCGCTTCCCTGCCTGATTTCATTATATCATCAAGCGTGCGATTTGGCGTGTTGCGAACAAAAAACCGCCCGCAAGGGGGCGGCTGAGTCACTTCTTGTCTGTTTCGAACCGGAGCAGGTGGCCCATCTTGTCTTTCTTGGTGCGCATGTAGAACTCGTTCTTCTCGTTGTGGTTCAGCTGGATGCGGACACGGTTCGTGATCTCGATGCCGTAGCCCGAAAGGCCGAGGATCTTCTTCGGGTTGTTCGTCATCAGACGGATCTTCCTGACGTCGAGGAGTCCGAGCATCTGCGCGCCGATGCCGTAATCGCGGAGATCGTCCGGGAATCCGAGCGCGAGATTCGCCTCGACGGTGTCGAGACCGGTATCCTGGAGGGCGTAGGCGCGGATCTTGTTGATGAGGCCGATGCCGCGGCCTTCCTGCCGCATGTAGAGGATGATGCCGCGTCCGGCCTTCTCGATCCGACGCATCGCGGTATGCAGCTGTTCACCGCAGTCGCAGCGCTTCGATCCGAACGAATCGCCCGTGAGGCATTCGGAATGGACGCGCACGAGCACGGGTTCGTCGGTCGTGACGTCGCCCTTGACGAGTGCGACGTGATGCTCGCCGTTCAGCCGATTGACGAACCCGACCATCGCGAACTCGCCGTACTTCGTCGGCATGTTCGCGGTCGCGATCCGTTCGACGAGGACGTCCTTCGCGCTGCGGTGACGGATCAGTTCGGAAACCGCCAGCACTTCGTGGACCTGATCGTCCGCTTCGAGCGTCGCGAGGAGCACCGCTCTCCCGTCGGAACCGACCATGTCGTACAGAAGACCGATCGCGGGTTCTCCCGCGAGACGGCAGAGGTCGACGATCGCTTCCGCCGGCGCGGCGCGGCGGAGGACGCCGCCGTTTTTCGTCGACAGGACCTGGAATTCGCCTCCGAACACGAAATCGGCCGGTTTCGCATCGCTTCGGGCAAGCGCGCGGACGAGCGCCGCGAGTCGGGCGGCTGGAGAAGCTCCAGACCCGCCGCGGACGCCGAGATTGACGAGATCCTCGTCATACTCGAGCGCGGCGTTCTTGCGGATGCCGGCAACGATGCCGTATTCCTCGTAGCCGAGCGCGACCGTCGGCATCGTCCGGAACGGGCAGAACGCGCCGATGCAGCCGGCGGAATCGGATTTCGTCGCGATCGCGGCGTGATGGCAGTCGTCGTCCCCGGAACCTTCGTCGACGAGAACGATCCTCCCTCCCGTTTTCAGAATGCCGAGGGCTTCCTCGACGGTCAGTTTCTTCAGCATGTCGTCAGTCTCCTTCGTTTCGATGCGTCATTCGTTTCGGGCGGCCGGCACGGCTTCGATCACGTAGTCCGGACCGACCTTGGTCCAGCCGACAAAGGACAGTGTGGCCGCTTCGGAAAGGCTTGCGAATCCGGCCCCGCCGACGGCCGATTTGGCCGTTTCGCCGCCGATCAGGACGGGCGAAACCGTCGCATAGAGACGGTCGAAGAGGCCGTTTGCGATGAAGGTGAAATGGACCGAGGAACCGCCTTCGACGAGGATCGAGCCGATTCCCATCGCCTTCAGCCGCGCAAGCGCCTCGCGCAGACCTTCCGGCGTGTGTGGATCGGCGACGCCGATCACGACGGCCCCCGCTTCCTCGAGCGCGGTCCGGAGAACCGGATCCGCGTCGGTGCGGGAGACGAGGATCGTCTTCGCGGCCGACCGCAGATGCAGGACGGGTTCGTCGAGGTGGATTCTCAAGCGGGAATCGAGGATGATCCGGTGGGCGTCGCGCCCGGTCCCCGAAACGAGGCGGGTCGTCAGCTTCGGGTGATCGGCGAGAATGGTGTTGATGCCGACGAGGATGCCGTCATGGCGGTTCCGGAGTTCATGGACGAAAGCCCGCGCCTCCGGTCCGGAGATGTATTTCGACTCGCCGGTCCGGGTCGCGATCTTGCCGTCGAGGGACATTCCGAAACTGAGGGTGACGTAGGGGAGGATCCCCGGTTTCACGAGACGTTGCGTTCCATTCATCGCGGTCTGCATGGCAGGATCTCCTTTCGCGGTCGCTTCAGGATCATTATAGCATGCGGGCATGATGTCGGACGCCGCGGACGCTTCGCAGCGGGCATCCGGCCATTCCGCCCGGGCTCCTTGGGATTCAATAAAGATGCCGCTTGTGGACGTAGCGCGACGTCATCAGCCGAAGCAGGCCGGCATAGTCGATGTCAAACGAAAGGATGTCGCCGACGCGATGTCCGGTCTCCGTCAGGTCGACGATGAGGTGGTCGCTCGAAGCGCCGATGATCCGGACGCGGGGATCGCGGGGCGTCAGGCTCGCCGCCTCGGCGTCCTGCCGTCCGACGGCGAGGATGCCGCGCCGCATCGGACCGCGGTCGACGATGTCGGGGTGTTCCCCGAACGAGTTCATGCCGATCTTCCCCTGCGGAAAGCTCGGCTTCACCGCGACTTCGACCAGTTGCGCGCGAAGCGTGAACGCGTCGCGATGCATGCCCGTGATCGAAGCTCCGTAGGCGGTTTCCCGTCCGAAGAAGATCGCCTCGCCGACGCGGAGGCCGTTGATTCCTTCTGGAATCACGCCGGTACCGAGCAGGTGGACGGAGGAGGAGTTCCCGCCCGAGACGATCGACAGCTTCCGGCCGAGTTCGCTTTCGATCACCTTTGCGATCGAAACGAGCGCACCGAGGTTCGTCCGATCGGGAATGACCCCCCCGTAACACGTCAGGTTCGTGCCGATGCCGACGAGCCGGATGCCGTCGGTACCCGCGGTCGCGCGGACGACCGGCAGGAACGCGGTCTCGTGCCAGATGCCTTCGCGCAGGTCGCCGACGTCGAACATCAGGATCACGTCGTGGATCCTGCCCTGGTTCACGGCCGCTTTCCCGAGGGCGCGGATGGTGTCGATTTCGGTGTTGAGCGAAAGGTCCGCATACCGGACCACGCGGTCCGCCTCGGATGCCATCGGCAGGCGGACGAGCGCCTTCGGCAGCGGGACGTCGCGAAAGCGGATCAGATTTTCGATCCGCGAATCGGCGAGATGGGAAAACCCGGCGCCCGCCAGATGGCGGACGGTGCGGGCGTCGCCGGCGAGAACCTTGGCGACGAGAAAGACGCGATCGATGCCGTCGGCGCGGCAGGCGCCCACGATCGATTTCGCATTCTCCGCCAGTTTCGCCAGATCGATGTCAAGACGTGGATACATCATTCGGCCTCCGATCCGATGCTGTGCATCATCAGTGCGAGCGCCGCTTCCGGATGGCTGCCGGCGATGGCACCGGCGGCGGCGAACACGTAATCGCGGTCGACGTGGAGGACGGCCGTCGGCGGCGGGTAGAGCCGCCTCCGGTCCGCGGTCGCGATCATGCCGGAAAGCAGATCGCGGCCGTGCGGAAGACGCGCGAGGGCGCCGCCCGTGCCGATCACGTGAAGGACGGCGGAGAGATCCTTTCCTTCGGCGACGGTGAGTTTCCCGGTCGTGCCGAACGCGTCGACGTAGCGTCCGGCGTGGCGGTCGATGGCGAGTCCGAGGGCGATCCGCGTGAGCCGCTCGACAAGCGGGACGTGGGCGTCTCCCGGAATCGGAGGATACGCGAGAAGCAGGCGTTCAAGGTCGGCGGCGCCGATGCCGAGGTCGCGCGCGAGCCGATCTGGGCCGAGCGTGTCGATCAGGTTCTGACGGTTGACGTAGACGCCGAGGTCGCCCTCGACCGTCCGTTTCGCGAACGGTTCGGGTGCGATCGCGCGCGCCGATGCTTCGGATCCGCCCGCCGTGACGGAATGGATGTCGGTCGTCGCGCCGCCGACGTCGGCGACGAGGAGGTCGCCGATGGTCCGTTGGAGCAGGAGGGCGGCGTTCATCACCGCGCCGGGGGTCGGGAGAATCGCGCCGCCGATCCGGTCGCGGATCCGTTCCATGCCCGGAGCCCGCACGATGTGGCGTTCGAACACGTCCTGAATGACACGCCGCGCGGCTTCGACGCGAAGCAGATCGATCCGGGGATAGACGTTGTCGGTGATCGTGAGCCAGCGCGCCATCCCGCGCGCTTCGAAGGCGCTGCGGACGGCGTCGCGCGCGTCGATGTTTCCGGCGAAGACGACGGGCACGTCGAGGCCAAGCGACGCGATCGCTTCGGCGTTGGCCGCCGCCGTCTTCCGGTCGCCGTGGTCGACGCCGCCGGCGAGCAGGATGATGTTGAGGTCAAGGGCGCGGATGCGGGCGAGATCGGCGCCGTCGAGCAGGCCGGACGTGACGAGTTTCAGATTGGCTCCGGCACCGAGCGCCGCTTCCTTCGCGGCGCGTGCGGTCATGTCGTGCACGAGTCCGTGGACGCTCATCCGAAGACCGCCCGCGGCACTCGCGCAGGCAAAGGTTTCGCGCGCTTCGATCGTGTCGGCTCCGAGACGGACGCAAAGATCCGCGATCGCGTGATCGAGACCGACGGTGACGTCGCCGGACAGGACGGTCGTGGCGGCGCGCCCCTGTCCGAGGCAGCGCGGACGATCGGCGATCCCGTCGATCGCCGTCGCTTTCGTCGTGGTGCTGCCGATTTCGGCGACGAGGACGTCGATCTTCATGGCCGTCGTTTGTCGCGGAGGCGCCGAACGAGGAAAGAAGCGACATGCACGCCGTGGGTTCCGCGGCCGAAGCCGGCGTCAAGCCCCTGTTTCACGGCCAGTTCGGGCGTGACCTGGGTGCCGCCGCCGATGATGACGAACCGGTCGCGGACGCCCTTTTCGATCGCATAGTCGCAGATCTTCTTCATGTTGCGGTAATGCACGTCGTCGTGCGAGATGATCGTCGAAAGCAGAATCGCGTCCGCGTCGGTCTCGATCGCCGCATCGACCAGCTTGTCCACGGGAACGGAGGTTCCGAGATACTCGCACTGGATGCCGTATTTCTCGATGCCGCCGTGCTTGATGTCGATGATTTCCCTGAGACCGACGGAATGCTCGTCTTCGCCGACGGTGGCGGCGACGATCTTGACGGGACGGTCCTTCACGAACGCCGAAATCTCGGCGTCAGAAAGCAGGTCCGGCGGCGGCGGGATCGTGAGCGAGGCGACGTCGATGTCGAAGGCGAAAGTGCCTTTGATCTGGATCCGCGTGGCTTCCGCGGGATGGAGGATTTCGCGATGGATGACCTCCACGTCGGCGAGGTTCATCTTCCGACCGATGTCGAGGGCGGCCGCGGCGGCGACCGCTTCCGCGGCGGGAATCGTCAGGTCGACGACGACGGTGCCGTCTCCCGACCATTGGACCTCGGGACGGAGCAGGGAGCCATCGGCGTATTTCGCGACTTCCTTCATGCGGTTGTCGACGTTGTCCTCGGGATCGAGTTCGTCGACGTAGACGATCTTCCGCCGGTCGGTGAAGGTCGATCCGCCGATGAGAGACGCCGGATCGTCATCCTTCCGAAGGCCGTACTGGGCGACGTTGTTGTCTCCGAAGTGGCTCGGGACGGGAGCGAAATAGTCGGCATCGCGAGCGAAGACGCTTCCGGCGCCGATGCCGCCGTTCACCTTGCGGACCATCCCGTCGCCGTTGCGCTCCGGGTAGAGGCCGGAGTCGATGAAGAAGCCGGCTTCGACGGCCGCGAAATAGCCGCCCGTCGCGAGCATGTCCTCGAGGAAGAGGACCGCGCGTTCCTTGATTTCGCGGACCCGTTCCTTCATGTAGCCGTCGGTGCGGACGGCGACGCAGTCCAGGAGGCCGTCCATGCCGACGAGCGCCTGCTTCGCGGTGTCGCAGGCCTCCACGTTGTACATGTGCCAGGGAACGTTGCGCCCTTCGTCGGGCGTGATCGTCGACTGGATGTCGGCGGACGTCAGTTTCGAAACGACCATGTTGAGGACGTGCGTGACGGTCGCCTCGCGGGTCGACGATTCCATGTATTTGGTGTTCATCTGCGCACGCATCCTGAAGCCTTCGAAGAGGTCGCGGATCGCGACCGCATACGGCAGGTTCAGCTTGAGGTCGGGGGCCGGAGATGCCGCCGGCGGAACGGTCGAGAGGGAAATGTTCTCCTTCTTCATCCCCGCCCGGACCGAATAGGCGCAGTTGACGGCATGCTGGACGAGCAGTTCCGGCATCACGTTCCACGCGACCTTTGCGGTCGCGTTGGCGTTGTGAGCGCCGTCGATCTGCAGCATCTCCGCGCCGGCCATGATCTTCTTCGACTCCGCCGCATCGACGAACGACCGCACCATGTTGATGTTGCGGTAGAGGACGTTGTACTGCGGATCCTGGTGGGCGCCGTTGACGCCCTCTTCGGCGTACATGACGGCGATTTCGGGTCCGGCGACGCCGGAGACGTAGGAATGGAAATTGATCGGGCGGCCCACTTCGTCCTCGATCGCGTCGAGCGCCTTGCGGGACGCCCGGACCTGCTTGCGGGTGATCGGCACGCCGCCGACGCCCTGCGGCGTCCCCTCGATGAGACCGTCGAAATGCGACTGTCCGGCGGTGCGGATGACCATGATGTGGTCGGCGCCGTGCCAGGCGGCCATCCGCATGCGGCGGATGTCGTCCTCGAAGCGGCCGGAGGCGATTTCGGTGGTGATCACCGGCATCGGCTGGGGATCGATGCCGCCGAACGATTTCGCCGCGAGCGGAGGAATCGAACGGCGGAGCGGTTCGGAGAGGTCGGAGTAGGTGCACGGTCCGTACTGCGGATCGGCCGCGGGAACGCGCCAGGTCCATCCATGGCGACGCGGTTCGTAGTGCTCGAGATCCCGGAGGATCGCGCGGACGTCGAGTTTCTTCTCGGGGACGTTCATCGTTTCACCCCGAAGGCGGACGCGACGCGGTCCCATCCTTCGTCGGCCATCAGCTTCATGCCCGCGGCACGGACGCTGACTCCGTCGATGACGGCGAGCCGGTAGACGACGTGGCCGGCGCCCTTTCCGATCAGGCTGCGGTCGATCGTCTTGTCGACGATGACTTTCGCTTCGGCATCGGAAAAGCCCATGCGCAGGAGCACGGAACGTTCGATCGACGGCGTCGTGTGGGTGCTGGCGAGGGTGATGAGCGGGTCGACGGAGCGTTCCGCTAGTTCCCAGAAATACGCCTTGAGCCGCTCGTCGGTCAGACTCGCGAGATGTTCCCGCCGCGACGCGAAATCGTCGGGGCGGACGGTCGTTTTGTTCATGGTCATTCCTCCCATGCGACGCCGAGGTCGGCGAGCGCGCGGTGGACGAAAGCCTCCGGCGCATTCGTCTCGGCGGCGAGATATGCGACATCGGATCGTTCGATCCGCTTGTGGTCCTTCACCTGGTTCTTGATGAGCGATAGACGGATTTTGTCGAGGTCGAGTTCGACGACCCGGATCAGGTCGACCCGTTCCGGAAGAATGATCGACTGTCCCGGGACTTCCGTTTCGGGATTCCCGAAGCGGATCTCGATGCCGCGGCTGCGCGCGAATGACAGTTGCGCCTGGTGATGCTTTCCGGCGCCGGTGTATTCCGTCTCCTGGACGACGATCACCTGATCCTCGTCCATGTCACGCGCGAGGGCGACGGCGGCGGCGAGCGAAACGTTTCCGGCGGGACCGCGTTCGATCCCTTCGAGGATCGTCAGCGCTTCGGTGACGAAGAAAACCTCGCCCTGGTTGACGGTGACGTAGCGATCCGCATAGCGGAGCGGGCGTGCCGCCGAGCGGGGCACGTCGCTGCGGTCCGGATTGGTCATGAAGGGCATCCCGAAACCGGTGTGTCCCGTCGTGAACGACTTGCGGTTGAAGTCGCGGTCGCTCGCCATGTGGAGGCCTTTCAGGTTGACGCTCGCGGCGACGACCGGGACGTGCGCGCCGGCCGTCTTGAGCATCCCGCGCGCCGTGCCCGTGAGATTGCCGCCGCCGGCATTGGTGACGACGACGCAGTCGGGCAGCCGCCCGGTCGCCGCGAGGCAGTCCTCGACGAGTTCGGCGCCGAGGGTCTCGACGCCGGCGACGCCGAAGGGAGTGTAGAGCGACGCGTTGAAGTAGCCCGTCGTCTCGAGGAGCGACAGGAACGTATAAAACAGTTCGGGGCCGACGGAGAGCTGCACGACTTCGGCGCCGTAAGCCTCGCAGGCACGCGCTTTTTCGATGATTTCCGGCTGTCCGACGCCGCGGCCGTCGTAGCATTCCTGGACGACGATGCACTTGAGTCCGTATTTCGCCGCCTGGGAGGCGACGGCGGCGCCGTAGTTGCCCGAAGTCGCGGCGATCACGCCGGCGAAACCGAGGTCCTTGGCGCGGTGGCAGGCGATCGAGGCGCGGCGGGCCTTGAAACTGCCCGAGTCGTTCCACGCTTCATCTTTGATGAAGATCCGCGCGCCTTTCCCGGGGGCGGCGATGCGGCGGACAAGCGCGGTCACGTTCGGCAGTTCCTTGAGCGGGGTCGAACCGACCCCGTGCTGCTTCTGGATGGCGCGGATCCGCGCGAGGTCGTATCCGGTATCCGCCATCAGCCGTTCGTAGTCGAATCCGATCACTCCCGTTTCGTAGCGGGAGTAGTCGATGCCGACGGAGGCTTTCATGATCTCGTTGCGGCGCGCGAGGACCGCGGCGTAGGAGTCGTCGCGTTTCATCGCCTGCCACCATCCAGGGTCGTGAGCACGATCCGGTCGATTTCCTGCAGTTCGGGAACGTAAGCCCCGAAGTCGTGACGGTAGCTCGGTTCGACCGTTTCGAGCGTGCCTTGCTCCGACCGCCCCGTCTTGGTGATGATTTCGACATTCTGGCCGATCTCTGCTTCCGCCGTCAGAAAACCCTTCACCCACAGTTCGAAGGGGACCTTGCGCGTGTCTTCCGGAAGATTCTCCGCCCGCTCGCCGGGCGCGAGGAGGATGCGGTGGATGCGGACCCAGGTTCCTTTTTTCACCATGTCAGTCACCCGTGTCGATCCGTTCGCGCACGTCTCCCATGATCGCCCTGGGAACGGGGAGGTCAAGCATCGTCTTCAGCCCGGGCTTGGCATTGATGACATGGGGAATCATGTTCACGCAGATCGCGATCGTTCCGATCCCGCCGTCGATCTCCGGCGTGATCGCCATCGAAACGTTCGGGATGCCTCGGATGTCGATGTAGTCGCCGGTTTCGACGTCGCCGAGTCCGGGCTCGATCTGCTGCGGATGACGCATGTCGATCGCCAGTCTGCCGTCCACGTATCCCTGGGCGGTCATGTCGACGCCCGCGACGTCGCCGGCTTTGGCGAACCCGTAAGGGGATCTGCGGTCGACCTTCGTGACGATCGGGGCCATCTGCTGCTCAAAGCGGTCGAGGCTCCATCCGAGGGCGTCCGCCATCATGCGGGAGGATTCGCGGAAGCCGACGTGACCGGCAATGGTGCCGTTCCGGCGCTTCTCATCGAAGGACGCGACGGTAAGGCCGACGCCCTGTTCCTCCATCACGGTTCCGCCGAACGGCGAGAGACTGTTGATGCGGGACACGCGGATCTTCTCGACGTCCGCCATGACGCCGGTGAGCATGACGACGAGCAGGTCCATCATCACGCCCGGGTTGATTCCGGTCCCGAGCACGGTGACGCCGTGCGCCTTCGCGATGCGGTCCAGTTCGCGCGTCAACTCCGGTTCCTTCGCGGCGGGATATGCCATCTCCTCGGCGGTCGAGATGACGTCGACTTCCTGTTCAAGGAGCCACTTGATCTTGGGGAACGCCTTGGCCGTGAACGAATCGGTGCAGAGGAGCGCGAGGTCGCAGGACCGGTGCGCGACGACCTCGTCGATCGCCGCCCGGACGATGACGTCCGGATGCTGTCCGCGATCGATCCCGAGAATCGTGAAGATGCTCTTTCCGACGTATGCGGGGTTGCGGTCGCAGACCCCGGAGATGACGAATCCTTGCTTGGAAAGGATGAGCCGGGCCATGCCGGACCCCATCGCGCCGAAACCCCAGATCGCGATCCTGACGAAGTCTTTTCTCATCGGGATCACCTCATCCGCGGGAGCGAAGCGTCGCCAGCATCACGGCTTTGATCGTGTGCAGGCGATTCTCCGCTTCGTCGAAGACGACGGAGCGCGGCGATTCGAAGATGTCCTCGGAGACCTCGATGCCGTCGAGTCCGTACTTCTCGCCGATCGCCCGGCCGACGACCGTTTCACGGTTGTGGAAGGCGGGAAGGCAATGCATGAAAATGGCGTCATCGTGCGCATATCCCATCGCCGTTGCATTGACTTGGTAAGGCGAGAGGAGGGCGATTCGCTCCGCCCAGACGGCATCGGGTTCGCCCATCGACACCCAGACGTCGGTGTAGACGACGTCAGCGTCGCGGAGGCCTTCGGGAACCGATTCGGTGAGCGTGATTCTGGCTCCCGTCGTTGCGGCAATCGCGCGGCAGCGTTCGACGAGGGTTTCCTCCGGCCAGAGTTTTCTCGGTGCGACGGCGCGAAAATCGAGTCCGAGCTTGGCGGATCCGATCATCAGCGAATTGCCCATGTTGTTGCGGGCATCGCCCATGTAGGCGAACCGGACGCCCTTCAGGCGGCCCTTCTTCTCGCGGACGGTCATGAAGTCGGCGAGAATCTGCGTCGGGTGATAGCGGTCGGTGAGTCCGTTCCAGACCGGCACGCCGGAATAGGCGGCGAGAATTTCCACCGTCTCCTGTTGATATCCGCGGTACTCGATCCCGTCGTACATCCGGCCCAGGACCCGGGCGGTGTCCTTTACGGTTTCCTTCTTGCCCATCTGCGAACCGGTCGGGCCGAGATAGGTCGCGTGCATGCCGAGATCGAACGCGGCGACTTCGAACGCACAGCGGGTGCGGGTGGAGTCCTTTTCGAAAATCAGGGCGACGTTCCTACCCTCGAGATGACGGTGCGGAATGCCGCGTTTCTTCTCGTCTTTCAGCTGGGCGGAAAGGTCGAGGAGATAGGTGATCTCTTCCGGCGTGAAATCGAGCAAGGTGAGAAAATGCCTTTGATACAGATCGATGTTCTTCATGGTCGGTCCATCCTTTCTATTGGTTGTCCATGCGGTAGAACGGCATGCTCATGCAGCGGGGTCCGCCCCGTCCGCGCGACAGTTCGCTCGACGGAATCGCGTTGATCTTGATCCCGTTCTTTACGAGGATGTCGTTGGTCACGTGGTTGCGCTGGTAAACGACGACTTCGCCGGGAGCGATGGTGAACGTGTTCGCTCCGTCGTTCCACTGCTCGCGGTCGGAAGCGACGACATCGTCCCCTCCGCACGGTATCATCGTCACGTGCCGGCCAAGATAGGTTTCGAGCGTCGACTTGAGCGGACGCTCGATCGGCTTGACCAGCAGTTTTCCGTACGATTCGGGATTCTTCGTCAGTTCGAAAACCTTGATCGTGTGGTTCAGTTCGTTGTGGATCGTGAACTTGTCGACGTCGACCTGGGTGAGCACCGTATCCAGATGCATGAACGAACGGCTCTTCGGGATGTCGAAGGCGACAATCTTCTCATAGGGCGTCGGGAACGCGAAGAAAAGGTTTTTCGCAAGTTTCTCGATGGCTGCCGGGTGGGTCCTCTGACTGACCCCGACGGCGAGGATGGTCGGCGTCAGGAGCAGGATGTCTCCGCCTTCGATCGTCGAAGGAAGGTCGCGCCGGTAGTAGAACGGCGGATTCGGATTGCCGTAAACGGGATGGTGGCTGAAGATGTATTCGCCGTAGATCGTTTCGCGGCTGCGCGTGGAGGCGAACATGCGGCTGACCGCGACGCCGGACCCGATGACGCTGAAGGGATCGCGCGTAAAATAGAGGTTCGGCATCGGATCGGTGACGAACGGGTAATCGCGGATGTGGTCGGACAGCGTCCGCTTGACGAAATTCGGCATCTCGAGCTTCTTGATGCCCGCCATCGTCCGTTCGACCATCGTCTTCGTCGATTTGATCGAAAGCAGATACTCGGCGATGACGGCCGAGAGCGTTTCGCTCGTCACGTTCGCTTCGGCGATGAACTGCTGGACGAAGCGCAGCTTGACCGCGGGATTGGTGTCAAGCGACGCGGCGACGAGATCGGCGAGGTACAGGACCTCCACGCCGTGGTCCGTCAGGACCCGCGCGAACGCGTCGTGTTCCTGCGCCGCGAGATCGAGCCAGGGGATGTCGTCGAAAAGCAGCTCGTCGAGCCATTTGGGCGTCAGGTTTTCCAGTTCGATGCCCGGTCGGTGGAGCACCACCGTCTTCAGTCTTCCGATTTCGGAATTCACGTTCAGAAACGGCATGGGATTCCCTCCTTCAGAGACGGATCTGCGGCCGCCGGTTGACGACGGCCACGATCTCGCCTTGACGCTTGTAGATACGGGGCAGACGGTCGGTGAAGGCGCACGTCGCGTGATAGTTGTTGGTTCCGATCCAGCCGCAGTATTCTTCGAGCGGGATGTGCGGCCCGATCAGTTCGACGCGCGCTCCCGGCTCGACGCATTGGTCGAGGACGACCATCGCATAATCCATGCAGACGCGGCCGACGACGGGGGCGAATCCGCCGTTCACCCAGACGCGGCCGTTTTTGAGACGCCGGTCATAGCCGTCCGCATAGCCGATCGGCATCGTTCCGATTGTCGTCTCGGATGTCGTTTCGTAGGTTCCGTTGTAACTCACTTTCGTATGAGGCGGCACGGTCTTGACCTGGACGATCTTGGTGTAGAGCGACAGCGACGGTCTCAATTCGAAAGGCAGTCCAGCTTTGATGGCCGCGGTCGGGGAGATGCCGTTCACGAAGAGACCGAGCCGGACCGCGTTCACGCAGGCGGGCATGCGCTTGAGGCTGCCGGCGCTGTTGGAAAGATGGATCATCAGTCCGCTTGCGTCGATGCCGCCGATCATCGCTTCGAAACGATCCGCCTGCATGCGGTAATAGGTCTCGTCCTCTTCTTCCGCGGTCGCAAGATGAGAATAGACGCCCGCGAGTCGAAAATGCGGATTTTCCCGGATCAGCCGCACCGCCTCGCGGAACTGCTCCTCGTCGACGATGCCGAGGCGGTTCATGCCCGTGTCGATCTTGACCTGGAGCGAGACGGGCTTGCTTTGGGGGTGGGAGAGCGCGTTCTTCAGCCAGTGGAAACTGTATGCCGTGATCGTCAGTCCGTACTCCGCGACGATTGCCAGGTGGCGCGCGTCCACCGACCCGAAGATGAGGATCGGTTCGCGGATGCCGTTCTCGCGAAGTTCAATCGCTTCGTCGATGGTCGCGACGGCGAAATGACGCACGCCGGCTTCGACGAGCGTACGGGCGACCATGACGGCGCCGTGGCCGTAGGAATCGGCTTTGACGACGCCGATCACGTCGATGCCGTCATAAAAATGCCGTTTCAGATTGACGACGTTCTGAAACACGGCATCGAGATCGATTTCGATGAACGTATCGCGATAATAAATCATGGCATCACCTGCATTCGACGACTTCATTATATCATACAAACGCTTTCACTACAGCCACAAACAGGATGGAAACGATTTTCATCGTTCCGCCTTTCACGGGGCGGCGATAAAAAAGAAGAAATCGCCATTTGAGGCGATTCCTTCGATCCGGTAAGTTTGTTTCAGACGTTCCCGTCCGCCCAGGCTTCGATGAAGCCGATCAGTTCCTTGAAATCCGGACTCATCGCATTGCGGACGTAATAACCGCTCGTGGCCATGCCGGTGAGGAGCGCCTGTTCGGGTTCGAGCCCGAGCAGAAGTCCGAGGACGAACCCCGCGTTGAAGTTGTCGCCGGCGCCGGTCGTCAGTTTCGGTTTTTCACAGAACGGACCCATCGCTTCGCGGTAGACGCCCTTTACGACCGTCGCCGAACGGTCGACGGGATGCACGACGATCGCATCGACGCCGAGTCGGCGATACAGGGATTCGGTGACTTCCTTGAGTGTCGGCGCCATCTTCGCGAGTTCTTCCTTCGGGAACAGGCCGAGCACGCCGGCAACGTCGTAGGCTTCCTTCTTGTTGAGACCGAGGACGACGGTATAGCGGATCGAGAAGCGCTTCAGCAGTTCGAGCGCCTCGACGATTTCATGATGTTCGCGTTTTTCTGGGTCTGCGATGTCGACGAAGAAGACCGGTTTGATTGCCTTGACGGGCATCAGCGGGACCAATTCCGTCAGGATGCTGTTCCAGACCGAGGTCATCGCCGGCAGCATCGACCAGTTGACCGATGCGAACAGGTCGGCCGCGGACAGCAGACGGACGAGTTCCTGCTTTCCGACGACGGAGAGCAAGCGTTCATAGGTGACTTCGGTGAGCGACGTCATCTTTCCGAAGAGAAGCTTGCCGTCGAGGAATTCGAGGGCGTCGGTGTGGCCGCTGTCGGCGATCGTGTGCAGCCTGACGTTGTCGGGCATGCGGAACACGTCGTGGACCACCGGAACGCCGAGCGCTCCGACATACGTGATCGGCATGCCGTGCCGGGCCATCGCATTGCACATGATCGGACCGTTGCCGCCGATTTTCTTGGCGACGGGAACCAGTTCGACGTTGGTCGAAAGACCGGCGGCCTTGGCGAGTCGCGCCGCGAACTGCGTGATCGTTTCGATGCGGGTGAAGCGATCGGGTGCGAGGCGTTTGTCGACCGGATGGATGATTTCGTCGACGAACCCGTCGAACCCGATGAGGAGATTCAGTTGTTCCGGATGCAGTGATTTCAGGCGTTGTGCCAGTGCTTTCTTCTTCTCGTCCATATGTGTATGCCGGATCTTCAGGCGATCCGGTCTCCTTTCCGTTGCTTTCGCTGTGTTGCGGGGGGTTCAGATTTCCACGAAGACCTTGCCGTTTTCGACCACCGTGGCGAAGGTCCTCACGGTACGATCGTCGGGAGCGATCTTCAGGAATGCGACTTTCGGGGAATCGACCACGCATCCGGTACGGACGTCGACTTCAAGTCCATGTTCCTTGCAGCGGATCACGCCCGAATCGAGTTTCCCGCCGGACAGCGGAAACCCGAGATGGGGACACTTGTCGGCGATCGCGTAGGTTCTCCCGTCGGCGATCGCGACGAGCACCGCACGGTTTCCCGCCTGAATCCTCAATTTCTGCCGCTCGAGCAACAACGTCCATTCGCATGCGTAGTATTTCATATGATCGCCTCCGGGCGCGCACGCCAATAACATCATACCATCAAACGCGGTGTCTGGCAACGGGTGCGCTTTAATTCATGAAGACCGGACGCCAACTCGCACAGCGGGCATTACTCGTTCTTCAGGGTGTGAAAATGCGTCTTCTTCCGTGAAAAAAATCTATGAGCAAGTTCTTTGACATCGATATCGAGGAATGATAAAATGATCGAAGAACGTAGAAAACGATCAGATGCAGAGCTAAAACCGGAGCAATCCGGCGGCGGAAAACTACAGGGTCTCTCGAAGACAGCCAGGTGCCATCCATGATGTGCACCTGGCTGTTTTTTATGTGAACAAATGTCAAAATGATTCCCATGGAGGTAACAAAAATGTTCAAGAAACTCATTGCCGTCATCGCCCTCGTGCTCGTCCTCGGCGGATCCGCCCTCGCCTACTCCTGGTGGGACAGCCTCGCCGTCACCGAAAACGAAACCCTGACAATCGGTCAGGGCGTCACGCTTCAGGTTTCCGCCGTCGCCACCGCTCCTGCAGGGAAAGTTCTCGTTCCCTCCGGCGTCGTGCTCAAGGCCGACGACGTCACATCCGTCGTCCTGACCTACAACGTCAAACTCGATCTTGCCGCCGTGACCGCCCTCAACCTGAGCGTCACCAGCAGCAACGTCCAGATCGGCGGATCCACGGCGAATGCCTCGCTCGTCAACATCGCCATCTCCCAGGCGTCATCGACCGTCAACGACACCGATGTTCTGGTCACCGTCACCGTCACGCTATCGCAGCCGGCAGACCTTGCGACCTACACCGCCGTCATCAACAAGGCGATCACGTTCGACCTCGCCTTCACCGCCACCCAAGCATAAAGAACACGTAGGAACCCGAGAGGATCCGGCTCCGCGAAGAATGCGGCGGATCGTCGATACCATGTCACTCAACCACCGGCGTGCCGGACCGACCGAAACACCGTAAGCGAAACAAGGAACGAAAAAAATAAAAAAACAGGAGAACAGAAATCATGAAAAAAATCGTCGCAATTGCCATCATCGCCATCCTTCTTCTCGGCACGTCCGTCGGCGCGTACGCCTGGTGGGACAGCCTCCAGCAGGACCGTTCCGAATCGCTCGTCATCGGCTACGGCGTCAGACTCGACGTCGACTCCGAACTCCAGGATGTCCGCCAGCTCGTCCCGGCCGGTTCCTTCTACGCCGCCTATGCGGAAGACTACACCACCGCCTACGTCTTCGAATACACGCTGACGCTCGAGGAACCGCTCAAGACCGGCATGATCGCCGACCTTGACGTCGACCTCACCGGTTTCGTCCTCGGGACCTATGCCTTCGGCTTCAACGACGCGGGCTCCGTCGTCTCCATCGACGTCAACGGCCTCACCGAGACCGCCAACGGCCAGTGGACGATCGAGAACGCCTTCACCGATTCCGACAATGAAGTCACCGTGACCGTCACCCTGACGCTCGCGAACAACAGCGAGACCGCCTTTGCGTCCCACTACGCCGCGGTCGCCGGCCAGACGCCGACGTTCGACATCAGCTTCCTCGTCGTCAACGCTTCGTCTTCCGTCGCCCCGACGAACCCCCTCGCCTGATCGATCACCCTGAAACGACGGGGGAATCCGGACTGACCGGACCCCCGCTTTCCGTCTTCCATCGCCCGTACGCGGAAGGAGGATCACCATGCAGCATTATGCCGAAGGCCTGATCGTCAACGTCCTCAACCTGAGGCGCCGACGCTGGCTCATCCTCGCGATCCTGCTGTTCGTGTCCAGCGGCAGCGGCATCGCCTACTCGATCTGGGATCGCCAGACCGTCGACGTCGGCGACAACGTCATCGACATCGGCGTCGGCACCGTCCTGACGGTGTCCGAGACCGTGAACCCCGAACCGGGCATGACCCTCGTCCCCTACGGCGCGTTCCTGGGAGACCATGACTTCGATGAATACGTCTACACCTACCAGGTCCGTCTGAACAAGACCGGACGCCTCGCCGTCACGATCGTCTCGGTGCGGATCGGCGAGGACGATGCGCTCGGACTCGTCCTCGCGGACGTGTACGGCGAAACCGTTCCGGACCTTCCCGCGACCGAGTACAACGTCACGTTCGTCCCGACGGACGCAGGCGGGTACGTCGCCACCGTGAACGTGAGGATCCGCCTTTCTCCCGATGCAAGTTACGAACAATACGCCGCGATCCAAGGCAAGCGGATCACCCTGAACCTGCAGTTCAGGGCAGAGGCCCTGGTCTCCTGAGCCGAAAGGAATCGTCATGAACGCCGTCGTGAAAAAAAACAGTCCCGTCCTCAAGAAAAAGATCCTCGGCTGGGTCCGCTTCATCCTCGGAGCCGCCCTCGTCTACCTCCTCGGATTCGTTCTCTTTCACTATGTCCCGTTCTTTTCCCGCATGAGCCACTATGTGATCGTGACCGGAAGCATGGAGCCGGTGATCGGCGTCGGCGACGTCGTCGTCATCGACACCTCGATTCCCCCCGGAGAACTCGCGGTGGGCGACGTGATCGCCTTTCGCGTGACCGTCCAGGACGAGGAAATCGTCGTCGTCCATTATCTCGCGGAGATCACGTCCGATGGCGACGGAAACCGCAACTACTCCACCAAACCGGAAGTGAGCGACGAGCTCGACGGCTGGACCCTGTCCGACGAAGACATCGTCGGCCGGCTCCTCTTCACCGTGCCGGTCGTCGGGAACGTGCTCCTCTTCCTCGAATCGACGCCCGGACGCATCGTCCTCGTCGTCGATGTCGTGATCATCGCGCTCGTCCTCAACCATTTCGCTCCGAACAAGAAAAAAAAGAAGCCTGACGCCTGAACACCCGGGAGGTGACCCCATGGCCAACCATCTGAAACGCACATTGCTGCTCGCGCTCGTCGGGCTGTCCGCCTTCGCGGCGTTGACCACCGTCGGCTATGGGTATCATGACGATCTCGCCGAAACGCGATCGGAATCGATTCCCCTCGGCGAATGGGACTTCACGGACATTCCCTTCCTGTCTCTCGACGGCGACCTGATCGACGCGTTCCTGTCGCTTTACGGCGTCGCGACCCTGACGGACCTCTATGCGAACACGTCCTTCCAGCAGATCATGGACGCTTCGTCAAAGACGTCGAACGCCACCAGCACCTATGCAGGTACTGGCTATACGCTCGCGAACGTGGACATCGAAGGCACCCTCTGGAACATCCAGGGCGTCGCCGTCACGACGTCGGGCAACATGTCGCTCGGCTTCCTGCGCCAGATCGACCGCAGCCGGAACGCCTCGAACCAGCCGATCCACGCGCTCATGCCCCCCGTCGCGACGACGTCGCTGCCGTATCCGGACTACAGCTACTTCACGGCGACCGACGTCACGAACTCCGTCACGTCGGACACGTACGGATTCCGGCTCGACAACAAGGTCGTGATGACGACGTCAACTCCCGTCGCGGGGTTCCGCTCGCTGTCCTTCTACGCCCTGCGCGGCCTCAAAGTCTCTGCCGCCGAGAAACTCGCGAACCGCACCTTCTTCGTCCAGATCAGCACGAACGGGACGACGTGGAGCGCCGTCGGCACGACGCAGACGACGACGTCCGTCCCGACCGCGAACGAAGTCTACAACCCCGCCTCGCCGCTTTCCCATGCGTTCCCCGCCTATTCCTTCGCGCTCACGACGACCCAGATCAATGCGATGCCCGCGGCCGGATACTACGTCCGTCTCACCTTCGAGGGCGGCGTGGTCGGAAACGGATCGAACGGCACGCGTTCGCGCATGGTCGTCGACGACTTCAGAGTCAACGTCGCCTGACCCGTCCGCTTCACCCGAAAGACCGCAATCGCGGTCTTTTTTCATTTTCCGTCATCATTTCTCATCATCCTGCTTCCCATTTTTCCCCGATATGATACAATGGAATCATCAAAACAAAGCCATGCCGGTCTCGTGACCGCCCATGAATGCTTTGGTTGATAAAGCCAAACCCGGAGCGATCCGGCGACGGAAAACTATAGGGACTCACGTAGTCAGCCAGGTGCCTGCTAAAACATTCATAGGAGCGAGGATCATGAAGACATTGAGAGTGTTCTTTTTCGGCTTTGTTTTTCTTTTTGGTTTTTCCGCACTTGCCTACTTCGGCTGGTTCGCACACCAGGACATCCAGGTCCGCGGCGACGCCGTCGAACTGGGAGACGCCGACTCCGTCGTCGTCCGCGTTTCGGCTCCCGAAGGAAAAAAGCTCGTTCCCATCGGAACCGTGTGGTGCGCGGACGAAACCGACGCAGCGGTCTACGTCTATGACGTCGCGATCGCATCGGGAGAGACGCTTGAGGTCGAGGTCGCTTCACGGACGATCGAACTCGGCGGACTGAAATCGGACGATGTCCATTCCCTCCTCGTCATCGACGTCGACGTCGCGATGACCTCCGCGACGCATGCGACGGTCACCTGCACGGTCGGGATCCGCATGCCGGAGACGGAAGCGGAATACCGTGCGATCGCCGGGGGGTCGGTTTCGTTTTCGCTCTCCTTCCACCGGAACGGGACCTCCTGAAACGATCCCCCTGAGCGTCATGGAAGCGTCGCGCGGCAGGTTTGCCGCGCTTTGTTTTATAATGGGGACAAGAGGTGATTCACATGATTCGCAAAATCGTTCCCATCGTCCTTCTCGCGCTCGTTGCGCTCACCCTGACCGCATGCGGCATCTCCACCACGGCCGCCACCACCGCTCCCGTCACCACCGCCGCCACCACGGTGACGACCGCTTCGACCACCGCGGCACTCACGACGACCCAGCGCGTCTTCACCGCCCAAGACCTCGCCCAGTACGACGGCGACGGCGGCACCACCGCCTACATCGCCGTGAACGGAATCGTCTACGACGTCACCGGCGTCGACGAATGGACGAACGGCTGGCACAAGGGCGTGCATCTCGCCGGAACCGACGCCACCGCCGCGTTCGCCGACAGCCCCCACTCGGCGTCGTTCCTGAACCAGCTCGACGTCGTCGGCACGCTCGCCGACTAAAAAGGAAAGCGACTCACAGACTGAGTCGCTTTTTCATTGGGCTGGACCGGATTCTTCCGGATCCGGCTTTTTTTTCATCCGGCATCGTCCGCGCCGGATCTCGATCAGCAGCCAGGCGAGTCCGAGAAGGACGAGCGCGAGCGAGACGAGCTTGTAGGGAAGGCCGGCGAGGGGAAGCACGGCGACCGAAAGCGTGATGCCGATCGCCGCGAAGAAGGCGACGACGCACGACGTGCAGCCGTACGTGAGCATCCCGAAGAAGACCGCTGCGCTGCCGAGGAAGGTGCCCTTGCCTTCGCGCCCCGAGAGCGAGACGTACGCGGTGGACAGGTTCATCAAGAGCGCGCTTCCCGCCGCCATGATCACGTTCAGGAAGACGTTGAGGACGACGAGAAACACCCCGTATTCCTCCGCCATGCGGGCATACCCGCCGTTCAGGCGGTCGAGGAGGACGTAGATGAGCGAGAAGACGAGGAAGAAGACGACCGCGGAGACGACGTATTTCCGTCCCCGCATCCGCGCGAAGACCGCCGGAAGCATCAGCCGCGATTCCCTTCGAACAAGCCAGCGAATTCCGGATACCCCTCTTCCGCGAGGCGTCCGGCGGGGATGAAGCGGAGGGCGGCGGAGTTGATGCAGTAGCGAAGGCCGCCCAGCCGGCGCGGACCGTCGTCGAAAACGTGCCCGAGGTGCGAGTCGGCGCCGGGACTGCGCACCTCGACGCGGCGCATCCCGAAGGCGAGGTCCGCCGTTTCGACGAGCGGGCGGAGCGGTTGGGCGAAGCTCGGCCAGCCGCAGCCGTGATCGAACTTGTCCTTCGACGAGAACAGCGGTTCTCCGGAGACGACGTCGACGTAGATGCCGTCCTCGAAACGGTTCCAGAATTCGTTCTGGAACGGACGTTCGGTGCCGTTCTCCTGGGTCACGCGATACTGGATCGGGGTCAGGTTTTGCTTTAATTGTGCGAGATCTTTCATGGTCATCACCGCATCCATTATACCATGGATCGCGGCGGGGACGGCCGGCGACGCTTACGCCGCGCAGCCCGTCAAGGCCATGATGAAGAAAGTGATGTAGGTCGCGTAGCCGGCAATCGGCGCGAGCACGATCGCGACAAGCGAGCGGCCGATCGTCCCGGAGCGGTACTTCGGGCGGATCACGAAGACGAACTTGAAGATGCGCAGGAATCCGAAAACGAACTGCGCCCCGTGGACGTACAGAAGCATCCCGGTGAAGGTCGTGACCGCGGCCGGGACCGCGACGGCCTGGTCGTCGGCGAGCCACGCTCCCGCGAACAGGAGCCCCGACAGGAGGGTGAGCGCAAGGGCGAAGCGGAGAAAGTATTTCTCGAAAACGGCGAAACGGTCGGGCTGGTTTTTCGGAATCACGGAATTCACCTCACCATCCATCATAGCCGATATTACTTTGAATATCAAATGATATGACGGGATTTCGTCCGGACGAGGGAATCGCGAAAAAAAGGGCGCGTCGTCGAGGACGCGCCCCTTTCGTGTCTGTCATGATGCGGACGCCGGTTTCCGTTCGGCGTTGTAGATCTTCTTGAACTCCCGGTGCATCCGCAGCGGGAAGACGAAGATCGCCGTGAGCGAGATGCCCGCGACGAACAGGAGGATGAGCCGGTAACTGAGCCCCGCGTATTCGGCGACCGTGCCGATCGCGAGGCAGCCGGCGACGGTGCCGATGTTGGAAAGCAGTCCCTGCGCGGCGTTGATCCGGCCGCGCATTTCCGGCGGCAGATATGCCTGCGTCGCGCTCATGCGGATGTTGTAGGAGGTGACCGCGAGAAGGCCGGTGAGGAAGTTGAGGGCGACCATCAGGAAATAGGGGAGGAAGAGGAACGTCGCGCTGATGACCTCGATCGTGAAGTACACCGCGACGGCGATCGCGAAGCGCTTCTTCGGCGGGTATTCAAAGGTGTAGTGGAGGATCCCGCCGATGATGCGCCCGAGCGAACTGGCGGTGATCAGGAACGAGAAATGCTGGATCGTGAACGTCGCATGGGTGAGGAAGTACGGCATCAGAAGGAGGTCGTGCGCGGCCCAGACGACGGCGAAACACATGAAGAGGAGGCCGATCCCGAGCACGCCCTTTTCGGTCCTGTAGTAGCGGAACCCCTCGCGCATGTCGGCGAGGAAGCGGAATCCGGCGACCGGCTTCGCATTCAGCTTCTCCCTGATCCGCATCGTCGTCTCGAAGCACGCGGCGACGAGATAGGTCGTCGCGTTGAACGCCATCAGCAGCGCGATGCCGTCGGCGAACCGTTCGATCATGAAGGCGGCGATCGGGCTCATCACCGCGGCCGTCAGCGGCCAGATCAGGCTGGACAGCGAATACGCCCGCGAAAACTGCCCTTCCGGGATCGTGTCGGGGAAAAGGCTCATGAAGGCGACCTGGTACACCGTGTCGATGATCCCGAAGACGGCCGCGAGGAGGGTGAAGACGAGGACGTTGAAGAAACCGAGGAAGAGCGCCGTGGCGACGGCGGCGAAACTCGTCGCGGAGATGAAGTCGAGCGTGTAGATGATCTTCTGGCGCGAGTGGCGGTCGACGAACGGACCGGCGAGGAACGCCGTGACCATCCGCGGCACGATGTTGGCGACCGTGAAGAGCGCAAGCGTGAGCGGCGAACCGGTCTCGCGATAGACGAGGAAGCCGAAGCCGATCCCGGCGGCGGAACTGCCGAGCGCGGAGATGAACGATCCGAGGGTGAGGATCGTGAAGTCGCGGTTCCACAGTTTCTTCATCCGGACCATCCCCTTTCCTTCATCACCCGTTCACCATTATACCGCGTGAACGGCTTTTTTCATCCTCGTCCGCGGCGAAAACGAACATGAAAAATGCCGTCGCGGGACGGCATGGGTCCTCAAGATTCAGGCCGCGGCGGCGTCGAGCCGCATGTCGAGATAGCCGTAGCCTTTCACCCTGCGGAAGAAAACGAGGAACATCGCGATGGCGACGAGCGCGGTCCCCGTGTTCGACACGAACATGCACCACCCGAGCGCGACCTGACCCGCGCCCAGCGCGACGAAGACGAGGAGCGCCGGGATGCGCAGGACGAAGAGGCGGATCACGTTCAGGACGAAGGTCGCGTTCGTGATCTTGAACCCGAGGAAGAACGCCGAAACGATCACGACCGTCGCGCCCGAGATCGAGGAGAATCGTTCCCAGCGGAAGATTTCGAGGACCTGCGGCGCCAGCGCGGTTTCCTCGCCGATGAAGATCGGAATGATCCGTTCGCTGAAGACGGAGAGGAGGACGACGCCGACGATGCCGATCGCGACGCTCAGCGCGTTCGCGATGCCGTAGGCGCCGAACGCGCGCCTGAGCTTGCGGGCGCCGAGATTCTGGCTCGTGATCGCCGTGGTCGGATCCTCGAACACGCCGGTGAGCGAGCCTGCCATCCCGCCGACGCGCGAGGCGATCGAGAAACTCGCGAGCGCCGCCGTGCCGTACACGGTCGCGATCGAGTTCACGATCACGCGTCCGAGGCTGAAGAGGAACTTGCCGGCGATGACGGGCAGGGCGAGCCGCAGGATCGGCAGCGACCGTTCGCGCGTGAACGCGAGGTCCCCGAACCGGATCGCGATCGAGTTCGCGGGGCGGAACATGGCGATGGCCGCGAGGATCGCGAGCATTCCCTGGGCGATCAGCGTCGCGAGCGCGATGTGGGTCATGCCCCGACCCATGCCGAGGACGAAGAGCGCGGAGAGCGCCATCTTGACGATCATCGCGACGATGTTCAGCATCAGGATCGCGCGGGTGTTGCCCTTGGCGCGCTCGATGCCCATGTAGACCGCATTGAAGGCGACGAGGACGTTCGATGCCATCTGGACGCGGTAGTAGCCGAGCCCTTCGGCGACGACTCCCGCCGGCGTGCCGAGGACGCCGAGGAGCGGCCGCCAGAGGAGGATCGAAAGGACGGCGAAGAACGCGCTCGAAACGACCGCGAGCGAGAGCATCGAGCCCGCGCTCCGGCGCGCCTCGTCGAATTCGCCGGCGCCGTAATGGCGCGCGACGAAGACGGTTCCGGCGGCCGCGATGCCGATGCCGATGGCGGAGATCGCCGCCTTGATGTCGTCGAAGATGAGTACCGAGGCGACGCCGTCGGATCCGACGCGTGCGGCGAGGACGGTGTCGAAGAACCCGTAGAGATAGTTGAAAACCGCATAGATCGCGAGCGGCGCCGTGATCGTGACGACGACGTTCCAGAGGTTCCCATGCAGGATGAAATCGCGTCGGCGCGCTTCGCGCGGCGACAGTGGCATCGCGTTCGTCATCTCGGTCCTTTCCGGATCGCAGCTGGTCCTTGCGTCCACGTGTCGTCATGAAACGGATTGCCCGTCGGTCGATTCCGATCCGAAAGGCGGATCACGACGGCGGCAGGGGGTCGTCGTCGTCCGTGTCGTCCGGATCCCGGGGCGGCTCCGGCCGGGGACCGCGATGCCGCGCGAAATACGGGTTCTTGGGAATCAGCCCCGCGGCGGCCGCGAGTCCGGCAAGGAAGCCGGCGACGTGGCCGAGGATGCTGATGTTGGGAAACAGGAAGGTGATCACGAAGTTGATCGCGATCATCCGCCGGATCGAACGGACCGCGGCGGGGACGAACCAGTTCTTCTTCGCGAGGGTGATGTAGAACAGCGCGGCCATCACGCCGTATAGCGCACCCGACGCGCCGATCGTGAGCACATAGGGTTCGCCGAGAAAGACGATCGCGACGTCGCCGCCGATGCCGGCGACGAGATAGAGGGCGAGATAGCGGATCGGTCCGATGCCCCGTTCCATCGCGGTGCCGAGGAAGTACAGCGCCAGCATGTTCATGAGGAAGTGCGGCACGCTTCCGTGAAGGAACATCGCCGTGAAGACGCGATACCATTCGCCGTCCGCGGTCACGAATCCCGGGACGAGTCCGCCGAGGCGGACGAGATTGTCGGTGGTGAATCCCCCCGTTGCGACCGTGACGCCGAAAAGCACGGCGTTGATGAGGATCAGGTCAGCCGTCACCGGCGTGCGGCGGAACGCTTCCCTGAGACCGTCGAAGAAGCGGTTCATCGCGATCCGCCCTTCTTCTTCCGCCCGACGTACATCGCATGTTCGGAATAGGAAAGGTACTCCGGCCGGTCGGCGAGGAGGAACGCGACGCGGAGCCATTCGGCGCGCGCCGCGGGGCTCGCCTGCTTCAGGCGTTCCTCCTGGGGCGCGAGCACGCTCTCCTGCCCGAACAGCGCGACCCTGTCGAGCGGGAACCGCGCCATGAAGGGAAGGATCGCGTCCGGATGGATGAAATAGGCCTTGGTGAAGGCGTCACCGCCGTAGGGAAGCCCCTGCGTCACGTCGGTAAGATAGGGTTCCCGCTGCGGGTCGGTGAGGATGCCCTCGGGATCGTTCTTCATGTAGTAGATCATGCCCGAAAACAGGAGCAGGAACGAGACGAACAGGTGACCTCCGGGACGCAGGAGGGAGAGCGCGCCCTCGATGACGGCGATGCGGTCGCCCTCCTCGAGGAGATGATAGAGCGGCCCCATCACGAACACGTGGTCGAAGGTTCCGCGGATCGCGCCCGGCAAGGCGCGGGCGTCCGCGACGAAGGCGGCGATCCGCACGCCGGCCCGTTCGGCCTCGCGCTTCGCCACCGCGACGTTGCCTTCCGAGAGGTCGGCGAGCGTCACGTCGCACCCCCGCTTCGCGAAATGGATCGCGTAGCGCCCGGGTCCGCCGCCCAGATCGAGGATGCGGTCGCCCGGTTTCACGAGCCGTTCCATCATGTGCGCGGTGACGGCGAACTCAAACGAAACGCCGCCGAGGCGGTTCCATTCCTCCTCCGCGTGATCGTCGTAGTAGCGGCGCACGATGTCGACATCCCGATTCATCCGATGACCTCCTCGCTCCGGTCCGATGTTCCGCGGATCGACGGCGGTTCCGTGCCGGCGATGCGGCACGACCCCGTTTGTTCTAATGATACCACAAATGGACCGCATCCTGCTTCACCGCAGGTCGCGATGAAGGACGATGCGGGTCGCGAAGGTCCCGTCGGCGGACAGGTCGATGAGGCGGACGCCCTTCGGAAATCCGGGCATCGCGTAGTCGTAATGGCCGCTGACCCGCCCGTAGGCATAGGTGATGCCGTCCCGGTGGAACGAAAAATCGTTCAGGTGATCGTGCCCGAAGAAGACGCCGCGCGTGCCGTTTCGCGCGAACGATTCCGACAACCCGAAATCGACGGGCGCTGAACAGACAGACTCGTTCATCTCGCCGGCATGGCCGGTCCGGCCGGAGGCGGCGTGAATCTTCACCGATAGCGGCGGAACGTGCTGGAACGCCAGGCTCGAGACATCGGTTCCGTCCTGCCCGCGAAAGCGGCGCACGATGTCCTCGTACCACGCGATCTGGTGCGGCCGAACCGTGTCATATCCCCAGATCCTTCCTTCCGGCAGATCGTAAAAGGCGTCGACGCGGGTGTCGAACCCGAACAGCAGCCAGCGGATCCCGTCCGTTCCGTCGACGAGCGCGAGACAGAAATCGGAGTCGCCGTCGCGGGTGGCGAACGCGAGTCCCGGCGCGCCGGCGACGGCATCGGCGAGCGTGCGGCGGGTGATGCCGCCTTCGGCGTCGTGGTTTCCGAAGATGAACGTCCACGGCACGCAGAGCGCCGCCATCGCGGTGGCGAGACGGCGGTAGAGCGCCGGCGCCGCCGGGCTCATCGCCTGGTCGCCGGTGAAGAAGACGAGATCGGGAGAAAACGCGCGGACCATGTCGCCGAGCAGGGCGAAGGTCCGGACATCGTCGGGTCCGTCCATGAGGTGGAGGTCGGTGGCCTGGAGGATGCGGAACGGCCGCTCCGCGGGGAACGGAAACGTCCCGGCAAGGCCGGCAATAGCCGGGCTCACGTTTCGATCTCCCGGCGCGCGATCACGTCCGCGTAGAACCGGCCGCTCTTCTTGACGGAGCGCGCGAGCGTCGCGAAGTCGACCTTGATGAGGCCGAACTTCTTCTCGTACGTGCCCCATTCGAAGTTGTCGAGGAGGCTCCATGCATAATAGGCAGTGACGCGGCACCCGTGCCGAAGCGCCTCCGCGACCGCCAGGAGATGGCCTTTCAGATAGGCGACGCGGTCGTCGTCCTGGACGATTCCGTCGACGACGACGTCATCCCGGAACGCCGCGCCGTTTTCGGTGATCTGGATTTCGATCGCGCCGTAGCGCTCCTGCAGATCGGCGAGGAGGTCGAACAGCGCCGCGGGACAGACTTCCCAGCCCATCTCCGTGCGGATCGCGCCGGGAACGTCGGCTTCGGCGGCTTCCAGGAAGGCGTTTCCGGGGTCGTGCCGCTGCACCCCGCGCGTATAGACGTTGATGCCGAGAAAGTCGGACGGGGCGTCCTCCAGGAGTTCCATGTCGCCGGGCGCGACCGGCGGCGCCGCGAAGAGCGATGCATAGCGTGCGACCATGTCGGCGGGATAGCGCCCCCGCAGGACGGGGTCGAGGAACCAGCGGTTGAGGAAGCCGTCGACGTTCTTCGCGGCGCGGACGTCGTCGGGATCGGCGGAAGCGGGGTACTGGCGGGCGAGGTTGAGGACGATGCCGATCTTGCCGTCGCCGTTGCGGTGTTCACGATAACACCGGACGGCGAGCGCGTGGGCGACGAGGAGATGGTGCGCGATCGCGAGCTGGCGCGGCAGCGGACCGTCGGACAAAAACGCCGCGCACCAGGGTTCGTTGTGCGTGTACCAGGTCTTGACGCGGTCGCCGAAACGGTCGAACAGGAAACGCGCGTAGGCGAGGTAGGAATCGATCGTGCCGCGTTCCGCCCAGCCGCCCCGCCGTTCGAGGGCGAGGGGAAGGTCGCCATGCCAGATCGTCACCGCGGGACGGATGCCCGCATCCAGCAGGCAGTCGATGAGGGCGTCGTAGAAGGCGACGCCCTTCTCGTTCGGCGCGCCTTCGCCGTCCGGGAAGATGCGGACCCAGGAGATGGAGAAGCGATAGTTCTCCAGACCCAGCTCTCGCATCAGCCGCACGTCCTCGCGGAAGCGGTGGTAGTGGTCGCAGGCGACGTCGCCGGTCGGCCGTCCGTCCGCGTCGGGAGCGCGGACGTCCCAGACGGTCTTTCCGCGGCCGTCGGCGTCGACGGCGCCTTCGATCTGATAGGCCGACGTCGCTGCGCCGAACGCGATCGTGTCATCGAAACGGATCATTGCCATGGGGACTCCTCCGAACGTTCATTGGCGGGTGCGGGAGCGCCGGCGAAGCCATGCCACCAGGGCCGAAGCGGAAAGGAAGGCGGCGGCGCCGTAACAGGCGACATAGGCGAAACCCTTCGCGACCGTGGCGAAACTGGCGAGCGACACGACCGCGGGCGCGGCCGATCCCGACGCGATCATCGTGAAGACGAGCGCATTCTCGAGCAGGTCGAAGGCCATCGGAAAAAGACCGGCCGTCGCAAGCGGCCTGCTTCCGGTCCGCCGCAGGAACAGAAGCGAAAAGAAGAGCGCCCCCGCGACGGGGTAGACCGTGTCGAGCGGGAACTGCGCATAGAGATAGACGGCGCGTCCGGTCGCCGTCAGTCCCGCGAGGAACAGCGCGGCGTAGGCGTCGTCGTAGCCGGAAAACATGCGGAGGTCGAACAGCGGAACCGCCGGGCCGTCCGCAATCGACGGCAAGGTGAATCCCATCGCCAGATAGGCCGCATGGGCGATGAGGAAGAACAGGACGATCGTGCGGGTGCGGACGGGTTTCATGGGTCAACCGAGCCGGTCGTATTCGACCGCGGCGAAGAGGACGGCGGCGATCCCGTAGGACCAGTCCGCGCGTTTCGGGACGAGCGCGTAGCCCAGATAGGGAAACAGCGGCAACGGGATCGTCGGGGCGCTCACGTCCGGCAGCGACATCCCGTCCGGCGTCTGCCGGAAGGAATCGACGACGGCACGGAACGCCTTCACGCCCGCGTCGCGGTACGATCCGTCGAGCAGGCCCATGCGGAACCCCTGCAGGAAGCCGCAGGCGACGAGGGCGGTCGCCGAGAGTTCGCGGTAGGTCCTGCCGCCTCGTCCGAGGACGGTCGTGAAGGTTCCGTCCGGACGCTGGAGCGGCATCAGGGCGGCGCACGTCTTCCGGAAGACGGTCTCGATGCCGGACTTCTCGGGATGGTCCCCGATGTTTTCGAGGATCATCGGGAGGCTGGCGACGACCCAGCCGTTTCCGCGCGCCCAGTAGATCCTGCGGCGCGGGTAATGGGTCTTTTGCTTCACCCAGTAGCTGTGGTACCAGAGACCGTCGTCGGGATTCATCAGGTAGTTCGCCATCACCCGCGGCTGTCGGGCGGCGATCGTCATCAGTTCGGCGTCGCCGGCGTGCTTCGCATAAAGCGACGGAAAGACGGAGAACATCATCAGGCTGTCGACCCAGATCGACTTCGGATAGAGTTTTCCGATGAAGCTCTTCCCGAGATGATTGACGGAATCCTCGATCAGGCGCGGTTCGTGGCGGACGTAGTCGAGGACGAGGTCCGTCAGGAAGGCGTAGGCGGGATTTCCGGTCTTCTTCTGCATCATGAACGTCACGAGTCCCGGCGCGGCGGTGTCGCTCTGGTCGACGACGGGCGGATGGAGGACGTAATGGTCGCAGTACGCCGCGAGGAAGGGCGTGTAGCGGTCCGTCCGCTCATGCTCGTCGAGTTTCGCGAGGGCGTAGCCGAGGAGCGCCTCGCCCCACATCCATTTCATCCTGGGATCGAAGGTGCGGACGACGCGGTCGGCGAGTGCGACGGCCTTCGCATAATACGATTTATCCACGGGATGCCTCCTCGGCGGACGCAACGGTCCGGACCGCATGATCGAAATCGACGACAAGCCGTTCGCCGTGCGCGGCGATCTCCAGCCGCGACGGCTTCCGCGGCGCCTTGACGAAAGGCGTGTCGAGACGGGGATACCCGGTGTCGACACGGACCCCGTCGACGGCGAACCGCTTCCGGTAGACCAGTTCGTACTTCCGGTCGAAGGAAAACGTCAGACGCCGTCCGGCGGCGGAAAACCCGGAGGTCCGGATCTTGTCCGCAAACGCGGAAAACGACCCGTGTTCGGCAGCCGAGCCGAGGATGACCGCGAAATGCGAGACGCGGCCCGGGAAGACGAGGTCGAATCCTTCGCGGAGCGTGCCGGGAACGTCGGACCGGATCGCGATGTAGCTCTGGTCGGCGCGGCCGGCGCAGAATCGTCCTTCCACGACGGTTTCGTCGAACTTCTCCTTCGGAAAATGGAAATGGACGAGGTGCTGGCGGGCACGTTCGAGATAGCCCCTGCGGACGCGGGTGTCGTACGTGAGCAGCACCACGTTCCGGTCGGCCGCAAGATGCGGATTGACGCCGTTCCCGACCCAGTAGGAGGGGCTGAAGTTGCGCGCGGAATCGTCGAACATGGGGCTTCCGGGATGGGTTGAGAAGACGTTGATCCCGCCCGGAAGGGTCGCCTGCCAGAGGTGCTGCTGGTCGCCGAAGAACCCCGGACGGTATTCCTGCGCGACCGAAAGCATGTACCGCGGCGTCTTGAAGGTGAGGGTGTTCGCGCGTTCGATCGCGACGCCCTGCGTCGCCGGATGGAGCAGGCGGACGACGGCGGGCAGGAGACCGAGCTTCTTCAGGATCGGGACGTTCACTTTCGCGAGGTCGCGGAGGAAGATGTTCTCGCCCAGGTTCCAGGCGTCGAACATCGCCATCGTGAGCGCAATCGACTCCCGGTTCGTGAAGGCCTCCATCGCCCAGAGGTAGAGGCCGCGGTCGTCGAATGCGGCGTTCGTGATCTCCTTCTTCACTTCGGAGAGGTTCAGGCCCATCGAATCGCGGACGGTGAACGGTCCGGGATCGCGGGCGATCCGGACGATCGCGGGGGGAACCCGATACGTCCTGCAGAGCAGGAACAGCGCCGAGATGCGGGTCCAGTCGCAGGCATAATCCGCCCCGCCGAAGCCGAAGGCGGCGTGGAGGAGATCGTTCACGTCGGCTGTCCGCGCGTCGCGCTTCTGCCATTCGTAGCAGCGTCCGCTCGCGGCGACGAAAGCGCCTTCGAAGGAATGGAGCGCCATGTCGAGGAAGAGCAGGTCGAGCGTGATCTTCGCGCGGATCGAAACGTCTTCGTCAGCGTGGTCCGCAAGGAGCGCAAGCGGCGCGACGTCTTCTTCGTAGTAGGTGTTCGAGTGGAATTCGTTGAAGCCGTAGAGGAAGCGATATCTCATCCAGCGCAGGAGGAGCGCCCGCGCCTTCGCGCGATGCGCCGCGCCGGTCTTCCTGTCGTTAACGAACGTCCGGTCGGGAAAGAGGCCCCCGGCGAGATACTCGCAGGCGGCGAACAGGATCTGATGGTTTTCCGACCAGAAGCACATCCCGTCGGATCCCGGTTCGTCCATCGCGTACTTGAAGCCGAGAATGCTTGCCTCGATGCGCGTCGCGGTCGGTTCCGAAAGCAGGGTCCTGTAGTCGATGAACGTCTTGATGAGGCAGATGAGACGGAAGTCGGCGCAGTCGTGGCGAGCGTCGACGAAGTCGCACAGCCCGCGGATCGGCGCTTCGTCGATCCTCATTCCGCGGTCGAGGTCGCGGATGCCGGCGAAGCACTTTGCGTTCATCTTGACTTGCATTCCGACGTCTCCGGAGATCGCCATGGAATCAGAAGAGGAGCTTGCCGAGTTCGGCGAGTTCCGCCTTTTCGACCGTGGAGAGTCCTTCCGGTCCGACGGCGTTGCGGATCTTGAGGAGGTTGCGGACGCGTTCGCTGCGCGCGTTGGTGAGCACGAAGCGGCGGGCGACGACCCAGCCGACCGCCATCAGGAGGATGAAGCTGCCGGCCATCGCGATGCGGATGCCGATCAGCGCCGACAGCGGCTGGTCCGGGACCGGGACGGCCTCGGTCGGCGTGACGTAGCCCGAGAGCGAAAGCATGAGGCCGAAGATCTGGATCGCGATCGCGGACGAGATTTTGCGGATGAAGGTCATGATGCCGCTGTAGGACCCGGTGGCGCGGTCGACGTCCTTCAGTTCGCCGACGTCGACGGCGTCCGGGAAGATGATCCAGCTGACGAGCTGCGCCCCGGCGAAGCCGAGCGCGGTCACGGCCGTGAGGGCGTAGGCGCCCCAGATCGGCCATTCGGCCGGATAGAAGCCGACGCCGGCGAAGCCGACGAGGGCGACGGGCAGGCCGAACGAATAAATCGTCTTTTTGTCGACGGTGCGGACGATCCTGTGGATCAGCGGGAACATCAAGAGCTGCACGCCGATGAAGATGCCGAGGAAAATCGTGGAACTGCCCGATTGGAGCACATATTTCGAGAAGTAGATGATGCCCGATCCGAGGATGTCCATCGAAATCGACTGGCACAGATACATGGAGACGAGGCCGCGGAAGGCTTTCACGCGGAGCGGCCGCACGAATGCGTCAAGACTGATTTTCGTCTTCGTCTCCGTGATCGCGGCGCGTTCCCTGGTGAAGAGGCCGATCAACACGAGCGGGATGATGAAGAAGATCCCGAAGCCGACGGCGATCGACAGATAGAAGCCCAGAAGCGACAGCGTCCCCCCGGTATACGCGTCGAGGATCATCGTCGGGACGAGCGTGCAAACCGCCGAAGCGACCGTCGAGAAGACGAGGCGGAGGATGTTCACGCCGTTGCGTTCCTGGATGTCGGTCGAGATCTCCGCCGAGAGCGAGCTGTACGGGATCGCGACGAACGTGTCGACGGTGTTGTAGAACAGGAGCGTGACGAGCGCGAAGGCGCCTTTGGCGAGGTTGGACTGCCAGCCGCCGGTGGGAATCCAGAGCAGGATGAATCCGAGCAGGACGGCGAACGAGGCGAACAGGATGAACGGCCGGCGACGCCCCATCTTGGTCCGGGCGTTGTCGGTGATCGCGCCGACGAGCGGGTCGCAGACGGCGTCCCACAGTTTGGACACCATCACGATCGCGCCGGCGAACGCCGGATCGAGACCGACGATGTCGGTCAGGAAGACGAGGTAGAGGACGCTGATGAGCGCCTGCGCGCCGCCGCCGAAGACGTCGCCCCACGCGAAGATGATTTTTTCCCCGGTTTTCATTTTTTCAGTCTGCATTGGACTCCTCCTGGAATTCGAGCTGTTGTGAAGCGTTTTTCCTGAGATGGGCGATGCTCGCCGCCAGATCGCGGAACGGGGTGGCGGTGTTCTGTTCGATTGCGGCGTAGGACGCATGCCCCGCCGCCGCGGCGAGGACGGCGCAAAAATCGACGATTCCGGAGCCGACGGGCGCGTCATGGGCAGGACGGAACGGTCCCTTTCCACGGACGCAGTCGCGCAAATGGAGACCGGCGACGCGAGCTCCCAGCCGTTCGATCCACGCGGCCGGATCGACGCCCGATTTCGCGACCCAGTAGGTGTCGACGACGAACCTGACGGCCGGATCCGTTGCTTCGATGAGGATCTCGAATTTGCTCTGGCCGCCGACGCGCGCGAATTCGAAGTCGTGATGATGGAAGGCGAGCGCAAGGCCGTATCCGGCGTAAATCCGGGCGAGGTCGTTCAGTTCGCCCGCGAACCGGCGGACGGCGCGGACGCCGCCGAGGATCGCGCGGGCGGAGAGGACGGAAACGACGATGAGCGGACAGCCGACCGTGCGGCAGAACGCCGCAATCCCCTCTGGGTCGGCCGCGAGCAGTTCCGGCCTGGCCTGGATCGAGGTGACCGCGAGCCCGCTGCGGACGACGCGCTGTGCCGTCTGCGGCGTGAAATCGACGCGGGCGAGTTCGACCGCGCCGATGCCGAGTACCCGGATCCGTTCGAGGGTTTCCCCGAATTCGTCCCTGAGTTCCCGACGGACCGTGTAGGTCTGGACCGCGAGCCGCATGTCAGTCGTCCTCGGATCGGACGTTTTGCGCATAGTTCAGGGTGAGCGTGTGGCCGCCGAAGGCAAAGACGATTTCCTCGGCCTTGCGGGCGATCGCGCCGCCGTCGACGTAGGCGCATTCGTAGCGGTCGTATTGGAGGTCCTGGACGACCCCGTCGAGCGCGAAGGAGACGTCGTAGGTGGCGGCGAGGAGTGTCGGCGCGACATCGCCGTCGAGGATCGTCCGGTAGCTGACGGACACGGGGTCCCACGTCAGTTCGTTCGCCCTGACGCGCATTTTGAATGCGTCGAACGTCTCGGTCGCGTCGGACGACAGTTCGATCACGAAGTAATGCATCCCGGCCCCGCTCTGGACGAGGTCGTAGTCGTCGGTGAGGACGGTGCCGGCGGATCCCCTGACGAGCATGTCGTCGCGATCGCCCTCGAGGTCGCTGACCGCGAACGGGACGAAAGCGAGCGGATGGCGGGACAGGATCGCGACGTGCGTGCCGTTCACGGTGCCGAAGATCATCCCGTCGGCGAGCAGGGACGAGTCGACGTCGTCGAACAGCTGGACGGGGAAGAAGGCGTGGGTCGTATCGGGAACGACCATCGGTTCCATGAATCCCGCTTTGTCCGGCGGGCAGTAGATCGAAATCGAGACGTTCCGCTCCTGCACGGAATAGGGGTTGCGGCCGTTGCCGACCCAATAGGTCGGAGTGCCCGAACGGCGCGGGATCTTCGCCGGCTGGGACGTGAAAAGCGAGAGGTCGTTGGTGAGGTTGATCGACTGGACCGCCTGCTGGTCGGCATAGCCGCCGGGCTGGTAGGCCTGGGCGGTATGCATCGAATAGTGGTCGGTCACATACGTGTAGACGTTCGCGCGCTCGATCGCGACGCCGTCGGTCGACGGCTTGAGCACCGCGCTGACCGCATCGAGCAGCTTCAAGGCGCGGAGGAGCCAGATGTTGACGAGCTTGAAGTCGTTCAGGAATTCGTTCGTGAACATGTCGTTCTTCCCGATGTAGGCGATCGTGTTGTCGATCACTTCGGGATTCGTGAAGGCCTCCATCCCGAACTGCATCATGATCTGCTTGTCTTCCTGTCCGAGCAGGCCTTCGCCGTCCAGTTCTTCCACGTCGAGCGACTGGCTCGACCGGACGACCTTGGCCCCCGCGGGGGCGTCGAAGATCGCGCGGATCGCGGCGGGGACCTCGTAGTACGGATCGCCTTCGCCGTCGACGGCTTCCATCATCTGGCGGAAACAGTTGAAGAACCCGTTGCGCGAAAACTTCCATCCGTCTTCATACGCTTCCGTCGCGGCTGGCTGGACGATGAAGTCGACATAGTTGCGCATGCGGTTCCCGATGTCGTCGGAGACGCGGTTGTCGGAATACATGCGGCCGCTCGAGGAGAGGAACACGTAGTAGGTGCGGGGATCGCCTTCGCCGTCGACGCCCTCATAACGGTAGCTTTGGTTGGCAAGGTCGAACCAAAGCAGGTCCATGATCATCTTCATGCGGTTGACCATGGCCTCGTCCGCGGCGAACTGGATGAAGTTCGCCATCGGTCCGATGTCTTCGGGATAGTAGTTGTTCGAATACCATTCGGTGAAGCCGTAGTCGAAGCGGAGCTCCATCCAGGCATTGACGCGGTCCGCGGCCATCGCCATGTGTTCGGCGCCGGTCTTCCCGTCGACGGCGAAGACGCGGTCCGGAAAGGTCTGCCCGACAAGGTACTCGGACGCCGCGAACAGGATCTGGTGGTTCTCCGACCAGTAGCACATCGAATCCTCGCCGCCCTGGTCCATCCAGTACTTGAAGCCGAGAAGGACCCGTTCGAGTTCGGCGACGGACGAAGCCGGCAGGATGTCCCCGAAGGACAAGTAGAGGCGAACCAGCGTGTTGACGCGGAAGTCGGCGACGTCGTAGCGGGCGTCGACGTAGGCGATCGACCCGGCGAGTTCGGAATTGACGAACGTCTCGGTGAGGTCGATCCCCGCGGGGAGGCCGTCGCCGTTGACGAGCGCATCGTAATAGAAGAGCAGGCGTTCGCCGCCGCCGGTGTCGAACGACGTCTCCGGCCCGGACGGCAGCGGATCGATGCCGAGGTTGAAAGCGACCTGGATGCCGATGCTCACGAGGAGCAGGACGATCACGGATACGACGGAAAGGACGATGCGTCTGGCGATTTTGCGCTTTGGATTCATGGGAACACTCCGTTCGCGCGCGTCGTCCCGCCTTGCGGCAGCCGATGCGCCTGATGACATTTTATCACAGGACGAAGCGCTTTCATAGCCGGTGCGGGTTATGATGAAACAAAAATATTCTTGATCCGCAGTTGAGCCAAACTGAACGGGATCGCTCACAACACGTGGACTCCCGTGTAATAAATATGATTGAAGCGGGATCGCTCCCGCTTCTCATCGATTCTCCTGTGGTCTGGGACCGAAATACTGATAGTAATGCACTTCGATGTTCCCGTTGAAGAGCTTGCGCTCGCGGTCCGGCTTCCGCTTCATCAGATGCGGAAATCCGGGATAGGACGTGAGCAGGTACAGCGACCAGTTCGTGAGCGGTTCGAGGACGCGTTTCATGTCCTGATAGAGTTGCGTCGGACCGGAATCGCCGGCAAGCCGTTCGCCGTAGGGCGGATTGGAGATCAGGATGCCGCGTTCCCCCTTGAAGTCGACGTCGCGGAAATCGGAGGTGGAAAACGTGATGCAGTCGTCGACGCCGGCTTCGGCGGCGTTCTCCTTCGCCGCTGCGACGGCCTTCTCGTCGATGTCGGAGGCGAAGATGGAAAGCGGCGTCCCGTGATCGATGGCGAGATCGGCTTTCCTGGCCTCTTCGGTCCACCGTTCCGGATCAAGCCACGGCCAGTGCCGGAAGGCGAAGTCCCGATGCAGTCCGGGGGCGATGTTTCGTCCGATCATGGCGGCTTCGATCGGGATCGTCCCCGATCCGCAGAAGACGTCGTACAGGACGCGATCCTTCCGCCAGTAGCTGAGCAGGACGAGGGCGGCGGCGAGCGTCTCTTTGAGCGGGGCGACGACCGGAGCGACGCGGTAGCCGCGTTTGTGCAGAGCGGCCCCGCTCGTATCGATCGTCAGGGTGGCGACGTCGTCCAGGACGGAGACAAGGACGGGGAAGTCGGCCCCCGTTTCCGGAAAGCGCGTCACCGCGTGCCGGGTCCGGAGCCGGTCGACGATCGCCTTCTTGACGATCGCCTGGCAGTCGGAAATCGAAAACAGCGTCGATTTGACGGATTTTCCGTCGACCGGGAACTTCCCGTCGACGGGGATCAGGTCTTCCCACGGCAGGGCTGCCGTACCGTCGAACAGCTCGTCGAAGGTGATGGCGCGGAACTCGCCCACTTTCAAAAGAATCCGCTCGGCGGTCCGCATCCAAAGGTTCGCGCGGACGATGCCGGCTTCGTCGGAACGGAACGTGATTTTCCCGTTTTCCGTCTTGAGGATCTCGAAACCGAGATCGGTGAGTTCGCGCCTGGCGACCGATTCGAGTCCGAAGGTGGTCGTCGCGATCAGTTCGTAATGTCCCATGTGGTCTCCCGCGGAGCAGACGCCCCATTTCTTCCATTGTAGCATGAATCATCCGGATGGCGGAACGGAATCAACCCGTCAGTGATGGCGGACGACTTCGAACCGTTCGATCGCATACGATTCCTCGGGATCGATCCCGCCCTTCTGGAGCGCGATCGACACCTGGTCTTCGACGCTGTCGACGCCTTCGAGGTTCGGCAGCAGCAGGCCGCTCTTGATCCCCTTTCGGACGATCACGCCGTACCGCTTCGGATCGAGTCCGGCGACCGAACCGACCGGCTCGGCATCTCCGAGGACGTCGACGCTGTAGACGAGACGGGCGAGTTCGTCGGCCCGCACCGGCTCGAAGCGGGGGTCGCGCGTTCCTGCGCTCACGGCATTCTGGATGATTTCGTCGGCGACGCAGCCGGTCGTCGCCGCGATTGTCCCGATGCACCCGCGGAGTCGGCCGTCGAGTTTGAGCGAGACGAACACGCCGGCGCGCCTGTCCGTCAGTTCGGCGGATAGACCTGCCGGTCGCGCGATGCGCCGCCGGTGCATGACGTAATGCTCGAGCGTTTCGCGGGCGAGGCGGACGTGCGCGTCTTCGTTTTCTCTGCGTTCGGCGAGTTGCTCGCTCCGGCCGCGTTCGTAGGAAAGATCGAACCGCCGCGAACCGTCCTCGCCGAGCACGTCGTAGGCGGCGACCGCATAGCCGACGCCGAACGGTCCTTCGTAGGAGAGCAGCTCGCTCTTGATCCGCAGGCCGTCGAGCGCCCCCGCCATGATCGTGAAGCTGCGCAGCCCGCACTCGCCGGCCGCTTCGCAGAAGTCTTCGTCAAACATCAGAAAACGGCCGAAATCGGCGGATGCCATCGCTTCCGTGATTGACCTGTCGAAAGCCGGTCCTTCGGTCGCGTATCCGTACGGACCGTCGCTTTTCAGTTTGTGCGAAAGGTCGCCGCTCGCGATCAGGACGACCCGTTTTCCGCTGTTGAGGATGGCTTCGGCGAGACATTTCCCGAAGCGGTAGTGGACGAGCGGCGGCAGTCCGGAGACCGAGATCCGGACCAGTTCGTAGTCCTGATCCTGCCGGTTGACGAAATGGAGCGGCACCATCGTGCCGTGATCGAGGCGGCGGTTCTTTTCCCCGAGTCCGCCGGCGGGGATGCCGGCGCGGCCGGCGGCCGCGGCGATCGCGGCGGACAGTGTCTGATCGTACTTGACGGAAAAGCGTTCCCCGGGGGCGCGGAACTGGCCGAAGTCGCCCTCGGCGCCGGCGCCGGGCGAGAGATGGAAGTAGTCGGCGTAGAGGATCGAATGCGGCGAGACCAGAACGATCGTGTCGGGTCGCAAACGTCCGATGCGGCGTGCGACCTCCTCATAGGATTCGACCGTTTTCGCGATCTTCGATTCCTCTCCCTTTCCGATTGCGGGGACGATCAGCGGCGGATGGGGGACGATGTAGGCGGATAACAGCGGCATGGCGATTCCCTCCTTGACAGGGACGATTTCAGATGTTGCCGAGATGGATGACGTTGAGGCCGGCGGCGCGGCCGATCTCTTTCGCGCGATGCAGGACCGCGATCGGGGTCGGCGGCGTCGAACACATCTTCCAGGCCGGAAAGAAGCGCGTGACGTGCCAGGGGATGCCGGCGCCGCCGGCGCGAAAGAGGTCGACGGCGACCGCGGACAACGCGGCGTCGGTGTCGTTCACGCCGGGTACGACGAGCGTCGTGACCTCGACGTGGACGTGATGGTCGCGCATCGCCCGGATGATGTCGAGGACCGGTTCGGCGGTCGCGCCGCAGAACGTTTCGTAGACGGACGAAGCGGGGCCTTTGTAATCGACGTTCGCGGCATCGAGCCAGGGCAGGATCGCCGCAAGCGTTTCAGGCGTCATGTAGCCGTTGGTGACCCAGACGTTCCTGAGGCCGGCGGCGCGGGCGAGCTTCATCGTTTCCAGCGCGTATTCGAGGAACACCGTCGGTTCGGAGTAGGTGTAGGCAATCGACGGGCAATTCGCCGCGAGGGCGCGGCGGACGTGTTCCGCCGGCGCGACCGGGGTTCCCCGGATCGGCCGGTCGGGCTTCGGGTTCTGCGAGATGTCCCAGTTCTGGCACCAGGCGCAGCGGAGGTTGCAGCCGACGGTCGCGAACGAGTAGATTTCGGTTCCCGGGAGAAAATGGTAGAGCGGCTTTTTCTCGATCGGGTCGACGGCCGCGGCGATCGTGAGGCCGTAGGAGAGCGCATGGAGCGTGCCGCCCCGGTTTTCCCGGACGCCGCAGATGCCGCGTCTGCCCGGGGTGATCAGGCAGCGGTGCGGACAGACGCCGCAGCGGACGTTCCCGTCGTGCAATCGTTCATACAGCATCGCTTCGATCATCGGATCGCCTCCCCCCGTCTTCATTATAATCCCAATCGGCGGAAATGGTTCCATCCGGCGGGAAAAGCGGAAAAAAAGGCACGAAGCGAATCGCTTCATGCCTCGGACGGCTTCACAAGCCGCATTTGAGCTGCGCGTTGCAGTTCGAGCAGGTGTTGCAGCCGCCGATGTCCTCGACGGTGCCTTCGCCGCAGATCGGACAGATGTCGCCGATCTCGACGCCGATGTTCTTGCCGGCCTTGGAGCGGAGGTGGATCTGGGAGTCGGATTCGACCGGGACGTCCCGCTTCTCGACGGCGACGCCGAGTTCGGTGATGTCGAGCTGGACGTTCTGGGGTTCGTCCTTGTAGAGCGTGAGGACCTGGGCGTCGCGGCTGCCGTCGACGTAGACGGTTCCGCCCTTCGCGCCGTGCTTGTAGAGGTAGGTGTAGAGTTCCTCGACCTGCTCGACGCTGTATCCCTTGGGCGCATTCACGGTCTTCGAGATCGACGAGTCGACCCAGCGCTGGATCAGGCACTGCACGGTCGCGTGCTCCTTGGCGGAGAGCTCCATCGCGGAGACGAAGGTGTTCGGCAGCGGTTTTCCGCGCAGTTCGGGGTGCAGCGCGAGATACTGCTCGACGATCGGGGCGTCGACTTCCATGAACTTGCCGAGACGGCCGCTCCGGAAGTATTTGAAGGCGAAGTACGGTTCGAGCCCCGTGGAGACGCCCACCATCGTTCCGGTCGATCCGGTCGGGGCGATCGTGAGCAGGTGGGAGTTGCGGATGCCGTACTTGAGGACGGCGTCGCGGATCTCCTGCGGCATCTTCCTCATGAATCCGGAGTCGACGAACTTCTGGCGCGAGCCGTACTGGTCGAGGAAGGGGAAACTGCCCTTCTCGCGGGCGAGCGCGATCGAGGTCTGGTAGGCGTTCACGGTGATGAACTTCATCAGACGGTCGACGAAGTCGTTCCCGCGCGCGCTGCCGTAGCGCACGCCGCAGTAGATCATGAGGTCGTGGAGACCCATGATGCCGAGGCCGACGCGGCGTTCGCCGAGGGCCTGCTTGCGGTTCTGTTCGAGGAAGTAGGTGGTGCGGTCGATGACGTTGTCCTGCATCCGGACGCTCGCCTCGATCGTCGCGGCGAGCTTGTCCCAGTTCACGTCCTCCCGGTCGAGGTCGGCCATGTTCGCGAGGTTGATCGCGGCGAGGTTGCACACGGCGTAGGGCGCGAGCGGCTGTTCGCCGCAGGGGTTCGTGCAGACGACCTTCTGGCCGTAGCCGGTGGCGTTGGTCATGTCGTTGGCGTTGTCGATGAAGAAGATGCCGGGCTCCGCGGAATAGGTGGCGCAGATGTTGATGAGGTTCCAGAGGTCGCGGGCCTTGATCGTCTTGTAGACGCGCACCCCGTAGCCCATCTTCTCCCACTCGCGGACGTCGCCGACCTGATGCCACTTCTCGTCGTATGCGGCCTTCTCGCCGGCGGAGTAGTGGTCGATGTCCGGATAGCGGAGATCGTAGTCCGCATCCTTCTCGACCGCCTGCATGAAGCCCTTCGTGATCGCCACGGAGATGTTCGCGCCGTTGAAATAGTCGGGATTCTTGACTTCGTAGCGTCCGCCGTTCAGGAGCATCTCGCGGACCTTGCCCGCGGTCGACGGCTTGAGCGTCCCCGACGCCTTCGTCTCGACCTCGTCGAGCGTCTTCACCATGTCCATCTCCTCGTCGGAAAAGGGAATGAACTTGAGCTTGTTCTTCGCTTCGCGGACGATGTCCTCGTCCTTGATGTTCTTGATCAGGAAGTGGAGGATCTGCACGTTCTGCATCTTCGAGACGATGAACTCGATGATGTCGGGGTGCCAGCATGCCATCATGATCATCTGCGCGCCGCGGCGGGACCCGCCCTGCTCGACGAGGTTCGTGAGCTGCGAGAGGTCCTGGAGCCAGCTGACGGCGCCGGAGGACTTGCCGTTCACGCCCTTGGCGAGCGAGTTCTTCGGCCGCAGGGTGGAGCCGTTCGTGCCGACGCCGCCGCCGCGGGACATGATTTCCATGACCTGCTGGCGATGTTCGGAGATGCCGGCGCGGGAATCCTTCACGTACGGCATGACGAAACAGTTGAAATAGGTGACCGCGCTCTGCGAGCCGGCGCCGAAGAGGACGCGTCCGGCGGGAACGAGGTTGAGGTCGGCGATTTCGCGATAAAAGGCCTGGAAGTGCTGTTCGGTCTCGCCGATGCCGAGGTTCGCCGCGACGCGCTTCGCAATCTGCTCATAGAAGAGTTCCATCGGCTTGTCGACGGTGTTCTTGAGCCGGACGATCTCGCCGTCCGCGTTGGCGTCGGTGGCGATCGGAGCGTATTCGTCCTCGAGCCGGATCTGCACGTGGCCGTTCATGACGCGCGTCACATAACCGATTCCGCGGGTCGGAAACTTGGGATCGTCCTTGACGACGCAGACGACCAGGTCGCCCGGACCGAGGGTGACGTGGTTGATGTCCTTCTGCGTGTACCGGTCGAGCATGACGAGGCGCGAAACGCCGTCGAACGTCCTTTGCATCGAGTCGTCGATCAGGAACAGATGGGGGAACGTCGTGCGGATGTCACGGTTCAGCTTCTCGATCATGGCGGGCGCGTAATTGTGCATGGTAGTCCTCTTCACGGAGTGTCGTCGGGTGTCGGGCGGATGCGGACGGCTCGTGTAGGAGTCGCGCCGGCGGGTCATGTAACCATTCTATCATGCCGAAATCGGTCTGTCCATTTCTTTACGTCGGCAATTCATGAAAAAAAACAAGTTTTTTTTCGTGCCCGCGGGAGGAAGAAACGAAGCGCGCGGCGGCGTTTTCGGCCGTGTTTGCATTATACTATACTAATAGCTTTCGGACAACCCCTTGACGCAACTTCGCGTCGACATCGTCCGTCACCGCGGACCGGACGGTTTCCATGGAAAAAGCGGATGGCGACCATCCGCTTTTTGTGGCATTCACGGGTTCGGTGAAACAGTGGTCGAAACGCGTTTTCAGCGTTCGAGCACGAACGATGCCTGCGCGGCGGCGTCCGCGTCCGATCCGACATGGACCGAGAAGCGCCCCGGATCCCAGACGAGCGATCCGTCGGCGAGGCGGTAGGAAAGGTCGGCCAGTCCGAGCTCGAACGTCACGGTCTCCGTCGTCCGCGCTTGGATCGCGACGCGGCGGAATCCTTTCAGTTCCCGAACGGGACGGCTGATCCGCGCGGCGTGGTCGCGCAGGTAGAGCTGGACGACTTCGACGCCGTCGACGTCCGCTTCGTTCGTGACGCCGACGGACACCGTGAGGGTCTCGCCCGCACGGATCCGGGCGGCGGACAGGATCAACGCGTCATAACGGAAGCGCGCGTACGACAGGCCGTAACCGAACGGAAAGCGCGGCGAATTGAGCATGTCGAGGTACTTGGTGACGTATTCGCCCGGATGAAGTTCGTCTTCGTTGGGACGCCCGGTGGGAAGCCGGTCGTAGTGGACGGGAATCTGTCCGACGCTCCGCGGGAACGACATCGTCAGTTTCCCCGAAGGATTCGCGATTCCGTAAAGGAGGTCGGCGATCGCTTCGGAGGCCATCGATCCGAGGAACCAGGTCTCGAGGATCGCATCGACCGAAAGGATGTTCTCGAGGACGAGCGGGCGGCCGTTCGTCAGGATGACGACGCTCTTCTTCCCCAGAGACCGGACGAACTCCGCGAGTTCCGCCTGACGCCCGGGGAGGGTGATGTCCGCCCGCGCGTGAGCTTCGCCGGACAGGCGGGCGGATTCGCCGAGCGCAAGCAGGACGACGTCCGCCTCGCGGATGCGGACGATGTCCTCGGCGTCGTAGTCGGCGCCGAACTCGCCCTTCTTGACGAGAACCGGACGGATGCCGCGGCGTTCGAGAACCTCCGCGAGCGATTCGTTTTCGGCGTTGTTCCCGTGCCAGGACCAGGGGCCGTTGGTCTTCCGCGAGTCCGCGAACGGACCCAGGATGGCGATCTTCCGCGTCGGGTCGAGCGGCAGGACGCCGTCGTTCTTGAGGAGCACGGCCGCTTCGAGGGCGACCTTCCTGGCGGCTTTGAGATGCGGCTTGGAACGGACGACGTCGGTTTCGCCGGGGATGAGGGCGCCCTTGAAGGGATTGTCGAAGAGCCCGAGTTCGCGTTTCAGGTTCAGGATGCGGAGGACGGCTTCGTCGATCAGGGCGACGTCGACCTTGCCTTCGGCGACGAGCCGTTCGAGATGGTTCACGTAGTCGGTGGACGCCATTTCGACGTCGAGGCCCGCTTCGACGCCGAGGCGGGCGGCATCGGCCGCATCCTCGGCGACGCCGTGGGCGATCGTCTCGTGGAGCGAGTTGTAGTCGGTGATCGTGATTCCGGTGAAGCCCCAGCGGTCGCGCAGGACTTCGCGGAGCAGATAACGGTTGACCGTGGAGGGGACCGCCTCGATCGGATTGAACGCGGTCATGACGCCGCGGACGCCGGTCGCGACGGCCTGGCGGTAGCCTTCGAAATAGCCGCTTTCGAGCGCCTGGCGGGAAAGGTCGACGGTGTTGTACTCACGGCCCCCTTCGGGAGCGCCGTAGCCGGCGAAATGCTTGACGCACGCGGCGACGCTGCCGTCTTTGGCGGGATCGCCGTCCTGGAATCCCTCGACCGAAGCTTTCGCGAAGAGTCCGAGCAGGAGCGGGTCCTCGCCGAACGATTCGACGACGCGCCCCCAGCGGGGGTCGCGGACGAGGTCCGCCATCGGCGCATAGGTCATCTGGATTCCGCCCGTCGCGGATTCGCGGGCCGCGACGCGCGCGGCGGTCCGGACCGCCTCGGCGTCCCAGGTGCACGAGAGCGCGAGCGGGACCGGGAAAATCGTTTTGAACCCGTGAATCACGTCGGCGGTGAACAGGAGCGGGATGCCGAGGCGGCTCCGTTCGAGATAGCGCTTCTGGATGTCCTTCATCTCTTCGGCCGAACCGATGCCGAGAATCGATCCGGCGGACCAGACTTTCTCCGCGTCGAGGTGCAGGTCGCGCATCGGTCCGGCGTCCTCCTGCTCGAGACGGGGATCGAAGAAAAACGGCGACAGCTGCATCATCTGGCCGATCTTTTCCTTCAGGGTCATCTTCATCAGGAGTTCTTTCATGGGGGCACCTCTTCTTCCCGCTGCGGGCGGGACGACACGGAAACGTCATTGATATTCTATCATCGAAACGGTTAAATTGAAACGGTAATCGCATCAAAAAACGCACGTTCCGCGCGTGCGTTCCCGAAAGGCCGGTCCTCGAGGCGCGGGACAAGCTAGAGCGTCGAGACGACGACTTCGCGGTGGTCGGAGTTGAGATGGACGGCGACGGTCCAGCCGTCTTTTCCCTGCTTCCCGAGCGCCCCCGCGGAGGTTCTGACGGGGCGGGCGGAGACGAGGCGGACGACGTGGTCGCCGGGGACGGCGCGGAAGGTGACCGACGTCCCGGAGACCGCGGCGATTTCGAGCGTCGACCACACGATCCGGAACGGTCCGGCATCCGCGCCGCAGGGGAGGATGAGGCCGTCGCGACCGGGAAGATGCACCGGGGCGCCGCCGAAGAGCGGCTTGCCGTCCTCGTACAGATGGAAGGTCTTGTCGACGTTGTCGACGTTGACGAGATGGAGCGCGGCGGCATTCGTGTCCGCGGTCTTCATCGCGACGATGCCGTGGTACGGATAATCGTCCCGGAGCGACGGCGCGTAGCCGAAGCGGGCGAAGAGCGCGTCGACGAGGTCCAAGTTCGCGGGCAGCGCGGTGAGGAAGGCGACGATCCTGCCGGCGCCGACGCTCTTCTCGAAGGCGCATACTTCGCCGGTACCGTACAGGCGGTAGAGGGGGACGCCGCCGTCCGGTTCGACCGTCTGGGCGACATGCGTCTGGTGCTCCGGAAATCCCGCGAGCCATCCCTCCGGAACGACGGAGAGGTAAGGACGTTCCCATTCGTGGACCAGACCCGTCGGACGGATCCCCAAGGCATCGGACAGGATCGTGCACGGCCTGTCGTCGAGGTCGCGGACGGGCAGCTCGCCGCAGAACAGCAGGTTTCCGCCGTCCTTCACATAGGCGGTCAGCCGTTCCTGTACGGACGGCGGCATATGCTTCGCGCCTTCCACGGCGAGAACTGTCAAATCGGACGGCGGGAGGGTTCCGTCCTGGAGGTCGAGGATCGCGGGATTGGCGTGGCGAAGCAGGAACAGTTTGGCGAAGACGTCCCAAAGCTGGCCGGCGCGATGGCGTTCGAGGTCGGCATAAAGGGACTTCATCACGCGCGACTTCGGATACCGGCTTTCCGTCATGAAGAGGTCGGGAATCCAGCCGAGCGCGACCGGTTCCGTCACAAGCCGCATCGGCGCGAGCAGGGCGGCGTTCGCCAGTGCGACCCCGTTCACCTCGGCGAGCCGGTCGAACGTGAGGTTCCTGTTGCCCTCGGGACCGACCGGCGCGGCGAAACCGTGACGCTCGCCGGTGATCGCGATGCGGTCGTTCCCGTCGCCCGGTTTCCGGAACATGCGCGGATTGCGGCCGCCGGCGAACAGGTAGTAGTTGATCAGCTTGTGGCCGTGAGCGAGGCACATCCGCGTCTTCAGCGACGTGGAGGCGGGATCGAGGCGGGTCGAGAGCGAGTCGCCCCAGTTCCCGTCGCCGCAATTGAACTCGACGGTGGCGAGCGGCTGTTCCTGATGATTCAGGCTCTCCTGCATGCCGTTCACGACATAGAAATCGTGGAAGTTCTCCATCGAAAATTCGCCGAGATAAAGGTCGGAGCCGGCGAGGAATCCTGGGCGGTCGTAGGACGACATCAACTGCGACAGTCCGATCGGAAAAAGCAGAGCCCGCCCGGCGCTCGTGCCGTGGACGTTGATCACGTAGGGGATGCCGGAAACGCCTTCGTCGTCGAACATGCGCGCGAGCGCCGCCGCGTACTCCGCGAAGCGGGCATGGTTGAACATGCCGAGATCGTGATGGAGCACGGGGGCGTACGCCTCGGAAGGCGTCTTCACGCCGGCGGCGAACTCCGCGTCGTCGATCCGGGGATGGCGGACGGATGCGTCCGGTCCCCCCGTCTTTTTCAGAAAAGCGCGGAACGACTCGATCACGTGTCCGGTGAGGTCCGGCATGTTCGAGACCCAGGATAGCATTCCGATCTCGTTGTCGAGCTGGATCGCGACGATCGGGCCGCCGTTCTGCCGGAGGAACGGCCGGATGTGCGGCATCATCGAATGATAATACTTCCGCGTTTCCGCGAGGAAGTCGGGATGGGTGTAGTCGAGCGCGGCGGTGCCGACGACGGCGCCGTCCCATGACGTCGACACGAGGTGCGGATGCTTGGCGCGAAGCCAATAGGGGATGCCCTCGTTCTTCATCTCGGCCATGATGAACGGTCCCGGTCGGAAGAAGACGTCGAACCCGTTGTCCTGCGCCAACCGCAGGAATGCCGGCAGGTTCAGTTCGGGGCGGGTCCTCCCGGTCCAGTCGACGTCGCCTTCGGTCTCTTCGTGCATGTGCCAGGGAACGTAGGTGGCGATCGCGTTGATACCGGCTTCGCGGGCCAGGTCGAACGTCTTCTGCCAGCGTTCGACGGGGATGCGGAAATAATGGATTTCACCGCAGATGAGGATGCGGGACTTGCCGTTTTCGATCCATTGGCGACGCGTGAGTTCGATCATGGTTTCACCTTCCGGGATGGTCTGTCTTGAGTATACCATAAAACGGGAACACGGACGACGCATGTGCCGATCTTGCGAAAAAAAAGCCCGCCTGAAGGCGGGCTGAAGGTCTTCGAATCAGACTTTGACGAAGCGTCCCGCACTCAGCGCGGCGACGGGGTCGACGATGCCGTTCCTGACCACGGTCCTGCCGTTGACGAGAACGAGTTCGATTCCCTTGGGGGGCGCGTCCTTGCCTTCGGTGAAGGCGAGGTTCGCGAGGTCGAAGACGACGAGATCGGCGAATTTGCCGGCCTCGATGACGCCGCGGTCGCGGATCCGGAAGCGTTCGGCGGTCGCACCCGTCATCTTGCGAATCGCCTCCTCGATCGGAGTCTTCGCATCGCGGGCGAGCGTGAGGAACTTCGGAAACGCGTAATAGCAGGCGAAGTTCTGGACGCCGGATTTCTTCTCGATCCAGGCGTCGCTCATGTAGAGCGACTGCGGATGGCGGCGCAGGCGTTCGATGATGGCGGGATTCTGGTATTGGTACATCAGCACGTTGATGCGTCCGCCGGTCTTCTCCACGAGGTCGAGATACGTCTGGAACGGACTCTTCTTCCAGCGCGCGGCGATCTCGGTCACGCGGAGTCCTTCGAGCTCCTTGAGCACGCCGAAGGTGTTCGACACGAGCATGTCCCCGAAACCGAAGCCGAGCGCCTTCGTCGCGATGAAGATTTCGAGCCACAGACGCGCGCGAGTGATGGGCGTCCTGCGTTTCGCGGCGGAAAGTCCGAGATACCAGACGGGGAGCACGACGGTGATGACCGACGCTCCGAATTCCATCGGATACATGTCGAAGGCGATGTCGTAGCCGGCGGCTTTCGTTTCCTCGAGGATGCGGAGCGATTCCCCGACGGTGTCCCAGGAGCGCTTCCCGACGAAGATGAGATGCGAATACTGGGTGCGCGCCCCGGTCTTCCTCGCGATTCCGACGACCTCGTCCATCGCCCGCAGATTGTGCGCCCTGCCGCCGACGGGGGGCTGGTAGGACGTCGAGACCTTCGAACAGGCGCGGGCGTGCCAGGTCACGATCTTGTCCTTCTTCCGGACGAGGCGGGCGATCGACTCGAGCTCGTCGGCGGGAGCGAACTGCCCCGGTTCGTACATCAGGCCGAACGAGACGCCGGCGGCGCCTTCGTCGAGGGCTTTCTCGATGCCTTGTTCCATCCGGAGCTGCGTTTCCGGGGAGAGCGGCGTGCCGGCCTTTCCGTTGACGCCGATGCGGGCGGTGCCGTGGCCGACGAGACCCGCCATGTTCACGGGCATCTTGCCGTCGACCTTCGCGATCCAGGCGGCGAAGGAGCCGTAGTTGTTTCCGTCGTTGGAGAACAGCCCGCCGCCGATTTCGTCGTTGTGCGCCGTGTCTTCGGCGTAGCCTGCGGCGGAGAAGCCGCAGTTTCCGACGACCATCGTCGTCACGCCCTGCTGCAGGAACGGTTCGAAGTAGCGGAGGCGGTCCGGCTTGGCGGCGAAGAAGTCGTTGTGGGAGTGGGCGTCGATGAATCCGGGAGCGACCGTCTTCCCCTCGCAGTCGATGACCGTTCCCGGTTTCTTCGGAAAGGGGTCGTTCAGGGAGAGAATCTTGACGATGCGGTCGTTTTCGACGACGACGTGGCCTTTGTAGGCGGGGGTGTTCTTCCCGTCGATGATGACGGCGTTCTTGAGTATCATGGCTTCTCCTCGCTGTTCTTGTCGTTGACGTTCGGTAGAGATCGATCGGATGCGTCCGCGATTTTCGGACTCTCCCGCATGATGACCCACTTGTTCATCGGGAACTGGATCGCGAAGGACAGGGTCATGTTCGCGTTCTTGACGATGAAATCTGCCCAGGCCGCGCCGACGAACGCCGCGAGCGGCGCGCGCAGGAAAGTCGGAATCCACAACTGGACCGCGAAGACGGCGAGGACCATGGCAGCATACAGGAGTCCGCTCCGGAGAACGTTCCCGCCGGCGTGGAACGTCGCCTTGCGCTGAAGGAAGAAATTGAAGGTCTGCGAGATCGCAAACGAGAGCGCGAACGACAGGAACGCGCACAGCCCGCCGTCGGCGACGTCGTACCGAAGCAGCCACCAGGAAAACGGAACGTCCCGGAAGCGGGTGAATATCAGGTAGTTGAAGAGGGAGAAGGTACCGAGGTCGACGAGTGTCGTGACCATGCTGAAGAGCGTGAACTTGACGAACTGCCAAAGCGTTTTTCCCCGTTTGGTCGCAGTCATCGGCATCCGTCGCCTACCTTCATTCGCATCTGTCACCATTATACCAAAAATGCGGGTGAAATGAAGATGCAATCGCCGCATCGCGAAGCAAACGTTCCGTAGTATAATCTTCTTGACGGGATCATGCGCCGCGATTGGTTCGCGGACGCAAGACGGATCCCCGGAGGCGCACGATGCACACGATTCCGGCATTCATCGATTCCCACGTCCACTTCCTCGGGATCGGACGTTACGCCGCGACCCTCGACCTGAACGGCGCGACGTCCGTCGAGGATCTCGTCGCCGCCGCGGAAAAGGCGCCCGGCGACGGTCTGATCCTGGGCCGCGGCTGGAACCAGGAACGGTTCCGCGAACGGCGCTTCCCGACGAAGCGCGACCTCGACCGTGCCGCTCCCGGCCGTCCGGTCGTGATGATTCGCACCTGCGGCCATGTGCTCGTCGCCAACGGCGCGATGCTAGCCCGCGCCGGCATCACCCCGGAAACGCGTCATGACGGTCCCGGGACGATGTCGTTCGAGACGGGGGTGTTCACCGAAATGGCGATGAGCCTCGTTCTGGACGCCATTCCGGCGCCGACCCGGGAGGATGTCCGGGACAGTCTCGTGCGGGCGAACCGGATCTTCCTCGCCCACGGCATCACGAGCGTCGCATCGGATGATTTTCTCACCTACCCGCTGCCGTTCGAAACGATCGTCGACGTCATCCGGGAATGCTACGAAAAGGACCTGATCCAGGTGCGCATCACCGAACAGGCGAACCTCGGGACGATGGCGGAACTCGAACGCTTCGTCGCCGGAGGATACGTCGGAAGGACGTGCGGAGGGCTTCGCATGGGTCCGCTCAAACTGCTGGCCGATGGGAGTCTCGGCGGTCGCACCGCCCTTCTCCGCACAGACTATTCCGACGATCCCGGAAACCGCGGCATCGCCAACTATTCCCCGGAGGACCTCGCCCGGCTCGTCGCGTTCGCGGATCAAAACGGGATGGATGCGGCGATCCATGCGATCGGCGACGCCGCCGTGGAGCGTGCCCTCGACGCGATCGAGGCGTCGGCGAAAACGACCGTCAGATCCGACCGCAGGCATGCGATCATCCATGCGCAGCTGGCAACCAGGGCACAGATCGCGCGGATGAAATCGCTTGACGTCGGCGCGATCGTGCAGCCGGTCTTCCTCGCAAGCGACCTGCCGATGCTCGACGCGCGGATCGGGGCGCGCAAAAACGAATCCTATCTCTTCCGCACGATGATGAAACAGGGACTCGCGGTCGGCTTCTCGACCGACGGTCCGGTGGAATCGATCGATCCGTTCGCGAACCTGCGGGCGGCCGTGATGCGGCGGTCGGGCTTGCGGCCGGACCTGCCCGCGTTCCTTCCGGATGAATGCTTCACCGTTTTCGAAGCGCTCGACTGCTACCAGCGCACGAACCGAAGATACACGTACGAAGAAAAGAGCGGCGACGAACTCGTCGTCTCCGCCGATCCGCATCGCGTCGCCGCTTCCGAACTGGGATCGATCGAGGTGCTTGAGACGCGCATCGGCGGAAGGGTCGTCTACCGCAAGGCATGAGCTCGGTTCCGTCCGCTTGTCCTGGCCGACGAATGTCGTCGCACCCCTGTTCGGGTCCGGCCTTTGATGTATAATAGAGAGCGTGGATGTCAAGCGAAGCGCGGAGGATGCGGATGTCGGAACGAATCGCGAGTGGACAGAAAGTGCCGCTGAAGACCAAACTGTTCTATGCCCTGGGGGACTTCCCGTTCTCCTTCTCGGCGACCCTGATCGGCTTTTTCCTGATGATCTATCTGACCAACACGATTGGCATCAGCGCTTTCTGGGCGGGGGCGATCATCTTCATCGGGATCGCCTGGGACGCCGTCACGGATCCGATCGCGGGATATCTGAACGACAATGCCGCGAGCCGACTCGGCCGGCGTCGGAAGTACATCATCCTCTTCCTCGCGCCGATGGCGGTCACCTTCTTCATGCTCTTCTCCGTCCCGGCGCTCGTCCGGACCGGATCGGAGTTCGTCAAGGTCGCCGTCACGCTCGGCATCTATCTCGTCTACACGACCTTCATCACGCTCGTCGCCACGCCGTTCGGGGCGATCATCAACGACCTTTCCGACGATTACGACGAACGTACGTCGATGATGACGTTCCGGATGATCGGCTCGGTGCTCGGGACGCTCTTCTCGATCGCGATCCCCGAAGCGCTCGGTCTGTCCAACGCCTCGCAGGACAACACCCTCGGCTACGTCGGGATGGGCGCGATTTTCGCGGTCCTGATGCTGACGTTCGGATTCGCCTCGGTCCTCAACCTGCGCGAGCGGAACAAAGGCGTGAAAGGAAAGCGGGTCCCGTTCGAATTCCGCAAGTACTTCGTCTCCTCCTGGAAGAATCCGCCGTTCCGCCAGGCCTGCATCATGTTCACGCTCTCGCTCGCCTGCATGAACTTCATCCAGGGCAACCTCGTCTATTTCCTCAACTACAAGATGCTCCTCCCCGCCCTCTTCCTGCCGGTCGCCGGCGGCGTGATGGTCCTTGCGGTGCTGTTCATGCCGATCTGGACCCTCGTCAGCCGCAGGACCTCGAAGAAGACGGCGTACATCCTGTCGATCGGCGTGCTCTGCGTCGCCCTCGCGATCCTGTACTTCGTCCCGGCGTTCGATTATGAAGCCGCCGGGGTCGTAGCCGTGCTCGCCGAGCCCGGCTGGCTCACCTCCGGCTATCAGGGAGCGAGCATCTTCTTCATCGCCGACGCGAACGCCGATTACGGGACCGTCCTCCGCCTGCTGTGGGTATCGATGCCGTGGGTCTATCCGGCGGTCGTGCTGCTCGCGCTCGGTTTCGCCGGACTCCAGATGGTGCCGTTCTCAATCGTTCCCGACGCGATCAACTTCGCCATCGGCGCCGGCGAGCGGAAGGAAGGCGCGTTCTACGGCGTCGTCACCTTCGTCCAGAAACTGGGCTGGGGTCTCGGGATGCTGATGACCGGCGCGATCCTGAACGCCGCCGGTTACGTCGAACCCGCAAAGGCCTTCACCGCGGAGGCGCAGGCATCGCGACTCCAGGGCGCGATCGTGCTCCAGTCGACCTCCGCCGTCGCGGCGATCTCGATCCTCTTCTCGGTGCTGCCGGTCGTCTTCGGTCTTCTCGGAATCCTCTCGCTTTCCCGCTACAAGATCGACCGCGACGCGCTCAGGACGCGGATCGAACAGACGATTTCCCACAAGGAGGCGGCATGATGACGCTCACCATCCGCAATGTCGAAACGAAACGCGACCTCGAACACTTCATCCGTTTCGGAGAATCCCTTTACCGCGGCGATCCCCTGTACGTCCCCCTGCTCCGGGCGGACTTGCGCCGGGATTTGTTCAAACAAGTCATCCGCGGCGAGTACGACCATCCGGCGGCTGCATACCTCGTCCTCCGCGACGGTCGCATCGCCGGGCGGATCTGGCTCTCGCTGTTCCTCGCGCGGCCGGGAACGGCCACGGAAAAGTTCCAGGGCGCGTTCAACTACTTCGAATGCGCCGACGACCAGGAAGCCGCCGACGCGCTCTTCGCGGCCGCGGATGCCTGGTTCGTCTCCCACGGCGTCGACTACTATTACGGGAACGTCAATCCGAAGGACCCCGACGATTCGCGGGGCGTGCTGATCGACGGCTTCGACGTCGCTCCGGTGACGATGTGCGTCTACAACAAGCGGTATTACAAAAAACTCTTCGACGCCGCCGGCTTCGGGATGAACGAGGATTTCGTCAGTTATCGCCTGTCGCTGTCCGACGTTCCGTACGAACGCTACCGGAACACGATCGACGTGCTCAAGGAACGCTTCCGCTTCACCGTCGATTCGGTCGACCCCGGCAACGTCGCCCGCGAGGCAAAGGACATCATCACCTGCATGGAGAATTCGATCGGCGACGATTGGGACCAGCGTCCGCCGGCTCCCGAGAAAGTCTACGAGCTGCTCGACAGCTGGCGCCGGTTCCTCGACTTCGACTATATCAAGGTGGCGCGGACGTTGGAGGGCGAGCCGATCGGCTTCACGATGGTGGTGCCCAATTTCAACGAGATCCTCGCGCGCCTGCATGGCCGGCTCGGACCCGTCGGACTGCTCAAGCTCCTGTATTACCGGAAGCGCATCAGGACGGTTCGGGCGATGATCCAGACCGTGACGATCCCGTATCAGGGGAAAGGCGTCATCAACGCGATGTATGCGGCCTATTTCGATCTGCTCAAGGAGCGCGGCATCGAATGGGTCGACGCCTCGACGATCGGGATGCTCAATTTCAAGAGCCGGAACGCCATCGAGAAACTCGGCGGCTCCATCTACAAGGTGTTCCGGATGTACGACAGACACGTCCCCGCGAGTGGACGTGACGTTTCCTGAATCGAAAAAGAGGCGGAATTCCGCCTCTTTTATTTGTATGGCAAAGGATTGATTCACGATTCGTTTCAGCTTTTTCCGTTCACCGCGAAACGAAGCACGGCGACCTGCCGCGGCGTGGTGTTCCCGACGTCGATGGCATCGGCGTCAAGGCGCTTCACCAGCGAAGGCTCGAACCGGTCCAAAAAGCGGTCGACGCCGTCGATGACGCCGGGTCCGAATCCCGGTCCGCGATAGTGCATCGGGATGACGACCCGCGGATCGAGTTGATCGCAGATCCGCTTGGCCTCGTCCGCACCGATCGTGTAGAAGCCGCCGACCGGGACCATGAGGACGTCGGCTCCCCGGAGAAGACCGACCTGTTCGGGCGTGAGCGGACAGCCGAGATCGCCGCAATGGACCGCGCGGAGGCCGCCGGCCGTCAGGAGCGTGATGACGTTCGCTCCCCTGCGCGCGCCGTGTTCCGCATCATGGAACGAGGGAATCCGGCGGATCGAAAACGGACTCGGGCCTTCTGCGCGGGCGAGGGTGACGGCGTCACGGTTGTTATGGTCGCCGTGTTCGTGGCTGCAGAGGACTTCGTTCGCCGTCAGATCGAGTTTTCCGAGACCCGGGATCATGTTCGGCTTGTAGGGGTCGAGGACGACGGAGTATCCGCCCTCGCTGATTTTGAAGCAGGAATGTCCATACCAGATGATGCGCACGGGATCGCCTCCGCGTCGGTTCTTCACATCTTCATTCTATCACAAACGGCCGGATTTCGGCTTTGGCGCGAGGGTTTTTCCTGCTGGGGTCGGTTTTTTGTCGACGGAGTGAAGTTTTTTTGGCGATTTTCCAAAAACATGTTCCACAAACCCCCGAACGGGTTTACAATTTACTTAGATATTCAAACAATAACACAGGGGGTAACCATGGAAAAGATCAAATCCTATTTCGTCGACCTTTACAACAACCGCCCGTATTTCGTCCTCTCTTGCGTCCGCTTCTTCTTCATGTTCCTGTTCTAGATCGCGTTCTATTTCGCCGCGTTCACGGCAAGGACGCTCGCCGAAGCCCCGAACATCTTCAACGTCGCCGACTTCGAAGGCGTCGGTTCGACCTTCGTCCTCATCTGGTGGGCGCTCGTCCTCGCCTTCATCGCCTTCACGCTTCTCAAGAATGCCAAGGCCATCCAGATCGTCGGCATCCTCGAAATCGTCATCGCCGTCGTCTACATGGGCCTCGTCCTGCTCACCTACAGCAATGTCGTTGCGGCCATCGCCGGGAATCCGGATGTCACCGTTTCGCTGTCGTTCGGATTCTGGCTGATGCTCATCATGCTCGCCATGTTCGTGATTTCGACATTCGCGACCCCCGTCATCGAGAAGCTGATCGCCCGTTTCGTTCCCGCACGGTTCCTCAACCCCGTTGCGGCCGCGCCCGTTACGGCCGCGCCCGTCGCCGAACCCGAACCCGTCAAAGAACCGGACCCCGTCAAGGAGCCCGAACCGGAGCCTGTCAAACAACCTGAGCCTGAACCCGTCAAGGAACCCGAGCCGGAGCCCGTCAAGGAACCTGAGCCGGAGCCCGTCAAGGAACCCGAGCCCGTCAAAGAACCCGAACCCGTAAAGGAACCCGAACCCGTCAAGGAACCCGAGCCGGAAGAACCGAAACCGACCGGAGAATAAACAACAAAGCGCCGAGCAATCGGCGCTTTCATTTCATCGGGATAACGGATGCCATCCGAAGATGGTCACCAGGCGGCGATCTGTCCGTCGCACCGCGGTTCGGTACCGCCGCAGAGCACTCCGCTCTGCGGATCGCGCCAGATGATCTGGCCGCGGCCGAACTGGGCGAGATCGGTTTCGATCCGCACGTCGTGCCCCTTCGCACGAAGAGCCTCGACGATCGCGGCCGGGACCGACGGCTCGACGAGCACGGTCCTGTCCTTGATCCATTGCCATCGCGGCGCGTCGAGCGCGGCCTGCGGATCCATGCCGAAGTCGATCGTGTTCATGACGACCTGCAGATGACCCTGAGGCTGCATGAAGCCGCCCATGACGCCGAACGGGCCGACCGGAACGCCGTCCTTCATGAGGAATCCGGGAATGATCGTATGATACGAGCGCTTTCCGGGCGCGAGGGCGTTCGGAGATGCCGGATCGAGGCTGAAATTGTGGCCGCGGTTCTGGAGCGCGATGCCCGTTCCGGGAACGACGAGCCCCGATCCGAAGCCCATGTAGTTGCTCTGGATGTAGGAGACCATCATGCCGTCAGCGTCGGCGACTGCGAAATAGACCGTTCCCCCCGCCTGCGGTTCGCCGGCGGAAGGAAGCGACGCCGTTTCGGCGATGAGGCCGCGACGGCGTTTCGCATAGGCGGGGTCGAGGAGCGCTTCGAACGGCACGCTCATCGCGGCGGGATCGGCGATCTGGGCCAATCCGTCGGCGAAGGCGAGTTTCATCGCCTCGATCTGAAGATGATAGGTCTCGACGGATTCCTTCACGGCAGGAGCATCTCCGCTCAGGATCGCGAGGGCGGCGAGAGCGACGAGACCCTGCCCATTGGGGGGAATCTCGCAGACGTCGTATCCTTTGTAGTGCGTTTTGATGGGGGTGACCCAAAGCGGTTCGTAGACGGAGAGGTCTTCGACGCGGAGGTATCCGCCGTAGCGGCGGGAGAAGGCGTCGATCTTCACGGCGAGTTCGCCGCGATAGAAGGATTCGGACTGCGTCTCGCCGATCGACCGGAGCGTCCCCGCGTGATCGGGAAGACGCCAGAGTTCTCCCTCTACAGGGGCATGTCCATGTTTCGTGAATGTCTCGAACCACGGCCTGAATTCGTCGCCGTTCAGCTGTTTTCCGTAAATGTCGGCCGCACGTTTCCAATGTTTCGCGACGTGCGGGGAGACGGGATATCCGTTTTCCGCATACCCGATCGCAGGGTCAAGAACCGACGACAGGGACAGCTTTCCGAATCGTCCGGAGAGCGCACGCCAGGCAGACGGGATGCCGGGAACGAGCACGGGAGCGAATCCGTAGCGCGGCATCGTCGTCATCCCACGCTCCCTGAGATGTTCGATCGAAAGACCCCTCGGAGCGGTCCCGCTCGCGTTCAGGCCATGCAGTCTTCCCTCGGCCCAGACGAGCGCGAAGGCATCGCCGCCGATGCCGTTCGACGTCGGCTCGACGACCGTGAGGGCGGCTGCCGTCGCAATCGCGGCATCGACCGCGTTTCCTCCCGACTGCAGGATTCGGAGCCCTGCGGCCGCGGCGAGCGGCTGGCTGGCGGCGACCATGCCCCTGGATGCGTAGACGACGTTCCTTGCGGATGGATACGGATGGTGGTCGTTCATGATCTTCCTCCTGTGGCGGCTTCGTCACCAACACAATACCATGCGATCGGACGAATGTCAATTCGGTGGACGGCGTCTCGTGTTATAATGATGACAACCATCACATCGGGGAGGGCCGACATGATCAGAGGCATCGCACATCTCGCGTTCCAGGTCGCCGACATGGAACGATCCGTCCAATTCTACGAAACCGCGCTCGGATTCAGGAAGAAGTTCGTCCTGGAAGACGACCGGAAGAACCCGTGGATCGTGTATCTTCAAGTGAATGACCGGCAGTTCATCGAACTCTTCTATGCCGGCGGATCCCTCGTCCGGGATCCCGGAAAGACGAGTTACCAGCATCTTTGCATCGAAGTGGACGGCATCCAGGCCGTCGCGGATCGCCTCGTCCAGGAGGGAATTCCCCTTCTCCATCCCGTGATCCTGGGACTGGACCACAACTGGCAGTGCTGGATCGCGGATCCCGACGGCAATCCGATCGAACTGATGGAATACGGAGAGAGCGCGCTCCAGCTCCGCTGATCATAGAAAGAGACGATCCCGTTCGAGCGGGATCGTCTCTTTCGTTTCGGTTTTCAAAACAAACCGAGCAGCGCCGCGAGGGTGCCGTTCTCGATCAGAACCATGACGCCGATGGCGATGTAGACGACGGGAACGACGATTCGCCCGTACCGTTCGATCCGGTCGCGCACCGCTGCTGCTTCGGCGAGGGCGCGGGACAGGAAGAAGAGGACGCCGATGCAGACGATGAAAATGGCGATCGTGACGGCGATGTCGAGAACCGCGTAGGAAGCGAACATCGGGATGAAGACGCCGAGGTCGTCTCCCCCGGCGGCGATGGTGAGCAAGATCGCGGCGAAGATCACGCCCCCCCGACCGTCAGCGATGTTCACGGTTTTTCTCTCTTCCGCGTCGTCGTCCTTCCGGAAGGCAGCCTTGATGCCGAGACCGATCGGTACGAGGCCGAGCAAGCCGATCGCCCAAGGGGCGGGAATGAACCCGGCTCCGTAAGCCGCAAGCAGACTGATGGCGTAGAGGGAGAACATTCCGAGATAGTGCCCCGCCACGAATCCGATGCGCCGCGGCACGCTTTTCTCGGTCGCGAAAAACAGCAGCATGATGATGAAGTAGTCGATGCTCGTCGCCACATATGCCGCGATGGCAGACAAAATCGTCATGAGCATGGCTTTCCTCCCCTTCGCCGGTCGGTGCCCGCACCGCATGGCCGGTCCGATCGATCTTTCACGGACTTTTCCGCGGCAGCCGACCCTGCATGTATTATACCCCGAACCACGCCGAAGCTCAAGCCAATCTCCCTTCGACCCGTCGTCGACTCTTGGCGACCGCACGGTTGAATGATGCGGACAAGCCCGAGGCGATGATCCGGTGACGATTTTTGCCTGAATTCCAAGAAATCATTCCTTTCCGGCGTCAAGTAGTCTACAATAGAAGAGTGCCACCCATTCGTCCGCCTGGAACCGATCGACAAAGGGCCGACGCCGGAGAAGGGAATCCCTCATGGACAAGAACGACAAGCACCACAACAAGAAAAGCGAAAACAAGAAACACGAACAGGAGAAAAAGAACATTCCCGCCGCGAATACCACGGTCTTGAATGCCGACAACGGCGCGACGCTGAAGCATGGCGGAAAAGTCAAGAAGACGTATTGATCCCGACTGCATCCGAATCCCGCGTCTCGAAGCCGGAAGGCCCTGACGGCGCGGATACGATGAGATCCGCACCTCATGCGGTTTTTTCGTTCGTCCTCGGGAAGCCTGCGAGATGTCATGCATCGTCGCGGAAAATGGATGAAATCAAGAAAAGCGGGATCTGAACGAGTCAATGGTTAGTAGACACATAAATGCATGATCTTCATTTCATCCCCCGTTCGGTCCTGTACTGAACGGGGGTTTTATATCCCAGACTATACGCCAGGCGTAGATTGTTGAAG
>Ga0172375_10000468_pt1 | contig 65488 bp, 57 predicted proteins | sample LakKiv1m_FD_114537 | JGI IMG/M metagenome (GOLD analysis project Ga0172375, IMG submission 114537) | Freshwater microbial communities from Kabuno Bay, South-Kivu, Congo - kab_092012_11.1m | ecosystem: Environmental > Aquatic > Freshwater > Lake | place: Democratic Republic of the Congo...
ATTTCTGTTTTAGGTTAACTTCTGAACTAAGAAAGAAATGTTAGTTGATAAATTGCACCACCGGTCACGCTCGCTCTGTTTACACTACGCTCGCTTTAGACCGGATGGAAAAAGCTAATTTTATTTTTATTTCAGTTATTTTTATAAAGTCTTTATCTAATTCTTTGATTTAAGCCAGCATCGCTTAACCCGGTATAGCGGTAGTCTCGAAAGTATAATCAAGAGAACTACTCCCTCTGGGATTCCCGGTTCGAACGAAGTGAGAAACGGGTCACGAACGAAGTGACTAGACCCGGTTCAAATCCGATTTTCCGGGTGCTGGCGCTTTTACTTATTTAACCTTAATATTGTTTGTCAACCCGTTCCTCTCTTTAATAATCAAATTCTTTTCTTCCAACCGGTCTAAGACCCGAGTGACTTTAACTTTAGATTCGTTCAACTTTAATACTAGCTGGTTCTGTAGCATCTCGCCTCCGGCATCCCGCAATAAGAGAAGAACTTTTTTCTCATCATCTTTAAGCAAGGGCAGGATGGTTTCATACTTGTCTAAAAGAATGGTTGACTGAACCGGCTCGCTTTCCATCACTCTAGTCTTCGGTTCAATATTTTCTAGACCCAGATTCAGTGAACGGAATTTGTCCGAGTTATAAAAAAGATAAGTAGCTGCTGCTCCCACCAAGAAAGCACAAGTGATCAGAAGTAACATTTCAGTAAGAGTGAAATAATCAGAATTCTGGGTAGTAATCTCCTGGCCGGATTGAAGTACGATCTGAATAGGTTGAGGAGTAAATATCTTATCGAAAAGTAAGACTAAAGAGACTACCAGAACGACGATAGCTAAGATCACTTTAAATCGTTTCATCTGTTTATACATAGGCATTCCACTATATTAACTTTATGGAGAAGTCCTCTCCTTAGTTTCATAAAAGTGAAACCATTTCAGATAACATATATATGTCGTTTCATCTTTCTGAATAATGGTGGTTTAACATGAAAAACAACAAAAATGTGTTTAAGATTATCGCAACGGTGTTTGTAATACTATTCGGATTAATTCTGGTTGGCGGAGTAATAAAGATGTACTCTCACCAATCCTCATTTACTAAGATGGACCCTGCTCAAATAGAAACAGCCAAAAACATGGCTATAAAGCAATTAGAGTTGCAAGGAAAAAATTCTTCTGATTATGAAGTAAAAGTCCTTCCCCAGTTAAGAAAGATGCATAAAGATAATACTACCGAAAGTATGGTAGAAGTGTCCTTCTTCGGTCCAAAAGAAACCCAATTTTACCTGATTGATCTTAACAGTAAACAGGTAATGATGCACTCATACACAGAATTTTATACTGATGACTTCTTGGAGTACGGACCACAAGATAAAGGAAAAGGTGTTCCTCCTTCGCCCAGAGAAGGTGAAGATGGCCGCTGGTTCCATGACCGTTTAGTCAAATAGATATGAAACCGATTGTCATTAGTTTAAAGAACGTGTGGAAAGTGTACCAGATGGGAGAAGTAGAAGTAACCGCTTTAGAGAATATTTCCTTAGACATCCATGAGGGAGAGTTCGTAGCCATCACCGGACCGAGCGGAAGCGGTAAGTCCACCATGATGAATATCGTCGGAGCTCTGGACATTCCTAGTAAAGGTGCAGTATTCCTTAAAGGAAAAAATATTGCTGAAATGAGCGAATCAGATCTGGCCGTACTACGCGGCAGAAGTATTGGGTTCATTTTCCAGAAGTTCAACCTTTTTCCTACGTTCACTGCCTTAGATAACATCAAGATTCCTATGGAACTTCAAGAGATGGACGAATCTAAAATAGAAAAGAGGGCCAAAGAATTGTTAGGAAAAGTTAATCTGGATGATCGAATGCATCATAAGCCAGCAGAACTATCCGGCGGACAGCAACAAAGAGTAGCTATCGCCCGATCCCTAGCTAACGATCCTGACGTAGTCTTAGCTGACGAACCTACTGGAAATCTAGACAGCAAAACTGGTCAATATATCATGGAGATGCTAACCAACCTAAACAAAGAAGGAAAAACCATTATTATGGTTACCCATGATTTAAATTTAGCTAAATATGCTCAACGCATAGTGCAAATAAAAGATGGAAAGATAGAGAAAGATCATCGACAAAATAATTAGAGGTGGTATTTATGAAAAGAATCAATGGAATGATAGGAATAATAGCCCCGCTCATTTTTGTGTTAAGTGTAGCTGCAGTTCACGCTGAAAATAATCCTTTACTTAGCGCGACCTTGCTTACTCAAAATCCTAATCCTGCTAACGCCGGAGACACCGTAGAAGTGAATATACAATTACAAAATACGGGTGGAGAATCCTCTCCTCAAGTGCTTGGCGAAATCATACCAGAGTTTCCTTTCACTGTCGCCCCAGGCCAGTCCGCTCAACAAATAGTAGGAGTACTTCCAAATTATCCTTCCCAAGCTAATTATAAGATATTAAGGTACACTTTATTGATAAATAAAGATGCAATCGATAAGAATTATGAATTAAAATTTCGGTTCTCAGAAAACGGGGGCGTATCCTGGACAGTAGAGACGTTCAACGTGAAAGTTACCAGCAATAAATACGCTCAGATCATCAGTGTGGATAAAACTAAGATCAACCCCGGAGAAGAAACTCCTTTAACTTTTACTATTAACAATATCGGCCGATCTCCCTTGAACAATTTAATTTTCACCTGGAGCGAGCCCAACAATATCATCTTGCCGGTAGGAACAGATAACACTCGGTATATTCCTTACATTGGGATAGGAGAGAATCAGCAGCTAACTTATACCGTCGTCGCCAACCCTAGCGCTACTCGTGGATTATACAACTTAAACTTAAAGTTAACTTTTGATGCCATGAATTCCACTAGCGGTTCGGTGCAAAGCACAAAGATAGAAACTAGTGCGGGAGTGATGGTAGGCGGATCAACCGACTTTGATATCGCTCTTTCTGATAGCACTTCCGGATCAACCTCTCTCAGTATCGCCAATATCGGAAGCAATCCGGCCACTTCCGTCTCTGTAACTATCCCTGAACAGCCGGGATGGAAAGTAAGCGGTTCTAACTCTGTGATCATAGGTAACTTAAACCAAGGGGATTATACCATCGCCAGTTTCAAGTTACAATCAATGGGGGCCATGACTTATAATCGAACCAGAAATACAAACCAGGGCGCTGGCGTACTCGTAAACTTTTCCAGTACCTCTTCTGAAAACCTAAAAGTAGAGATTGCTTTTACTGACACTATGGGAAACAGAGTTAAGTTAGATAAGGTTATTCCTCTCTCCCTTCAAAGTATAATGGGGAACACTACCCCCTTAGGATCGCGAGGAGCGACCACCCAGACCAGTATGTTCTCTAAATATTGGTACGTGTTTGTTCTGGTATTAGTAGTCCTTGCTTACTTTGGATACCAACGCTATAAGAAAGTAAAATCGGAAAAGAATAACTTCAAGTGGAAAGATCTGCTGCCCAGAAAGACAAAGTGATTTTACTCGCAGAAAGAACTAAAAAACTTCGAAACTAGAATAGGTATCTAAAAACATGAAACTAAACAAATGCTTTCGACACGCTTTGGAGATGGTTATCCATAGTAAGCTAAGAAGCTGGCTCACCATTATCGGCATAGTTATCGGCGTAGCTGCAGTGGTAGCCATAGTTTCTTTAGGGGAAGGCATGCAACAGGAAATAAACTCCCAGATGGGTACGTTAGGAGGAGATATCGTCACCGTAACTGCAGGATTCTCTCGGGGAGGAAACATGTTTGAAGGAGGAGGAGGTGAAGGATCACGTAGCAGCTCTCAAGCTACTACTAAAGCTGTCGTCTTGAGTAATCTTGACTTGCAAGCGTTACGCGGAGTACCTAACATCGCTTATATCGATACAGAGATTAAAGGCAACGTTCATGTCTCTTATCTAGGAAGAAATGGTTCCGTTTCTATCACTGGAGTGGACCAGAAAGTATGGGCTCAGATAACTACCACTAATCTTTCGGAAGGCAGAATGCTAGATCCCGCTGATCAGAACGTAATAGTTATCGGAGGACGGCTCGCCAGCTCTTATTTCAGTCAACCGATAGGAATAAATAAGATGATTACGATAGAAGGAAGCTCCTATCGAGTTGTGGGCATTCTAGGAGACCAAAGCAACCAGATTTATATACCTATTTCTATGGCTTACCAAGTGATAGAAGGAAAGACCACGGGAGTGTACGATTCATTAATCGTTAAAGTTAAAGAAGAAGAGTTGTTGGATGATACCATCGCTAAGATGGAAGATAAACTTATGTTGGTAAGACACGTAACTACACGAACTAAAGATTTCTCTGTCTCTTCCAGTAAACAGATGCAAGCTACCCGAGCAGCGATTATGAGTACCATGAGCACTTTTCTTTTAGCTATTGCTGCAGTTTCTTTATTGGTGGGAGCAGTCGGCATAGCTAATACCATGTTCACTTCCGTCTTAGAGAAAACTAAAGAAATTGGGATCATGAAAGCTATCGGAGCGAGAAACAGAGACATCTTACTGATCTTTTTACTTAATGCCGCCTTGATTGGACTTATCGGTGGAATCTTAGGAGTAATATTCGGGACTATACTTTCGGGGTTTATCCCTACTCTGTTAGGTGGCGAACTGTCGGGAAGGATGACCACTATGGTCTCACTCAATTCAGTGATTATGGCGGTGGTCGTTTCTGCTTCAGTAGGGATATTGGCAGGAGTTGTTCCGGCTTATCGAGCATCTAAACTCAAACCCGTAGACGCTTTGAGGTACGAATAGAATGAGTAACTCAAAGCTCCGAACGAGAGTGAGGTTGCTTTGAGGTATGAATAGAAGTTAACAGAAATAACAATTAAGGAGGTCGAATAATATGGTATCACTAAAAACAAATTACTGGTTAGATATAGGGATGGGAATATCTTTTATCTTTCTAGCCGTAACCGGGATCATGAAATTAGATGGCGGGTTTCGCTCTTGGCACACCCTCAGCGAGATCCATGACTGGAGCGGCATTATTCTTTGCTGCTTCGTACTATTACACCTAATCTTGCACTGGCGCTGGATTGTAACCATGACTAAACAAGCGTTCAAGAGGAAAGAAAAGAGTGAATAGTTCTTAGATTACCATAATCCATATAAACTCTTTTCCTTCTTTGAGAAGGATGAAATACGCTCACTTGGCAGACTTGCATCTGGGCTCTTGGCGTGACCAGAAGATGCGCGATCTGTCCACGCAAGCTTTCTTAACCGCGATCGAACAGTGCCAAGCTCAGAAAGTAGATTTTATCCTCTTCTCAGGAGACTTGTTTAATACTTCTCTTCCCTCTTTAGACACGCTCAAGGTGGTCACTAAATCGTTAAAGCAATTGCAGAACCATAATATCCCTCTTTACGCCATAGCCGGGTCGCACGATTTCTCTCCCAGCGGGAAGACCATGTTAGACGTTCTCGAGAATGCCGGACTTCTTACTAACGTCTGTAAAGGAAGTGTCGATGATCAGGGAAACTTGCACTTAAAGATTACCCTCGACCAGAAAACAGGGACTAAAATTACCGGAATGCTCGGAAAGAAAGGCCTTCTGGATAAAGTATACTACCAAAATCTATTCTTAGCGGACTTAGAACAAGAACAGGGGTACAAAATATTCCTATTTCATACTACTCTCTCAGAGCTTAAACCAAAACATCTAGAAAAGATGGAATCACAGCCGCTCTCTTTCCTGCCCAAGAAGTTCAACTATTACGCCGGAGGACATGTGCATCACCCTTCTAAGATAGAAGTAGAAGAGTACGGAACACTAACTTATCCTGGAGCACTCTTCCCGAATAACTTTTCTGAACTAGAACAGTACGGTAAAGGAGGATATTATCTGATAAATGTAATAGAAGGAAGACAAGAAATAGAATGGATCTCCTTAGAGATTATTCCAACTTTATCCTTGCACTTAAATAGTAATCATCGTTCTCCTTCACAGGTGCAGAAAGAGATCGAAGAGTACTTCAAAAACAAAGAAGTTAAGAATCACTTGATCACAATAAGGATTTACGGAGAATTAGACAGTGGTCATGCTTCCGAGATTGACTTTAAAACTATTATGGAAGAACTTTACCATCGAGGAGCGTACTTCGTAATGAAAAATACTACTCAGCTAGAAACAAAAGAGTTTGAAGAAATAAACCTAGTTCCCAATGGAGAAAACGTAGAAGAGCAATTAATCTTAGAACACCTGCAACAAATCAAGATGTTTGATCGCGAGACAGAATTAGACTTAACTAAGAACCTGATCACTTCCTTGAACACTTCTAAAAAAGAAGGGGAAACTGTAACTGATTTCCAGAAAAGAGTTGAAAGCGAAATTGACAAACTGCTAAATAGGGAGAGTTAAGAAAAATGGGCCGACTGTCACGCGGATTACAATTATATTTCTCCAACGTGTTATTGTACGGGTTAGGAATACTTCTTTTCCGCTACCTTCCTTATTACCAAAGAATCTTAAATCAGAATACCCAGAACACCTTAGGGTATTTATTCTTAGGATACCTTATTATCGCTCCAATACTTTATTTCTTTCTGGTTAAAGAGTATTCTGAAAATAAAGCCTATCTGTTTTGGAGAATGATCTTGCGTAACCTCTTCTCCGTATGGAATAAAGACCAAAAAATAAACTGGGAACAGGAAGAGAAAGTCGCTCTGCTATTCATCTTAGTGAAAATATTTTTTCTGCCGACCATGATAAATTTCTTCTTCGGTAATGTCAATAACCTTTTCAATCAATCCCAGAATTTCTATTGGTACCCCTTTTTCTTCACTCTGCTTTTCACTATAGATACTTTAGTATTCTCTATCGGCTACACTTTTGAATCGCATCGGATGAGAAATGTGGTCAAGTCAGTTGAACCAACTTTCTTCGGCTGGTTTGTCGCCCTAATCTGTTATCCTCCCTTTAATTCTATCGTTGGAAATTATATCCCGTGGGGAGCAAACGATTACGTCGAATTTTGGACCACAGAATGGACCTTCTTCTTTCGAATCATAGCTCTCTTGCTATTAATTATTTATGTTTGGGCCACTCTCGCTCTCGGCGCAAAATCTTCCAACCTGACTAACCGTGGAATAGTTACTAGATTTCCATATTCCTTGGTTAGGCATCCCGCTTATATCAGCAAGAATTTAATGTGGTGGCTGACCCTGCTTCCGGTGATGAACTGGCCTTTCGCTTTGGGGATGGGATTCTGGAGCTTGATCTATTTCTTTAGGGCCTATACCGAAGAACGCCATCTGATGAAAGATCCTGACTACCAGGAATACTGTAAGAAAGTAAAATATAGGTTCATCCCAGGGATTATCTAAAGCAAAAGCTTTTTAAATAAGTCTCAGTTTTATCTCTCTATGAAAAAAGTACATGGTAAAATCAAGAAACGCCACTGCATGCGTACCCACGTCTGTGGAGCTAAAGCTTTCAAGGAAGTAGCTCAAAAAGCACGTACCCGGATCAACCAGATTGGGAAAAAGAAAGTAGCTAAGAAGTAAGCTTTAAATAAGCTTTCTATATTCTATAGAATATGACTTTATACTTAATAGGTTTAGGTTTAAGTGACCAAAGAGATATTTCTGTTAAAGGGTTAGAAGCGGTGAGAAGATGTGATAAAGTATACCTTGAAAATTATACTTCTCTGCTGCAATGTACAGTTTACGATTTAGAAAAATTCTATGGCAAGAAGATAATTCTGGCTGACAGAGAGATGACCGAACAGGGAGAAGATCATATTCTAGAAGAGGCAAGGAAGAAAGAAGTAGCCTTTTTGGTTGTAGGCGATCCGTTTTCTGCTACCACCCATATCGAACTGTTCAAACAAGCCCTGACTAAGAAGATCTCAGTAGAAATAATCAATAATGCTTCTGTTCTAACCGCAGTAGGAATTACGGGCTTACAACTGTACAAGTTTGGGAAAACTACATCTATCCCTTTTATTGAGGATCATCCCCATTTGGAAACTCCTTACCAAGTATTAAAAGAAAATCACGGTTTTGGATTACACACGTTATTTTTATTGGACCTTAAACCAAAAGAAAATAAATTTCTGAGCATAAAAAAAGCTCTAGAAACTTTAGAACAGATTGAAGAACATAAGAAAGAAGAATTAATCACTAAAAATACTAAAGTTATTGGCTGTGCTAGATTAGGCAGCGACAATTATGTCATTAAATACGGAACTTTGGAAGAAATAAAGCAAAAGGACTTTGGCCTTCCTCCGTACTGTTTAATCATTCCGGGACAAGTACACTTTATGGAAGAAGAGATGTTACATCTGTGGAAGTAACATCATATCACTCTAAAATTAACGTCTCTAGTGATACAATTTAAATCATGCGTTATTCTCGCTAACACCGTATCGTAAGTGAAAAAGTTGTTCATGCGTACTCGCTCGCCATAAGTAATGTCACTCCACGCTCCCACTACTGCCGCATATTGGATATCCTGTAATGCATCAGCATATTCTTGAGCAGTCATCATTTCTGATCTCACCTCTGAGGTGGAAGTACTCACCACTTCTTCATACAGATCAGAAGGGTCAGCAGTAGCAGTACGAAAAGTTGGCCCGTACTCTTTAGAAATATCGTAAGAGGAAGTTAACGAGTCCTGCATAAGAGCATATTCAATAGAAAAGTCTTCTGAGGATAAAGATGAATCGGTCTGCACTTCTTTCTCTAAATCACTCTGATCTAAGGAAGATTCGTCCAGAACGGAAAGAGCATGATAATCCAAACTAGCTACGGTTTGAATAGCTTGCTCTATGCTAGAAGAGCGGTTACTCACTTCATTTAGATTTAACATTGATTATTCCCCCCTTAAAAGTTTAGCAAAGAATTAACCGTTATTTAAAGCTTGCTTATTGTGCAGAAGTAGTGAAAACCGGAGCAATGTATCCTTCCTCTTCTGCAGCTAACTTTAAGCACCTTTTCTCATCTCGGATAACCTTCTCAAAGTCAAGAATGCTACGCTTTACGGGATAATCTATTAACTGATAATCATGCCCTAAATCACTAAGCAGGATTTGTACATAATGTTTTCCTTTAGGAGTAAGTTTGCCATTTTTGTTCAAATCATATTCATCCCGCCAGGTGTTAGGATGAATAATAACTATCTCTTTTTTGTTTTCGATGTAGGTCTCATGCACATGACTAAGAACATAAATCTTGTTCTGACGCAGAATTTTGCGCTTGTTACGCTTAAACACCCGAACCACTTTATCCACATCCCAATGTGATTTCTTAACTCTACGATACAGTTCGCGCCACATTCCCGTAGGCCAATTATAGGTCTGGTCAGTAAGATAACGCCAAGGATAATACAACACGCTTTTCAGGAAATAATCTACTGCTCTTTTAGTAAGCTTCTTCAGGATAGGATGATGCATATTAAACATTGTTTTATGAGTGTGAATCCTTTCCAAAAAGGGGTGTTCTTCTTTTAAGGTCAAGAACTTGCTGATCACCGCTAAAGATACCCAAGGATGGTTAAGGATTTTCTCACCGTTATGGGTAAGAAATATCTTCTTAAAGTTAGACTTGTTTATGGCATCATACTGCATCCCGTGTTCTGCATATACCCCCTGATGATGATATTTCACTACAAAATGTACATTGTTCTTTCCATGGAGGAGCTCTTTAATCTTTTCTTGCACTTCGGGAAAGACTAAATCTAAATCGTGATTACCAAAAGTAAAATAGAGTTGATGGTGTTTAGAACGTACAAATCTAGTTAAAGCTTGGAATACGGAAGGATGAGCTTTATACATCAATTCTAATTTGGACAGGGAAACCTTTGCCGTGATGTGCCGAGTGTAAACGAGTCTTCCGTATTTCTGATAAGGACATTTTAAGAAATCAAAAGTGTCTCCATTAAGGATCAAATCTACCGGATGGGGCCGTTGGCATAATTCTAAGATAAGTTCAGAAAGAGGGGCATCGCTAATGAAGTCGTCAGTTAGAGTGCCTCCGCCCATCTCGATGTCCCCTAAAACGATGATTTCTTTATGCAACATAATTTTGGCCTGATTGTTTTTATTAATAAACTTTTTGTGGGCTGTCTTTCTTTAGACAATTTCGATTTAAATCTATCAATTATTCTTCTCTTTAATCTCTTTCAATCCTTTAGGTAAGTAATCATAACGATAACTCTTGGAGATATGCATGATATCACAATCTCTAATCACATCATTGAATTTATTTCTTAGTTCCCTGATCAATTCGTGATTAGCATCAATACTGGGTGATTCAATATCTAACTCTAATTCCCAATTTCCTAAAGTGTAGTTAACTTCAATAACATAAGGATGGGCATTGAGGAAAGCCACCAACCGATCCTCTTTATCTTTAGTAAAACTTTGTAAAGTTAAGAATACTTTGTAAGTTTCAAAGTTAAGGTTATTGCCACCTAAAAAGGGCTTGTATCCATAAATCACTTTCTGTTCTTCCATTTTTTTAATACGATAAGATACCACTTTCCGAGAAAGATTCAATTTATTTCCCACTTCACTATCAAACATTCTCGCCTTCTGAGAAATTAATAAAAGAATTTGAAAATCAACATGATCTAGGTTAACCTCAGATATTTCTCTGGCCCATTCTATTTTAGAATAATCAATCAGCTTCTTTTCAGGAGCAAGGTATTTGCGCATAAACTGCAAAACTTTAGTGGTAGAGATGATACTCTTCTTAGAAAAATAATAAGAGTATTTATTATTGATTTCATTAAATATTTCATTGAATTGGAAAACATTCTTGCTCCAGATAACTAGATAAAGATCCCACATACCATCACAAGAAGCCACCCAAGTGATATGAGGATTTTTTTGTAAATCTTCAATCATCTCTTTTTCTTTATCATGGTCTAAGTTTTGCAATTTGATATAAATCTTGAAGATAGAATAACCGATTTTAGAAATATCAATACAGGTATAATATCCATTTAAAACACCCAATTTTTCTAATCGGTTAATCTTATACTCAACTGATTGAGGGCTGAGATTAACTTTTCTAGCAATAGTAGAGAGACTTTGCCGAGCATCTAGGGAGAGTTGATAAATTATTTTCTTGTCTTTTAGATCAATTTTAAGCATAATTTGATTAAAAAGGACATTTTTATATTTAAATCTTTCCTATTTTAGGAATTATTTGAGGATTATTTTAAATAGGTGTAAGTACTTGACAGTAGTATAAATAAGTATGGGGAAATAAAATGAAAAAAAGAATTGTGATTATTGATGATTTGTTCGCAGATCATCCTGGATATGAATCTGAGCTGAGACAAAAGATTAATCCTAAAATTGAACTAGAAATCATCTCTGGACCTAAAGGGACTGCTGAAAGTGAATTTGGTCCGCTAGGAATTATCTCTCAGAAAGCCTTAGAGCGAGTAACTTCTGGAGACCAAGAAGGAGTTCATTACATTGTAGATATTGGTTTCGAAGGAGGATTGGGATTGAGAGAACATCCTGCTATCAAACCTTTAATACAAAGAGCAATCCAAGGAATTGAAAGAGAGAGTCCTGAGGATCTAGAATATGGGATATTGAGTTATAGCATTCCCGAATGGGAAATTGAGAAAGAAATTATTGCCAGAGATGATTTTCAAAATTATCTGGAGATTACCAAGAATAAATGTGAATTATTGCGACTTTTTTTAAGAAGTGGAGAGTCACAAATAGAACCTTTTACTGGTGCAAAGATAGACGAAGAATCAGCTCCCTTAATTGGCATATTAGATGTTCTTGTAGAACGTCATCTACGTCCAGAATATAAAGGAAGAGTTATCAGTAAAAATAGACCAAATATAGACTATAAAGCAGGAGTATTATTTCGAGCTTATCTTCAAGAAAAAGGTATCAGCTTCACAAGTTTTACTAGCGGAGATGGACATGGCACCGAGGGAATAATGATGTTTAGATCATTAGGAATAATTGATGACGATAACGCTTTAGACATTTATTTTAGATCAAGAAAATTATTTCAGGAAAGGGGATTAAAAATGTTCCCAGAGTATAAACTTGCTTTAGAGAAAAGTGTCGATACTTACGTCGAATTAGTCCAGAGAATTGCAGAACAAGGAGAAAAATGACCACCACATCAGAAATACCCACGGTCAAACCAGTAACAGTAATCCTCTCAGATTGTTATAACATTCAGATAAGACCGAATGCTCACCTGTTAAGCAGTGTTCATTCCGTAGAATATGAGTATGGCTTACATTTAGGATCTATTAGAGATATCTTGATCGTTAGAGAGATTCTATTAAAACAAAGAAAGCCCCAATCCTTAAATGAAGTGGAAGGACTAGAAGAAAAAATAGAATTGGTGATTCCAAAAAGTTCATCTCTGTCTACTTCTTGGACAATTTATCGTGCCGAGTTTAAACAAGACCCAGTTCAGACTTTAAAATCAGTAAAAGGAAGAATCGATCAATGGTATGTTCCTTTAAAGGACCATTCATCTCAAGCATTAGAAAGAGTATGTAAGTATATAGAAATGGCTGGAAAGGGAAAAGTATCCTTGTATGGGAATCCTTATCAGGAGATAGAACAATTAAAAGATTTTGCCAGAAGCTATGGATTAAATTTTAATCCATCATTAATGCCAACTTTCCCAGAGAAATCGCATTATCTTGGTCTGTTAGTAAAAGAAGGAGAAAGATGCCCCTATTTCCTTAAACCGGAAAGACCAGAGAGGATTCTTGACTTTCAGATTTGATTTAATCTTTGAAATACAAATTATTAAAGAAAGAAAAATTAATAACTCTTCCCTAGTCTAAACCAAACCTTAGCCTGCTTATCACAAGCAAAACATTTCTGCTTCGGCTTGAGCTTCGGCTGCTCTAAAGGAGCATTTAAAGACTTCGCTCCTCCGCTTTCGAATTTAAAGTTAGCTTCACATTCAGCTGTCTCACACCAAGGTGCAATAACAATGTGTCCATTTTCAATCTCTTTCTTAGCTTGATCGAAATCAACAACCGTAGCTAGATGCTCTTCTTGATATTTTTTAGCCTTCTGGAAAAGATGATCTTGTATTTGATCTAAGAGGGGCTTAACCTCTTTTTCCAAAGTAGCAATGACTAGAGCCTTCTTCTCACCAGTATCTCTTCTGGCCACCATCACTTGTTTCTTCTCTAAGTCTTTAGGACCAAGTTCAATTCTTATAGGAATTCCTTTAACTTCCCATTCGTTAAACTTCCAGCCCGGAGTATATCCATCACGATCATCTAAAAGGACAGATAATCCCTTACTCAGCAAACTCTTCTTGATTTCATTTGCTTTCTCTAAGACCTTTGTTTTAGAATCATCAAAAAAGATCGGAACGATAACCACTTGAGTCGGGGCAATGTTCGGAGGCAAGACTAAACCTTTATCATCACCGTGAACTGCAAAGAGAACTCCTAGCATTCTAGTAGTAATAGCCCAAGTGTTCTGATAGGCATACTCTTTCTCTCCTTTTTCGTTCAGGAAAGAGATATCAAAGGCTTTAGCAAAAATCTGTCCATCATGATGAAAATCAGGTCCTTGGATAGATCTACCGTTAGGCATCATGATTTCTAAAGACATGGTGTACTCCGCTCCAGCAAAGGTCTCTGCTTTAGATTTTCTTCCTACCATGACCGGTAGAGCCATGAATTTTTCACACACTTCGGTGTATAATCCTAAAATCTGTGGCCCTTCTGCTTCTGCCTCTTGCTTAGTTGCAAAAACGGTATGGCCTTCATTCCACAAAAACTCTCTACCTCTTAAGAAGGGAGTGGGATGTTTGAACTCCCATCTAACCACATTGTTCCATTGGTTAATTTTTAAGGGCAAATCACGATGAGATCTGATCCACTTAGAATAAGAATCGTACATAATGGTTTCTGAAGTAGGTCTAACCGCAAGACGTTCATCCAACTTAGAATCTCCTGCTTCCGTCACCCAAGCTACCTCGGGGGTAAAACCTTCAACGTGACTAGACTCTTTCTTCAACAACTTTTCTGGAATAAATAAAGGAAAATAAGCGTTCTTTACTCCCAGAGCCTTGAGACGGACATCCACTAAGTCTCTAATCCTCTCCCAGACGGCATAAGAATTGGGTTTGTAAACAATACAACCGGAAACGGCAGAATAATCAGCTAAGTCCGCTTTTTGCATTACTTGAGTATACCACTCGCTGAAATCTTCTTCCTTCTTGGCAGTGATACCCTTAATGTCCACCTTTGCTTCTTTCTTATTGTCTTTAGCCATACCCTCTGGAGAAAAGAGGAAGTTTAAAAATGTTTGTAGAGAAAGAAGATTTCTCGTAATTCTCCACCTGCAATAGGGGGGTTAAAAAGATATTGAATTCTCCAAAAGAAGTAAAGGATGAAAAGTAGAAATGTTTTAGAAAATTTAAAAAAAAGAAAAAATAAATCTTGCCTTTGTTTCAGTAAACCAGGGGGTGGCGGTACCAAAGAAATAGTAAAGGCAAGATTTGATTGTAAATCTAAAAAAAGTGCCCGAAGGCACCGTTTTTATGCCTAAACTAGTTCCAAGCCTAGCTCTCTACTGATAGAGTGAGCTCTCTGCTGGGACTTTCTCTGGTCGATCTTTCCCAAGATCCAAGGCGAGTTAACACCGGTGATGATGGTCATGACGGTTAACTTTCCTTTCATGTTGTCATCTACTCTGGCTCCCCAGATAACGTTAGCATCGTCATCTAAAGATTCAGTTACTAATTCACCGATACGGGATACTTCATCCAAAGTCATGTCCGGTCCACCAGTTACGTGGATCAAAGCTCCGGTAGCTCCTTCGTAGTTGATGTCCAACAAGGGGTTACTTAAAGCTCCTTTAACAGCTTCTTCTACTCTGTTGTTGGTATCTGAACTACCTACACCGATAGCGGCTACTCCACCGTTGCTCATGATAGCCTTAACATCAGCGTAATCTAAGTTAACCAAGGAAGGCACAGCAATGGTTTCTACAATTCCTTTGATCATGGTTGCTACTAGCTCATTAGCTACAGCGAAAGCTTGTTGGATAGGCAAGTTACCCGCAATCTGAACTAAGCGGTTGTTATCAATTACGATAACCGTATCAGAAACTTGTCTTAACTGCTGTAAACCAAATTCAGCTTTATCACATCTGGCTCTTTCAATGTTGAAAGGCATGGTAACAGTTCCGATGACAATTGCTCCAGTGTCCTTAGCTACTTGGGCTACTACCGGCGCGGCTCCAGTTCCGGTTCCTCCTCCCATACCTGCGCACACGAAGACCATATCTGAACCTTTCAAAGCGTCTTTGATTTGAGTTAAGGATTCCTGAGCAGCTTCCGCTCCCTTGTTGGGAAACCCCCCACATCCTAGTCCTCTAGTACACTCTTTACCAATCAAGAACTTTCTATCTGCACCAGTGATGCTTAAGTGTTGGTGATCAGTATTAGTAGCAATAATTTCTGCTCCCTTGATTCCCTTCTTGTACAGCCAGCCAACCATGTTGTTACCAGCACCACCAACGCCAATAACCTTAATATTAGCTTGGTTTAGGTTTTCAAATCCTCTTTCTGGAGCACTCTCCAGGGCTCTCTCAATGATAAAATCCATTTTTCCACCACCTCAATCTTTTCTACCCTTTTATATTTTTTATTATATGTTTTGGAATATATATTTCCCCCCACCACAAAGGATATATAGGAGCTGAAATTTCTTCCTCTTAGAATTCAATCAACCAAACTTTACGTCCTAACCAAACGTAACCAAGAATTCATCAACTATACCGAACCTAACCGTTTAAGACCAACCCAAATTTTTAACCAAACCAATTTTTAGTGCTTATACGCTGGTTTATAAATATTTCTATACTTCAGAAGATATAATTTTCTAATTTCTCGCACAAATTTCCAAAAGGTTAAGTGCAATCGAATAAAAATTAAGAAGATTTTTCTTCATCTTTATCTTCCTCATTATTAGAAGAAGATTTCATTTTATCGACGACAATATGTGCTGCATGTAGCATAGACCCTTTAGCAGAGCTCGCTTTTCTCGCTAAAATAGTAGCGATATCGACCATATACTTAGCTGGATCACGCATCTTATTTCGCCATTTATGAAAATAAACTAGAGTTTCCAGAGGATATTTAGGAGGTTTAGGAGGAATTTCTTTAGCATAACCGACGGCAATTATCGCTTGTGGCCTTATTTCTTCAGGAATTCCTAACATAGATTTAACCGCATCTTCATCAAATCCGCCCACCCATCTCGTCGCTAATCCTAAAGAATGAGCTTCTAAGAGCATATTTTCGATAGCAGCAGCACAATTTTGAATGGAATACAAGCGTTCTCCTCTTAACCCATAATAACGTTCAGCCTTCTCCGGTTCCGCACAAACTAAGATTAAAGCTCCTGCTTGAACAATCTCATACTGCTCATAGCACGCTTCAGCAATTGCTTGTTTCTGCTCATCGTGAATAATGACGACAAATTTCCAGTTTTGAACGTTCCCACAACAAGGAGCGTGACGTCCAGCATCGATTATTTTAGCCAGATTATCCCAAGAAACAAATTTCGGCAAGAAGTACTTCACATTCCTTCTGCTGCTGATCAACTCTAATATATCACCCATTTTAAGGGAGAAGTATTCTTCAGAAGTATTTATAGTTTGCTATTCTGAACGGCAGAACCCCTTTATGAAAGGTCTATTCCATTTTTGGAAAGTACTTTTCTTTTTTGGAATAACCTTCCAAGAATCAAAATCTATATAAATAAGTGCTTCTTAACAAAATCTGAGGGAAAGTTATATGGGAAGAGGGGAAGCCTTAGCGCAACTGATAGATGAAAAGAAAGCAGCAGTTCTAAAAGCATTACTTAATTCTAAAGAAGAACTTTGCCTGAACGAAGTAGCCAGCAAGAGCGAAGTTTCTTTAACTTCTACTTTCCGTATCTTGCAAGAGTTTGTAGATGCAGGGTTAGTCAAACGAAGAGAATGGAAAAACGCTAAAGTCTACTCTCCGGAAGAGAACGAAAAGATTAATTTTCTGCGCGACTTGTTCTATGAAGAGTTTGACGGTTTAGCTGAATTTGTCAACCAAGTAGCCCCCATCAACAGCATTCAAAGTATCGTAACTTACGGGCCGAAGAAAAAAGACAAGGCCAGCGTGATGATTATTGGGGAAGGCATTGATATGACCAAAGTGAACGAAGTGTGCCAGAAGTTGAAAGATAAAGGGTTCGAACTAACCTGTCTAACCCTTACTAAAGCCCAGTACGACCAGATGACACGCATGGGCCTCTATTCAGGGGATAAGAAAGTTCTAAAATAGTTAGTCCACTTAAAGAAGAGAAAAAGAAAATAGGGTGTTTCTACTGGAGCACGTGGAACAAAATTATGGTATCTGGTACCAAGTTTCTTGCTTCTGTTCCTGGCCGTAACGTTGAGTAACAGGGACACTAAGAACAGCTCCTTCTTCTACTAATCCTTGTAACACGTTACCATAATCAAAAGGATTAACTCTTTCTCCCGTTTGGGTATGATATCGAGTCACAACCCGATTTTCAAGAACTTCTGCTCCAATACCTTCTTGGGCACTATCCATTACTCTTTTAGGGATACCTCTCTCCGCTTGAACTGCTTCAACAATAAGGTCCGATAATAAAGTTAAGTTTGTCATATTTGGGCAAGTAGCCAGCTTATTTATAAAAGTTATGCCCTTTTTGGGTCTGTTTAGAACAGTTAAAACTACAAAACAAAAAACTAAACATTAAAAAACTATTTCTTTCCTGCCTTTCTTCTTAACTCTTCTCTCATCTCTTCCCTATTTCGGTTTTTCTTCAACTTTCGGAATACCGGATACAAAGATAAAGCAATAAGCACTACTACCACTAAACCGATCCATAAAGTGGTCCAATCGGAAAGGATTGCTTTTAACTGGTCAGAGATAGCCATGCCCGCTAAGGCCTTCTTCTCTTCCACTGGAGCAGGAACTTCAGTAGGTGCCGCACTTACCGGTACTTCGATAGGAGCAGCCTGAGGTGTCTCTGCCGGCTTCGTTACTGGAGATAATTTCGGAGCAGGATTCTCTGTAGCATAAGTTGGAGAAGCTACTGTTGGAGTAGTACTTCCTCCTCCGCCGCCACTACCGGAACTACTAGAAGAGGTCCCCGAACTAGGAGTGTAAGCTGCAAAGTTAGTAAAGTGATAAGTCCAAACTATCAGGTCACTACCACTAGTAATCGCACAGATGCGCGGATCGGTAGTTCGGTTAATATTAGTAGGAGTAAGAGGATCATCACAAGTGGTATCAATAGCCGTTAAAGTGCCAGCTCTAGACCACGCCGCAGACTTTCCGGCCATTCCGGTCAAGACCATCTTTGCTGGAGCAGAAAGGTTGATTTCCACATTAGAACCGGCTATAACCACCAAGTCTGCACTTCCGGAAGGTGCCGTAAAAGAGGAAGGAGTTCCTAAAGTGGGCAGAGTGAACTTTCCGTCCCAAGCACTTCCTCCGGTTAAAGTGGTATTAGCAGGGATATCTAAAGTATAAGTTGTTCCAGCCACTTCTCTGCTCATGGTGAAGTTATTCGCTCCCAGACTTACTGATCCAGTAGAAGGATCCAATAACAACCCGAAAGAGATATTTACGGGAGTAGTACTTACGATACTAGAGTTCAAGAGAATTTGTGACAAGCTACTGTTCTGTAAAACTATTTCGGTAGTAGTATTAGTCACAGTAATATTGGTAGAATCAGTTAAATCTTGACCCGTCCCAAGCAATACTTCTAACACATAAGAAGCATTAGCAACACTATAATTAGCATTTCCGCTAGTGTTAAAGATATAAGTATAATTTGTCCCATAAGATCTGTTTGATAAAATCTCGGGGTTAGTTATAGATGTCCCATTTTTATATAAGTTATAAGTCAACTGAGTATCTGATCCAGTTCCAGTAACATTAATTTTAGTCCCGTAAGTGGTGCTTAGATTACCTTCCACCCCATTGAAGTATAGATGTAAAGAGGGGGTACCAACAGTGACGTTTGCGAACAAAGTAGTGGAGGTATTAGTATAATTCTGGTTTCCGGTAACGTTGAAATCGTAACGATAATAACTCACAGCTAATAAACTGGCTGCTCCGTTAGTTATAGCTGTCCCGTCCCGATAAATTGTCAAAGTACCCGCATCAGTAGAACCGCTCGCATTGACCGTGTTAGGATAAGCCAAAGTTAAATTTGCTGCCGTCCCGTTCAACAGAGCAGTAATCACCGGAGTAGCTTGAGCCACAATATAACTGTACTGGGAAGTAGAATTAGCATTACCCAAATCATCAATGGCGATGAACTTGTAATTATAAGTTCCTGCTGCCAGCCCAGTTAAGGTCTTGTAGTAAGCCCCACTTCCAGCAGATGTCATGGAATAGTTAGCTCCGTTAAATTCTAACAAGGCTGTGCTGATCGTTCCGGACTCGTTCCAACTGACGTTAAAGTAGTAAGTAAGAGAAGTATTATACATTGAACCCGAATCAGGAGTGGTAGTGTTCGTCAAGAATCCAGGAGCACTATCATCTATCACATAACTGGTGGTTACACTGGTGTTAATATTACCTTTAGAATCATTAGCGGTGATAGAAATCGTACACGTTCCTTCACTGCATCCTAAAGTAGAAGCAGCAGCACTTAAATTGTAAATGTTATTTCCACCACTGCTCATATTGACGTTATTAGCTTTAACCCAATCTAGGTTAGCATCAATAACAGTCACATTTATTCCTACCATAGTAGAAGACTTCGCTCTGCTCACATTCACGCTTGCCCCGCTAACGCTGGGATTAGTAGTATCTAATTGAATGTTTCTTACCTCAGAAGTGCCCACATTACTGGCTAGGTCAGTACAACTGACGTACCAAGAATTGTTCCCTTCAGAAAGAGAACCATACGTTAAAGCCGTGTTGGTGCTACTAAAGACAGAACTGTTAGTGGTTCTGGCCGTTCCTCCTACGTACAAGCTACAATTAGCAGTAGAGGATAAACTATCAGTAAAGTTAAAAGTTGAACTTAAGGAAGGAAGCTTAACTATAGTATTGTTCGGCGGACCGGCTAAACTTACTGTCGGTGCAGCAGTATCTACTAAAATGTTAAAGGTAGAAGTATTAGTGTTGTTGACTAAGTCTACTACAGTAAGGTTCACGGTATAATTGCCGTCAGCACTCACACTAGTACTGAAAGTTCCGCTAAGGTTAGTTCCCGAAACTACATTATAACTAACTAAACCGGTGAGGTTATAGATAGAGATGTTCCAAGCACTGATGTAATTATCCCTCGCTACCATATTTATACTTAAACTCTGGCTGTTGGTCCATTGGCCACTAGATTTATCGTTAATAGAAGTGAGAGTGGAAGTGGGATTGGTGGTATCAGCAATAAAAGTGTAAGTGCTAGTACTCTTATTAGTGTTACCCGCAGCGTCAGTACAGTTGACGTACCAAGAGTTGCTTCCTTCCGTAAAAGCAGTGTTAGCATATATGTTAGTATTAGTATTGTTCTGGACGGAAACATTATTTCCGCTAGCTACCCCATTTAGGTATAAAGTACAATTAGCAGTCAGATCACCATCTTGGTAACCAAATACGAAGGGCAAAGTATTATTATTAGCATTGGTGTAGGTTCCGGAACTGGGTGAAACTAAAGTTACAGAAGGATACTGTGTATCAACAGCAGAAGAGAGAATAAAGTAAGTGTCAACTCTTCTAACATTACCAGAGGTCGAATACATCGGATCTAAACCGTAAGTAACTAAATCTGCTGCTAACGTAGTTAGATTATACATTCCAGCGGTTAAACTAGGCAAGGTTACATTAAAAGCGTGAGTGGTAGAATTGTAAGTAGCAACAATAGTAAAGTCAAAGAAACTTCCACCACTGACCCAATCTCCACCTCCACCCGACCAATTGTAATATTTACCGGCATCAGCACCGTTGCCTTTTGCAATAGCAAAAGAGGGAGGATTACCTCCATTATTGACTCCTGCCCCAGCGTCAGTTATCGTTCCAGCTACTGCGCTGGCAGAACTTACACTAGACCCGTTGGCGGGAGAAGTAATATTGATCTGAGGAGCAGTATAATCTACTCCTAAGAAACGGTTTTCAGAAGTAGCAACAGAGCCGCTAGAATTAAAACATGAAACGTTCCAGTAATAAGTATTTTCAGGCACTCCACTCAAAGAGAGGATCCAATTAACGTTCTCGTTAAGCAAAGTACTACCTACTGGCCCCACACCTAAGACTAACATAGTACAATTAGCATTATTTCCTAAACCAGTTTGGTTGAAAGTAAAGTTCAAAACGGCCATACTGCCAAAAGCGATATTTCCATAACTGGTCCAAGTACCGTTAGCAGGAGAGATTAAATTAGCACTAACGTTATTGCTAGGAGAACTTTCTCCCCCACTAGCTGTTCCATAGGTAAGATTCAAATCGTCAAACTGCAAGTTCATGCGAGAAGTGGTGGGCACGCCTATCAATTCTAAAAGATAATTTCCTGAAGAAGAGCTGGAATTTATTCCATAAACGGTCTGACCATTATAGGTACAGGTATAAGAATGATTAGCATTGTAAACCATGCTTAAGGTTTGATTCTCAGCATAAGTAACGGAAGTGTTCCAGCTTTGCCCCCCAGTCATCCCTCCTGACTGTAATACATAAGTATCTACCCCAAAATATATCCTACACTTAGAGTATTCTAAACTTCCGCTGGCATTTCCCACTTGCAATATAAAAGCAGTAGGATCATTATCTCCCCCTAGAATTCCATAAGTAGTATTATCAAACTTATTCACTTTCACTGAAAGGGTAAAGTTGTTACTGACATTAACTAAAGATTTAGTTTCAAATATTCCAAAACCGTCCGTTCCGTTCATAATGAGTTTATCGTTTTGAGAAAGGGAAGTATTTCCTACAGTAGTATTAATGTACATACTTGTATTTATGGTCGAACCACTAAAAGTATCGAAGAAATTGGAGAGATAAGTCATTGCAGGAGATTCCTGTGTTACTGGATGAGTGGTAGAACCGTTAGTAAACCTCCAATTATCAAATAAAGTATCTAATACACCTGTAGCCGGATCATGGTCGTACCCTATTTCTGCAAAAATACCCACACTAAATTGAGAATTTAGACCACCTATAGTACTAGCTAAAGAAACAGTACCAAAAGTACAATTATAAATCCCAGTAGTAGCATTGTAGAATAATGTCAAATTACCCCCATATTCAGTCAATTGATTTGTACTAGCTATAAAATTTTCAGAATTAAAAGTTTCGTTATAGAAATATAAATAATATCCAGCGTTATTAATAGCTAAGTCACAAATAACATCTGAGTCTATTAAGGTATTTGACTGGTTATGTAAAATTAAACCAGTTTCAATCCAAGTATAATTATTAGCTATTGAACTACCACTTATATTAATAAAAGTGCTGACTATAAAACTATTATTTGAAACAGTGTGGTTAGTATAAATTAAACCCATCCTACTATCGATTTCCGCAACTAGAGAACCATTTATTCTCAGCATACCATTAGATAGACCAACACTAGCACTGACACCCTGCGTAATGAAGAAAGAACTGTTCAGGGCATCAGCAAAATCTTCAGTGAAATTGCTTAAATAATTAGCTGCAGGAGTTTCTTGTCCCACTACAATACTTCCGTTGGTAGAATAGTTAGAGAAATGAGTTACATTAACCTGCATAATCCCCGTAATGTTACTATAACTACAATTATTGCTAACATTACAATCTACACACCCAGAAATAGTTCCACTGATATTATTACACAACTGAGCACTGATGTTCCAAAGCAGACCATTGAAGGTAAGTTCTGCAGTGGTGTTGAAGTTAGGAGTATTATCAGTTATGACCGCTCCTAAAAGGTTCGGATCAAGAGTAATTCCGCTCTGTCCAAGAAGGAAAACCACACCCCCGCCTGAAGTACTAAAATTATTCCTGTACCACTTGATCTGGCCATAAGAGTTATTGTAGATAAAATAGTTTGAATAGGTATTATTGTTATTTGTGATAGAAGTTCCATTAAAATTATTATTCAAGAAAGTATTGTTATAAACATCTCCGCCACCCAAGCCAGCAAGAGAGATATATCCATTGGTAAAATTGTTACTATCAAAGAGGTTATTATACATGCCACTCATTAAAATCCCCACCCCAGCAGCAGTATTGCCTCGAATAGTATTACCGAAAGCCCCATTCATGGTAATCGACCCTGTTCCAAAGTGACTATTTAAGAGGGATAGGCCAGACCCCATAACAGTAATAGTATACATCCCTTGAGAAGGGCCTACAGTAATATTATTTAATGTCCCGCCCGTGCCTTCAATATTCAAACCGTAATTGTTCACTCCAGTATTTACACCGGTATTGTCAAAGTAATCATTCTCTAAGGTCAAACTGGAACCACTAGCTAACAAACCATAACGAAGTGAAGAATCATTAGCGGTGATATTGGTATTATTAATTAAGATGTTAGAATTAGGACCTAACGATAAGATAGAACTATTAACATCAAAATAGATAAGAGAATGATCCACGTTTAAGATTCCATTAGCAGTAAAATTGTTTTGAACATGTAAAACAACATTGTTTAAAGTTAGGTTGCCTCTTTCTCCAATGGTATTGGGGTCAGCGTTCATAAAAGTAGTATAATAAGAATTTTGACCCGGAACCAAGAGATTGATCGGTTTGTTAACCCAGCTTCCATTAACCGTCACAATCACTTCGTAAGTGTTATTATCTGCAGATTGGTTATATTCGACGGTATAATTAGCTAACAAATTAGAATCATAACTGGTAGTAATCTGACTTCCGCTAGGAGCGAGCTGGAACCAGCCCATGCCCATTTCTCCCCCGTCCAAAGAGGAATTATACACGGCCGCTCCTACTAAACCCATTGCAGGAAGATTTGATACTAAAATCTCTGCTCCATAGCCCGTCCCCAAGTCCTTACCGCTGCTAGCACTATTATCTAAATCTATTCCGATAACATCTCCAAGGGAAGAGTTGAAGAAGAATTTAATCTTGTGCTCAGATTCATTCATCATGATCTTAAAGGTGTCCCCTCTTGCTTGGTCCCAGTTAGGAGAATAAGCTGCTTCATTAGCGACCAGATCTAAGCCGCCAGAGATACCACCAGAGTATGGTCGCAAATCAGCTGCGCTGGCAGAAGAACTAAAACTAGTAACCACACGAGGGTTAGTGTTGACAATAGTAACGTTTCCATTTACATTAATGGTATCATCGCTACAACTGATGGTAGAATTGATGGTCCAACTTCCACCGGTGTAAGCACCCATACAATCTCCTGCTTGAACCCCAATTTCACTTTCTACTCCAATAGCCGCTCCAGTTAATGAACTTCCTCCAGAAAGAGAGAGGTGACTAATACTTGTTCTTAAAGAATTTATCGGCTGAGAATAATCATAACCGGTGAGAAAACTAAACCCGATAACTACTACTAATAGGGATAAGACCAGAAAAATGTGATTACCTCTATTTTTGTCCACGTCTACCAACCTCTTTATCAAGCTTAATTATTAGATAGAAGGAGTCAGTTGCCCTTTTTAAACGTTTCTCTTCTGAAACATCGTTCTATCACCGTTAAGAGAAGTAACAAAGAAAAAATAAAGGAAAAACAAAAACCTTAACGCCTTTTTCTCCACAATAAGATTACTGCTGCTATGATAATAATCAGCAAGATAATTCCTATTATCCAAGACTTAGCATTAGTGGGTTGAGCTTCAACCGAAGGTGCTTCTTCGCCAGCTTCAATCGGTACAGCCGCAGGCACTTCTATGGTTGGGGTGACTACGTTCAACGGCTCAACTGCAGGAGCAGCTTTCTGTCCGATCAAGAAGTAGCTGAATCCAGGAGTTTCAGCATTGAAGTACATGTATGTAACATCTTCTTTACTGAAAGTAGTCTTCAGCTCATTCCACTTCCCGCCATTGTAGCGATACAAAGCAACAGTATCTTTACCCAGTTTATTCTCGGTTAGCCAGGAGTTCTTAACTTTAAACTCAACTTTACCGTTCTGGATCAGAGAGTCTTTCAATGCTGGTCCTTTAGTTATTTCTAGATAGCGATACACTTTCTGGCTGAACTTTCCAATTCCGTTGGGCAGAGTGTCTAAACGGTTGACTTTCATCCATGCACCCCACGCCGTCTGGCTTAAAGTGAATTGGACCTTACTCACCCCAATTTCTCCATTGGGCACATCCACGGTAGCAACTTCATTGGCGTTAATAGATATCCATGTCTCTTGAGCAAACTGACCGGCAACAGCACTAGATACTCCACCGGCAGCACTAGTATTGCCTCCTCCGCTAGAACTACTGGAAGAACTGCTAGAACTGCTACTAGACGAAGAACTGCTAGAAGCACTAGTAGTCATGTTCGTGAGGTTACTTACAGAGTACCCGGTTAAATCGTAACAAGTTACGTTCACAGTATACACAGTGTTAGCAGTTAACCCACTTAGTGTCGCGCTATACAAACCAGAACTGGAAGTTAACGAACCTGAACCTGCTCCGCTATAGGTACAGTTATTTATTCCTGAAAAGGCATCTGTAACATTAACACTAAGAAGCCCGCCACTGCTACTAACACTACCCACACTTAAAGTGTTAATCACTGGCGCAGTCTGATCTACATAAACAGTAAACAAGTAACTAGCAGCATTGGTAGCATTATCTGTAGCAGTTAAATTAGCATAGTACGTCCCATTAGCAGTCGCAGTATAAGCTCTTACTGCAGAGATGTTGTTAGTTATGTTCACCAGACTATCCAACACTACTGACGAACTGTTGTACACAGTAAGGTTCCAACTCAAGATATTAGTGTCGTTAACGGTATAATTGATCAACAAACTAGGAACATTTGTTCCATAACCAGTACTGACATTGTTGATGTTATTCACGATAGCTACCGGAGCGATAGAATCTGTCTTTAACAATCTTACAGTAGAGTTACCCACATTGCTTGCTCCGTCGGTACATCCGACGTACCAGTTATGATTCCCTTCAGTCAAACTGGCATTAGCGGTTATAACTGTATTGGTAAAGTTCGCTACAGAAGTGTTGCTTCCGTAAGGCACTCCTCCAATGTACAACACACACCCGGCAGTAGAACTTCCGTCAGTGTAGTTGAAAGTGAAACTGGGTGTAGCACTGGTGCTCCAAGTATCATTACCCGGACTGACCAAATTTACCGTGGGATTAGTTCCATCAACAGTGGTCAAGAAAGCACTGCTTAAATCTGCGCTAGAGTTCAAAACGATCGTTCCGTTAGTGGAAAGCGTAGCAAACAAAATGGTCTGATAAGCTCCATCAGTAGTACTATTCACGTGCATGGTCAAAGCGATACTTCCTCCACTGCTAATATTAACTTGCACTAGATCCGTTCCATTAATTCTAACTGAAGACCCGGTAGTAGTAGTCGCAGTGATATTGTAGACTCTACTGCTGGCATCATTATTAGTGATATTTACCAGATAAGTGGCATTAGCATTGGTACGGACAGTACTGCTGATAGCGGAAAGATTAACAAACAATAAGTCATAAGTGTCGTTTCCACCAGTACTGTTAATTACAGTATACACCGAGAACCCTAATGAAGAAGGTATTCTCCAAGTAGTGTTACCATACCCAGTACCACCAGCAATCTTGCTTACCCCACTAGCATTAGAAACGTCATTGCAATCACTTAGATTGTTCTCATTACACTTCTGAAGAGTATTTCCACCTTGTGGAATCATTAACAGAACTGCATCGGCACCTAAAGCTTGAGACATTTCTGTCCACTTTAAGTTTTGCATTCCCACGTAAGTGTTTCCAGAGACGTTAGTTACATTAAAGGCATCAGATAAGTTAAAGTTTGAAGCGGCAGCTAAATCAATCCCTTCTAAATCGATGCCCCAGTTAGCTACAGGGTTATCAAACTTCAAAGTAGCATTGTTCATGTAATTGGTGCTCTGATTAGAACCCTGAGTTACATTGATGAAAGAGGTACCGTTCCAAATCTTGAAAGTAACGTTGCTCACTAAAGGATTGTTTGGAGGGATGAAATCAAACTTATACTGGATTGGCTGAGCACTAGCGGCAGTGGTAAAGTTCAAACATCCACTATAAGCACAGTTTCCAGCGCGATCACAACCAGTTAATTTGTAGTAATAAATAGTATTACTAGCTAAAGTAATCGCTCCGCCCACCGACGCAGATTGGCCGTTTCTAACGGGAAGATCATGCCATGGTCGATAATCGTCAGCGGTCATAGCCGGATTACCTAACTCATAAAAAGTGTAAGTCGCACTTCCACAAGAGGTAGTGTAGAAAGTAATCGTACCATTAGACGGTTCGTTAGTTACCCAATGCATGAACACAAAGTCATTAAACGTTTCTACCTTATTACTTTGCACACTCGGTGCAGTTTTATCTCCGGTAGTGTAATCAGTTCCACTACACCAAGGAGCCATACTACAATCAGAGTCAGCACAATTGGTCAGGCCATCGAGATCTTCATCCCCACTAGAAAGGAAACAATCTTCAAAGGGCATGAATTTCCCACCGCCAATCATACTGAATGCGGTTCCACAAGCCATGGGATTTTCAAAGCAGTTAGTCGGTTTGAAATCAACCGTTCCAGAAGTATAGTAGATACCCCCATTACTAGGTCCTAAGTTAGTATCATTCGCAGCACTCAAAAGAGTAACATTGTCTGCACTAGCCGCCATGAAACGGATTCCATTCTGAGGATTACCCATATCAGTTTTATCTACCGCCATGATTGCTACACTGGCAGTACAAGAAACAGGCAAATTACCAAAATTTGCTTCTGCGGGAGCTCCAGCTAATTTAGCTCCATATAGAGAAAAGGCTCCACTAATACAGCGGTATCCTCTACGGATTTCTGATGGCCCATCGGTGCCATTATTATTTACGATATATTCAAACTTATACTCGAAACCAGTATAATTGGTTCCGGAAATATTAACTGTACATCCAGTACTAGTATTGGAATCACTATCTACTAAAAAGAAATACTGTTCTGAATTAGTCCCTCCACATAAAATAGACTGAGACATGTTCCTTACATCTAAACCCATCCCTAATGAAGTGCCCATATCTTTAATACTAAAGCCCAGGGCATCAAGATCTGCTCTTAAGCTAGGGGTAGGAGCAGACGGACTTAACATGATCGGAGCGCCAGGATCCATATTTTGGAACATCTGTTTCTTCATTGCCTCATACGGATCAAGAGTACCAAATCCGCCGGTAAGAACATCGATATTTCCACCACAAGCAGGATCTTTAGAACAACCACTATCAGCACAATCTATCAGATTATTCCCATTGTTATCTACTCCATCATAACACAGTTCGGCAGAAGCGTTGTAACAGTAATTAAAATTAGCACTCCAGTTTCCGCCTACATCTGTACATCCTGTATCATTCAGACATTTAGCAAAATTAGTCGCGCTACAAGTAAAGTCATAACTAGCAGTAGCTAAATCACACCAGGATTTTCCAAACTGAGTGTCAGTAACCCACTGACATCCCGCTCCACTTCCTAAAGGATTGGGGAAGGAAGAATTACCACAAGTGGAAGCACTATAACAATATTTACAATCGTTATCACAACTACCACTGCCCGATACAAATTTAGTCGGATCTTCTACACACATTTTATTTGTTTCAAAAGGAGTTATTCCCGGAGGCAAGAAGGAAGGAGTAGTAACTACTTTACACTTTCCTTTTCCACCAGCAGCACAAGCAACACTGGTATTACATGCACCACAGAAATCGGAACAAGTCATACCTGAACCGCCAATGCCGTTACGGAAATCGGGATTACAGGTCTGGGGAAAAGTATCCCAGAAACAATTGTAAATTGACCCACTAACATTAGCAGAAGAGGTACAATTAGATTGAGCTGTTACTGATCTACAAGGATGTTGTCCTTCAAACATCATATCTTTAGATCCACTACTCATAAATTTACTGTCTCCAGAATGACCTAAACTTTCAATTGGACCGCTACCAGGAACAAGCACATTTACTTCAAAGGCCATACCTTGAAGATTAGCGATAGCCGATCTATTGAGAGCGAATTTTATTAAACCCGAAGCACAAGTTTTAGAAGTGAATACGGTTACTGAAGAATTAGTGACAAAATAACTTCCTCCCTCATTGACACCAGTATAATATTGGAAGAAATTCCCACTCGCATTCAAGACAATCTTATAATCTGAACCAGGATATCCTTGACCAGCTTGCGCTCCAGTAGACTGATTACTATCAGCATTGAATTCTAGGATCAAGAAGTTATTTGCTGAGCCGGTAGAATTACAGAAATTAGCGTTAGCAAAATTGGGACCCATTAATTTCCAACCGAGATAATTAGAAGTTAAATCAACCCATACTGCACCTAAATCATGAGCCACATTACTACTAGGACAACCCTGACCGGGAGTAGTATACGAATTAGTTCCTGAGCTACCCATACCGGGAGGATAACATCCCGGACCATTAGAAGCATAAGGAGAAGTCGCTCCTGAAAGTCCAGTAAAAACGTTCCAGTCAATAGTGGGACTAACCTGTTGCCCACTCACAATAGCAGTATAATTAAAGAAATCAAAAACCACACTAGCATTGGCTGAATAAGTAGCACTACTAGATACACTTGATTTAAGCATGATGCCATACCCCACATCAATATTAGTAGAAGTCATATTTACTGAAGATCCGGCAAAGGTACAATTAAATTGGTTAGCGGAACTATTTGTATACCTCATCATTAAAGTTCCAGAAAAAGTACTCAGAGGAACTGAAGCTGCAGGTGCTCCAGATGCATTAGCTATCATTAAATAAAGACCCGAGGGAGTACCATAGCGCAAAGAAAGACCACACTGAGTAAAAGGAGAAAGAGTACCATTTATTACCAGAAGATTAGCCATAATACCACCATTACCACCAATCATTTGATCAGAAGTGTTGGTAAGGTTGACATCCACAGAAATAGTAAACGAAGAAATTCCACTAAAATTATTATTCGTTCTCAAATATCCTTCTGCTACCGAACTACTATCCGCTACAGAAGTATTGAATAAAACTTTATAATCATAAGGCGCGATAAGAGTTACGCCAGCAGTAGTGACATTGTTAAATAAAGCCCCTACCCCCGTATCAAAACCTTCAGTAAATGTGTTTAAACCTCCCGCAGCCAGACCGCTGCAAGCCAATACAACCATTAACACCAAAGACAACAATAAAAACTTATTTCCGTTTTGAACCATTTTACCTAACAACCTCTTTTTTATAAATGAATTATAATACTATTAGTACTATTACTTGTAACTTAACTTTGAAGTAAACAATTCAGGTATTTAAATGTTGCTTCTTCTAGAAGATAGTTCTAGGGGGTCTGTTTCCGATGGAAAAATTAATTTTGATTGCATACAACACCTTGTTTTTCTCTGATTACGTTTAACAGAACACAATTTTTATAAACAAAAGTAAATTCTTAAATGTTAATGAATCGTTTCACTTTAGAGAGTTTTCCTCTAGAAAACAAAACCGTTTTAGTTAGAGTAGATTTTAACGTTCCCTTAAAGAGAGGAAAGATTGCGGACAATTCTAAGATCAGAGCAAGTTTATCTACCATAAATTTCTTGTTAGAGAACGAATGCAAGATTATCCTGATGACGCACCTGGGAGATCCCAAAGGAAAAATGGTGATGGAACTACGCACTAACCCTTTAGCGGAAGAACTACAAAAACTTCTTCCAGAAGTTAAAATAAATAAATTGGATGATTGTATCGGTAAGGAAGTTAAAGAAACAATCCTTCAAGCCGACCCCAAGCAGATTTTATTGCTAGAGAATTTACGTTTTTATAAAGAGGAAGAGTCTAACGACCCCGTTTTTGCTCATTCTTTAGCTAGCCTGGCTGAGGTTTACGTAAATGATGCCTTCTCCGTGTCTCATCGCGCCCACGCTTCTGTCATCGGAGTACCCCAATTTCTTCCTGCCATATCCGGTAATTTAATGGAAGAAGAGATTTCTCATCTCAACCAGGCATTCTCTCCCTTGCATCCGGCAGTATGGATGATGGGTGGAGCTAAGTTAGATAAGATTGACCTGATTACCCAAGCTTTGAAAAGAGCGGACAAACTATTAATAGGAGGAGCCTTAGCCTTTACTTTCCTTAAGTCTAGAGGAGTTAACGTAGGAATGTCTAAAGTAGACACGAATGCCTTACCTTTAGCTAAAGAGATTCTTAAGAAATATTGGAGAAAGATTATTCTGCCAGTAGATTTTATAGTTTCTAACGAGTTCAAGATGCATGCTAAGACCTTTGTAACAGAGTATAACCACATCGGTAATAATCAAATTGGATTAGATATCGGTCCTAAGACTAGAGAGTTATTTAAACATTACTTGAGTCCGGCTAAGATAATTGTTTGGAACGGACCTTTAGGATATTTCGAATGGTCACAGTTTGCTCAAGGTACTAAAGAGATAGGAAGATTCTTAGGAAAAGTGGAATGTATTAAAATTGCCGGAGGAGGAGAAACTTCTGAAGCGATTCATAAATTTCATTTAGAACAGAACTTCACTCATGTCTCTACCGGAGGAGGAGCTTCATTAGATTTCTTATCGGGCAAGAAGATGCCAGGGATAGATGCCTTGCAGGAGAATTATAGAAAAAGAAAAGGAAAACGAGAAAAATGAAAGATATCTTTCTCTAGTTGATTTAATGTATTCCATACATTATAAACAATTAAAAACTAAAAATTCTTCATCACGTATCCGCCAAGGTTGTAATCAAACTTTCCTTCTGCTCCCGTTTCCGTCAGATCAGCACTTGCTCCAAATTTCCAACTTCCCATTCCTAAACCTGCTCTAAGACGCTGAATGCTGAATTGATGCTCTTGGGCAAAGTCTGTGATATTTTCTATTCGTGCATCTAATTTTAGGCCGTCGGTTAATTGAGGAGAATAACTTAACTGCAACAATGTTTCTCCATTAACCGGAGCAGTTAATTTAGTTGTAGCTAAAGCATAAGCGTTAAAATCTCCTCGGCTGAAGCTGTAAGCCAGACCTGCTCGGGGCAGGATTGTTTGTCCAGGAGCGAACTGAGTATCGGCAACTAAATCTAATTTATCCACGAGGTTCAAGCTTAGATCAGCCAATCCAAAATAGCTTACTTGACCGGTTTTATTATTTATGGTTGTAGTTCCTCTAGCAAAATATCCAATTCGAGGAGCAATCTCTCCACAGACAGATGCATCTAAAGCACTATAATTCTGTCCGGCAGATAATTCTACTTGTGCCTGTGGTTCTGCTCGAGCCACGCTAACTAATCCTAATAAGCCAATTATGGCTGCTAATGTTTTTCTCATTTTATTTTCCTCCGCAATTCTCTTCTAAATATAAAGGTTTGATTTTCTCTTGCCAGATTGTTTGATATTTCTCAAACTCAGGATCGCTGGGATGAATAAGTTCACGACCAAATATTTTATTATCGAGTATTACTTCATCCAGAGAACCATAGGGGGGATCGTCAACGAAGTGATAAGTTTTCTCTCCTTCGTCTAGATGATATCTCACTGAATAAAGCGAATCAACTTGACCACCAAATTGATAGGGTGTACCTTCATCCTATTGTTTCTTCCCGTTACAACCTAAACATAGTCCTGCAAGACCAACCAATAAGTAATTTTTTAATTTCATTTTTTATTCACCTTTTTCCAATTCAAAAACAGAAAAGTCTCCTTTCATCGCTCTCTCACATTTCTGTAATTGTTCATAAGCTTGAGTATAAAGAGGACGAATTTTTTCAACAAACGGATCAAATAGTGTTTTAAGGAAATCATAATTTATCACAAACCCTTTAGTTATAGCTTCTTCTTGGATTTTTGTGAAGTAACCTGATTTTTCGCCACTATGGCTTTCCACATTGCCATTTGATAAATAAATGTCAATACTTCCATCTGTACGGATGGTACTACCATTGGGACAACATATTTCTGCATTCCCACATACAAGTAAAATTCCACTCGTTAAATAAGCATAAGGACTAAGTTCAACATGATACTTACCTTCTTCAGTTTCAACATGTTTAGTCAAAATTTTATTATTTCTAAAATAAGCATGCAAAGGAACAATGTTACCCAATCTAACAAATACTTCTATTTCTTTTGTACTTAATCTTTCTTCAAGATCATGTGTGGATAATTTTTGTATCATTTTTATTCACCTTTTTTGTTTGATTTTTCTTAAGTTTGTTTTTATTTATTATTTGATAGTAGTTACTTAACTAAAGAACTATTTAAAGTTTACTTCCCCCATTGTGGGGAGAAAATAGAAAGATTTAATAAGAAACAAACCTTCTCAGAAGGAAGTGTGGTCGTTTGGCTCGGCTCGTTCTCGCTTCACTCTCGATAAACGAGCAACTCAACTTTGTCTGACGAACAACTTAGCTCGCCAAACCTCTTGACTCCACTTCCTTCCACCATGGCACTAGAAGTATTACAAGAATTGGGATTAACCCCCGCAGAAATCAAAGCTTACTTAGCTCTGCTAGAACTCGGACAATCTACTACCGGACCGATTATAGATAAAGCTAAAATCTCTTCCTCTAAGATTTATCTTATTCTGGACAAATTGGTTTTCAAAGGCTTAGCTTCGTACGTGATGAAAGGCAACATCAAATACTTTGAAGCTACACCCCCAGAAAGAATTCTGGACTTACTTAAAGAAAAGGAGGAAGAACTCAGCAAACAAAGAGAAGCGGTTAAAAAAATTCTACCGGAATTAAGTAGGAAATTAGAATTATCTAAGAATCCGGAAAACGCCGCTATCTTTCGTGGGATTAAAGGTCTAGAAACGGTTTTCTATGAATCACTCCACAAAGCCAAGAAAGGTGACATTCTTTATGTCATAGGTATTCCTACTCGATCAGATAAATCTAATCGTTTCTTCGTCAAATTTAATCGAGAAAGAGCTTCTCGTGGAATTAAAGCTAAACAGCTCTTCAACGAAAAAGCCCGAGGAGAATTGCAAACCTTACTGGAAAATAATCCTTTAGCCGAGATTCGTTATATGCCTGAAGGTATCATCACTCCGGCTGCGATTAATGTTATTAACGACCGAACTATTATCTTCCCTCAAGAAACCGGAGATGATCCATTAATTATCTTGATTGAGAATAAAGAAATTGCTGATTCTTTCCGAGCTCAGTTTAAACTGCTGTGGGAAAACCAGACCATTACCATTATTGGCAAAGAAGGACCCCTTTTCATCCTGAAAGATATTATTGATACTTTAAATCAGGGAGAAGAAGAATTATTTGTGGGTTTAGATATTAAAAAGAAACCATTATTCTCTCAAGAAGCTCATGAGGATTACTTCAAAGGTTTGGAGAAAAAAAATCTCAAAGAAAGAGTTATTTTAGAAAAAGGCATGAAATACATTGGGCATCCCCGCTCAATCAGAAAATTCCTGCCTAAAGAATACTTTACTCCTCTTACTTACGATATTTATGGGGATAAAGTCGCTACCACTAATTGGGAAATGCCTATTACTACTACTATCATCAAGAACAAAGCCTTAGCAGATAATTTTAGAGTTTATTTTAACAGTTTGTGGAAAATTGCTAAGGAGAAGTGAAATTTTCCCCAGAAAAGTTTAAATAGTATATCTCAGTTATACTAATTTATGGCCAGCCCCAGTAAAGAAGAGAACATCTTAAAACTTATCTTAGAAAACAGTCCCTTAAAAGAATGGCATTTTGAAGAGATAGTTAAATCTGCAAAAGTCACAAAATTAGTCGCAAACAAATGGCTGAAAAAATATGTCTTCGAAGGATTGCTAAAATATGTCAAAGAAAAAAGAAAATTTCCTTACTATACTGTCGGAAGTAATAATCCTATATATTACTCAGTAAAACGAATTTATGCCTTAGAACAGCTTCACAAAAGCGGACTTATACCCAAGCTCTTATCTCTTACTAAAGCTAAGACCATAATACTCTTCGGAAGCATAATCAAAGGGGATTGGTACAAAGACTCAGATATTGACATTTTTGTTTTTGGAAATGTTTCTGATTTCAATAAGAAAGTTTATGAACTTAAATTAAATAAGAATATTGAACTGCATCTCTTTGAGAATAAGAAAGAAATAAACAAGGTCAAAACAGGCCTAATAAAAAATATCATCAATGGATATGTCCTGAAAGGGCAGATACAAGATTTTGCAGAGGTAGCATAAATGAAACTCACTGTTGATAACCTCGATGAAACTTACAAGCTCTGCATGAGCACAGGAAGCATAAAAGAAAAAATAGTTGATGTTTAGGTTATGATAAAGCAGACCGTTATAATGATTAAACTACTACTTCTACATCTTTTCCCAGATTCTCTCTAACTAAAGATTCAAATTTATCTTTAGCTTTTTTCTGAGAAATCTCTTCCAGCTTAATCTGTTCTTCAATCTCTTTAACCTGTTTTTTCAGCTTCTTCACTTCTGCTTCGAAATGTTCCACCCGATATTTCAAATCTTCATATTTCATAGAAAGAGCCCGGTTTACGGTTTTCTCTGCCTCTTGATACTTACTTTTAACTTGAGTATACTCTTTTTGCAACTCTCTTAACTTCCCTGAATTAGCTTGTTCTACCCTTTCCATAATCAAAGCTAAGTCTGCCTGATCTACTTTCACGCGCTGGTCTTCCATATACAAGCGCAGTTTGCGGATGAGAGGAATAATGTTTAGATCATCATCTTCATAAAAAGCAGTTAAATAGCTGGTTAAATAATCGTCTAAGATACTGCTGTCCGGATCGAATTCCTGCAACTGATGCAAATACGGTTTTAAAGGAGAAAAGAACACTAACACCTTTTGTTTCGCCTGCTCCATCTGTGGAGAAAGCATTTCCTTATTCTCTTCTCGATCTTCTAACTCTTCAAACCCTTCTTCGTTACGTAAGACAGAAAACTCCCGCTGCCTTTCTTCCCAACTTTCCTGTGCTTGCAATAAATGCTGCTGATTAGCTTTCATCCGAAATTTTAGAATTTGCACCTTCTCTTCTGACGTGATCATTAAGTTTAACAATCTCTGCAGCAAAGACCATTTCTGCCATTTACCAGAATCACGTTTATGTTCAAATTCGTCTTTAAGCAAACTAATCTTATTCAATTCCAGCCACAAGGGATTATTCTGAGCAGGATCTTCTACTTCCGGATTCAAACCCCATAATGAGATCAGTTCTTCTCCGATACCTTGCGAGCCCATCTTTTCCATCAATTTTCGGGCTCTTTCTTGTACTGCCGAGCTAAAGCGATCGACATTTTCCGCAGTGATAGTTTGTTTAGTATGCACTAACTTCACCAAAGTCTGAGCGTCAGACACTAGTAAATTAATCTCCCCCACCGTAGTATAACGCAATTGAGTAAGATCCATACTATCAATATATTGGTCAATTTGGTTATTGATACGCTGAGCCACTTCTCTTAAGTTATGTAAGTAATCGTTAATTTCTTCCTCCACATTTCCGGTATCCAAGAATTGTGCCTCTTGAGCCTTCAACCATTCTCCTATCTGTGATAAAGCGATCTGCTCAGCATTAGACCTAACCTCAACTTGTTCTGGGACCGGTTCGATCGGAACACTCTCTACTTTAGACTCTGGCTTACTAAAGAATTTTTTCAGGAATTTCTTCACTTTAGTTTAAAAATAGGGAAAAGGGGTATTTATGGATTTCGCTACAAGAGGATAGGCATTGGAGAAGTAGGGAGTGAGAATTGGAGAAGTAAGAAAGATATTTAAAGGATAATAATCTCTTTCTATTATGTTAGTCAAGAAGTCTCAAGCAAAAAAGTTTGATAATTCTAAAGATTGTGTTGTCTGGGAGTATGAATATCCCAGCAAATTGTTCAGTTTTGCAACTGCACAGATAAATGGAAGGTATCCGAGCAAAAAAAGGGTGACAAATCTTGAATGCGAAGAAACTTATTATGTTGTTTCTGGCACAGGTGTTATTCATTCTGAACGGGGAGATTTCAAAATTGAACCAGGAGACTTGTATTTCTTTAAGAAAACTGAAAAATATTGGGTAGAAGGAAGAAAATTGTTCTTGGTCTTAGTAAATGCACCAAAATGGACTCCAGAACAACATAAAGAGATTGATTGATCTCGCTCGTAATTAAACTCGTCCATTACAAACATTTCTAAGAAACATTACTTAGACAAAGCCCATAAGAAGTCAAAATACTTCTTAAAACCGGCTTCAATTTCTTTATCTTTGATCATAATAGCTAAAGGAACTTCCGACCAGATCAAGATTACGGATAAATCTCCGCACAAAAAGATCTGAGTGGATGTTTTCAAATTTTTAGGGAGGAGACGATCTTCAGAATTCAAAAGGTCATGGTATTTTTGAAGATTCTTAGCCTGAGGATTCCAAAGTTGTTTAATCTTGACTTTCTTTAATTTTTTTAGGAATAATTGTGACATGAAAAAAGGTATTCTTTCTATCGAAAGACCAGTAGCGCCAATGACATAGATGGGTTTTTGTTCTAAGAAAAGCTGATTAAAGAAAGTTTTCATGCCTTCATTCCCTTCAAAAACGTGAACTTCTCTGCTTGACTTAGTGTTTATTTTGCTAATTTCGGGAATTAAGCTTTGGGCCAAATCTAATTTTTCCCGATAAGAGGCAACTAACTTCTCAGGAGAAGCCGGAAGATAAATGGTTTTTCCATTTTTATGCACTAGCCCCACAAATCCTCTTCGGGAAAGACGATCTAAAGCATCATAAACATTTCTTCGATTAACTCTAGCTCCCTGAGCAATTTTTCCGGCAGTTGTTTCCCCCATTTTTAATAGAGCAAGATAAATCTTAATCTCGTAAGAAGATAATCCTAATTCCTTAAGCAGATTTTCAATCATTATTCTCCAAAATATCTCCTTATTTTTAAATTTTTGGTGCTGTTTTGCACCACTAAATTATATTAATATACCTAAACTAAAGTGTTTATGAGGGTCTCCTTAATACAACCAACAGTAAACACTTACTTTGATAAAGCAGGGATAAGAGGAATTACCGAACCTTTAGGGCTTTGCTATTTAGCGGCTACTTTGGAAAATCAGGGTCATTCCACACAAATTATTCACCAATTAGAAGAAAGTAATGACCAAGTGATTACCAAGATAAAGGAATTTCAGCCAGATGCAATAGGAATAACCGGCACAACCCATAATTTTTATTCTTGTGGAAAACTAGCTAAAGTCTTTAAAAAAGAGTTGGGGGATATCCCCATAATTTATGGAGGGTATCATATTTCTGGTAGTGTTTATGAATCTTATTGGAACCAAAGATTATTACAAGAAGTGTTCTCTTTCCCATTCGACATTGGAGTATTCGGAGAAGGAGAAGATAGCTTATCAGATATAATTAATTGCTTAAATAAAGGTGAAGAAATAAGAAATATTTCTGGAACAGTTTTAAATAAAGAAGGAAAGATTATTATTAATTCAACTAGAGAGCCCCTTAAGAATCTGGATTCTCTTCCTTTTCCAAAGCGAGAAGGTTTACCTTATGAAAGATATTTCCAGAATGTTCCAATAGAGTTACCGTTATCACAACAGAGATTTGCATCGGTTTATTCTTCTCGAGGATGTCGTTATTCTTGTAATTTTTGCCAGACTAGCACCATGTGGGGAAAATGGCGAACCCGGTCTCCCAAAAACATTGCTGACGAAATAGAATTATTGCAAGGCACCTTGGGCATAAACTATGTTTGGTTTCCAGATGAAGACTTTCTGGCAGACAAAGAAAGAGTAAAAGAATTATGTGAGGAAATAGAAAAAAGAAAACTAAAATTCTTTTGGAGATCATTTTTCAGAGCAACAGATGTTCAAACACCGCAAGATGAAGAGTTATTAAGACTGATGTATCGGTTTGGATATCGAGCAGCATTTATAGGAATAGAAACTATGAATTCTAAGATATTAGAGTCTATGAAGGATATTAGAACTGCACAAGTGGAAAAAGCTGTCGACATTTGTTCGAGAGTGGGTATTTCTATAAGAGGAACTTATATGATTGGATATCACAATGAAAGTAAAGAAGAGCTGGAAGAGTCAATCTCCCAAATTCTAAACCTACCACTAGATGAATTATACATTACTCACTTAACACCTTTCCCAGGAACTAAACTATACCGTTTCTGTGAAGAGAATGACCTCTTGACCACAACTGATTTCAGTAAAATGGATTCCAATCATCCCTGTATTCGATCAAAAATAAGTGAAGAAGACTTAATTACAATTAAAAGAACATTCACATTAAATTTTTACCTTGCATCTGTCCCAAGAATGCTTAAAAAGTTAGAACTTAACCCACAACTTACTAGAGGATACAGAGAATTTTGGGAAAAAGTAAATCAAGTATAATCCATACATTACAATTAAAGTTATACCCTTGCCCTTCGGTAAGAGTTTAGGAAGGTATCTCCCTCAAAACCTCTTGACTGCTTCCAATAAATCTCTTGGCTCTTTGACTAAATATCTAGACTTATACTCAGGAATATTCTTAGGATCATAACCCCAGCCGTATTCAACTAAGATAACGTTATCAATACCTGCTTTTTTGGCATCATTATAATCATTAATTCTATCTCCAATCATTAAGACTTCATGGTTTTCCAAATGATGATTGGTTAAGATCTGTTTAAGGATCTCCACCTTTAGGATAGAACCTTTTCCGGACTCCCCACCATGGACCTCCTGAAAAAGACTAATCACTCCTAACCGAGTTAATTTTTGATCTACCTCAGATTTATTACTAGAGGTCACTAAAATCAATTTATATTGTTCACTTAGCTTTTTTATAACCGGACCAATGTTCTTAAAAAAAAGAGGATTCTGTTTTAGAATCAATTCGCTGTACATTTTGTTATGGAGGATTACTTCTTCCTCAGAATAACCCATATTCCTCATAAACTCACTCGATCTATGACCGTATACTTTTTTAAAATCGTTAAAATCAGTAGGACAGTTTTTATTCAATCTTTCACAGATTATTTGATATACTTTGTGAACTGTTGGGAAACTGTCTACGATCACTCCGTCATAATCAAAAGATAATTAATTTAATCATTTCCCAGCCACTATTTCTACCACATCTCGATTCTTCAAAGGATGTTCCTTGCCGACGGTTCTTTTGGTCTTGACATCCTTAGCACAGATGAAGTTCTTACCGAAATCAGTATGCAGTTTAAAAGCGAAATCTAAAGCAGTTGTCTTAGGCGGCATCAAGAAACAATCTGGCAACACTCGTCCGTCAGAATCTTCTAATTTGTTAATCCCTCCGGGATAGATGGCCATATAACCTAAGATATCAAACACGGCAGAGTCTAGAGTTTGCTGTACACCTGTCCCACCTAACTTATTCAAGATGCTTTCTTTAATAAATCCTAAAGCCATCTTTTGTTTGTCATTCAATTTGCTCTCGTCAATTAACTTAAAATCATTTGATCCAGGAAGATACTCAATCAATCCAGCTTTAGCTGCTTCTTTCAATGCTAATTCCGATTCGGCCGAACAACCCACAAATTTTCTGTCAGGGAATTGCTTAATTAAACGCTGGAAATTTTCCTGAGCCACAGGAATATCGATCTTGTTACAAGCGATAATCATGGGTTTAGTGATTTTTCTAAGTGCCACGGCTAGTTTCAGTAATTCTTCCTCTGACCACTTATCGGGATGATCCTTGTTCAGACCGATTTTCTCCATGGTCTCTTTAACTAATTCTTCAGTAACTTTCAATCCGGATAATTGCTTTCCCAACGCAATGTGGATTTCTTTTTTCTCTTGGATAACTGTTCGGGCAAACTTATCCCATCCCTTTTGTAGTATTCCCAAATACCACATATCCAACTCTACTTCCAAAAATTTAACGTCTTCTGCCGGATCGTAACTGCCGGGAGCAATCGGTTCTCCCTTTTCATTAGTCGTTCCGGCTACATCAATAACGTGAACTAAAACATCAGCTTGTCTTAAGTCGTCCAGAAATTGGTTGCCCATCCCTTTTCCTTCATGTGCGCCAGGAACTAAACCGGCTACGTCAATCATCTGTACCGGAACATAACGCATTCCTTTCTGGCAGAATCCAGTTCGGGGATTACATTGCCGGCCAAACTCCTTATCTACACATTCTACTCTTACAAAACCAATTCCTTCGTTAGGTTTAATGGTAGCGAAAGGATAATTAGCGATAAGAACATCTGCTAAAGTAGCTGCTTTAAAGAAAGTACTTTTTCCTACGTTAGCTTTTCCCACTATTCCAACAATCATTTTAAGAATGGGATAAAGGGGGGGTTTTTATGGTTTTTGTTTAAAATTAGAGGAATGTTTTTAAATACTACTTTAAAGTAACAATCTATATGTTAGAACAGATCTTAGATATAACTAAGGATAGTGGATTAATCTTATTAGATTGTTGTGCTTTTGTGAACGACGACGGTCTTGGAAGAGATATTGGAACGAGATTTAGCGATTCTGCTCACGTCACTTCAAAAATTAAATCTTGTCAAGAATGGGAAAGCGCTCTTTACAGGGAACTTATTAGCCAAAGAGAAATAATGATCATCCCGGAGATAAAAGAAGAAGTAAATGCTCTTTTGGTACATTTAAAACACGTTTATTCCCATTTCAAGTTACTTAGTAAAGGGACTTTCATGACCGAATCCTACTCCACTCGAAGCAAAGGTAAACAAAGAAAAACCAGAAGAATAAATGAAATCAAATCACGAGCTAGAGAAGAGATGAGAGAATATAGAAAAGAAAGAGAAGAAAGAAGAGGAGGAGTTCATCCTTATGGATGGTTAAACCCACTAAATGCCCTAATTCTAGACTTGGAAGGAGCTTTAGAAGCAATTCCTCTTTACGAACAGAGAGAAGGAATAGAACGGAAAGATGGAAGAATACCTCTAAATGACTATTATTTATTTGGTTCCGCGATCCATTATCTAAGAAACCATCCTGAAACGAAAGTGACTATCCTAACCAAAGATCATCATCTTACTCATATCCTAAGAGATTATGTTACGGAAGAGACTATTCCAAAAGAAGGAAGAATTAGGATACTCAATATTAGTCATGAAGGCGAAAGAATAAACATTTTACAGAATGTAACGTATGATTTTTCTCAAAGGTTCAGCTAGTAACCACAATTATTTCTAAAAGAGTAAGCAATCTTTATAAAAGAACTCTTTTTATTATAACTATGCGCATCACATACAAACAAAAATGTTCTCGCTGCAAGAAAAACTTTGTCCTTGTAACCTGGAAGAACAGGTTTCCTCTCTGCTACGAATGCCAGAAGAACGACCTTTCTGGAGAGATTAAAGACCCAGAGATGAAGAAACTTCTAAACCTTCCTGAGGAATACTATAAAGAAAGTTCATTCTTACGCTCTATTAAGATAAATTACTTAAAGTTCGGGACCCTTTCTGAAAAACAAATTGAATTCTTCAAAAAAGCGGTGCAGAAGATGAAAGAAGAGCGAGAACACCCCAAAGTTGTTCAGGAACCGATCCAATTCGAATCCGACGTTAGTTTACGATCGTTAAGAAAAGCCCAAAAGGAAACTAAAGCTAAGAAGAGTAAGAAGGTGGAATAATGAAGAAGATGTTGGTTATTTTAGCATTATTAGGAATAATCATGTTGATGTTAGGCTGCTCTTCTCTTACCATTAAAGAAGTCAAAAACGAGAATTATCTCGGGAAGAAGGTCACCATTTCCGGTAAAGTAGATAACACTATGAAAATAGGAAAAATTTCTGGATACACCCTTACAGACAAAGAAGGAGAAAGTATCCCTGTGAAAAGTACTGCTCTTCCCTCAGAAGGAAGCGAAATTTCTGTTAAAGGCACCGTAATCAAAGATAGTCTCTTTGGTTATTATTTACAAGCGGAAGAATAATTTGCATTTTTGTCTCACTTTTTAGGGAAACAAATTTAAGTAGAAATATCTTCTAAAGGATATAATGAATCATAATGACCCAGCCGAGATAAATGCTCAAAGTGTGACTACCATGCCGACAGGAGTGGAACACGAAAAAGCAGTAGTGATGCGATACATCTCTGACATCAAACGAGATTATAGTGGAGTAAGACATAAACCTGATTATTTAGATCGAGCCCCTGCTCTACCTACTTTCACTCCGAATTTAGGCGGAGCTTCGCGTACCAGCGGAATGTACACCCCACTTAATAGCATCTACTCTGCTTTAACTCCGATAGAACAAGGATCAATAAGGAGTTATTATCCCGGAAAGTCTTCCCAAGGATACGGTGGAAAAAGAAATGTTGGAGAATACCAATTTTAAACTACTTGATGTGCAGCTCTTCTCACTCGGTTCATGATAGCTCTGCCCAGACCTTCTTCAGGCACATCATGAATTATAATATAATCAAACCCTTGCTGATCTAACTCTCGCAAAATTTTAAACAGTTCTCGAGCTAAAGTGAGCAGGTTTCCGTACATGATCACTTCAATCTTTCGGTCTAAGAAATGATCAGCCACTTCCGGTGAAGCAATCAAAGCCACTTTTTTCTTCTCATTGATTAAAGGGGTTATCTTCTTAATTTTCCCTTTCCCCGTAACTAAGATCAAGTTAGTTTTAGGAGAATAATGACGATATTTCATCCCCGGACTTTTAGGTTTTACAGCATGAACATTCGCTACCTGAACTTTTCCTAATACTGCGCGCAATTGCTCTAAAGTTACTCCTCCCGGCCTTAACAATACGGGAATTTTGCCGCTCAAATCAACAACAGTAGATTCTAAACCAACTTGCGACTCTCCTCCGTCGATAATACATTCAATCCTTCCTTTCAGATCAGCGATAACATGTTTAGCAGTGGTAGGAGAAGGACTACCTGAAAGATTAGCAGAAGGTGCAGCAATAGATAGCCCACTAAGTTGAATTAATTTTCTGGCCACGGGATGAGCAGGCATTCTAATTGCTACAGTTTTTCCTCCCGCTGTAACAATATCAGGAACGATGTTTTTCTTGTTTAACACTATTGTTAAGGGCCCGGGCCAAAACTTAGAGATTAGCTTTTTAGCAGAAGAAGGAACTTCTTTTACTAATTCTGGAAGCATCTTTTTATCAGCGATATGCACAATCAAAGGATTGTCAGCCGGACGTCTTTTGGCTACAAATATTCTTCTTACAGCTTTCTCGTTCAGAGCATTGGCTCCCAAACCATACACTGTTTCTGTAGGAAAAGCTACTAATCCTCCTTGTTGAAGTATCTTGGCTGCTTTAGAAATCTGTGCAGGTTTAAGGAGGAGAGTCTTCATCAATTAGAGAAGAAAACAAAACAAGAATAAAAACCTATCCCTAGATTACTTAGGTTTAGTAATATTCATTCCTTTAACAAGAACAGCAGGAGTAAAGGTAGGAATATCAGCTTCCCAGCTCTTAATCTGGTATTGCTTCTTTCCCAAAGCAGAAATATTCTTCAAAAAATCAGGCAGGCTGGACTTAACTCGGATTTCTTTAATTGGTCGAGTAATCTTCCCGTTCTCAATCAAGAAAATCCCGTCTCGGGGAATGGTAGAGAATTCTCCAGTGATATAATTTTGGAAACGTGTATACCAAATATTAGTAATATAAATTCCTCTCTTAACCTCTCGGAACAATTCTTCTTTATTATAGGTTCCAGGATTGACCCAAATGTTCCAAGGAGCAGGAGCAATTAATCCGGCATTAGCTGTATTTTTTACACCATAACGACGAGCAGTAGAAGTATTGTGTAGATATCCTTTAAATTGACCTTTATTGAGAATAACATTTCTTTGAGTAGGGACACCTTCACTATCAGCAGCAGTAGAATTAAATCCATCAGCAATAGTAGCATCATCAGTCAGAGTAACCTTAGAACTACCGTAATTCTTATCTATTTTATTCAAGAAAGAAAACCCTGCTTCTTTATCGAAGATGGACGCTGCCCCGGCTACATAATTAAACAAATTAGCTAAAGGCATCGGCTCAAATATTACATCATACTTTCCTTCTACTCCCGGCTGGGGATTTCGAGCCATCTTGGCGATCTCTCCGGCAAATCCAGCAATCTCTTTAATATTTAAAGAGTTCAACATTCTTCCGCTGGAAGTCATATGGCCAGTAGCATAGGAATCAATTAGAGCTCGAACGGAGCAGTACCATTTAGTCCCTTTCTCAGAAAACTCAATACCGTGAGAAGTAGTAAGATGACGACGGAAAGTACAATACTCAAAATTTCCGGCTACTCGTTTCGCTCCTTTGGAAAGAGCAGTATTGATCCCTTCTTCTACGATTTCTACTCCTTTCTCTCCCAGCTTTTCCACTTTGGAATCGTAAAGGTTCTCAATCTTCTTGTACTTGAATGGCCCTTCCGCTAACCCGCGATATTGTTCGTTAGGGGGAAGAAGTCTAACCATCTTCATGGTTTTTTGACAGAACTTCTTGAGATCTTCTTTATCAGTAGGCTGATAACTAGTAGAAAGTATTTTCTTATCTTTAACGATAAATAGACTAGACCCAATCAAACGTTCATTGCCTACTTTAGCAATTCGATTATTGACAAATTTCAACTGGTTGGCTTCCTGCTCTATAGTACTGATCACTACTTCATCTGCTCCAGCTTTAAGTAGTTCCTTTTTAAGTTGGTTGGAAATTTCTTCAATCATCTTTAGCTTAACCTTATTTTTCTAAGACGGAAACTGGGCCCACCAAACCACACTGGAATAGCTTGCATCGGTTCACCTTTACCACAATTTCCGGCATGAAACTCGGAATTATTAGCCACAGCATCAGCAGAACTCCATAGTTTAGGAGTAGTAATCTCTATAGCTGGATTTTTTACCGGCTGATCGGTCAAACGACCATTTTTTATTAAGTAAGCTTCATTGCCCACATATTTCTGGTTTAAACGTTTATCATCGATGTTCCATTCCATGAAATTTTTAATATACACACCTAACTTAATACTTTCAAAGAGCTCTTCTTCACTATATTTTCCTGGAAGTAAAATCGTATTTGACATTCTTACCATGGTTTCTTTATCATAATTATTAGCTCTGGCCGAGCCATTGGAAGGCAGACCCATCTTACTAGCCGTCTCTCGGTCATGCAAAAATTCGTTAATCTTCCCATTCTTGATCAGATACTTTCTTCTCGCTTTCACTCCCTCGTCATCGTACAAATAATAACCGTAACCATGAGCCATGTTCGGATCATCTACCACGGTAATGCAAGGATTACCTATCTGTTGGCCGAGCATCTTGGCATTTATGAAAGATTCACCTGCTTGCGCTGCTTCCCGACCAAAGATACGATCTGCTTCATAAGGGTGTCCGGCAGATTCATGTACCATTATTCCGGTAACTTCTGGAGCTACGACCACATCAGCCATTTTCGGAGCAGAAATTCCCCGTTTAACATTATCAGATAAAGCCTTCATTTCTTGAACTAAACGCTTATTCAAGTTCCACTGGTTAAACGATTCATAACCAGTGGCTGCTCCATATTCCCAAGAACGCTGGATAAAGCGATTATTCTCTTTTAAGGTTAAAGAATAAAATAACACTACCCGAGGAACCTTACTAACTATTTTCGCCCCTTCGCTGTTAATGAAATATTTATTTACCACGTTATCGCTTAAAGAGAGATAGCGGTTTGGCAAATCAAGTTTAGTCGCAAGTAATTCTTTATTAATTTGAGATAACAATTTTATCTTTTCTTCTACCGGATAATCTAAAGGGTCAATCTTAGCCTTAACAATATCTTTTCCTTTCACCACCTTCTCTGAAGAGAATTCTAGTGGATCTTTAATCTTAGCGGCCCGAGCAGTAACTCTCAGGGAATGGTCGATCATACGTTTAAGAGTTTCTTTATCGAAATCATTGATAGAAAGAAATCCTAAGGTTTTGTTTAAGACAAACCTTAATCCTAATCCCTGATATTGGTCAGAACCTACCCCTTCTAAAACACTATTCTTCAAAATAAGACGGTTCGACTGATGTTCTTCCAATCGAGCTTCAGCATAATCCACCCTTTTTTTCTGCAGATAAGCTAAGGAGTACTCTGCAAGATCTTCATACATAAGAGAAATAATTCTCAGATGATTTAAATACCTTTCGATGGTGTGCTAATTATCGATGTTGCACCACCAAATCGGGCTGATATCTTTGACATTCTTCTGCTAATAATCTTCGATGGCAATACTTGGCTGTTTCTTCAATACAAAGTAAAGTTATATCTTTTAGAAGACTTCTTCTAGCGAGTTCTTGGACTTGAACTCTGATTTCTGGTTGGCGCAAATGGTTCAAGTAACCAATCTCATATTCCTCCCAAGTGATTTTCCCGCGAAGATATGCCCAAACCAGCTTAGAAGAAGCCAATTGAGGCAGATGCTCATCATAGATATGAGGATGAAGATCACGATCAAGCCTAATATCCGGATTAATACCATCCTCAAGAGTATGTCTGCTCATTACCGAGATTCTAATTCCATCTTCTGCTAGAAGGGGATGAAGGATACATTTGGTATAGAGAGACATTTTAATAGAATAAATTCTTAACCACCATCGTAGCATAACTGCCCTTGCCTAAAGTAAATGATAGCTTAACTTTTTTCTTACCCGAGTTTAATTCATCCTCTTCTAACTTCCCCACTTTCAGATCTTTTACTTCAACAAAAGCTGCTCTCTCTTCTCCTTCTAAAGTGAGCTCAGGAATTTGTTTGATCACAAAATGAGAATAAGAGAGATCTTCTTCTTTCATAATTACATCAATTAATTGTCCAATTTCGACATCTTTAATCAGGTCCTCACTCCCAAAGCCGATGATGGGAATCTTCAATTCTTTAAACTGATCTGTATCTTCAATAAAGATCAATTTCCCCTCAGAGTAATCCACTTCATGTATTTTCTTACTTTTTAATCTTAAGTATCGCGCTAGAGTTTCATTCCAGAGATAACTTTGATAAGCATTAACGTACATTCTCAACATTCTCATAGTAACCTTCTTTAACGCACCCACATAATCTTGAGGATGTTCTTGTAACCAATCTCGACCATGGTAATCATCAACCAACTCTGCTGCCTTCTTGAAATCTTTCTTTACTAGACTTCTTCCTATTTCCATATTATTCTCAGAGAAACGCTGCTCATCAAAGTAGTTAGGTACATAATGAAGAGGAGTTATGTTGGTTTTAGTTTCTAAATTTCTAACTACAATAATGAATTGATTTCCTTCTAGATCGCCTAAGCAAACAGACACATCACCATAACCTAAAAACACAATTTTAATCTTATCTAATTTTATTTTAAGCAATCTTTCTTTATCCGCTCCAAGAAGAGAACACACCTGTTCGGTTAAGGCATTCCGATCTTTATTTCCGGCCACACCAATATTTTTCTCGGGAAGATGTAATTCTCGGCTCAATTGTTTAACTGCATCGAGAGTATTTTCCTCTCGTTTACTTAATTTGAAGTAGAGATATTTCCCCTTATCTCCAATCTTAACATTACTAACCTCTTTAACCACAAAATCTTCCGGAATCTGTTTAAGTTTGTACATGGATAAGAACAATTGTTATTACAATATAAATATAATCCTTAGTTTGTTGACCCATACCTTCTAAAATCTATATTCCATAAACACCATCTTGGCATTATGCGGATCGTCAAAGAAGATCTCGCTCTGACAACGTTCAAAGAAATTAAACGCCGCTCCTTCGTTTTGTTTAATCTTCTTGTGATAAATCAATTCTGCCGGAAATCCTCTCCCCAACTGTTCTATCCCTAAGATAAAACCTTTTTCTCCCAGCCAGAGATGGAATTTATAGGGTGCTTTAAACTGAGAATGATTCAAACAATTGGATCCAGCTTCGTTTAAGAAATAAGCGACTTCATCTTGATCGTTATAACGTAACCAATTATACAAGTCAACCTTCTGACTCAATCGATGAGAATATTCCGTGTTCAAAAGATCGACCACTTTCCATTTCGAATCTCCATACCGTTGCAATATCTGAGAATGGTCATTTATTTCCGTTTCAGCGTCGTGAACTATAAATTCTTGATGATTCTTCTTATATCCAATTCTATTTAAAGATTCAAGAAAGGTTCTTCTGAAATTTAGGACCATATTTGGTGGTAAATCGTTGAAAAATTTAAACTTACCGTAACATTTATAATTAATTTGCCGTTTTTAGGATTCAGTTGGGCCGGTAGCTTAGCTTGGTATAGCGCGAGACTCTTATTGCCAACAAAGTTGAAAATCTTTCATCCGTTGGCTGAAGTAATCTTGAGGTCGAGGGTTCGAATCCCTTCCGGCCCGCTTTTTATTAACTAAAAAGTGGTAAAACTGGAAAGTTTTATAAAGAAACTCCCCTTTTAGAATACATGCTCGATCCATTTCCTGATACAGAATATGTCCTTCCTGGTAACAATCCTGATTTAGATCGCATTCTTCACTCCGGAGACCCGGAACTAATTGCCCGATCTTTAGGAGTAGAGGTTATTATAGAACATTTTGGAGAAGAATCTTCAGAATTCTATGCCGCTCAGAGAAGAAGTCCTATCTCTCTCCTCGATGTTCCTCAAAAGAAAAGAGAATATTTAATTCCGAGAACGACTGAAAATCCTGGGTGTAATTATGGTATGCTTAGAAGATGGATAATTGATTTTCATCAAAGAAATGATATGGCTCTCCCCAAAGGGTTTTACAAAAGGAATAAACACCAACTTCAAGGGATGTTCTATGGTATGCTTAGAGAATATGATATTACTTTAGATCGAGTAGTTAGATCCAAGAGTGATTAATTAAGCACAAATCCTTCTTTCTTGAGTTCATCGATTAAATAATGTATCTGCTGTTCCCGGATGTTAAATTTCTGGTTTAGCTGTTCTAAGAACCCGTCCAATTCGCGAATGTTCTTGTGGACCGTTTCGATCATGAAGTCCCACCCATTATTAGTTTTGTAAAGAGAGTTCACACAAGGATTTAGAGTAAGATGTTTCTTTAATTCTTCTTTTTTTTCTGGGTCCACTTTTAAGAAAACTTGGGCATGGGCATGATAACCGAGGTTAAAAAAGTTCAACAACACCGTATTTTTAGTGACCAAATTTCCTTGTACTTCTTTAAGTACGTCGAAAAGAGTAGAAATAGGAATGCTAGTCTGCTTGCTGATCTCAGTAAGCTTCTTACGAGAATCTTCCCTCAATGCCATAATCAACTGAATATGTCTAGATGTCATTATGAAAAATTTTCCGTACCCCCCGTTATTCTTACGTGCGAAGGAAGGGGGATATATATACATTCACCAATTATAATTATTATTGATAATTATATCATTATATTTAGAAAAGTATTTATATAACTGAATATCTATGCTTAAGTATGAAAAGAAAGATCAATCAAGTGGGCACGGGAACGCTCACTATCAGTTTACCCAGTAAATGGGTTGAAGAGTGTGAGTTAAAGAAAGGAAGTGAATTAGAGATCACCCAAGAGGGAAGGAAATTGCTTCTTTCCCCGGAAGAGGTTAAAAAAGAAGTCAAGAATATTTGCTTTGAGATTAAAGACAAACCTTGGCGTTGGGCTAGAAAATTTCTTTACAGCGGATATAAGCAAGGATATGATGAAATAACTTTCCGATTTAGTAAACCAGAGATGATTGAGGATATAAGTAAGGAACTGAATAATTTGATTGGAATGGAGATCGTTTCGCACAAAATGAACTCTTGTATAATCAAAAATGTCGCTTCTCCATTAAAAGAATCTTTTAATGATCTAATAAACAAAGCGTTTTTAGTCACTATTGCTATGGGAGAAGACATATTAAAATCTTTAAAAGTTGGAAAGACGTCTACCCTAAACTTGATTCGTAAACAAGAAGAGACCCAAAACAAATTAACTCTCGCCGGGGTAAGGTTACTTCATGAATATAACTTCTCTTTGGTCAAGGACCCACAGATTACTTATATGGTCGTTTCTTTATTAGAAGCAATCGGTGACGACTTAAAATATATCTGTAATTTTTATCAAGACAAGACTATTAAATTAACACCAAGAATAGAATTGTTATTCTCAAAATTTATAGATCTTCTCAAGAACAATTATTACCTTTATAATCGATTTGATGTAGAAAAACATTTACAAATAGCGGAAGAGAAATATGAATTAATCAACTTTTATGAAGGTAAATCCCTACCGGGAGAACCCTCTGCCTTAGTCGCTTACCTTCAAGGAGCGATGGTAAAACTGTATGATATCGAAAGAGAATTATTCTATCGTGATATACACCAATCACCCGGAGTGGGATTAAACCCTGACTGTAAGTGAGACCATGAAAAGAAAAGTAAATCGGGTGGGAACAGGAACACTCACAATTAGTTTACCCAGTAAATGGACTGAACAGAACCATATTACCCTTGGATCAGAATTAGAAGTAAAAGAAGAAGGGGGACAGATTACTTTTAGTATTAATGAGATAAAAAAGGGTTCAAAGAGAATCTCATTTCATGTAGACCATCCTGTTCATCGAGGAGCAAGGAAATATCTTTATTACGCTTACAAAGAGGGGTTTGACGAGATTGAAGTCACTTTTGATAACCCTGAAACACTAAACAGGATTAACCGAGAAGTTAAATCTCTCTTAGGGTTTGAGATTATTAGACAAACAGAGAAATCTTGTTTAATCAAAAACGTAGCCTCCCCTTTAGACAGCACTTTTCCCGATTTGATAAACAAAGCTTTCCAAATGACTGTTTCTATGAGCGAAGATATACTCGAAGCATTTAAGAGTAAAGATTATTCCTCATTAGCGGAGATTAGTGAGCAAGAAATGGTTCAGAACAAGTTGATCATCGCTTGCTTGCGTATTATCAATGCTAATCGGTTCAAGATCAGAAACGGCGGATCATTGTACACTTTTGTTTCTATTCTGGAAGGTATTGCTGATAGGATGAAATATATCTGTCAGCATTACAAAGATCAGCAAGTTCCATTAGATAAAGAAATGGAAGAATACTTTGAATATTATTTAGCAACCATTAAAGAAGCATACGAAGAATTTAATGTTTTCGATGAAGAAAAAGCTCTGAGCAACGGAGTTAGAAAAAGCCATTTCTACAAAGATTCTTGTCAGAACATTTTAATTAAGTGCAAGACCGAACATCGGTTATTGGTTAATTTTCTTAATGCAGCAGGATTATATGTTTGTGACTTGAGAGATGAGATCTACCTGCTGAATAAATCTCGTCCAGAAGGAACTAAAGGAGTTTTTGATTCTATACAGATATAACTCCGTAAGATGATTATACAATAACGAAAAATACAAATAATGTACACTCAATAAAATTTTTCTCTATCAATTACATTAATAATTTGATACTCCCTTAGTTCCAAAATAGAAAACTTTTCTTTTAACTCTTCTAAGAACAAAGAATATTCTTTCACATCTCGATGTACTGTTTCAAACATAAAATCAAACCCACCATTAATCTCATGTAATGAATTGATGCAAGGATGAGATTTTAAGAAAGATAATGCAGATATTCGATTAGTCTTGTCTACTTTTAAGGCCAAATGAGCATGATGATGATAACCTAATTTGGGGAAATCGATCAGAAGAGCATATTTATGAATAACGTTCTCCCGTTGCATCCGATTAATTTTATCATAAATGGTAGAGATAGGCATCCCTACCGACTGAGATATAGTAGACATACTGGTACGAGCATCTTTTCTTAATTCAGAAATTATCCTTCTCTCTTTTTCATCCATCTTCCACAAGAGAGTCTAAAGTTTAAAATTATTTTTCATAGATATTCCGAAAAGTTTCCGAAGAAATTTTTTTTGTTTATAAACCTCCGGAAAGTTTGCGAAATTATTGCGGAATTTCTGGGGAAAGAGTAATTTAAAGGGCCATCTTGAAATTTTTAAAAAACTCAAGAGGTTTAAAAAATGCCTACCCCCGAAGAAGAATTACAATATTATCGAAGATATTTCTTAGATCCAAAAGGATCTAATGCACAAGAATTTCTGCAACTGTCAAACGAAATGCTTCGTCGAGTTCTAAAAATGTATACTGGAAAAGATTTTGGGATTGAGGTTAACCCCCGTGCCGATGGACAAACAGAGATTAAGATAAAAGACCAGTTAAGTCCAGAAGAAGTAAAACAAAAAGTGATGAGTAAGGGATTAGAGATGCCTTATAACGGACATTCCTTTGAAGAAACAATAGAAGCATTAGAAGATCTGCTTAGCAGTGAGATTATGTTTAATTCCCAGTTTATAGGTCAGATGCACCCTCATGATAACATCTCCAGCTTTATTTCTGGGATAGCCGCAAAGTTTCTGAATGGAAATACAATTGCAGAAGAAGTTTCTAGAGTAACAACCTACTTAGAGAGACAAGCAGTGGGCTGGATTGCTAATGAGTTTGGATATAACCCAGACCTTAGTTGGACTCAGAAAGTACAAGTTGAGGGCGCGATAAAAGATCAACTGGAAAGAATTCTCAATGCGACACCTCTTTCCTCGGGGAATATTACTGTGGGAGGAACGATAGCTAACTTTGCGGCAATATTAGTAGCTAGAAACAAAGCTTTCGCCGAAGATATTTATTGGAGGAAAGAAGGAGTTGCAGAAGCAGGACTCACTCAGAAAGAAGATTGTGTTGTATTTGGATCAGAGTATGCCCATTACTCTATCGAGAAACTTTGTGGGTATGTGGGGATGGGTTCTAAGAAATTTATTAAGGTTAAGACAGATCATAAAAAGATCAAAGCGGAAGACGAGAGTAAAGGTTCATTAAAACAGATGATGTGGCAAGCAGCTAAGGAAGGCAAAAAAGTAGTAGGTATTGTTGCAACTGCAGGAACCACTGAAACAGGAAGTATCGATGACTTAGAAGGTATTGCTGATTTAGTTGATCAGTTCCAAGCAGCATTTCATTACCGCCCACATTTTCATGTCGATGCTGCACATGGAGGTGGTTTTGTCTTCCACGAGGATTATAACCCAAAGAAAGGAGGACGATTTAAAGGAATTGAAAGAGCAGATTCTATCACTATAGATCCACACAAGATGCTCTATACCCATTATAGCGCGGGATGCATCTTGTTTAAGGATAGAAGAGACCATCACCTCTTAAAGCAGACTGCAGATTATTTGTTTAAAAATGATGGAAGTAATGATTTAGGACAATTTAGAGTTGAAGGATCAATGGGCTTAGAGGGATCTATTCAGACCTGGACTAGCTTATATGCTATCGGAAAAAGAGGATATCAAGTAATACAAGAACACGTACTAAGCCTAACTAGATATTTAGAACAACAAGTTCAGAAAGAAGAATACCTTGAGAACCTACACATTCCAGAGATGAACCTGTTATGCTTCCGCTACCATAACCCCCTTTTAAGCAAGGAGATTAACGACGAGATTAATCGTAAAGCTCAAGCTCAGATGTTTCATCAAGGAAGAGCATATATTTCTAACGACCGATTATTGCATGAAGAGAATGGAGAGAAAAGAAAGGTTGAAGTGTTTAGATCTGTCGTGATGCATCCTTACACTACTAAGGAGGATATAGATTTGGCGTTAAGTGAGGTAAAACAAGGAATAAGATTTGCTCTACAAGAGTTAGGCCAAGAATCACAAAGAGCATACCATCGCTTAGATCCCATTACAAATTTAACTGGAGGACAACCATGAACACTTTAAACCACGAAGAGATAGAACGGAGGATTCATTATTTACAGAGAGGAGTAGATCAGATCATTGAGAGAGACGAACTAGCTTGGAAAATTGATAAATCTCATCGGGAAGGAAGATCTTTAATAATTAAATTAGGTGTTGATCCCACTTCTCCAGATTTACATCTAGGACATACTGTACCTTTAATGAAACTTCGCCATTTCCAGGATTTAGGATATTCAGTTGATTTTCTGATTGGAGATTTCACCGGAAGAATTGGTGACCCTAGTGGAAGGTCTGCAGCCAGAAAACCGATGACTGAAGAAGAAGTGTTACATAATGCAGAACAGTATAAAAGACAGATATTTAAAATTCTAAACCCAGATTTAACAAAAATTGTTTACAACAGTTCCTGGCTGAACGCACTTAAACCAGACGATTTTATTAGACTGATGGGGAAAGGTACAGTAAATGACCAGATTAAACGAAAAGGTGTAGCTAACCGATTAGAAGAAGGCAATCCTGTTTCAGTTGCAGAATTTGTCTACCCATTTCTACAAGCATACGATTCTGTAGCGATGAGAGCAGATATTGAAATAGGTGGAGCAGATCAATATTTTAATTTTGTCTTTACTCGTGATTTACAAAGGACATACGGACAAGAACCGGAAGTAATACTTACTCTTCCCCTCCTTATCGGGTTAGATGGTGAAGAAAAGATGAGTAAGACTTACAAGAATCATGTTGCTTTGGAAGATTCGCCTAAAGAAATGTTTGGTAAATTAATGTCCATACCTGATACTTTGATCGAAACTTACTTTGACCTCTTAACCAAAGTACCGTATGAAGAAGTAACCAGCATCACTCAAGGACTTCTAAATGGAAGTGTCCATCCTCGTGATGCCAAAGTAAGACTGGCTAGTGAGATTGTTAGTTTATATCACGATTCGGACAAAGCGCGGATAGCAGCAGAAGAGTTTGATCGAGTCCATAAATATCGTGAAATGCCTCAAGAGATAGAAACCGGATACTTATCCAGTCGAGCGTCATATAATATTGGAGATTTATTAATGGAGTTAGGAATGGCCAGCTCAAAGAGAAATGCTCGAGAAGTGATTTCACGTGGAGGAGTTAGAATTGATGGAGAGATATTTAATGATCCATATCAGTCTATCCTGCCTGAAGAAGGGATGGTAGTCAATGTGGGTAAAAGATCTTTCAAGAAAATAGGTTATACAAAATGAAATTCTCAACCGTCCAAATGGACAGATTACCTATTAGTTGAGAATTTCAAAGTTTGTTCACTCAATTATTGAGAGTTATAATAATTATCCAATAACGAAAACTCACCTGCTCGACCTATCTCCGTGCTAAAGCACGAGGTTTTACGGTCTCGCTGACTTTGGTTAGTTTTCGGGATTGAAAATTATCCGCCTAAAGTCCGAGGTATTACACCAGATAATTTTCAATAACCACAGATAGTGAGGTATCACAAACAAATGAAAAGAAAAAAGAAAGGAGATTTTGGTATTAAACAACTGAAAGCTTTGCTTAGCAATGTAGGGATAAAGAGAAATGAAATTGATAAGAACCTTTCTTTTATCTCATTTGTAGAAGAAAATTTTGATAGGGATTATGAAATGACCTATGATTTGTGTTGTGGAAAAGGAGTGGTTGGAACTTATTTTTCATTGAAAAGAAATCATGTTACTGCTATAGATAATAATGGGAACAATAAAAGAAGCCAGTTAATTAAACGTCTTGATGAAAGATTTTATTGTTTTTTAGATCAGGATATCTATTCTTCCACTGATTTGCAAAGTGGTTCTTTAGTTCTTTCTCTTCACGCTTGTGGAAACTTAACAGACCGAGTGATAGAACTGGCCCTTAGATCAAATAGTGATTTTGCGGTAATGAGTTGTTGCCATGGAGATAGACAGTATTTTACCCCGGCCAATATGCCTGATGAAAGTTTAGTCGATAAGTTAGGAAGAGATCACTACATGGATTTGGTGAGACGAAACTACGTTGCAGAAAAAGGCTATAATACGGGAATATTTGAGGTTCCTGAAGAGCTAACCCCGAAGAATAGGATTATTTGGGGGAAAAGAAACTAAGACAGACCGAGATCTTTCTTAACCCAAGAGACCATATTTTCTCCCAAGTATTGATGGAGTAAGAACAAACTAGCTTTAGCACTGTGATAAACGTTACCGGTAGAAACAAGTTTCCCAGATACAACCAAAGAATCAATAACCCATTCTGTTTCAGAGAATAATCCTTCTTTCTCGATTTGTTCAACCCGTTTATGATGGGAAGTAAGAGTATGACCTACAATCACCTCTGGACATGAAGAAGCAAGAATATAAGAACCTCCACAGAGAGTGACCAAATAGTCCAATCTAGGAAAAGTGGAATAGATAAAATCCCTTATTTTAGGACTTTTAATTACTTGATGATCATCTCCTCCAGGAATAACCAGAACATTTAGTGGAGGACAAGTATCTAAAGTACAACAAGATTCATAAACTTCTAATTTCTTACTAAACGGATAATCTGGAGACGTAGCTGAAGTTAAAACCTCTGTTCTTTCGGCAAGATTAACTATAGAAAATAACTCTTGCCTAACGAGATTGTTGGCTGTTAATAAAGGAGTACGAGCTAAAACAATATCGGGATGAAAGCATCCCTCATACAACAAGAAACCAATAGTTTTCATTTATTCACCAACCTGTCTTTCTAGCAGGAGAAAAAATGGAACTAGTTCTGAGTTCAACTCCTCTGCCATCATCTTAGCAATCTCGGTATGAAGAAGAGCTTTTCTTCTTTCCAGATGAGACTTCAAATGAGAAGCGATTTTTTCACTAGTCCAGCCCATTTGACTACGTTTCCAGGTTTCTCTGATTATTCCTAACGGCCCCATTTTATCCAAGGTATCAGCGTCATGAACAATTTTCGCTTCGATAGATAGAGCAGAGTTGTGTCCATCATGTGCTTCAATACAGTGTCTGATTAAAGAGATATCTCCTTCACTAACACCTATTGATCTCAAGAAAGCGGTTACTTCTTCAATATTACACAGCGCATCTCCAGCAATATCTTTAGCCAATCCACTATCATGTAACCATGCTCCTGCTTCGATTATCGATGAATCAGTCTCTTGAAGGAACTCTTCTTCATCTATAATTTTCTTGACAAGACAGACAACCCGAAAAAGATGTCGATTTCCTTTAGACTTTCCTCCGAAAGCTAGATTCCAATCTAAATCTAAAGCAAATTCTTTTATTTTTTCCAACTGAAGTTCATTAATCATCGGTTCACCTCATAAAAGTAAGGCACACCAAAGTGTCCTTCTATCTTGTTAGGTATATGTGCTACAGGGGGCATCGGTCCTTCTACCGCTACCAAGTATTCCCTATTTCTACGCACTCCTTCCATTATCTCATCTCTTCTCCCCATTATCCCTTCTTGAGACAAAAAAGAAAACACCGCTACTTGCTTCTCAGTAAGAGTAAGATTATTTAATTCTTCTACTGAATTCAAAGTTACTTTGACATAAGAGGAAGTATCAATCTTATGTTTCAAATTAGGTTGATGTTTAGGCCGCATTTGAGTAAGATATAACTGCGATCCGTTAAGGATAAACTCGACATCAATATCCCCAAATACTTCATGCAACTTAGCCAAGTCCGGAAAATAGGGTTGCATCTCTGCATGTAACCCTTGTTCTAACTCATTAAAGCTGTTCGCTTGATGATGGTCTCCCTCTCCTGCTACTGCTTTTTCCCCATTAGAAGCGTAACTAATAGCAATACCTTCTTGAGTTAAATGGACCACTCCCCCTTTGCCTTCAAGTTTATTCTGAACTACCACACTTATCCCGGGAAGATGTGCAAGTCCTAGGTCCTGACGAGACTTTACCGCCTCGCTACTAAAGTAACTGCTTACCACAGTTCTCAAAGCTTGGTCCAGATTTTCGGGAGTACAACAAACTGATTCATAAGTCCCAGAAAAGTTTGACACTCCGTCTTCCCCGTACATACTAGAACGAACCACTAGTTCTGAACCAGAAGTAGACCTAACCTGTTCAAATACTTGAGGTAAATATTCTTCAAAGGAAATACTTCCGATTAAATCTACAATATCTCTTCTAGTTGTTTCTTCCAGATCAAACCCTTGACTTTGAACTAGTTGCATGATCCCTTGCTGTTCTAGCACTTTATTTATGGCTATAGATGAAACGCAACTACCGCTAGCAACTTTGTACTTTAGCCCAAGTAATTGTTGGGCATCGTGAAGAAGTTTAAGTCCTTTCCACTTTCCCCCGCAAAGAGGAGTATAAAATGCAGGGGAATCAAATTTAAATAAGAAGTAATCTTGTTCCTGTTCTCTTAACCTTCCGAGATGATCTTCTGAATTCAGGAGATCTAGCTCTTTGGATACTTCCTCTTTACCAATCAAGATTCCTTCATCCACTAAACGAGCAAGTGCTACACCTTTAGGAGAAGTAGCCTCTTTAATAGTCTGAACTACTCCTTTGATCGTTCCAGTGGTTAGAGAGAGAGCTGACTTAGCGGGTAAACAAACACTATCATAAGTATCAAAAGTTAAATCTCTAGATAAGAGGTGCAAAGGCAAACAATTATGAAATCGAATAATAGAGTTAACAAATTTACCATGTTCAATGTTAGTCATCAAAGATTGTTGTGAAAGTCGTTCTACTGAAGTACAAAGATCATGAGCTTCCTGTTCTTGGATAGAAGAGTATCCATGAACTGTTTCTAAAGTTTTAACCGCTTGCAGGATATCTAAGTAATCTCGTTCAACTAAAGAAGAGATCTGTAACAGTAATTTTTTCTGTTCATCAGTAGACAGAAATCTCATCATTGAAGGTAGATGTTCTTCTAAACAATCTAACGCTCCGGCATTCAAGGATCTTTCTCTTCCATTAATTATTAAAGGATTACCCGAACCGTCTCCCCCCACCAACCCTTCAATGCAGTAGAAGTCTGCTTGTTGCACCCATCCAAAGATGAATCGAGCTATTCCTTGTTCAAATGTTAATTGAGCAGGAAGATCTTTAGTTAATATCTCATCTCTGACGTAAACTTGAGCAAGTAAAGTATCTAAAGCTTGACGACTGAAACAAGGAGAAAGTTCCATTCGAGAAAAAACCTGTTGAACAATCCCCTTTGCTTCTGGAGAGACTTCTAACTCCTGGTTAAAAGAAGTCCCTAATTCTCTACACCTGGTTAGAAGAGAATTATATAATTCAGTATTTCCAGTTATAGAAAAAGGCAAACTTAAGTATTCAAACGTTTTGAATACTCCTTTCTCTTGACCATCAAGAGAGATAGAAAACTCATCGTTGTGATCATAACCAAAAAAGTCACCTTTAGATAAAAGTACATTGGTACCGGCAATCACTGCTATGCTTCCTAGATTTCATTTCTATTCTTTCCTCCTAGTTAAATATAAGTCCCTGCTCCCGGATTTGAACCGGGGATCACTCGGTATCCTTGGCTGTTTGTTTTTCATCCGATTGTCACGGAGACAACTGTCAAACAACTGCTACAGCCGAGGGTTCTAGCCACTAAACTAAGCAGGGACGATAGCGCTATAACTTCATTTTTGTTGTGAGAATTCCTAAAGATTAAAGGAACTCTCTTAGCAATAATAGTAATAGAAGTTATAGCTAGCACTAGACTGAACTTTTAATTTCTGTAAGTTTAGTTTAGTACTCATAGTTAAACTAGGAAGAGAGCTAGTTTATATACTTTTCGTTTTAACGTCGGAAAATTTCCGGAAAGGAAGATTACTCCAGCTTCTCCAACACCCACTCCTTTAACTCTTCCGGCCAGTCTTCCTCAATATTCCTACGATGTTTCTTTAACTCTTGTAAGATATCTTCTCTTATCCTTCCCCCAGAAAGCCATTTTATCAATTCTTCTTTAGCATAAATAGGTACGTGTTTCAAACCCCATACTTGTATCTTCAGTTTCTCTAGTTCAGAATCTTTTTCTTCTAACTGTTGATGATGCATCTGTTCCCACAATTGGGCATAAGAAAATTTTTCTCTTTCTTCTTCTTTCTCTTTAAGTTTACTTTTACCCTGCTTTAAGGATATTTTAGTCATAACTATTTCATGCATCCTTCTGAGAAATTCTTGTTTGTCTTCAATCTTAATCACATCGCTATATCCTTCAATAATTAATCCGAAAGCAAAAGGACTGGGCAGAGAATTGGGGACCTCTTCCACTTTAATCTCCTTATCGATAATCTTCTGGATCAGCCACTGAGTATGTTCAGAGTCCATCATATCTTCTAACACTTCTCTACGCGCTTCTTTCAAGATAGGAAAATTCTCGCTGATCTGTTTTACCGCATTAAAAAGAATCTTACTATTGATCTGCATCCTCCCCACATTTTTCTTTCTGCCCATATACTCACGCAAGATCATTAAAGAACGAGCAGCGCAATGACGAAATCTACGCTGCAAGATTTCGCTTCGTTCAATAGACTGGACCATGATTTCTCTGAAACTTTCTGTTTTCAATAGTTCAAACGCCCTCAAGGCATTAAACTTCTGTTCAGAAGACAGATAAAACCCATTATCAGTAATGCCAATTTCCACGTCACGATGCTGAGATTTTCCGATCACGTAAGCTAAAGAACGGGAAAGACAATCATTAACTCTTCTTCCAAACAAACAATGGAAGATAACATAATTTCTTCCCTGATCAGTATAATTCTCAATGATAATTTTCTTGTCAGTAGGGATTTTACTGAAATAGTATTGTTCATAAAAATATTGATAGATGCTATTAGCCGCTTTTTCATCTACAGTTAAAAAATCGTTAAGAAACCGGAGGATTTCTTCTTTAGTTTTCTTTGATGCAAACCGCTCTTCCATCAATCTTCTAAATCGAGATATCTCCGAAGCTAGATCAAAAGATAAAGGCAACATTTCTGAAAACCAACTAGGTACAGTAGGAGGACGATTAACTGAAGTAGATACTTGTGCCGTCATCCCTCTTGTGAATCTGAACATATACACATTACCTCCGAGAACAAATACATCTCCCGGCCTTAGTCGTTCCAAGAATCCTTCATCGATCTTTCCCACGATTTGATCCCCCACTTTTACCGTGATATAATGTTCTTCAGGGATAGTGCCAATGTTAGTCATATAAATTACTCTAGCCACTTTACCTTTCTTACCGATATTGCCAGTTTCTTCTTCATACCAAATCCGAGCATACACATGACGTTCTTCTAAACTAGCATACTGGCCGGAAAGAAACTTGATGATCTCAAAGAAGTCGTTCCACTCTAAGGTATGATAACAATAACTTTTCTGAATAAGGTGATACATCTCAGAGATGTTCATTACTTCATTGATGGCCATCCCATAAATATGCTGAGCCAGAACATCTAAGGCGTTCTTAGGGATATGCACTTGATCGATCTTTTTATCTAGCGCTGATTTTAATAAGATAGAACATTCTACTAAATCGTCACGGTCCATCACAATAATTCTGGCCTTAACTTGAGCATGTAGCTGGTGGCCGGCCCTTCCTGCTCGCTGTAAGAACCGAGCTACAGATTTCGGACTGCCTAAACAAATGACTAAATCAACAAAACCTATATCGATCCCTAACTCTAACGAGGTAGAAGAGACTACTACTTTCAGTTTACCTTCTCTCAGATCTTGTTCTGTCTTAAATCGGGCCTCTTTACTCAAACTGCCATGATGTGCAGCAATATTTTCTGTAGTGTACTCACGGGGAAACATCTCTTTTAGATTATGTACCACTCGCTCTGTCCCACTTCTAGTATTAGTGAAGATTAAAGTAGTCTTATGCTCCTGCACCAGTTCATGAATAAGATCATACATCTTCTGATGCATCATCATATAATCTACGTCCACTAAACTCTTCACCGGACTGAGAACTTTCAAGTCCATCGATTTAAGATATTGTACGTCTACGATTTCGCAATCTCGAGGAAAATCACCCTCGTAACCAACTAAGTATTGTGCGATGTCCTCTAAAGGAGCAATAGTCGCACTTAATCCCACTCGAGTAAATTTGGGAGAGAGACGTTCTAAGCGTTCTAGGGTGAGATTAAGATGCACTCCCCTCTTACTGTCAGCTAGGGCATGAACTTCATCTACAATTACCCATTGTAACTTAATCAATTTTTCTTTGAACTTGGGGCTGTTAATCATGATAGCTAGAGATTCAGGAGTAGTGATGAGAATATGAGGACAATGTTTCAACATCTTCGCTTTCTCAGAAGTAGTAGTATCTCCAGTTCTTACCCCGATACGGACACCTAACTTCTTTCCGGCTAACTCTTCCATCTCCTGCAATGGATTAAGCAGATTTACTTGGATATCTGCTCCCAACGCTTTCAATGGAGAAACATAAATACAATAAACTCGGTCCTCTAAGATTCCACTTTCTGAAGAACTAATTAATTCGTTCAAAACGGATAAGAAGGCAGTCAGAGTTTTTCCGCTTCCAGTAGGAGAAGAAACCAGAATGTTTTTTCTGCAATGAATAGGATAAACTGCAAAGAGTTGTGACTGAGTAAATGTTTTAAACTTGGAGAAGAACCAGGAATTTACTAAGGGGTGCAAAATAGATTTAACATGAAGTTCTTGGTATGGTTGTTCTAGTCTGGTTATCATGGTAAAAGAAGAGTAGTACATACTCTAGAATACAGTTTATTTTTATAAGTTATGGAGGAAAAACTAAAAAATAAAAATGGGGAGAAATTACTTCTTCCCGCCCCATCGATCTACAAGGATGTCCCAGACCGGATCCCAGCCAGGTGTTTCTACATAAACCAAAAATCCTTGGCCTTCTGGATGTGGAGCGAAAGAATATGAATCTCGGCCTTTAAGATCTACCACACACATTTCAATTAATCCTGCAAGACTTTCTGCAGATTGAGCTGAGGGGTCAATTATATAACCAATCTTCCCTCCTCTTCCGTCAGCATGTGATTCAAATTTAAAGAGAGAATATTCAGTGATAAAGAAGTATGGTCGTTCAAGTCTTTTGAGATGGTTGTCATCTTCTTCTCTAGCCCAAGGAGAATAAGGAGGTCCGTGAACAATCTCAAAGCCTCGCTTCTTCAAAAAGTCCCTTTGGTCATCATTAAAAGTAGTATGATATAATTCTAATTCTCTTTCTAATGCTTTTTCTTGTTCCGGTTTCATTTTTAAGTCTCCCCATCCTCTTTAATAATAAATGCCTAAGTTACAAAACACTTTAAAAAGATTTATGTGATTCAGAAAGCACATTATTACAAAAGACTTATTAATCTCCTTTCTACATTCTTATATTAAAGGTGATATCCATGAAATTAATCTTATTAGGGGCCCCCGGCAGCGGGAAGGGCACCGTCTCTGAAATGTTAATGAACAAATTACATCTATTTCATATTTCTCCCGGAGAACTGCTTAGAGAAGAAGTGCGTAAACAAACTACCATCGGAAAAGAGATTGCCAAATATATCGAGAAAGGTGAGCTAGTTCCAAATAAATTTGTAGTGGAGATGGTGAAACTAGAGATCGGAAAGAGAAAAGAATTCGTCTTAGACGGTTTTCCTAGAAGTGTTGAACAAGCAGAAGAAATTAAGGATTTACATGTTGATGCGGTTATCTCTCTAGAAGTGCCTGAAGAGATTGTGATTGAAAGATTTTCGGGAAGAAGAACTTGTCCAAAATGTAATGCGGGATATCACCTCAAGTACCTTCCTCCTAAAAAAGAAGGAATCTGTGACAAAGATGGAGAAAAGCTGATTCAGAGAAAAGATGATAATCCTGAAACCATAAAAGAAAGGTTCAAGATTTATCATAAAGAAACTGCTCCTTTGGTTGATTATTATACCAAGAAAAAGATGCTGCATAAAATTAATGCTTCTCTTGCTCCAAATAAGGTAAGCGCAGCAGTATTAGAGTTGCTAAAGAAACTTAAACATTAACTTTATTGTGACAGTAAGGACAGTATACTCCTTTTAATCCTGAGAATAAGAAAGATACAAATTTATACTTGCAGCAAGAGCATTCAAAACTTTTTTGATTCATATTTTTAGGAAATTAGTGATCAATATATAAGAATTATGAAAAATAACTTTACTCGTCTTCATTTACTCGTTCAAGATTATCAAACACTAGACGAAGATAGCGAGGGTTTACCACATCTGGTTTAAGGTCAAAGGTAAGTATAAGACTAGAACTAATGATACTTCTATCATAATCTACTCTTACCGGCAACTCCGTTGCGATTCCATGCACTCCGTCCGTGTGAACATAGTACACCCAGCCGGTTTGAACAGGACCTAGTTCAGCTACTTGGGAGGTATAACTTACATGAGTACCCACTCCCAACTTGAATTCATCATTCCAGGGAACATCTAAGGTTAATCCATATTCTTTAAACTTGGCTAATCCTGCTTCTCCAAAATCATTTCTAATTAGCTCTTCTAAAGAAGAGCCATGAAAATCCCGTTCAGTTGGAATGTCCAAAATAGGTTTATGTCCGTAAATCATACTGGTTGGTGGGAAAAAGTGGATATATAATAATTTCTATTCTAAACAATAACAATCAGAGAAAGAAAAAGAAAGAACAAAAAAGCTTCTTTA
>Ga0172375_10000470_pt1 | contig 65202 bp, 58 predicted proteins | sample LakKiv1m_FD_114537 | JGI IMG/M metagenome (GOLD analysis project Ga0172375, IMG submission 114537) | Freshwater microbial communities from Kabuno Bay, South-Kivu, Congo - kab_092012_11.1m | ecosystem: Environmental > Aquatic > Freshwater > Lake | place: Democratic Republic of the Congo...
ACAATTCGATTTTTGTAATTATGCAAAAGCATTTGCAACGTTGAATCAATGCCTTCTTCAAGTAAAACGGTTTTCACGTCACCTTGATCTAAACGAGAAAAATTCCTCAACGATAAAACGATGTTTCGAATCCGATCGGCGGCTTGTTTTTGACTACTAAGTAAGTGTTCTAAATCACTGACCACGAACGCATAATCAATTTGTTCTTTGTATTCATTGAGAGTTTTCAAACCCGTTTCATCTAAGTTATTTTCAGCAATCTCAACTGTGCTTTTTATATCATCAATGTATTCAGCAAGCGGCGGCATATTGGCATAAATCGCGCCGATAGGATTGTTAATTTCGTGAGCGATACCTGCCACTAATTGACCGAGTGAAACCATTTTTTCAGATTGCACAAGTTGTGCTTGTGCGGATTTGAGTTTTTGCAAGGTTTCTTGTAACTGCGCGGTACGTTCAATAACTTGATTTTCCAAACTAACATTTAAATCCGCTAATTCTTTTTCAAAAATCGCACATTTAATCACCGCCTCACTTAATCTCGCCGTCATACGATTAAACGCATTTCCCAAATCAGCCACTTCATCACGCCCTGAAACAGACACTTTCATCGATAAATCATTGAATGCGGATAAATCATCAAAATCTTCTATTTTATGAATGCCTAGCGTTAATTCTTTAATCGGTTTCACAAAATGACGACTGAGCAAACTCACCACAAAAATCATTGGCACACTGACACATGCTGCGGCAATCAAAAGATTTTTTATGAGTTCTAAAAGCGGCTCTTGCGCGAGTTTTTCAGGCATAAACGCCGCAATTTGGAAATTAACACCATCTATTGCAATTTGTTTTGAAATGGAAGTTAAATAGCTTTTATTATCAAGAAACCATAAAGGTTTTTGGAAAAAATTTTCATCGAGTGCAATAGTTTCAATTCCATTTTCTACAAAAAGTAATGCGTTGTTATCATCGCTTTTTCGGAAGGCAAAATAACTGTCAATTCTGTCTTTTTTCATTGAAAAATTACTGTCAGAAGGTTCAAGTAATTTTGTAATGTCATCCCATAAATGGGTAACAACTAAATAACCTTGTGTTTTCAATTGCGGCAGTTTTATGGCAGTGACATGAGCAATAACACTTTTTTCAATAAATGGCACTTCATGTTTCAAGACAAGTTGATAATCTTTTGGGGTTTTCCATTCTTCAGGCAATCTCGTTTTCATAATTCCAGATTGCGTTGACGCAATTAAAATGCCGTTTGCATTAAAAACATATAAATCGCCTTGCAACTGATAAGACTGTTTAAGATTCTTTAGTTCGAGATTTATACGTTTATCTAAATCATCAACGACAACATCAAGCATCACGGAAGAAGCTCGCCACGATAATAAATTCGTGCGTTCAAAGAGCAATATACTCCCTAATTCTATTGCTTTATGATCGGCAATTTCTGTTAAGTTATGTCGAATTCGTTGGTTAATTTTTTCACCAAATTGGTAAAAAACCACCACACTTAACGTCATTGTGACCAGTAAGACGATAAAACTAAAAAATAACGTCAACCGTGCTGAAAGTGAAAAACGCGACATAACTCACCGTTATTTGAATTGTTGCAGAATTTTAATCTGTGAACTTTGCGGTTTGGTTTCAACATAACCGATTGCACCTTTAATGCGTTCGACAAACATCACAACAGCTTGCTCTGAATTTTGTGTCACGGGCGGCGTTTCACCTTTAAAGAGCATTTTATCCCAATAACTACCTAATTTTTCAGGCGTACTCTCAAATACTTGTGCGGTAAAACGATTTCTAGCTTCGGCTGTTGCAGGCAAGTTAATAGGCATAATGTCATCACCATTATCCCAACGTTTCTTTTTCAGCAAATAAATTGCCGCAATGTCACTTTTGCCAAGTTGTGAAATGGGTAAATCTTTATTGGCAATAATGTACAAATCAGCGTGAACTGAAAATGGAAAAAAGAAAAATGCGGCTAATAAAATAAATAATGTTTTCATCAGAATAACACCGCAATCGAGCTGTAAAGTCCCGTCTGATTATGGAACGTACTACCTTGTGTTTGTTGCCATTCAACTTTAAACGACACACTTGGAACGGGGCGATAAACCAAACCACCTATTTCTGTATTAGCTGCTTCCTCTTTGTGAGCAAATTCAAAATGTTCATAACGAGTAAGTAAATTAAAATGCTCTGGAAGCGGCACGACCATTTGTACATAACCACCCCATTCGTTGCCGTGATAAATCGTTTCACGGGTATCAACATGAGTGAATAAAAATTCGCTTTCTAATTCAAAGAATTCGTGTTGCCAATTGCCATCAATACCAATGGAATTTCGCATTTCATCACTACGCGCGACTTGTGCATGTTGAAACGACACGCCTAAGTAATAATCTAAATCTTCATTCATAATCCAGCGTGCGCCTGCAACGGTTTCATACTGCCGTTCATGTGAAGCAATCGGTTTATGATTAAACTCCACCGCAGGCTGGACGTAAATTTCTAACGCATTACCAGAAAGTGCGTCAAATTCGTGGCGTAGTTGCAAACCTGTGATGTAATTAGCTCTGGAATAATTTGACGTTGTTGGACGATTTGTTGCCCAAACAAGTGGTGCGGCATGAATAATGTTCCAGTGATTGATTGATGCTAAAAACTTACCGATTCGCAAGGTATCTGATTCGGTAATTTCTATGTCGTTATAAAGTCGCTCAATAGCGAAATGGACATTGTTAAATTGAAACCCATCACCTGATTTCCATAAATCAATATCATAGGCTTCGGCTTCTAAGAATGGATTTAACCAACGGTTAAATTTGCCCGATACAAACAAACTTAAATCATCGAGTGAAACGGCAGTTGATTCATTGTTTGGAGCTTTTACTTTAATGGTTGTGTAGCCCGAAACGTTGATAGAATCAAGCCAAGAAGAGCCTTCATCGGCAAAAAGCGGAGGGGGAAGACAAAGAATTCCCCCTAAAAAGAGACACGCTAAGTAATGTTTTGGCATAAAAACGAAAGAAATAAAAATATGAAAACTGGATGAATTATAACATGCAAAAAATGTGCAAAATAAACTCATCACAAAAATCATCATATTTTAGCGCATAAATTTTAGTACATTATTCGCACTCCCACTTCTGCACTGCGTCCTGCTTCGGGCGCAAAATTTCGTAAATACGACACCGAACTACGGATATTTTCATCGAGTAAATTTTTCCCTTTTGCAAAAAGTAAAATTTCCGAATTCGCAAAACTTGCGATTTTGTATTGCGTTCCCACATTCAGCAATAAATAAGCAGGCGTTGTCGTTTCATTTTCACCTGCGTGGGTTTGCGCTTCGCCGCGCGTTAAACGCACATTTCCTGAAAAATCATTTTTTTCATAACTGATTTGTGCGCCATAACGCAACGGTGGCATTCTTGGAACATTGCCGCCTTTTTCAAATGTGCCGCGCGTGTAATCACCAAATAACGTCAAATCGATTTCGCCAAAGTTATTATTCAAAAGTGGAAAAACGGTTTTTGCTTCAAAACCTTTGAAAATTGCCGCTTGTTGCTGACTGTGTAAAAGCGGGAAACATTCTGTGCAATCGCTGTCATTGGCGACAAATTCACCATCTTCTGCATTAAAAAGTTGCGCCGAATCACGTTGCTGATAAATGTAATTGCTCACCCAATTATGAAAAAAGTTGAAATCTGCTTGCACCCAAGACGCATCAAATTGATAACCCAAATCTAAATTGTTTGAAAATTCTTTGCCCAAATTCGCATTACCAAGTTCATAACTGCGCGTTGCATGATGAAAACCATCTGAAAATAACTCTTGAATTTGCGGCGCACGTTGCGAATGTGTGAACGCTAAACTGAGTTTATTTTGCGAATTGACTTGCCATGCCGCTGACATCGAACCGCTTAACGGAATGTAAGAAACGTCGTTGCGATTTTCAGGCGTGATGTGTGTTGATTCAATTCGTCCGCCCATTTCATACGTTACTGCACCCACTTTCAGCGATTCAACATTAAAAACGCCGTAAGTATCAATATCTGATTTCGGTACAATTTGCCCTTCTTCTCCTAAACCTTGAAACGTGCTGTTTGTCGATTGAAAGCCAAAAATACCCTGATTGTTTTTGATTAACGGCGAATGTTCGAGTTCAAAACGACTTTCGTAAGATTCATTCAAAAACGTTGTTCCTGCAACATTGCCATCAAATTCAGTGTGTGCGTAATCGGTGTAACCGAATTTCATTTTGGCTTTTTCAACGAACGCAAACGGATGATTGAGCTGACTTTTAAAATCGTACTTGGTTTGTTTCATTTCGACATGAACAGGGTCTTCGCCGTGTCCATCAGGCGCAATGCCGTAATTTCGTTCAAATTGATTGATTGCCGCGCCGACTAAACCGACATCACCAATCATTGAAAAACCTGCGCTACCACCGCGTGTTCGACCTTCGGTATTATTGATAACACCATGAGAATTTTGTAATTCACCTTCGGGAATAGCTTTAAAACTTGGGTCATGTTGACGCGCTCGTGCTTCATCAATTGCAATACCGCCAATTTCGGTATTTCCTGCATCACGATAAAAACCATCAACGTGATACGCAAAATTTCCTTTTCCTCCTTCGAGTTTTAATGCGCTAGACGTTTCGTCCGTGGCTGAATCGTAACGTTGCTCGCCTGCGCCACCGATGATTTTATCGAATTGTTTTTCAGGAATTCGATTGTCAATGATGTTCACAATGCCGCCCATTGCCCCACTGCCATAAAGCAACGTTGAAGGCCCTCGTAAGACTTCGACACGTTCAGCAATAATTGGGTCAACGCCTGTTGCGTGGTCTGCGCTCAATGACGACGCATCGTTATTGCCTAAACTGTTTTGCATCACTTTTACGCGCGAACCCGATTGTCCACGAATCACAGGAATGCCAACGCCAGAACCAAACGATTGATTGGTAACACCGAGTTCATTTTGCAAGGTTTCGCCCAACGTTGAACCGACTTTTGAGCGTAATTCATCGCCACTTAAAACGGTAATTGGATGTGCGGAATCGTCGCTCGATTCGACAAAGGGTGCGCTGACAACCATATCGTCGAGTTTTTGGATTTCTTCGGAGTAACTTGGTAGTGTAAAAATAGGTAACAATAACAACGGTATTTTTTTCAATTTCATCATATTTTCCATTTTTTAAATTTGTTTAACATTTTGTAATTTCATCATTAAATCTTCAGCAAGATTGCCCAATTCACCATCGGTAATAAAAACTAAGCGTCCAATTCCATCGTTTGATTCTCGTATTTCTAAAAACGTTGGCGGATGTAAATAACCATTTCCACCTTGCACAATCATGGGTTTTTCATGTTCTTGAGAATAAATCACGCCTTTCACACGCACTAATTCACGGTGATAAGTTGTCAGTAAATCAATTAAAACCGCTTGTAACAAATGCCATTCAATTCGATTTTCAAAACGCAAACAGATGTTTTTAAAACGTTTTGCAGTCAAATCATCTTCGGTTTGATTGCGTTGCACTGTTTTTTTGTCTGCGGTTTGTTGTGTGAAAAGCAAACTCGGTGAAATCGCGCCAAATGGTGCGTTGACTTTAATTGCGTTAGGCGCGAATTTTTCAATCGTTGCAAAACATTTTTGTCGTTGTAACTGCGTCACTAAATCAGTATGCGTTAAAACAACCGTATCCGCCCACGCCAGTTGCGCTTGCATTTGTGGAAAACGCGGCACGTTTTCATCAGAAATTGCAGAAAATGTGCTGATAACATTTTGCAAACGATAACGTGCGGATAACCATTTTTGCGTTAATAAAATATCTAACACAGGTTCAGGATTAGCAACGCCGCTGGTTTCAATGATGACGTAATCAAACGGTTTTTCGGTTTGACTTTCCCACGCCATGCGTAAATTTTTCAAAAGTGGCATTAACGCATCGCGCGTTTGACAACATAAACACCCACCCACTAACGTTGCTTTGGGAGCTTGATGTTTTTGTAACAAATCTTGGTCAATCGGAATTGCGCCAAATTCGTTAATAATCACGGCGGATTTTGGGAAATGATGCAACAGCGAATTTAATAACGTCGTTTTACCGCTTCCTAAAAAGCCGCTAATGACCATTACTGAAATTTGTTGCATTTCTTTAGCCGACATTCAACGCCTCGTAAGGTTTGCCGCAAGCATGAGCAGAAAAACGCTCTGCATCAGTTTGGATTGCGCTAACGTTTTCGACTTCAAAATGATGCAGTTTCAAATTATAAAATTGGTCGTAATAGGCTTGAACATCTCGTCTAATTTGGGAATCAAAATACGGTTGCATAATTTGTGTGGTGGCTTTTTTGCGAATTTGCACTTCACCGTTTTTAACCACTAATTCGCCATTTTTGAAAACAAGCGCGGCATTGCTAAACATTTTTTCTTTATCGCGTTCCAGTTCATACACTGCAATATCTGCAACCGCGCCCACTTTCAAATGTCCTCTATCTTTTAAACCCAACATTTGCGCGGCGGCAGTGCGCGTCATAATTGCAATTTCATACAACGAAAATTCTCTTTTCAAATCTTTAACTAAGGTCATTTCTACCGCTTGCGGGTGCAATTGCGAAATACATTCCAAGCGATAGTCGTAATCCATCAACAAACGAATGAGTTTCGGATAACAAGTGAAAGGTGCGCCGTTTGGGTGGTCCGTTGTGAAAAATAATCGCCAAGGGTCTTGTGCTAAAAGAAAAATTTCTAAACCAATCAACCACTGCAAGCTGTTCACAAAACTTTTTGCTTGATAACGATACGGCACAACGCCGCCACTGCCTTGACATTCACCGTCCCAAACTACCCATTTTTTAGGCGACGCATCATCACGGTGGCTAAATTGAGCAATCACATCGCCTGAAATTGTGACCGTTTGACCAAACAAAACCTGTCCTACGTCCATTGTGATATTGGGGTGTTTATGAAATGCGTCGATAAGTTTCGCGCTTTCGCTAGAAAATCCGCGCTCACCTTGATTGCCGTAACCATAAAATTGAATATGCGCTAAGTGCATCGGCAAACCTTGTGCGGCTTCCATTGTCGCAATTGCGGTATCTACGTTATTCGGAATACCTAAATTATTACAGTGAACATGAACAGGATGCGGAAGTTGAATGTCACACGCGGCACGTTGCAAGGTTTGCAAAATATGACGAGAACTCACGCCGTAATCAGGAACAACATCATCTAAATCAAAAGAACGCACATTGTTTTTAAACGCATTCGCGCCGCCTGCGTTAATGACTTTTAAACCTAAACATTTTGTGGCGTGCAACGTCCACGCAACGTAATCATTGATTTGATTTTGGCTTGCTTTGGCGCGTAATAAACGCAACAAAAAATCATCATTGCCTAAAATTGCTAAACCTGCGGTATCAATGATGGGAATATCTGCCATTTGAAAATGGGCATCCAGCGCATTCGCGGGCAAAATCGCTGGTTCAACAACGGTGGTATAACCCATTTGCGCGTAACGATAGCCGATTTCGGTACTCGACCAACGCGCGGTGCTAAACGCATGATTGAGATTTCGTGCTACAAAATTTCGATGTTGTTCAGGCAATAACAAACGCGCGGTGTTCACATTTCCGCCAGCAATGTGGCTATGAATATCGATTGCGCCTGCCATGACGATTTTGCCTGAAATGTCGTAATCCATATCAGGCATTGTTGAATGGTCAGGCGTTGGAATAATAAAACCGTTTTCAAACCAAATATCGCAAATATCACCATTTAGATTTTGTGCGGGGTCAAAAACTTGTCCACCTTTTAAACGAGTTTTCACAATGTAATCCTGCAACTATCGAGGGCTTCTTTCAAATCTTGTTTTGACGGCAAATTGCGACCGATAAAGACTAAGGTCGATGCTCTTTTTTCGCCTTCTTTCCACGCAATGCCAAGTGTTTCATCAAACATCATGTGAACACCTTGAAAAATGACTTTTCTATCGCAACCTTGAATATCTAAAATTCCTTTGTAGCGCAATAAATCATTGCCATACATAGAAATCGTAAGCTCCATAACAGAAATAATTTTTGCGGCATCAAAAGCAATGTCTGAATAGTAAGCAAATGAGCTAACACCTTTATCGTGATGATGTGAAACATCGTTTAAAAAATTGGGTTCAATTTCTAAAATGGCGTTTAAATCAAAACTGCGAATATCTAAAAGTTCATGGATGGCTGTTTTACCAAAATGAACGTGTCTAATTGGCGCGTTGACGTTAATTTTTCTCAATTTTATGGTTAGCAAATCTAATTCTTCGGGCGTAACTAAATCTGTTTTTGAAATCAGTAAACGGTCTGCAAAACCGACTTGTTCTTCTGCTTCGTGAGTTAAATCAAGCTGTTTTAAAGCGTGTTTTGCATCAACAACGGTCAAAATGGCATCGACTAAATAATGAAAAGATATTTCAGGTTCAACAAAAAAAGTTTGAGCAACAGGCGCGGGGTCAGCAAGTCCTGTTGTTTCAATAATCACACGGTCAAAATTTAAATCACCCTTTTCACGTTTTTGCGCCAATTCGCTCAAAATTCGCACTAAATCCCCACGCACCGTGCAACAAATACAGCCATTGTTCATTTCAATGATTTGTTCTTCTCCTTGAATAAGCAATTCATTGTCAATGCCTGTTTCGCCAAATTCATTTTCGATAACAGCAATGCGTTGTCCGTGTTCTTCAGAAAGAATGCGATTTAATAAAGTCGTTTTTCCTGCGCCTAAAAATCCTGTTAAAACGGTGACGGGAATTCGATTTTCAGTTGTCATAAAAAGTTCTCTAAGCAAAATCCAACGTTAATAAAAGTCGATAAGGTAAATTTTCGGTTACTTTTGGCGAACGATGCACTGCGCCATTTTGTTCATTGCCTTCCCATTTCGAACCTTTCATTAACCCAATTGCACCTGCTGGCATGGTGTTAATCACATCTAAATCGGCGCGAATTAGCCCCGATTTATCATCGGTTAAACCATTTGACCCCGTGCCTAATTTGCTTCTATCAACATAACAATCGTTTAACCATTCCGTACCTAAACCACCATAAGTACAAACCAAACGGCATGGCACATGGTCAACATGAAATTTTGGACACATTGCATTTTCAAGTTTTGTTAATCGCAAACCGACTGTTTGTAATTCAAATAATTCAGAAAAAACAGTGACTAAATGTTCAATGTCTTGATGGAATTTTGCATAACCACGCAGATTTTTTGCCTGCGGTAATAATTTTGCAAAATCAAATGTTTCAACGTTTAAACTTTCAACAACGCTGACGTGAAGTTGCGCGGCAAATAACGCTTTCACAAAATGATTTATTTCTTCGTCGAGGGTTCGATTTACGATGCACAAATTCACATCAGGTTGATAAATTTCCGTTAAATCGGTGAGTTGATAAGAAACGCACGCCGTTGAAAAAAGTTTTTGTGGTTCAAATTTGAATTTAGGTAAGGCACTCATTTTTTAATATCTGTCGTGGAAAATTGAAAAATACATTTTCTTGTTTGTCGAACTGTAAATGAAACTGGCAAAATCCTCTGCAAGCCAATTACTAAAAAACAATACAAAAAAGATAAAGAAAACAATTAAAAAACTCGTGTTAGGTGATTTCATAATCATCATTTTTATTCCTCTTCATCGATAAACCACGCTGGAAAATCATCTTGATAAGTTCGCCAAATTTTTTCACCTGCGGCGAATTCATCATCGGTTAATAAACAGGCATTTAATTCTGCAATCGCTTGTTCTTGATTGATGTTTTGCCCGATAAAAACGAGTTCTTGTTTGCATTCATCGAATGATTTTTGCCAACGCCCCGCAAAACCATATTGCATTGTGCCGCCTGCTTGCGACCATGAACCCGCAAATTCAGGACGTGACGCAAGCCAGAAAAAACCTTTTGAACGCAATAAAACACCGTTGTTCCAATCGTCACGATGCAAATAGTTATAAAAACGTTCCGTGTGAAAAGGACGATTTGCGCTATAAACAAAACTGCTAATGCCGTATTCTTCAGTTTCGGGTTTGTGCGTGCCGCGTAATTCTTGCAACCAACCTGCGGATTGTGCGGCTTTTTCAAAATCGAATTTGTGCGTATTTAAAATTTTGGCAAGCGGTACATTTCCCATCACCATCGGAATAATGTCCGCGTCAGGATTTAAATTTTTCAAAATTGCCGTTAAATTTTCGCGTTCATCACTGCTGATTAACTCGATTTTAGAAATTAAAATGACGTTGCTAAATTCAATTTGTTCAACGAGCAAATCGGAAATGTTACGTTCATCTTCTTCATTGATTTGTGCGTTGATGTCTTTAAGTGAAAGAGCTTCAAGATAATTTGGCAAAAAATTGACCGCATCCACAACCGTTACAAGCGTGTCTAAACGGGCAATATCTGACAAACTCACGCCATTTTCATCACGAAATGTGAAAGTTTCAGCCACAGGCAATGGTTCAGCAATGCCTGTTGATTCAATTAACAAATAATCAAAACGCCCTTCTTTTGCTAACGCGCTAATTTCAATCAATAAATCTTCGCGCAAGGTGCAACAAATACAGCCGTTGCTCATTTCGACTAATTTTTCTTCGGCGTAATTTAATGACATTTCGTTTTTAACCAGCGCGGCATCGATGTTGATTTCGCTCATATCATTGACAATGACGGCGATTTTTAAATTTTCTCGATTATTTAAAATGGCGTTAAGGAGTGTCGTTTTTCCAGCACCTAAAAAACCAGACAACACAGTAACGGGAAGGATTTTATTTGACATAAAAATTCCAAAATTGATGTGATGTTATATTGTAACAATTAGTAGTTAAAAAATTTTTACGACTTCAATTCACGGCAATCGGCGCAAATCCCTTGAATTTCAATGGCGTGATGATGTGCGATAAAACCTGCGTCTTGCAGTTCTTGTTTAAGCGCGTCCATGACTAAATCGGCGGCGCGTTCTTCAACGTTTTGACATTGTTTGCAAATTAAAAGCAGTTGTTTATGAACAGTGCGTAAAGTCGTGCAACCGACAAACGCATTTAAACTTTCAACGCGATGAATAAACCCTTGTTCCATCAAAAAATCCAACGCGCGATAAATCGTTGCAGGTTTTGCCGCGCTTTGTAGAGGCTTCAAGCGTTCCAACAAATCGTAGGCTTTTACGGCGTGATGATTTTCCCAAATCAATTCTAAAACTTGTTTGCGAATATCCGTTAATTGTACGCCACGCTCTGTGCAGAGTTGCGCGGCAGTTTTTAAGGCCGTTTCAATGCAATCGCTGTGATTGTGGAGAGTAGGTGTGAGTTGCATAAGTTAAAAATTCGCTAAAAACAAGGCTGTTATATTATAACATCTCATTAGCTTTTAACAGAAAGACTTTCTAATTTAAGACTAATTTAATGCTGGCAACATTAAAATCGTTGCACTTCAACAACAAATGCACAGTTTTTAGCTTTAACAACAATCTTCTCTTGCAGGTTCATAGGCTACAAGAGAAGAAGATGAAAGACTTTGATTTTGAACATATTCATTTCAAAGTTTTTAAATGCAAAATTCGTTGACGCGATTTTGCTTTGAGTTAACTAACAACCCCAAAAAATTTTATGAAAAAATTGATTCCGCTTTTATCGCTGACGGTTTTGAGCAGTTGTAGTCAAACAACACAAACGAAAGCAAGTTTAATGCCAGTAGTTCAAGAATTAGCACAAATTACAAATGCTTCTTTTCTCGATAAATCCTTGCCGCTCTCGCATCAAACATCACAAAAAGCCGATAAAAAATCACATAAGACACCTGAAAACCTTGAAAATCAAGATGCAAAAAAAGGCGTTGCTTCTTGGTATGGCAACCAATTTCACGGTAAGAAAACAGCAACAGGTGAATTTTTTGATATGTATGGCATGACAGCCGCACACAAAAATTTGCCGCTTGATTCTTACGCACAAGTGACTAACTTGGAAAATCATCGCACCGTGATTGTGCGTATCAATGATAGAGGTCCTTTTTTTGGGAAGCGTATTTTAGATTTATCTTACTCTGCAGCAAAACAGCTAGGCATGAACGAATCGGGAACAAGCCAAGTTGAAATTAAAACTATTGCGCCGCAACAAGCCCTAAAACAAATGCAACAACATCATCAACCAATTTACTTGCAAGTAGGTAGTTTTACGGACAAAAAATTGGCAGAAGAACTGCTAAAAAATTTGAGACAACAACATTTACCAGCCCCGAAGATTGCAGCATCTAGTCATAAAAACTCCACGCTTTATAAGGTTGAAATCCCAATTCAATCCACCAAAAATGCCAACGAACTACACGAAAAATTGGCTAAATTAGGCATCAAAGATACGCCATTTGTAACAGAAACCAATTAAATCAATCGATTATCATGATACAATTTCGTTCAGTTTTATCCTGTTTTACTCTGACTAAATCTCATGACTATCAAATTTTCTTTTCGATTTATCCTACTTTTCATTCTGATTCTAACTGCGCCATTTGTCGGCGCAGCAGAATCTGAAATTCTCACCCCTGCCCCACCAAAAATTGCCGCAAGTAGCTTCATTTTAATGGATTACTACACAGGCAAAGTGTTGGCTGAAAATAATGCTGATATTAAACTTGCCCCTGCGAGTTTGACTAAAATCATGACGGTTTATGTCGCTTTTCGAGAAATTGCGAGTGGACATTTAAAGCTCGATGATTTAGCTACCGTTAGTCAAAATGCCTGGCAAACAGGGGGTTCACGGATGTTTTTGGAAGTGAATACAAAAGTTAGCATTGAGGATTTAATCAAGGGAATTGTGATTCAATCGGGTAATGACGCTGCTGTTGCGTTGGCTGAACATATCGCAGGCAGTGAATCCACTTTTGCCGAAATGATGAATCAACAAGCTGCAAGACTTGGAATGCTCAATAGTCATTTTGAAGACAGTAACGGTTTGCCCGCTGAAAATCATTACACCAGCGCACGCGATCTAGCCATTGTCACTAAAGCAATTATTGACGAATTTCCCGATTATTACCGTTGGTTTTCACAAAAAGAATTCACTTACAACAAAATTACTCAACATAATCGCAATCAACTTTTGGCGCGTGATGAAAGTGTTGACGGTGTCAAAACAGGTTTTACCGATGATGCTGGTTATTGTTTAGTTGCCTCAGCAGTGCGTGAAAATATGCGTTTGATTGCGGTTGTCATGGGTGCAAGTAGCGCGAATGCAAGAGCAAATGAAAATCAAAATTTGCTCAATTATGGTTTCCGTTTTTTTGAAGGTCACAAACTTTACGAAGCCAGAAAACAGCTTGCTGAAGCACGAGTTTGGAAAGGTAATCTCCAAAACATACCGCTCGGTTTAGCAACCGATTTAAATGTTATTATTGCCCGTCGTCATTACAATGATTTAAAAGCCGAAATGGTTGTTGATAAAAAAATAACCGCTCCAATTGCTGAAGGTACAAAACTCGGCACTGTGACTGTTACTTTAAAAAATGACGTAATTGCCACTGCTGATTTAGTCGCTTTAAAGCCTGTGGAACAAGGCAACATTTTTCAACGACTTTATGACAGTATTTTGATGATGCGAGAAAAATCTAATGACAAAAAATAAAAAAGTATTTTTAAACGGCGAGTATTTGCCTGAAAACAAAGCGCAAGTTTCTGTGATGGACAGAGGTTTTTTGTTTGGTGACGGAATTTACGAAGTGATTCCTGTTTATCAAGGCTGTTTATTTCGTTTTGATGAGCATTTAGAACGCTTAGAAAACAGTTTAAAACTCACGCACATTGACAATCCGTATTCGCGTCAAGAATGGCGTGAAGTTATGTTACCGTTAATTGATAATACAAAAGACCAATACATCTATTTTCAAGTCACGCGCGGTGCAGCGAAAAAGCGTGATCATGCTTTTCCCGTAGGTATAAATCCCACTGTGTTTATGATGTGCAATGACATTGTACCGTTTAAAGACAAAGAAAAAGGTGTCAAAGCCATTAGTGTCGAAGATACACGCTGGAGTTTGTGCAATATCAAAGCGATTACTTTGCTTGGCAATGTTCTTTTACGTCAACAAGCCGTTAATCACGATTGTGCGGAAGCGATTTTAGTGCGTGAAGGTTATATCACCGAAGGCAGCGCGAGTAACGTTTTTGCCGTTATTGACGGCATTTTGATTACACCACCGAAAAATAATTTTATTCTCGCTGGCATTACTCGTGACGTGATTTTAGAACTCGCTGCCGCAAATAACATTGCGTTTGCGGAAGATGTTATTTCGCTCGATGCGTTGCGAACCGCGAGTGAAATTTGGTTTGCCAGTTCAACGCGCGAAATTTTACCCGTCGTGAAATTAGACGGAGTGTCTGTTGCGAATGGCAAAGTGGGGCAACTTTGGCATCGCATGAATGATTTATTGCAAACATATAAAACCACTTACGCGACAAAACAAAAATGAGTGAACAAACACCAGAAACTTTATTTGAATTTCCGTGCGAATACGCCATCAAAGCGATGGGGAAATTTAGCAATGATTTGGATGTGACGGTTGTTGAAATTGTTAGCCGTCACGCGCCTGATACGCACAATCACAAAGTACAAACTAAACCTAGTAAAGATGGCAATTATGTGTCGGTTACAGTCACCATTCAAGCACAAAGCAAACCGCAACTTGACGCAATTTATCAAGATTTAGTCAATCATCCGCATGTTTTATACGCGCTGTAAATTTTATTTTGAGTAACATTTTTGTTGCTCAAAACTTTTCTCATTGACCCCGTTTTTTACTCAATCCTTTTATGAAATTTGACTTACTTTCTACTGATGGTCACGCAAGGCGTGGGCGTTTAACGTTTGCGCGTGGTGTTGTGCAAACACCAATTTTTATGCCTGTCGGTACTTATGGTGCGGTAAAATCGCTCACGCCCGAAGATTTACTTGCGTTAAATGCACAAATTATTTTGGGCAACACGTTTCATTTGATGTTACGACCTACAACAAAAGTAATTCAAACACATGGTGATTTGCATGATTTTATGAAATGGCAAAAACCGATTTTGACCGATTCAGGTGGTTTTCAAGTGTTCAGTTTGGGTGCGTTACGAAAAATCAAAGAAGAAGGCGTAACATTCAGATCACCGATTAACGGCAGCAAAATTTTCATGTCACCAGAAAGTTCGATGCAAGTACAATGCGAATTAGGTTCGGACATTGTGATGATTTTTGATGAATGCACGCCATATCCAGCCACGGTTCAAGAAGCCGCTGATTCAATGCGCCTTTCATTGCGTTGGGCAAAACGCAGTAAAGACGCACATGGCGATAATCCGAATGCGTTATTTGGCATTGTGCAAGGCGGAATGTATGAACATTTGCGCGAAGAATCGATTGCAGGACTTGTCGATATTGGTTTTGATGGTTATGCCATTGGCGGTTTATCAGTTGGCGAACCTAAAGAAGAAATGATGGCAACGCTCGATGCAATTCATCAAAAAATGCCTGTTGATAAACCACGTTATTTAATGGGTGTGGGAACGCCTGAAGATTTAGTTGAAGCCGTTTCGCGCGGGATTGATATGTTCGATTGTGTGATGCCAACGCGAAATGCGCGAAATGGACATTTATTTACCACGTTTGGTGTAGTGAAAATTCGTAACGCGCAATATGAATTTGATACAAAACCGATTGATGAAAATTGTACTTGTTACACTTGCCAAAATTATTCACGCTCGTATTTGCGCCATTTAGACAAATGTGGAGAAATGCTCGGTTCGCGTTTAAATACGATTCACAATTTGCATTATTATTTGAATTTAATGGCACAAATGCGTGAAGCCATTGAACATGGTGAATTTGAATCGTTTAAAAAAGCATTTTATGCAAAACGTGCAAATTAACGTGCAACCCACATCGCATCACCGTAACTGAAAAATCGATATTTTTGTGCGATTGCGTGTTGATAGGCTTTCATCACGAATTCATAACGTGAAAACGCAGACACCAGCATCAGCAATGTTGATTCTGGCAAATGAAAATTAGTTAGCATGGCATCAACGGATTTAAATTCATAACCAGGTGTAATAAACAAATCGGTATCACCAAAACTTGCTTGCAACTGTCCTGAACACGAAGCTGATTCAAGCGCACGCACAGCCGTTGTCCCAATTGCAATAACACGTCCGCCTCGTTTGCGTGTTTTCTCAACGGCTTCAACAGTTTCTTGTGGAACCGAGAAAAATTCGATGTGCATAACATGTGCGGCTAAATCTTCCACACGCACAGGTTGAAATGTACCGCTGCCAACGTGTAGCGTTACAAAAGCCATTTCAATGCCTTTGGCTTTAATCTTTTCTAATGTTATTTCATCAAAATGCAAACCTGCTGTGGGTGCGGCAACTGCGCCCGCATTTTTACTGAAAACGGTTTGATAGCGCGTAAAATCATTTTCATCATCGGCACGTTCAATATAAGGTGGCAGCGGAATATGTCCAATTTCTGCCAAAATTTCTAGTAACGTTTTTTCACTTTCAAAATGCAAATGAAATAAATCCCCTTCTCTTCCCTGCATTATGGCAATGTAGCCATTCTCCAGCAAAATTTGCGACCCCATTTTTGGTGACTTACTGGCACGAATATGCGCTAACGCTTCATGATCATTTAAAACACGTTCAATCAAAATTTCAACTTTTCCTCCCGTTTCTTTTTTACCAAACAACCGTGCTGGAATTACGCGCGTATCGTTGAAAACCAACAAATCATTAGGCGAAATTAAATCGAGAAAATCGCAAAATTTTTTATCTACAATTTGTCCTGTATCACGATTTAAATGCAACAAACGGCTCGCAGTACGCTGTGACAAAGGTTGTTGTGCAATCAACGCTTCGGGAAGGTGGTAATTAAAATCGCTTTTTTTCATGTCAAAGGGTCGGTGATTTTTAAAAGTTTTTTATTCGGCAAACTCTAAGTCAGATGCGTTGCAATGGCAATCTTTTAGGGCTTAATTTTTACTTAAAATTCAAGTGTTGCGTTTTTTTTGTATGCTAAAATTCGCGCCTTTATTTTCGACCTGCACTTTTATGAATAAAAAACTTTTACTTTTATTTGTTTGTTTTTTGCTTTCACAGAATGTCTTTGCTCACGCTGTCATCACAGATTATTCGTTAAAAATAATCCCTATTCACGCTAATCAAGCAGGCAAAGTAGAGCTTCAATTTAATTCAAAAATTGAACTCAATTTGTCGCAAATTTTTCTCGTCAGTAAAGGTGATAAACATGACCTATTAAACGCAACTAACGGTGCAAAACAAGGGCAAATTGTGGTGGAAATTCCACCGCTTGAAATGGGTGATTACGCGCTACGTTTCAAAGTTTTTGCCGCAGACGGACATTTAACCGAAGACGTGATTCATTTTTCAGTAACGGAATAATTTTTATGGCTGGGATTGCAGACTTTTTAGATTCATTAATTGGCGGTTTTGATTTAATTTGCTACGCGCTGGTAATTGGTGGTTTGTTCTGGGGTATTTTTTTGTTACGCGCATGGGAAATGCGTGATTACAACGCACGACTACTCGAAAAAACCATTATGTTAATTTACAAAGGCGGTTTTTGGCTCGCGGGCGCACAACTTTTTAAAATTGTGCTGAAAGTGTGGCTCATGGCGGCAATACTTGAAAAATCACCGTTTCCCGAATTTGCTCAAACCACTCAATTTATTGGTGGTTTAATTCGCGCGGTATTGACGTTGGTTTTAGCAAGTTATGTTTATCATTTTTTAAAAAATAATGTCTTTTCTAAAACGCATTGGCAAATAGCGGGCTTGGTTTCTGTGCCAATGATTATTTCAGGTGCGTGGCTGGTTCATGGTGCGGGGCGTTTTGAAAATCAAATCACATTGATGATTTTAACTGTGATTCATCAAGTATTTGCCGCAGCATGGATTGGTGGTGTATTTCAACTGTTAAATGTGTGGCAACTCGTCAAAATTCATCAGCTTTCAAGCGATTGTTGGGGGCGTTTGTTAAAAAAATTTTCACTGCTTGGCGTAATTTCCGTTGTGGGGATTTTAATTTCAGGCTTCCCAATTGCTTTCCAATACATTGATTCGTGGAATGGTTTGGTCGGTACAGGTTATGGCAACTTGCTTTTAGTCAAAATTATTTTGCTCGGCATCGCACTGTATTTTGCGAATTTGAATCGTATCGCGGCGCGTGAGGGTGATAGTTACGCTTTGACATTTTATGTACCGCATTATATTGAAGCAGAAACGTTTGTTTTAATTACGCTTTTATTTACGGCGGCAAGTTTAGCATCGCAACCGCCAGCAATTGATATTCCGAATTTAACAGCATCATGGCAAGAAGTTTTGAATACCTTCGCGCCTCAGATACCGCGAACCAGTTCACCAACCCATACGGATTTAATTGCAGGTGAAGCAAAACGTACAGCGATTATTGGACAAGTTCCCTCAATGGCGGCAACAGAATGGTCAAATTATAATCACAACATTGCAGGCATTTTTCTCACTACGATGAGCTTTTTTGCCATGCTTTCTTATTTGCGTTATCCCGTTGTGCAATTTTGTAAATTTTGGTCTGTGGGTTTTGTTTTACTGGGTATTTTCTTGTTTTTTCGCAGTGACGCAGAAACATGGCCGCTGGGTCCGATTGGTTTTTGGGACAGCACGTTTAATAACGGCGAAGTGCTGCAACATCGTATTGCAACGTTACTTGTTTTTATGCTGGGCGTGATTGAACTCAGTTCACGAATCAAACCTGATTATTCACAAAAATTGCCATTTATTTTTCCCATTTTGGCAGCATTTGGCGGTTTGATGCTGCTGACCCATTCACATGTTGGTTTTCAACCGAAAAGTGCATTTTTAATTCAAGTTGGACATACCACGATGGGCGTTTTCTCGCTTGTTTTAGCATGTGGACGGTGGTTAGAATTAAAATTGGACGGCAAAAAACGTGCTTTAGCAGGTTTTGTTTCGGTTGCTGCGTTGTTTCAAATTGGGATTATTTTGATGTTTTACCGAGAGCCTCTTTATTAAAACACTCAAAATTGTGTCATTTCACACACTTTTTCAAAAAATGCGTGAAATAACTCAGTTTCAAATAAACAACAGAATAGTGTCAAATCTGTAACATGCTATTAAATAAAATAGTTTTATGTTTTGGTGTTTTTCGTGCAGTCATTCCAGTGTGTAGTCAATGTTGTGATAACTTCAAAACAGATTTTGACAATTGCGGCATTAGCTACAAAATAATTTTTGCAATTTAAATTTAATAATTAAGGATTCTTATGAAATCTACAAAACGTACATTAGTCGCTGCTGCTGTTTCATCTCTCTTACTTGCAGCTTCATTTCAAGCCAATGCTGCAACATCAATTATGGCAAGCAGTAATATTATTAACTTAACAGGTGGCGTAGGTACGGCAACGTTCAAAAATGTGAATGGTGCGTCATGGGTTAGTGAAAGTATGGGCTATTTAGGCTGGACGCATTTTAGTAAGTGGGGTTTTGTCACTTTAACAAAAGGAAAACCAGCAACCATTATTGTTGATGCAACGGCTGTTAAAGGTTTCCATCCTGGCATCACTGTTTGGCAACGTAAAGCAAATATTGCTTTGCCAACAGCATTACCTGCGGCACCTGCGGCTGGTGAAACGCCTACTGCGACACAAGCCTTGTTTTACATGAACGATCACTCATACGATCAAGCAGCTAGTATTGTTGTGCCTAATGCAACAGACGAAACTAGCAATGCGAAATTAGGCAATATTAACATGACATACATTGCAAGTGGCTTCGATGTTGATGGTTTGGGTGATAGATTCACTGTAGATGCAACTGGCATGTTGAGAGCTTACAATGCAGAAACTGATTCAGCGGCTACCTCTGTTTATGGTCCTTATTTGCCAATGGGTTATGCAACAACAGGCTTGGCAAATTCTCAAAAATTGTCTGACAAAGCAGATACCACTGCAACGCCGCCCGTAGCTGCTAAAACACCTGGCAGAATTGCTTTAACCTTTACACCAAAAGTGAGCGGCATCTATCAATTTGTGGTCGGTGGTTTAAAACCTGATGTAGGTTCACCTGCATCGAAAAATGCAAATAAAGGCGGCACTGATCCTTCAACTGGCGGTAATATTCATTCCGTTGAAGTTACTGTGATTCAGAAATAAGCCGTAAAACTTATCTTTATGAAGGTCGGATGTTTGTTATTACAGGCATCTGACCTAATTTATTTTTACTTGAGGTGCTTTATGCCTTTACGATTTCTAATTTACGTTCTATTAAGCAACATTGGTGCAACACAAATTACCCATGCAGATGGAGATTTAGTAGGTGCAAATTTAGACCGCTATAAAATTCCCACTACACCTGGTTTGTTAGATGGAGATTCTCCGATTATCACCGATAAAATGACCGCTATTGAATTGGGTAAAGCATTGTTTTGGGATGTGAATGTGGGGAGTAATGGGGTGGCTTGTGCAACATGTCATTTCCATGCTGGTGCAGACATTCGTACTAATAATCAATTAAATCCTGGAATGTTACATGAGGCTTCATCGGGTAAAAATTTCGAGTTATTTGATAATCAAAACGATGCAAATTACACTTTAAAATCGGATGATTTTCCGTTTTTTAAATTTACTGACATAAATAATATAAATTCAAAAATTTTATTTCAAACCGATGATGTTGTCGGTTCTGCAGGTATTTATAAACAATTTTTTACTGCTTTAGCTCCTGACTATGAAGAAGATATTTGTGAGCCTATGAATGATGAAATTCACCATGTTGGCAATCTTCAAACCCGTCAAGTGACTAAACGCAATGCACCAACTGTTATTAACGCTATTTTTAACCACCGTAATTTTTGGGATGGTCGCGCAAATAACGAATTTAATGGTGTTTCTGCATTTGGTCCACGAGATAAAAACGCTAGAATTTGGGTCGTTAATAGCGGTAAATTAGAACGTCAGAAAATCAATTTACGCAATGCTTCATTGGCTTCACAAGCACTTGCCCCACCCACTGATATGATTGAAATGTCTTGCGGTGGTCGAACTTTTAGAGATATAGCTAAAAAACTTTTGCCAAATAAACCATTAGCAAACCAAGAAATTCATCCAGAAGATAGTGTATTAGCAACGTTAAGAGATCCTTCAGGGCTAGGTCTTAGCGGTAATTATGAAGCACTCATCAAAAAAGCATTCAATCCAATTTATTGGTCATACACTAGAAAAACGAATTCAACAAATTCGCAAGATTCCACTACGATAATCTCGAATAAAGGAAAAAGTTATTCTCAAATGGAAGCGAATTTTGCTTTTTTCTTTGGTTTAGCGATTCAAATGTATGAATCAACCTTAGTTTCTGATCAAAGTAAATTGGATTTAGGTTTAGTGACTTTAAAAGAAGGAGAAACCATACCCGAAAATTTCTCTGCTGCTGAAAAAAGAGGTCTAACAATTTTCACCGATGCCCATTGTCATGTTTGTCACGCTGGTCCTACTTTGACCACAGCGGTTAATTTGGAAATTTATTCGCGCGATGCTTATAAAACGGGAAATGCTTATGTTGACAGAATTGGTTTTGTCCCCTCCCACTCTAATGATAGTGTTGATTCAACACTAGCTGATAGAGGATTTTTTAATACTAGCGTTACTCCTGATGAATATGATGTGGGGTTAGGAGGCACCGATCCATGGGGAAATCCGTTATCGTACGTCACGCAATATGTAAATTCACTTAAACCCACCCCAAAAAAATTTGTTGATAACTTCATCGTTTCGCCTTGTGATTTTACGAATCTTTTCACTTCGGGCTTTGATTCTGATGAATTAAAACAAATTTCACTCGATTCTGCGGGTTGTTCTTATCTACCTGAAGAATTTGCAGTCGTACCAAAACCCTCAGTTGTCATGCAAGAGCTATCTAATCAAGACGGTCGTTTATCTACTTTAACGACGGGAGCTTTTAAAGTGCCTTCTTTGCGAAATGTTGAATTAACAGGACCTTATATGCACAACGGTGGGATGAAATCACTCAAAGAAGTGGTCGAATTTTATAATCGTGGCGGAAACACCTATAACCGCCGTCATGCGGCAACATTGGTTTTTTCACAAGGATTTAGTCAAGATGACAAAGATGCACTCGAAGCATTCTTAAAAACGCTGACCGATGAGCGTGTTAGATGGGAAAAAGCCCCCTTTGATCATCCTTCTATCAAAGTGCCAAATGGTCACAAAGCCACAAGTAGTGGTGCCTTAATGGACGATAATTTCTTGGAAATACCTGCTGTGGGTAAAGAAGGTCTCTCAAAAGAACAAGGTGCGCTGCTACCTTTTGAAAATTATCTTAAAGAGTAGTTGAATTTTCTGCATTGCCTCTCGCATCCTCTAAAAGTCGGACTAAGTTTTTAGTCCGACTTTTTTCACTGCAAAATTTACGGAAACAATAATTTAAATGTTGTGCCAACACCTAATTGTGATTCGACGATAATGTGACCATTCATCTTATGAATGATACCGCTGACAACTGACAAGCCTAATCCTGTGCCTTCGCCAACTTCTTTAGTAGTAAAAAATGGTTCAAAAATGCGTGATAATTTCACGGGATTGATACCGTCACCTGTGTCAGAAATCTTAATTTCAACAAATCGACCGACAATGTGTTCTTGGCAAGCACTACAAATTTGCGTGGAATAATCTCCGCCAACATAAACGCCTAATTTAATAACACCTTTTTTGGTTTTCATCGCATCTCGCGCATTGACTACCAAATTAACGATAATTTGATATAAATCTGTTTCATCAATAGTAACGTAAGTGTTTTCGAGCAAATCAGCTTCAATTGTGATGGTGGCAGGAATAATTTCATGCAACATAACCAGAATTTTATTCAATACTTCAGTAAGTTCAATTGTCGCGTCAGTCTTATTTGTTTCATCTTGACGACAATAAGTGAGCATTTTTTTAATCAAATCAGCCGCACGAGAACCTGCAATTTCAACTTGTTCAGCATTGTGCAACAAATCGGTTTTTAGTTCGCCATCAGGTAATTCTTCGGAAATATATTTGTTAAGTTCGTTATAACCCAACATACTCGCTAAAATGTTGTTGAAATCATGAGCAATTCCAGCGGTTAAACGCCCAATACTTTCAAGTTTTTGCAAATGATTGAGTTGTTGTTGCAACGCAGCTTGTTCGCGTTCATTGAGTTTGCGTTTAGAAATATCACGCAAGAAGACATAAAAATTATCATGTTTAGGATTAAAACTAATCAAAATTTCCACAAACCACAATGAACCATCTTTGCGTTGGTGCATCGATTCAAACACTTTACTGTTTTTAACATCGTTTAACGTACTGAGCTGATACATTAAATCGCCTTTGTGATCACAGGCTTCAACATCTGAAATCATCATATCAAGCAATTCTTGTTCTGTGTAACCTGATAATTTGCAATAACATTCACTGACATCTAAAAAACGCCCTTCATTATCAAGCTGCCAAAAACCATCGGTACTTTCAATAACGGAATCATATTGCATTTTTTGCGATTGCAATTCCAATTCCAAACGTTTTTTTTCAGTAATATCAAATCGAATACCAATGTAACCGCTTACTTTGCCAGATTCTTTATCTAAAATCGGGAAAATGGATGTATTGAGCCAAAACAGTTGTCCACTTTTACTGCGATTGCAAATTTCACCATTCCAATTTTCACCTTTTGAAATAGTCGTCCACATTTCTTTAAAAAAATCATCGTGGTGAACGTGCGAATTTAAAATAATGTGCGTTTTACCCAACAATTCTCTTACGCTATAACCAGAACAACGGCAAAAAGCGTCATTCACAAAAGTAATTACACCATTTAAATCCGTTTTGCTAATTAAAGCAGCTTCGTTGAGTGGATAAAGCATATCGAGCGATAATTCTTCATGTGAATTTGGCATAACGTGCCATCCTATTTTTCGATGAGTTCAATTAACACATCTGCTAATTGTGCAAAATCTTCTGCACCACGACTTTTAGGCGCGTAAAAACGCACAGGCTTTCCTGCTGCAAAGGCTTCTGCAAGTTTAATATCTGTGCGAATGCCTGTTAAAACACGCAACGCACCAAATTGTTTTGTAACTTGTTGCGTTACCAGCTTATGTTGACGAATGTGGTCAGCAGTCATAATAGGCAGAAAACCTAAAATTTTTAGATTTGGATTTTTCTCAGAAATAACTTTAAATAACACGCGCACCAATTGACGCACGCCTTCAAATGATAAGGGATGTGGCACATACGGAACTAAAACCCAATGTGCGGCGGATAACGCATTTAACAATAAGTTATCAAGCGACGGTGGCGTGTCAATAATGACCAAATCAAAACGATTAACAATGTCATGATCTGCTAAGGCACGAGCCAAACAACTTTCATCGTTGCCACTATTATGATGTTGGAAAGCAGGATTTGCAGGTAATAAGAAAAGATTGGGAATTGTCGTTTCACGCACAGCATGCGAAATATGCGACGAATTAGGCGTAAAAATATCATGTGAGGTTGTTTGACCCGCCTCAACTTTAATGCCTAAACCAACGGCGCAATGTCCTTGTGAATCTAAGTCAACAAGTAACACGCGCCGTCCTTTAGCGGCAAATTCAGCGGCAACATTGACTGAAACCGTTGTCTTGCCCGCACCGCCTTTTCGGTTGGAAATAACTAAAACAAACACAGATTAAGCTAATGCAAGATGAACCGCTTCACGCAATTGCTCGCGGGTAAAGGGTTTTGACAAAATGCCTTTTACGCCAAGCAATTCAGCAGACTCTAAATTAAATTCAGCGGTGATTGCGCGTCGCCCACCAGAAATGGCAATAATGGCAATTTTTGAATCGCGGCAAAGTAACTCGGTAATCACTTCAATACCATCTTTGTTTGGCATGATAATGTCGGCGATAACCACATCTGGTGAGAATTGATCGAAACTACGCATCCCTTCCACGCCATCACTTGCGGTCATGACTTCATGACCATCACGACTTAACATTTGTTTTAATAAATCACGCAATTGCTCTTCGTCATCAATTACTAAAATTTTCGCCATAACTGCTCTCCTTAAAATTCAAAACTAAAAACGCCGATTCATTCTTACACAACGCGCCGTTTTAGAAAAGCTCAAATTTAGGAGGCGCGTCTTCTTCATCGCGTGAATTTAAACTATTGTTGTGATGTGATTCTTTTTCGAGATAATTATTTAAAATAACATTCATCTGCGAGGCGAAATCGTCTGTTAGATTACCACCGCTTGATTCCAGTTCTGTGACAAATAATTGAAACAAATCATTACGGTGTTGCATTGCAATTTGCATCCGTTCAATACGTTGACGCACGATGTCTTGATATTGAATACTGCCTAAAATTTCTGAAATATCGGCAGCCAGTTTGCGGTTGTTATTATTGATTACTGAAAACAGCGTTTTGTAGTATTGGCGCATGTCTTCATGACTTTCTTCAAGTTTTTTAACCGATTCCATGACCGCTGCGGCTTCGTTCATTTCTGCCATCACTTCTTCTAAAAACTTGAATTTTAACCCTTCTTTAATCGTATGACGCGCTGCGTCTAAACCGTCTTCAATCATTTCAGCGGCTTTATTTGAATTCACCGCCAGTTTTCGTACTTCATCGGCAACAATTTTAAAACCTAATCCTGCTTCACCCGCATGAGCAGCTTGAATAGCGGCGTTGACCGCTAAAATGTCGGTTTGAAAACTGATTTCTTTGATGCTATCGACGAGATTCGTTAAACCATCAATCACGCCACTTACACCTTGAATCGATTGAATATCAGCTTGAATTTTTTCAGGAATATCTTGAATAAAATGAGCAATTCGAATAATAAACCCCACACTGTCATCAACACCACTATCTAACGAACTAATTTTTTGTACCGCGTCCGTTATGTAGCGCACCAAATTTTCTGCTTCATTACTTAAATCACGCATCAACGTAACAAGTTGAATTGCTGAGTCATTAGTATCGTTTGCTACGACATTTAATTGGTCTTTGATTGCATTTTCAAGTTGTAAATGACGATCGATTACAGCATAAGTTTCGTTGACGCACGATTGTAGTACAGGTGAATCCTGCATGATTTGCTGAGGTGAAAAATTTTCCAATACGTTTTGTAAATTAAGTAACAATTCTTTGGTTTCGTTAATGCGCTCACGCAATTGAACGTCAATGTTTTCACAAGCATTTAAATACCGCGTAATGGCTTGAGCAGTTTGTTCAATTTGAGGAAGAAGGATTTGTTTCGCCTCCTCAAGTGATTCATTGCTGTCATTTTGTAAGGTGTCAATTAAAGCACGAACATGTTCAGCAAGCGTTACTGCACATTTTGCAAGCGTGGTGGCAAGTGAATCGACTGAATTATCACTAGCGATATTTGCGCTTTTTACACCTGCCGAACTTTTCGCACCTAAAGCCATTTCAACTTGGCGCGTAATGTTATTTAAAACGTAACGCAATTTTTCATTTGCAGCGTGAATGCGTTCTTCTGATGATAAAACAGGTTTTTTTTGTAACGCCTGCATTAAAAACCATTGCGAACAAAGTGCAATAATAAGTGCAAAACCCAAAAACACCATTTCTTTAAAACGACCTAAAGAAGCATCTAAGTAAGGACTTAAAAATACAGCCCCTACCATCAAAAGCAACATTGCCGTGCTACTAAAAATGAAAATGCGCCCTGCTCCATTTTTAAAATCAATGTTTTTGGATTTTTTTTCTCTCACATTATGCTCCAGGCAAAACTTGTTTGATAATTTTAAGCAAATCCGCCCCACCCACAGGTTTTACTAGCCAACCCGTTGCACCTGCCGCTTTACCTTCATCACGTTTAGCTTGATTAGCTTCGGTTGTAAGCGTCAAAATCGGCAAAAAGCGAAAACCTGGTAAAGCGCGTGCTTTTTTAATAAATTCAATTCCGCCCATATTTGGCATATTTATATCAGTAATAATTAAATCTGGTTTCAAACCGCCTGTGCATTTTGCCAATGCTTTCAAGCCATCTTCTGCAGTTTCAACTTTAAAACCTGCGATTTCTAAATTATTTTTTACACTCATGAGCATGGTTACGGAATCATCCACGAGTAAAATTGTTTTTGCCATTTCCTTCCTCTTAATTATTTTAAGTTTTTTTTGGTATTTTTTTATATAGTTATCGCAGCAATATAGGTAGCAAGGGTTGCCTTATCGTATCTTCAAAAAATTGCTTCCAGATCCAAAATCAAAATGGTATGGTCATTCTTCTTACCATAATTGGAAACCAATTTACTAGACGAAAATACATTTAGCGGTGTAATTTCTGACAAATAATCAATCGAATCAATTTTATCGACGGGAAATGCACCAACTTTTTCCTCCCAACTAATCACAAGTGCTACGTCTTTTTCCCTTTGCTCGTTAATCATGTCATAAAAACCTGCAAACAGGTTCACCATTTTGCCCAACGTCGTATATTTAGCATTATCAATCAACGTCAGTGCTTGTGCATGTTCATTTTGATGCAATAGCGCATCAACTTTATCTGCAAGCCCATGAATTTCTTGATGTGGCTCGGCAAATCTTTCTAAATGTGAACGGATTTCATAACTGATATTTGAGTCAGAAAGATAAGTGTCATACCACTTACCAAATTCACACAAATGTGAATTACGTTGTAATTTGAACTCACGATTTTCTTGGCAGCAATTTCTCAATTCCTCAAGCCAATTTTTATGATCTTGTTCACGTTGTTTTAACGTATTGATTAAAGTTTCTCTTTCTTTTAGAAGCGAGTCATGTCCCATAATTCCCCTTGTGTCATACACGGGAATAGTTGTACCTCTTAAGTTTATAACACCTAGCGTATTCGGTGGCGAATTAGGCACACTTGTAATATTAGTCTCAAAGTTAATAATTTCGCGCACTTGCGAAACAGGAATCGCATAGCGCGTATCTTTGACTCGAAAAAGTGCGTATTTTTCAGTAGGATCGATGTTCATAACATTCTCACAGTGATGCTAACTTGTTAAAGCAGCGTTGAGCCAAATGGCTAAATCTTCATCTTTTGGCATCGACGTAATCGCAGGCTTTGCCGCCATCAATACTTGCAAACTTGAGGCATGAATATGTGTGCAATCAGAAAGATTAACTTTACCTTTCGGATTTTTTAGCAACCATTCAAGCAATGTTTCAGCTTCTTCTACGCCAATAAAATCAGTGAAAACCACCGTTGTTTTTTTGAATTCAATTGCCATGACTAAATTAACTCCCGTGGATTTAACACCAACAACACTGAACCATCACCCAGTAATGCCGCACCTGAATATCCCCCTAAACCGCCCAAAATGCCTGTCATTGGTTTCAAAATAATATCTACTGTTTCGCGGAAATCATCAACCAAAATACCAACGTGTTCACCATGAACTCGCACAATTAAGGTAGCAAATTCATCCGCATCATTGGGTACTTGAGCCACACCTCTTGCCAATAAATCATTGAGCGGCAACAGCGGTACAATTCGACCACGCAACACGGTCGTTTGTTTTTGTTTAATAGTTTGAATATGCGTCCTTGGTACACGCACGGTTTCAACCACCATGTCCATTGGCACGCCAAAAATTTGTTTGTTTGATTCGATAATCATTACATTCGTCACTGCCATTGACAGTGGCAACGATAAATATAATCGCGTTCCTTTACCGACTTCACTTTCAATACCAACCGTACCATTAACTTTTTCGACCGCTGAACGAACAACATCCATACCCACGCCACGTCCTGACAAATCTGAAATGACTTCAGCAGTTGAGAAACCTGCGGCAAAAACTAAATTTACCGCATCTTGATCGTTAATGCGCTCAAGTGTTGCTTCGTCGATTAGACCTTTTTCGTAGGCTTTGTGTTTAATTACATCAGGATTGATACCTTTCCCGTCATCGATAATTTCAATTAACACCCGATCAGATTCTTGACTGGCGCGAATAAGCAATTTTCCATTACCACTTTTACCCGCCGCAATTCGCACATCAGGTTGTTCTAAACCGTGATCTAAACTGTTACGAACAATATGAATCAACGGATCAGATAACGCTTCGATGATATTTTTATCAGCTTCAGTGCTTTCGCCTTCTAAAACTAAATCAACTTCTTTACCCAATTTGCGCGAAATATCACGCACCATGCGCGGAAAACGTTGGAAAATAAACGACACAGGCAACATTCGCACTTGCATAATCGTATCTTGCATTTCTTCAGCAACACGATTGATGACTGCATATTGTGCTTTAATTTCGCGTGATAAATCGCGTACTCCAAATATCGTTTCAGCACGAGCCGCTAAATAGGGTAAAGCATTTTTTGCAACCACCATTTCACCAATTAAACTCATCAAACGGTCAATTTTATCTTGATCTACTTTGAGTGTTTTATTGCCACCACTGCTTGCTGCCGCATCTTCTATCTTACGCCCTGTTGCATCTTCAGCTCTACGTCCAAATTTCACCTCATTTTGTGCTGCTAAATTGTTCGTAATTGTTTCAGATTTTGCTGACGCAACCACTAATTCAGGTGAATTTGTGAGAGATTTTTCTAACCAATTTAACAATGGTGCTGGCGAGTTTTGCGCTAAGGCATTTTTTAACGCCAATTCAATGGAATCAATATCTTGTGATCTACCAATTGTTTTATAACAGCCAACAATAGATGAGCCAACCGATTTCAAACGTCCCGCAGACCACACACCACCTGCTGAAGCAGATAAATTTAAAATTTCTTTTTGCGCGTTAATAATCGTATTGAAATTTTGCAACAATTCATTATCTGAATTTGCTGGCGCGGCTTTTGGTGCTGATTCTGAACTTGAATTCATGGTCTGAATCGACAATGCGTTCGGTATTTGCACCGCTTTCAAATTTGTCCAATCAGGCATTTCTAAAGTGCGTAAACTTTCGAGTAACGCGCGTTGCACGGCTCTGTTATTTGGTTCACGCTCAATCAAACGCACCACCCAACGCAATAATGACGACGACCATAAATCTGGGGCGGTTAATTGCAACATCGTGTTAATGATGCGAATCAGTGCGTCATTATCGCCTGTGTCAAATAACGCCAGTGCGTTTTGAATAAATTCTTCATCAACGGGATGTGAATCACGTTCACCACAAGGTTTTACAAACACTAACGAGGGAATTTCAATTCGTTTGTATTCATCGGGAACATAACGCAATAAATCATTTAATTCTTCGGAAGGAGCAGTTGTTAAAACTTGGTACACCAGCTGACTGCTAAACACATCCATTTCAGCAAGCGAGGCAGCATTCATTCTTAAAATAACATTTCGCCATGCCACATCAGGCACTTGACGCATTAAATAAAAAGGGTCTTCACCTTTGAAAAAACTGTCAGATTCTGGCGTATATTCCAGCCAAAAAACCTTATCCCCTTTTAGCGCGTGTTGATGTAATTGTGCGCCAATCTCTTCAGGTAAATTTAAATCAGGTAATCTCTCAAAATCAATTGAATTTTCAATAAGTTGCGTTTCAACGGCTTCAGTTAAAATGTCATCGAGTTCGTTTGAATCGTTTTCATCGGCTGTGAGTAAATGACGCAAGGCTTTGGCTAATTCCGCAGCAGGCGCGGCATGTTTGTGACTAATGGTTTCAGTGGCTTCAATTTCGTCCATCAGCATTCCGACAAAATCCATTGCCTCAAGCAACTGATCTGCCAGTGTTTGCGAATAACTTACCCGTCCATCTCTCACTGCATCCATTAAGTCTTCACTGGCGTGCAGAACGCGGGTCATTTCGGGAAAATCGAACAAACCGCTGTTACCTTTAAGCGTGTGAACAAAACGAAATAACTCGACCATTAACTCGTTGCTGGTCGGGTCGTTTTCTAATTGCATCAACTTTTCGCCAATACCTTGCAAAAAATCCCGCGCTTCGGACAAAAATTGTTCTAATAAACTGTTCATTACGCGACATCTCCGAGCAGTAATCGTGCATAACTGAGTAAATCGTTAGGTTTAATCGGTTTGGTTAAATATAAATTTGCGCCAGCGGCATAACCTAACATGCGATCATGTTCACCTGCTTCGGTTGAAACCATAATTGCAGGCGATTGCAAGGCATATTCTTGGTGGCGAAATTCTTTTAAAAAACCATAACCATCTAACTTCGGCATATTGACATCAACAATATAAAGATCGTAAGGCTTGACGAGAGCTTTTTCTAAGGCTTCAATTCCGTTAATAGCTTCATCTACGCCATAACCTGCGCTTTCTAAAATGTTGCGATGATAAAGTCGCACGGTTGCGGCATCATCTATCACGAGTATCTGTTTCATAATTGCTCCAAAGGTTTTTGGTAGACGATGGCTTCAGGAAATTTACGCACCCGAAATAGTGACGAAATTCGACTCATCGATTCTGAATGTCCTAAACACACAAACCCCCCTACTTTCATCGCATCGTAAAAAATTTCTGCCACTTGTCTACGCGACGCATCGTCAAAATAAATCAATAAGTTGCGGCAAAAAATAATATCCATATTGCGAAAACGACGAACTTCGTCAGTTTCCATGATATTCACACGACTAAATTCGACTGCACCGCGCAAATCTTCACAAATTTGATAACCGTCGTTTTCATAGTGAAAGTATTTTGCCAGCAACGGTTTTGGCAAATGTTGCACAGAACGTGCCGAATAATGTCCACGTTGTGCTTGCGCGATAATTTGGGTGTCAATGTCTGAGGACATGATTTCTACATCCCAGTCGTTAATACCGTCCCAATACTCCAATAAATAAATCGCAATCGAATATGGCTCTTCGCCTGAAGACGAAGGCACAGACCAAATGCGAATTGGAGAAGTATCGGTTTTACGCGCGGTGATTTCGTCCATAAGCGAATTCACTAAACATTTGAATTGGTATTCTTCTCGAAAAAAATAGGTTTCATTGACTGTCATTGTATTGACAAGGTTTTGCAATTCATCACCTGAAGCTTCAAAACGTACCATCGTAAAATAAGTGCGAAAATTTTCCGATTCGGTGGCTTCAATACGTTCAATTAAACGTTTATCCACAAAATAACGTTTTGAATCATCAAACAATATCCCTGTTTTACGATAGAAATACTCTCTGAATTTTAAAAAATCTTCGTCGCTAATTCGGATGGTAGACATTTTAATGACTCTCTTCTTCAATGCGTTTAATCGCTAAATCAGTCGAAAAACAAATATACGGTTCGTCAGCAAAACGATTTTTTAAATTTTTAAGAGCTGGTAAAGCCTTTTCGCTGCCAACCTCACTAAGTAAATCGACAGCTGTCGCACAAACATTGACATGAGCATCTTTTTCAATCACTTGAATTAGCCATTTTTCGACATTTTTATGACGCAACGATTCCAAAATGTTGACAGCAAAAATTCGTACATCGGAATCAGTATCCAGTAACAAGGCATCAATAATAGGTTCAACGTGTTGCGGAATTTCTTTCAATACTTCAATAGCTTCATTGCGTAACGCGGCATCGTCGCTACTCAAACAATGAATCAATCCCGTAATGGCATCGTTATCACCAATTTGTGCGAGCGCATTTAAAATTGCAGAACGCACATTTTTACTTTGTTCATAGGCAATGCGGGCAACTAGTGGCACACTTGCACCTGGCATCGGCGTTAAATCACGCACAGCCCAACGTCGCGCTGTTTCATCTACAGAATCTAATTCTTCCACTAATCCGTCAAAATCGCGTTCTACTCGACGTTCATCATGTTCAACACATTGAATTGGGGTTGTTGATTTTTTGATAAATGCCATACATCCTCCGTATTTTTTAGTTTGTCCACGCCAGCACTTGACGTGCTATTCGCGTGGCTGGGAGCGTCACTGTTGCGCCATTTCGTTTAATTAGTTCTGCGGGCATTCCAAATACCACGCATGATTCCTGACTTTCGGCAATGGTTTTTCCACCACGTTTCTTAATTTCTGTGAAAGCCTCAGCACCGTCATATCCCATGCCTGTTAGCATGACAGCGATGACTTTGCTTGCGTCATAATTTTCTAAAACAGAGCGTCCTAATAATTCCACCGATGGATGCCATGCAAAGTCTTTATTTTCAGGCTTTGGCATCACAACTTTATTACCGCCGCGTTGAGAGACAATCATGTCGGCATTGCCTTTGCCAATATAAATAACCCCGACTTCAATTGGAGTGGGCCCTGTTACTTCGACGACTTCCATTGGACACATCTTGTTCATTCGTGCTGCGAATGGCCCTGTAAAACTCGCTGGCATGTGTTGCGCGACCAAAATCGGATATGGAAAATCGGCAGGAAATAATGGCAACACATCCTCAAGTGTTCTAGGACCTCCTGTTGAAACACCAATCACCACTACACCGTCACTTGCTACATGAGGTCTTACTTTCATTTCAGAACGTTCAATTGGACGAATAGAACCACGAGTTGACCTCACCTTCGCTTTTGCTGCTGCGCGAATTTTGCTTAATAATTCTTTTTTGACATTGTCTAGCGATGATGAAATTGTGCCATCGGGTTTTGCAATGTAATCCACTGCGCCCAACGCCATCGCTTCAAACGTGGCTAAAGCCCCCTGCTCGGTCAATGATGACACCATCACAACGGGAACTCTGCGCTGTTCCATCATGTGAGACAGCGCAGTTAAACCATCCATCACAGGCATATTTATATCTAATGTCACCACATCAGGTTGAAAACTCAGGTTTTCGTTTAACGCTTCTTGACCATTACGCGCCAAACGAATTTCAAACCCTCCTGCTTCTTCAAACACGGTACTAAGTTGACGACGCATCAACGCAGAATCATCAACGATGAGTAGTTTAATCATGCCTAAATCCATTTTTGTGTTGTTATCCCGCAAATGCGGCTAGACCTGCTTTGTCTTCTGTTTCGAGTAAATGTGTTGGTTCAATCAAAAGAATCAACCGTTTTTGTTTTTCAAGATTTGCCACACGCGCAATCAACGTTTGCGGAATGCTTGATAGATTAGGTGCAGGTTCAATGGCTGATTTAGGGACTTTCAACACTTCAGCAACGGAATCCACAATAAATCCTGTTCGCACGCCATCAAACAAAAACACCATGATGCGTTGTTGTTCGCTACGTTCTAACGATGGCAAACCTAAACGACGGCGTTGGTCAATCACAGGTAACACCGCGCCACGCAAGTTAATCACACCTTCAATAAAACTCGGTGTTCTGGGAACATGTGTCAGTTCATTTGGCACACGCACAATTTCTTGTACGCTATCGATTGGCACACCGAATTCTTCTTTACCCAAACGGAAAACCACCATCTGTTCATCGTCTTCAATGATGGATTTTTCTGTTTCGTTGACGCTGGAATCATCTTGCATTTTTTCAACCGCTTTTAACGCATCCATAACTGCATTGTGGCGGAACATATTGTCAGCAGAAATAATGGAAACTAACCGTTTTCCACCATCTAAACGGCAAATGTCTGTAATTTCTGACATATCCCCATCACGCGCTAACATGGCTGGAATGGTATCCACATCGTTTTTTGAAACGCGCAATACTTCGTTCACGCTATCCATCACCACGCCAACTGACGAATTCCCCACAGAAATAACCACGATACGACTGTGTTCATTCGCTTCTCGGAATGGCAAGCCAAACATGCGGCGCAAACTCACCAGCGGCAACAACCGTTGACGCAACGTCATAATGCCTAAAACGTGCGAATCTGAATGCGGAACATGAATAATGTGTTCTGGCACTTGCACAATTTCTTGTGTGTCTTCGATGCTAACGGCATATTCTTGGTCAGCGACCGTAAAACTGACTAATTGCAATTCATCGCTAAAATGTTCAACGTCCGCAGCGTCAACTGTCGCAGTGACCGTTGCCGCGTTATTCGTGTTTGCATTCAATTTTGCAATATCTGCAAACTCATTCGAAATCAGCTTGTTGAAATCTAAAACCATTGTCATTGCGTGACCGCCGACATCTTTGAGCAATCCCGTCAATAAATCGGTATTCACGGTGCCGCTAATTGAGCTGACATTTTCAATTTTTGCCATTTCAACACCGACAACACGCGCCACTTTATCAACCACAAATCCGAGCGGTTGCCCTAAATCAATCACTAACGCGCGAGTTGAATCATCATGTGCCGCATCGGGAAAGCCAAAAATTCGACGCAACGAAATAATCGGAATCACTTTGCCGCGCAAATTAGCTAAACCTTCAAGCGTATTAGGTGTGAGCGGTACATGAACCACTTCAGGTACGCGAATAATTTCCTGCACAGGTGCCATATCTACAGCAAACACTTCGTCACCGACGATAAACGTGACAAACTGACGAACATCGGAAACATCCTCTTGAACGACTAACTCGTCTGCGACAATCGGTTTTTCTGCCTCTTGTTCTTCTGTAATTTCTGTCGTCATTACATTCCCCTTGAATTAACCGTTTTGCAATTCGTCTGCGAGTGAAGCAATTTCTTCAATCGCTTCAGCGAGTTCCTTTGTGCCTTGAGATTGTTGTTTTGCCGATGATGTCGCTTCAGCAACGGCTGCCGCAACAGCTGCTGAGGCTTCATTTACTTGACCTGCCGTATACGTCACACTCACAACACCTTCTGCTACTTTAGCGGCTTGAACAATAATGTTTTGTGCGTTGCTAAGTAAGCCGTCAATTTCACTGGTAATACTGCCAAAACCGCCAACCAAAAGTTTTACTTTTTCTGTTTCAGCAAGGGCTAATGTTCTATTGCCTGCTAAATCTGAACGAGCCGTAACAACTTGTTCTTGTACATCACGAACCATGTCTTTGATACGCTCTGCATTTTCAGATGAATCTTGCGCTAAGTTACGAATATCGGTACTTACCACTACGAATCCTTTTCCGAATTCGCCTGCACGCGCCGCTTCAATCGATCCGTTCACCGCTAACATATTGGTTTGAACAGAGACGGTTGAAATGGCATCAACAATCTTTTCAACTTTTCGTGCAATAGTTGCCAAAGCAACGGTCAAATCACGCCCTTGATCGTTTTGTTCACAAGCAACAATCACTTCTGAAACCAAGCCTTCCATCATGTTGCAAACTTCACCGAATTGATTACGCATTTCGATAATGGCTTGTTCCCCTTCTTTGGCTCGTGCATCGGCTACATCTGCATTGCTTTTTACAACAACTAACGCCTCACCTGCTTGTCTTGCCGCTTCATATTGCTGTTCACCACCTTTGCGAATTTCTTCGATTGCATCTACTAATTGTGCTGAAACGCTGCTAATTTCATTAACAGTAGACGATAATTCTTCAGCTGCAGCCGCAACTTCTTCGGAGCTTTTCGTAATATCACTTGATGTTTTTAAATCTTCAGCGGTATTAGCCAAATCTTGCACAGCACCTTCGATTTGTTCCATTGCTGTCGATTGTTCATCTAAGGTTCTCACTGCCCAATCAACAGAGGTGGTTTGTTGAATAGAAGCCGCTGATGCAACTTCCGCATTTTTTTGAATACCGCCAACACGTTGTTTTGCCTCGCTTGCCGCGTCATAAACGTCTTGAGCTGCTTTAGCCACTTCGATGGAAATAGTTTGAATACTCGATAAACCTGTTGTGATGCCGTCGCTTTTATTCGCAGCACCTGTAGCGGTTTCAGACGACAATTTGACTAATTCGGCGCAACGTTTCACTTCAGATTGAAATTGACTAACGAGTTCTTGAATTTCTTTCGCACTTTTTTCAGAAATTTCAGCCAAGGTGCGAACTTCATCAGCAACAACCGCAAAGCCTTTACCGTGCATTCCCGCTCTTGCCGCTTCAATTGCCGCGTTTAATGCAAGTAAATTTGTTTGATCTGCAATTCGACCAACCGCTTTCACAATTTGCCCAATGTTTTCAGCTTGAACTTCTAAATCAGAAATCACTTTTACCGAATTGGTTTGGCGTAATGCCACGTCGCGTGTGGCATTGATAGATAAACTGATATTTCCACTTAATACCGTCAACGTTTGTTTCAGCGCATTGCCACGTTCACGAGCTTGTGCCGAATCCACAACTGCGCCATCAATCATGACCATTGCGTCTTGGCAAGATTTTAAAACTTGCTCTGAATTTGAAGCGGCTTGTTTTGCTGCAACAGCAATTTGTTCGCCATTTTTCTTTAATTCTCTTGTAGAAACAGCGGTTTCTGTGGTGCTTGACGCTAATTCTGATGCAGCAGCGGCAATGCGCTCTGCGGCTTGTTGTTGTTTTGCAAAAGTTCTAGCTTTTTTACGTTGTGCTTCAACATCATGAGCAGAAACCGCTGTGTTTGGGCGTGGAGATTGTGCAGGTGCGCCACCTGTTGGTTTTTTAATAAGTGCCATAAGAGTTACCTTTTTAATTTTAAAATGAAAAAACGAAAAAACTGCTTTCAACGCCGCAGGTTATCGACAGGAAAATCAATATCTGAAAAATTCCTTTCGAAATAGCAGGTTTTTTGTACGGCGGATTGAATCTACACCACAACACTTGCGTAGCAAAGAAAAATCCACCTGAACTTAGAGGCGCATAATTTGCTATAATTACGCCATTATTTTCATGACACGATGATGAAAGCACAAAGCGTTCCATTTTGTTACTCAAACTATTTTTACCAAAGAAACTCATGTCAAATTCTTCAAACTTCGCCAAAGAAATTATCCCCGTCAATCTCGAAGACGAGATGAAGCAATCCTATTTAGATTATGCGATGAGCGTCATTATCGGTCGAGCATTGCCCGATGTGCGTGATGGATTAAAACCTGTGCATCGACGGGTGCTTTTTGCCATGAATGAAATAGGGAATGATTTTAATAAGCCTTATAAGAAGTCAGCGCGTATTGTGGGCGATTGCTTTGTTAAAGGTGCGTTAGTTCATACTGAAAATGGTTTAAAACCGATTGAAACCGTAGAAGTTGGCGAAAATGTTTTATTGCCAAATGGTTCGTTGAGTAACGTTGTTGAAGCCTTTCAAAATCCGCCATCAGAGGTGATTGATGTTTCACTTTCAAACGGTTACACCTTCACTGTCACAAAAGGTCAATTATTTCGTGTTTTAAATGACGATTTGGGCATTAGCTGGGAAAAAGCAGAAAACTTGCAAGACAAATTGGTTTTGGCAACGAATCCACGCAGTTTTGGCGAGCCTGTAACCACTGATGATGAAGATAAAATTGCTTTGACTTACATTGTGGGATTATTGGTTGCAGAAGGTTGCCTTGCTGATAGAGGCAGAACAAAACGTGTCAACATTGGCATGATTGATAAAGAACCGCTGGAGTATTTGAGTGATTACGTTATCAGCAAAGGCATTAAAGCCAATTGGACACACAAAGCCCCACAAAAACCACATCATAGTCCGCAATTTTGTGTACGTTTTACAGGAATTGAAGAAGCCTATGAAGCATGTGAACAAACTTGTGCATTTAAAACTGTACCCGCGTGGATTTTAGAAAATCGTACTTATTACGCGCCATTTTTAGCGGGTTTTATTGATGGGGATGGTTATATTCGCCCTGAAAAACGCGAAGTTATTTTCACGTCCACGTCTGAGAAATTACTCACGCAAATGCAAGCGATGCTTGCTGATTGCGGCATTCATTGTTATTTCAGTTCTGAAGATTTCAGCGATAAGCCTTATGGTGACGGCTGTTTAACACGTTATAACTTATCTGTCACAGGCGAAAACGCTAGCCGTTTTTGTGATTGGATTAAGGATTATTTAAAAATTTCATACAAAAAAACACGCGCGTTTGAAACGGCGGATTGGAGCAAGCGTAATTTATCAACGCTTTCTGAATTCATTCCAAGCGCGGCAATTTTTACTGAATTGTCAAAACATCATTTAGGCGGCGGTTGGTATCAAGACACAAACGGCAATAAATTTCGAGCTGGCATTAAATATCCGACAGGCGCGAAAATCCGTTACAGCAGTGATTTAATCGAAAAAGACATTGCTTATCGTCAGCTTGAAGAGTGGGGTGTACTCAAAAAATTAGAAAGAATTGGCTCACCGTTAGTTGAAAAATTGAAATTACTGATTGATACCTACTGTGTTTTGCGCGTTGAAACGGTTGTTGATACAGGCAAAAAAGAGGAAACCTACGATATTCAAATTGCTCATGAAACACATGAATTTTTAGTACATGGTTGTGCGGTTCATAATTGCATTGGTAAATATCACCCGCACGGTGATACAGCGGTTTATGACACCATGGTTCGTATGGCACAGCCGTTTTCGATGAGACACATGCTGATTGATGGACAAGGCAACTTCGGTAGCGTTGATGGTGATTCACCAGCGGCCATGCGTTATACCGAAGTTCGCATGGCAAAAATTTCACATGAATTACTCGCTGATTTAGACAAAGAAACCGTCGATTTCACCCCAAACTATGACGAATCAGAATCTGAACCGTCTGTTTTGCCAACCCGCATTCCAACCTTGTTAATCAACGGTTCATCAGGCATTGCGGTTGGGATGGCAACCAACATTCCGCCACATAATTTGAGCGAAGTGATTAGCGCGTGTTTGGCGTTAATCGATGAGCCAAATTCTACCGTTTCAGATTTAATGGAACACATTAAAGGCCCAGATTTCCCAACAGCGGCATTTATCAACGGTGCGGCAGGAATTAGACACGCTTACGAAACAGGTCGCGGCAAAATTTATTTGCGTGCGCGTTGCGAAATTGAAAATATCGGCGACAGTTCGCGTCAGGCAATCATCGTCACCGAATTACCATATCAAGTGAACAAAGCCCGTTTGCTCGAAAAAATCGCTGAACTGGTCAAAGAAGGCAAACTCGAAGGGATTTCAGGCTTGCGTGACGAGTCCGACAAAGATGGAATGCGAATGGTGATTGAATTAAAACGTGGCGAAGTTGGCGAAGTCGTTTTGAATAATCTTTATAAACAAACCCAATTCCAAACCGTTTTTGGTATGAATATGGTGGCAATTCTTGATGGTCGTCCGTATTGCTTGAATTTACTCGAAATTTTGGGCGCATTTATCAATCATCGTCGTGAAATTGTTACCCGCAGAACGGTTTATTTGCTTCGTAAAGCACGTGAACGGGCGCACATTTTGGAAGGTTTAGCGATTGCGTTAGCGAATATCAATGCAATGATTGACATGATTAAAGCTGCTAAAACACCTGCCGAAGCAAAAGAAGGTTTGCTTGCGACGCTTTGGAATGCAGGTTTAGTTTTGAATTTAATTGAACGCACTAACGCAGGCGATTCACGTCCCGATAATTTGCCTGCCATTTACGGTTTATCAGGCGAAACTTATCGCCTTTCAGAAGCGCAAGCGCAAGCAATTTTAGAATTACGTTTGCACCGTTTAACAGGTTTAGAGCAAGATAAAATTGTCGGTGAATACACGCAATTGCTGGAACAAATCGCGTTTTATTTACACATTTTGGGCGACGATGTGCGTTTAATGGAAGTGATTCGTGAAGAACTCGTTGCAATCAAAGACCAATACAGCGAACCACGTCGCACAGAAATTATTGAAAATCGGGATGATTTAACCGACGAAGATTTGATTACCGAAGAAGATATGGTGGTGACAGTTTCGCATGAAGGTTATGTGAAAGCACAGCCGCTTTCGGATTATCAAGCGCAACATCGTGGTGGTCGCGGCAAATCGGCAACCCAAACTAAAGAAGAAGATTTTGTTGACCAGCTTGTGATTGCCAGCACGCACGATACGATTTTATGCTTCTCATCGCGCGGCAAAGTGTATGCAATGAAAGTTTATCAATTACCTGTTGGCAGTCGCGCCGCGCGGGGCAAACCGTTTGTCAATTTATTCCCGCTTGAAGAAGGCGAAAAAATTAACGCCTTTTTGCCAACACGCGATTATGATGAAAATAAATTTATTTTCATGGCAACGTCAGCAGGAACAGTTAAAAAAACACCATTGCCTGAATTTGCCAGCATTCGCGTCAGCGGCAAAATTGCGATTGATTTGCGCGAAGATGACAATTTAATCGGCGTTGCAATCACTGACGGCGAGCAAAATATCATGATGTTTAGCAGTGACGGCAAAGCGATTCGTTTCAATGAAGGCGACGTGCGTTCGATGGGCAGAACCGCAACAGGTGTGCGTGGTTTTAGATTAAATGACGGTGAAAAAGTCATTTCGTTAATTGTCGCGTCTGAAGGCGCGGTTTTAACCGTCACTGAAAATGGTTACGGCAAACGCACCGAAGTTGAAAAATTCCGTCATCAAGGTCGTGGCGGTAGCGGCACGATTGCGATGCAAACCTCGGAACGCAACGGCAATGTCGTTGGCGCGTTGCTGGTGAACGATACCGACGAACTCATGATTATCACCGACGGTGGAGTTTTAGTTAGAACGCGCGTTGCTGAAATTTCAGTCGTGGGACGAAATGCTCAAGGCGTGCGCGTGATTCGTTTAGATGAAGGTGAAAAAGTGGTTGGTGTCGATAGAATTGCGGGTTTAGAAAGCGACGAAGCCGAAGATTCTGCTGTTTCAGAACAAGATTGATAAATTGTGTGTCTACACTTTTAGTTTTAGGTACCAGTTCCGACGCTGGAAAAACCAGCGTCGTGATGGCGTTATGTCGTATTTTTTCAGATTTAGGTTTGCGCGTTGCACCATTTAAAGCGCAAAACGTGTCCAACAATTCCAGCGTCACGATTGAAGGTCGGGAAATTTCCAGAGCGCAATGTTTTCAAGCAGAGGCGGCGCGAGTTGAACCGAGTTATTTGTTTAATCCCGTGCTACTCAAATCACAAGGCAACGGCAGTATTCAAGTTGTCGTCAACGGTTTAGTTTATAAAAATCAAAGCATCACGCAGTATTATCAAGAAATCGACATGCTCAAAACGCACGTTAAAAATGCGTTTGAGCAGTTACAACAAAATTACGATTTAATCATTGCTGAAGGTGCAGGTTCTCCCGTTGAACTGAATTTATTACACAAAGATTTGTCGAACACCTTTATCGCGCAGACGTTTCAACCGAAAATTATTTTAGTTGCCGACATCGAACGCGGCGGCGTATTTGCATCAATTTACGGCACGTTAGAGTTACTTGCGCCCGAAATTCGTGCCAATGTTGTCGGCGTAATCATTAACAAATTTCGCGGCGATCGACGTTTTTTTGATGAAGGTGAAAAAATCATCCGTGAACAATTTGGCGTGCCTGTTTTAGGCGTGTTGCCATTTTTACCGCTTAATATCGATATGGAAGATTCCCAATCATTGCAAAATTACACGCAACGGCGTGGCGCGGTGAAAATTAGAATCGCGGTTATCGCTACACCACGTTTGAGTAATTACAACGACTTAGACGTTTTGATGGCAGATGAAGAACTAGACGTAACCTTAATTCACGGTTTTCAATCGCTAACAGATTTTGATTTAGTTTTACTTGCAGGCAGTAAAAGCGTGCTTTCGGATTTGCGTTGGTTAAAAAAAAATGGCTTATTTGTAGAAATTCAAAAGGTTGAAAAATCGATTTTCGGGATTTGTGGCGGTTATCAAATGTTGTGTGAAACGCTCAATGATTTGGAAGGTTTAGAAAGTGACGCGCCAAGTTGTGAAACGGGATTGGGTTTGATTGCTGACAACGTAACGTACCAGTCACCAAAAATTTTAAAACGTGGCAACTATCGTGCGTTTGATTTTGAAGTTCAAGGTTATGAAATTCATTGCGGACGTTTAGAAAATTATCCGCTGTTTTATCAAAGTGAACGAGTTTGCGGGACGCATATTCACGGTATTTTTGATAACAATGAATTTCGCACGGCGTATTTTAAAAAATTGAATCCTGATTATGAGGGCTTTGATTACGCCGCTTATCGAGAAGCGGCGATAAATAATTTTACAAATATGGTGCGCGAAAATTTAGATTTGTCGCTGTTACAAACCGCTTTTCAAACTGGCTTCAATAAAGCCGTCTAAATCACCATCTAAAACTGCTTGTGTGTTGCCGACTTCGTAGCCTGTGCGTAAATCTTTAATCCGTGATTGGTCTAAAACATACGAACGAATTTGACTGCCCCAACCAATATCCGATTTGGAATCTTCAAGAGCTTGCTGCGTTTCGTTACGTTTTCGCATTTCGAGTTCGTACAATTTCGCTTTTAACTGTTTCATTGCGGTATCGCGGTTTTTGTGTTGCGAGCGGTCGCTTTGACATTGCACCACAATTCCTGTTGGCGCATGGGTTAAACGCACAGCAGATTCGGTTTTGTTGATATGCTGCCCACCCGCACCACTCGCACGATAAACGTCAGTGCGAATATCGGCAGGATTGATTTCAATATCGATGTCGTCATCAATTTCAGGCGAAACAAACACTGACGCAAACGATGTATGACGGCGGTTTCCCGAATCAAACGGAGATTTACGCACTAAACGATGCACGCCTGTTTCGGTTCGTAACCAACCAAAGGCATATTCGCCTTCAAAGCGAATCGTGGCACTTTTAATTCCCGCTACGTCACCATCAGATTCTTCAATCAATTCGGTTTTAAAACCTTTTCGTTCACCCCAACGCAAAAACATCCGTTCAATCATCGATGCCCAATCTTGCGCTTCCGTGCCGCCCGAACCTGATTGAATATCTAAAAACGCGCTATTTGCGTCCATTTTTCCTGAGAACATGCGACGAAATTCTAAATCGGCAACGTGTTTGTCAAAGCCATCAACATCGTTTGCAACAATATCGACCGTGTCAGAATCACCTTCTTCAACTGCCATTTCTAGCAATTCTTCTGCGTCATTTAATCCGCGTGTGAGTTCAACTAAACCGTTGACCACAAGTTCTAATTGTCCGCGTTCTTTGCCTAAATCTTGCGCTAACTGCGGATTTGACCAAATGGTTGGGTCTTCGAGTTCGCGTAAAACTTCGGTTAAACGTTCGTTTTTGGTTTCAAAGTCAAAGATACCCCCTGAGCGCGTCCACGCGGCTTTTTAAATCAGCGAGTTTGTTTTTTATTGGGTTGATTTCTTGCATTGTTTTATCGTTTAAAAGTTGGATTTTTAACCACGTTATCTAACGCGAGTAACGTTTCGAGCAATTCTTCCATTTCGTTTAATTTCCATGAATTCGCGCCATCACTTAACGCTTTTTCAGGATTGGGGTGCGTTTCCATGAATAAACCAGCAATGCCAACCGCTACTGCCGCCCGCGCTAAAACAGGTACAAATTCACGTTGACCGCCTGAACTCGTGCCTTGACCACCTGGTAATTGAACGGAATGCGTGGCATCAAAAACCACAGGGCAACCTGTTTCACGCATCACGGCAAGTGAGCGCATGTCTGACACCAAATTGTTATAACCAAACGACGCTCCACGTTCGCAAACCATAATTTGTTCATTGCCTGTGGCTTTGGCTTTGTTGACCACATTCACCATATCCCAAGGTGCGAGAAACTGCCCTTTTTTGATATTCACAGGGATATTTTGCGCGGCGACGGCTTGAATAAAATTCGTCTGCCGACACAAAAAAGCGGGTGTTTGCATCACGTCAACTACTGACGCGACTTCGGCAAGTGGCGTATCTTCGTGAACATCCGTCAAAACGGGAACACCGATCTGTTTTTTTACTTTCGCTAAAATTTCTAAACCTTTTTCAACGCCTAAACCGCGAAAACTTTCGTGTGAGGAACGATTTGCTTTGTCAAAAGATGATTTGTAAATAAACGGAATGTTTAAACGGTCGGTGAGTTCTTTCAAATACCCCGCCGTGTCTAACGCCATTTGTTCGCTTTCAATCACGCACGTTCCCGCGATTAAAAAAAAGCGATGTTCTAAACCAACTTCAAAATTACATAATTTCATTTTTTTATCTTCTATGTTCAAAAGCCGCTTGCACAAAACCGCTAAATAATGGATGTCCACGACGTGGCGTTGAGGTAAATTCTGGGTGGAATTGGCAAGCAATAAACCAAGGATGTTCTGGGATTTCAATGACTTCAACCAAACGACCATCTATCGATTTACCTGAAAAACGCAAGCCGTGTGCTTCTAATTTTTCAATGTATTGATTGTTAAATTCGTAACGATGACGATGACGTTCCGTAATCACGTCTTTTTGATAAATTGAAAACGCTAACGTGTCTTGTAATAAATGGCATTGTTGACTGCCTAAACGCATTGTGCCGCCCAAATCTGAATTTTCATCGCGCGTTTGCACATTGCCACAATCGCCCATCCATTCGGTAATCAAACCAATTACAGGATGCGGTGAGTTCGGTAAAAATTCGGTGCTGTGTGCGCCTTCTAAATTCGCCACATTTCGGGCAAATTCAATCACCGCTGTTTGCATTCCTAAACAAATACCTAAATACGGGATTTTGTTTTCACGCGCATAACGAACTGTTGCAATTTTGCCTTCAACGCCACGTTCACCAAATCCACCAGGAACTAAAATAGCGTCAACTTCTTTTAAACGCGCTGTGCCTTCTTCTTCGATGAGTTCAGAATCGATATAAGTGATTTTGACTTTTACGCGGTTGCGAATGCCCGCATGAGTTAAGGCTTCGTTAATCGATTTGTAAGCGTCAGTATGTTCGACGTATTTGCCGACGATAGCGATATTTACTTCTTGTTCCGATTGCGCGATGGCTTCTAAAACACTTTGCCATTCTTTCAAATCCGCAGGTTCAACATCTAACCGCAAACGTCTGACGACTAATTCGTCTAATCCTTGTTCGTGCAACATCAATGGAATGCGATAAATCGTGTCGGCATCAATTAAAGAAATAACGGCGTGTTCATCCACATTGGTAAATGATGCAATTTTGCGGCGTTCACTAACAGGAATCGCCAATTCAGAACGGCAAATCAACACATCAGGTTGAATCCCAATTGTGCGTAATTCTTTTACGGAATGTTGCGTGGGTTTCGTTTTGATTTCGCCTGCACTGCGAATGTAGGGAACTAATGTTAAATGCACAAACAATGAACGTTCGCTACCAAGTTCAAAACGCATTTGACGAATTGCTTCTAAAAATGGCAACGATTCAATATCGCCAACTGTGCCGCCCACTTCAATTAAGGCAACATCAACGCCTTCTGCACTGGCATAAACACGGCGTTTAATTTCGTCCGTAATGTGCGGAATGACTTGAACTGTGCCGCCTAAATAATCACCACGGCGTTCATTTCTAAGCACCGTGTCATACACTTGCCCCGTCGTGAAATTGTTCTTTTTCGACATGGTTGTTTTTAAAAAACGCTCGTAATGCCCTAAATCCAAATCGGTTTCTGCGCCATCTTCGGTCACGAAAACTTCACCGTGTTGAAACGGACTCATCGTGCCTGGGTCAAGGTTGATATAAGGGTCGAGCTTTGTCATGGTCACTTTTAAACCGCGAGCTTCCAAAATCGCCGCAAGCGAAGATGCCGCAATGCCTTTGCCAAGTGATGAAACTACGCCGCCTGTGATAAATATGAATTTTGTCATGTTTTTTTTGAAATTTTTGAAAAGAGGATAATGACGAGCATTTTACGCGACGATAAACAAGCGGCGCAAACCGCTTAAGATTTGAAAACAAAAACACAACGATAACAGCTTCAATTTATATACTAGAATACAATCCAGTTAAGTTAGCACAATCATTTTTTCAATTACTTTGTTACTACTAAGGAGGACTTCAACATGGCAAACACTGAAAATATTTATCAGAACATTCCACAAGCACTTTCTGACGAACTTTTTACGCTGCTACTTGAAAATAAAAATATACGCATTGAACGTATCGTTTCGCAAGGTCAACGAACTAAAGCAGGCGAATGGTATGACCAAATGCAAAATGAATGGGTGATTATTGTACAAGGTCAAGCCGTTATTGAATATGAAAACACGCAAACCCACGATTTAAACGTGGGAGATTATTTGTTCATTCCTGCCAACACCCGCCATCGCGTTTTGTGGACAAGTCACAACGAGCAAACCATTTGGTTAGCTATTCATTGGTCGTGAGAAAAATGCTGAAAAAACTCGCTTCCCAAACCGCTATTTATGGCTTGAGTAGTATTTTTGGACGTTTTCTAAATTATCTGCTCGTTCCGCTTTATACCTATTACTTCACCGCCGAGCAGTACGGCGTAGTATCTGAATTTTATGCGTATTCGGGTTTTTTATCGGTCTTTTTACTGCTTGGTTTTGAAACAGGCTATTTTCGTTTTCGCGCTGATAATCCAAATGCTTATGCGACCGCATTAAGTTTTGTGGTGTTACTGAATTTGAGCATTTTCGCGTTAATCACAGCGTTGAATTCAACAATTTCCAGCGCATTAAACTACGAAAATCACCATGAATATGTGCTTTATTTCGCGTTAATTTTAACATTTGACGCGATAGCTGCCCTGCCCTTTGCACGACTTCGCGCTGAAAATCGGGCATTGCGTTTTGCGAGTATTAAAATTTTTGAAATTTTGCTGACTGTTGCATTAAGTCTATTTTTTATTGTCTGGTGTCCAAAATTACACGCGCAACATGTTGAATGGATTACTTATGTTTATTCGCCTGATGTGGGGGTTGGTTATATTTTTCTAGCGAATTTGCTGGCAAGTGGCGCGAAATTTCTATTTTTATCGCCGCAACTTTTTGGTTTTCATGTTGGATTCGACTGGCAACTTTTCAAAAAAATGGCGCGTTATAGCTTGCCGATGGTAGTGATTGCTTTTGCAGGCATTATTAACGAAATGCTCGATCGCGCTCTGCTCAAATATCTTTTGCCTTTTGATAACGCCACAAATTTAGCGCAATTAGGCATTTACAGCGCGTGTTACAAATTGTCGATTTTGATGACACTATTTATTCAGGCATTTCGCTACGCCGCTGAACCGTTCTTTTTTTCTTATTCCAAAAACGCTGATGCAAAAATCGTTTATGCAAAAGTGCTGCATTATTTCAGTATTTTTTGCGTGTTCATTTTTTTGCTGGTGACGTTGTATTTAGATTTCTTCAAATACTTTATTGGCGAGGAATTTCGCGCTGGATTACATGTTGTGCCGATTTTATTGCTAGCAAATTTATTTTTAGGGCTGTATGTGAATTTGTCGATTTGGTACAAACTCAGCGATCGCACGCTAATGGGCGCGGGCGTTTCGCTTTTTGGTGCGGGTTTAACTGTTGCATTAAATTTTTATTGGATTCCAAAATTGGGCTACACAGGCAGCGCGTATGCAACGCTGATTTGTTACGCGACAATGGCGGTTTTATCGTATTTACTTGGACAAAAGTTTTACCGTGTCGATTATGATGTTAAAAGTGTGTTGGGATATTTGCTTTTTGGTGTAGGTTTGTATTTGATAAATATGCGATTACAACCGCTTTTACAATGGCAAACAGGTTTTTTAGCTACAGAATTGATAATTTTATATTTACTTAACGTGGCATTTTTTGAAATGCGCCGATTTCGTAAATTTAAAAAATTGTAGCATTCCGCAACAAGTTAAAACTTGAGCAGATTGCCTTATACTTAACACGGCATTTTTAAACGCCATTTTTTAATTCCCAAAAATAAAAATAATGAGGATAACTCAATGAAAAAAACACTTTTAGCCGTCGCAATTTTAAGTTTTTCAGTAAATAGTTTTGCCGTTGATCACAGTATGCACGGTGGCGGAACAGGTGGAGGTGGTAGTAGCTCGGCAAATTGCACGAAAGCGCATTTCTCAAAATTTCAACCTGAACATTTAGCCACTGTCGCGCCTGAATCAGAATTTTCATTTATGGCAATGGGCGTGCAAAAACCTGAACAAATCGAAGTCACCGTAAAATCACAACCCGTGCAAATTAGCGTCGAAAACAAAGAAAGTTTTATGATTGTGAAAGGAAAATTGCCTGCGGATTTAAAAAACACTGCCGCGCGAATTAACATTAAAACCACCACCAAAGTCGAAAAATGCAACGGCGAAGGCGGTTGGCTTGTCACGATTACGGAATAATTATGCTTAGTTATCGTCACGCTTTTCATGCAGGTAATTTTGCCGACGTATTAAAACACGTTGTCTTGATTGAAATTCTTGAATATCTCACGCAAAAAGAAAAACCTTTTTGTGTAATTGACACACACGCAGGCGCAGGAAAATATGCGTTAGACAGTGATTTTTCATTGAAAACTCGCGAGTTTGAATCTGGGATTGCAAAATTGCTTGCGCGTGACGATTTGCCGCAAAGCGTGAAAAGTTACGTTGAATTGCAAAAACGTTTTAACAGCGGACAATTTAAAACTTATGCAGGTTCACCGCTTTTAACTAAACAATTACTTCGCACAAAAGACCGTTTGTGTTTGTTTGAATTGCATTCGAATGAATTTGAAATTTTGAAAGCAAACATGAAAACCGACAAACGTATTTTTTGTGAAAAAGCCGATGGTTTGAAAAATTCACTCGCGTTATTACCACCAATTGAACGACGTGGATTAGTGTTAGTTGACCCGTCTTATGAAATCAAAAGTGATTATTCAGAAGTGGTAAAAACGCTAATTCAAATGCACAAACGTTTTGCAACAGGCACTTACGCACTTTGGTATCCTGTTATTGAACGCGCCCGAAATGAAGCCTTAGAAATGGCATTTAAAAAAAGCGGCATTTTAGATATTGTATTAGTTGAATTGGGTATTTCGCTTGATAATTCAGGGCGCGGCATGAATGCAAGCGGGATGATTATCATCAATCCGCCGTGGAATTTGGCGGAAAAAATGAAAAATGTATTGCCCTATCTTGCTGAAATTTTAGGTGAAAATGGCGCAGGGAATTTTAGAGTTGAAACATTAGTCGCCGAAAAATAATTAGCTGATTTTTCGTACTTGCAAATGCACAACAAGCCAAGAACCCGCAACGCCTAAACCTGCTGAAATTAAAATTAACGCTACTGTTTCAAAAAAACCCATAAAAACTAAGTGAAAACTGCTGTTATAAAGCATCGATAATTTTTCAATGGGCTGTTTTATAACTAGCATCATTAGCGTGACGATAAACCACGCGCTAATCCCTGAAAAAAAACCAATCCAAAAACCGCTGTATAAAAAAGGGCGTTGCACAAAATTGTTTGTTGCACCGACTAATTTTGCAATCACAATTTCATCTTGACGATTATGTAGTTCTAAACGAATCGTGTTGCCTGTAATAAAAAGCACTGCTAAACCCAGTAAAACGCCCAACAATGTTACCGAAACACGCGCCACTTCAATCATCAGTTGCAAGCGTTTTACCCATTGTAAATCGAGTTGCGCGAAATCGACTTCCCCTGCTTGTTTGAAATTTTCGACTAAGGTTTCGATATTTTGCCCATCTTCAAGTGAATTTTTTGGAATCACTTGCAACACAATTGGCAGTGGATTCTTCTCTAACGCTTTAATTGCTTCACCAAAACCGCTGAAATCTTCAAATTCTTTTAACGCCTCTTCTTTAGTAATCACTTTTACCGCTTGAACACTTGGGTCTAATTGAATGCCATTTGCTAGTCGCGTCGCGCTTGCAAGGGATACATCGTCACGCAAAAACAACGAAATCTGATTACTGGTTTCTAAATCAGTAGTCAGTTGCTCGGCATTTTCAACCAGCAAATAAAAACCGCACGCGAGTGAAATTGAAATCGATAACACAATAATGGTTAAAACCGCATTGACACGGGCAGCAACTAGTCTGCCTAAACTGGAAAATAGCGCGTGTGCGTGCAAATCTCGATAAGCGCGTAATTTATCAGAGAAATCCCCTCCAACACGCGAAGTTTGTTTCGTATTTCTTTTGGCTTCAATCACACGATTATGATTGTGCCTGGGTTTGTGTTGCTGCACTTTATTCACCTGAAACTAATTGACCATGATCGAGTTTTAAAACGCGATGATTGAGTTTTGAAATCAGCGAAATATCATGAGATGCAATTAACACGGTGGTGCCAATTTGTTGAAATTGTTCAAATAAATACATAATTTCAGCTGATAATTCTGGATCTAAATTGCCTGTTGGCTCGTCGGCTAAAATCATCAATGGCTTATTGACAACGGCTCTTGCAATACCAACGCGCTGCTGCTCACCGCCTGATAACGTGAGTGGATATTTTCTTTCTTTACCAAGCAAACCCACTTTATCAAGTGCGGCGCGAACACGGCGAGCAATTTCCCCATAACTGTAACCCATCACAACTAATGGTAGCGCGACATTATCAAAAACAGTGCGGTCGTTGAGTAATTTATAATCTTGAAAAATCAATCCCATTTCACGGCGCACCCAAGGAACTTTGCTAGACCTTAAACGAATTAAATCTTTATTATTAAAAGTGATTTTCCCACGCTGTGTGCGTTCCATCATCGTAATCAATTTAAACAATGTGCTTTTTCCCGCACCTGAATGCCCCGTTAAAAAAGCAATTTCCCCTTTTTCAAGATGAAAACTCACATTTCTTAATACATCGCCAACTTCTGGGTAACGCATACTGACATTATCGAATTTCAACATGGTCTAATATCGCTGTATTTTTCAAATTTCAAATAAGTTTCTTCACTTAAATAAGATTTTTTTTGCAACGCGCTCATAATTTTTCTCTACAAATTCAAAGCGCGAATTTTAACACAAACCTAAAAGGCGATATTTTTGTAAAACTTCTAATCTAACGTACCATGACGCAATTGCGTCCATTACTTTTCGCGCGATAAAGCAAATAATCAGCCGCAGCAATCATATCGTCCAAATCAGGACATAAATCCGTTGTTACGCCGATGCTTAACGTGATTTGAATGGTTTCATCTTCAGAAATAACAATCGGCATATTTGCCACACTGGCACGAAAATTATCGAATAACTCAAAGGCTTGAGAAATGTTAAGTGACGGTGCAAGAACACAAAATTCTTCGCCACCATAACGCGCAATCACATCCATACGACGAAAACGCTCATTCATCATTTCTGCCAATTTTTTCAACACAATATCCCCCACATCATGACCATAACTGTCGTTAATGCGTTTGAAATAATCAATATCAATCATCGCAACGGCTAAACAATTATTGCGATTAGCTAGCGCAAGTAACGGCGCACCTAAACGCAATAATTGTCGCCGATTATTTAAACCCGTTAGAAAATCAGTGATAGCAGCTTTTTCAAAGCTAATCATTTTTTGGTAATGAATGGCGTTAGCAAGTGCGATAGAAATTTTAGAAGTAAAAACTTCAAGTAAATTTCGGTCATGTGTGTCGAGATTTTCCTCACTACACACGAGCGCAATCGTCGCCCGTTTCTCATTCGTATCAAGATAAAACGCGCTGTAATTAGCATTAAATTGGGTTTTACGTTCACGGATTGTACGATGCACTAATTTTGCAATTTCATCATGTCCACATGATTCATCTAAATTACACTGCAAACAACATTCAAATTCTTCCGTTGCCGCAATAATTTTCATATTGTTTGGCAACGTTCGTGACGGATTGATTTCAACGTCATTATTTTCTTCAATGCAAATAATGCCTTGCGGTTTGCAATCTAAAAATAAACTTAATTGCGTCAAAATGCCTGACGCAAATTCATTCATCGATTGAATTTTGAACAGGGAATCAGAGCTGTGCAGAATTTTTTCTAAGCCGTGCCGTGTTTTGTTTAGCGACATAATCGTTTCATAAGCGCGTAACGCAGAAATCACTGCCGTAAATAATTTTTGTGAAGTGAGTTCATTTTTGGCTTTGTAATCGTTAATGTCGTAATCAACAATCACACGTTCTTCGGGAGCTTGTCCAGGTTGTCCTGTTCGTAAAATAATTCGCACGTCAGAGTTTTTTAATTCTTCACGGATAACTCGCACTAATTTAAGCCCCGCGTCTTCGGTTTCCATCACCACATCGAGCAAAATCACAGCGATATTTTTTTCACTAATTAAAATATCACGCGCCTGCACAGCAGAATAGGCACAGAGCAATTCAAGCGGTCGATGTTTAAAAATGATTTTATTTAAAATTAGCCGCGACACGGCGTGAACATCTGCATCATCATCGACAATTAAAACGCGCCAAGGATTGCTGGTATTAACAGAAAAAGTAACCGTGGTGTTTTCAGTGGGTTTTAAATTTAGAGGTCTTTTGTCAGTCATGATTTTTAATTTTCTCTCGCAAAAATAATGATAAATGTCGTGCCTTTGCCTGCAACACTGTGTAGCTGCAAAGATCCTTTGAGTGTTTGATGAACGATGTTATAAACCAAATTTAACCCCAAACCGCTACCACCATTACCTCGTTGCGTGGTGAAAAATGGGTCAAAAACTTTACTTTGAATTTCAGCAGGAATGCCTTTGCCATCGTCGCTATAACGCAATTCGATTTTGTCATCGAGCAATGTTGAAACGTCAATGCTAATCATGCCACGTTGCTGCGGTTCATAAGCATGCAACAGCGAATTTAAAATGAAATTAGTGATAATTTGTGAAATCGCACCTGGAAATCTGCAAATAATCAAATCGTTAGGACAATTTAGTGCAACTTGAACGGCTGATTTTTTCAGAGCAGGACGCAAACTAAGAAGCACTTCTTCCAAATAAGTTTTTAAATTAAATTCGCGCTGGTTGTCGCTAGTTTGATCAACCGCAACTTGCTTGAAACTTTGAATCAAATCCGCTGCGCGTTGGCAGTTAATAGTCATCAATTGTGTAGATTGTTTGGCAGTATCAAAATAAATTTCTAATTCGTCGCCACCGAGTTCACCTTGCCGATACAAATCAAATACTTTTTGAGTTTCAACATCCAAAAATGAAGCTGAGGTGAGTGTTATACCAATTGGAGTGTTGATTTCATGCGCTACGCCAGCAACTAAGCTGCCTAACGCTGCCATTTTTTCTGCTTGCACTAAACTTTCTTGCGTTTCTTGTAACAATGTTAAGGATTGTTCTGCTTCTTCTTTTGCAATCAACAGCTGTTTGGTACGTTTTTCGACTTGATGTTCCAATTGCGCCCGATGTGCGTTTAATTCATCGAAAGCATGTTTTAAACGTTCGGTCATTAAATTGAAAGCATTGGCGAGTGCGGTAATTTCGTTGTCACCTGCAACAACAGCGCAAATGTTGTAATTTCCGTTAATAATTTCATGTGTCACTTTGCATAAATCATCAATCGGTTTGACGATATTTCGTCCGACCGCAATAGCAATAATTAACGCGAAAATAATCAGTCCGCCAGTAATTCCCGCAACACGCCACTGTAAAATCTTTAACGCCGCAAACGCTTCCGCTTGATCTAAATGCGCCATGATGCAACCACCGCCTACTTCGGGGACAAAACGAAAACTGTGGATAATTTCAATACCGCGTCTGTCTAAATCCAGCATTTCCGCATTGCCCATCATTAAACAATGGTGCATGGCATGATCATTTTTAGATTCACTCAAATGCACAGCGTGTTGTTCGAGTGTTTCGTTTGAATGGTCTTGGGATTCAAGTAAATGTGGATAAGTAATGAAAAAACCTTGTGAATCCATAATAAACACATCACCTGATTCGCCTAAACTGGGATCACTGATAAAAATTTGTTGAATCGCCGAAATAGGAAACGTGACGCTTAAACGTTGAGCTTGCTCATTTTCTTTAACAATGTAATAAAGTCGTTGTACGCTTTTTTCAGGCGCACTAAAACCGACTAATTGCCCCGTTTGAAATGGCGTAATTTCAGGTGAAAAAGTATCACCAACATGAATGTTTAAGCCTTTTTCATCTGTCAGTGTGGCACTGATGGCTTGTTCATTGTTGATAAAAATTTGCAGAGCTTGTTTAAAACAGGCAGCAATTTTAGATTTTTCTCGATATTCACATTGCGCGGATAAATGCGCTAAAAAATGTTCTGCACGCGCATTGGTGTTTTCTAGCATCACCTTGAGTTGTTCATGCCTTGCATCCGCAATATGTCCGACAGCGCGTATGTTGCTGGTTTTAATAGTGTCGTAAAGATAGTTGTAACCGAGATAGCCTAAAATGCCTGTTGGCAACAGCAAAAATAACAAGGTTAAAACGACAAGGCGAGCTTTAAGAGAATGTGGATAAAGACGGAATTTTTTCATTAAACGACACAATCAAACGGGGATAATTAAACGTCAATAGTAACTGTGTCGGTTCGATAACAAAATGAGACAAATTGTCGCAGCTATTTTTCACCTAAATTGATACTGACCTGACCTGTCAACCAATTGATGTTAATTTCTTGTGAGAGTTTGTTTTTTTCTAAGATAATGCGCCCACCTGTAGAAGAACCATCAGGAAAAAAACGCAATTTCGCCACGCCATCGCTTAAATCTTCTTTTGCTGTGCTAACGGTGACATCAATATCTGTTGCGATAGCGTGAATTTTTGTTTGTCCTGCCAATGTGTAACTATTTTGGGTTAAATCAAAATTGAGTGTGGCTTGCGTGTGTGAAATCATCGCTTGAGAACGGGTATAACGCAGACCTGAAGCAAGGTCGTGGGTAGCGGCTTTTAACGTCATTGAATCATTGCCCGCAGACATATTCACCGCTACCGCACCAAAACCTAACACCATAATGCCCAAAACAATCATCAGTTCGAGCAAAGTAAAACCAGCGTTTGGGCGCATTATTCCCAGCTATTTACATCTTGATCTTCACCTTCGCCACCTTCTTTTTCGTCTGCGCCATAAGTGAATAAATCAAATTTACCGTGCTTACCTGGTGCGACATATTGATATTCGTTTTGCCAAGGATCAACAGGCATTTTCGCTTTTTTCAAATAAGGACCATTCCAACGTTTTGAACCTTCAGGAGCTTCAATTAATGCTTGCAAACCTTGTTCACTGGTTGGATATTTGCCCATATCGAGTTTATACATATCGAGCGCGGCGGAGAAATCTTCGATTTGCACTTTTGCGGCTTTGGTTTTGGATTCGCCCAAATGTTTCATGACTTGAGGGCCTACGATGCCTGCGAGCATCGCAATAATTCCTAACACAACCAATAATTCTAAAAGCGTAAAACCCGCTTGTTTTCTGATTTGCATCACGTTTTAAACCTCCGATTTTTGCGGATGTTGCCGCGCATTTGAATTGAGTAATTTATTTAGCGCGTTGATATACGCTTTTGCTGAAGCCGTGACAATATCGGTATCTGCCCCTAAACCATTCACAATACGCCCTGCTTTTTCTAAACGCACAGTAACTTCTCCTTGTGCGTCAGTGCCATTTGTGACGTTATTCACTGAATAAAGTTCCAGTGAGGCTTGCGAATTGACCAATTTTTCAATGGCTTTGAGCGTTGCATCAACCACGCCACCACCGATTGAGTTTCCCGTCACTTCTTGATTATTCAAACGCAAAGTCACTACCGCATTTGGCACCTCGCCTGTTTCTGAACAGACTTTAAGCGAAACCAATTTAATGGCTTCGTCTTCCATTTCAGTCGTGGTTTCAGAAATCAGCGTTTGCAAATCTTCATCAAAAATTTCGTGTTTTTTGTCTGCGAGTTGTTTAAAACGCGCAAACGCATCGTTTAATTCGGCTTCACTTTCAAATTCAAAACCGAGTTCTTGAATCCGACTTTTAAACGCATTACGACCAGAATGTTTGCCTAAAACCATGCGATTAGCTGACCAACCCACATCTTCAGCTCTCATAATTTCGTAAGTTTCACGGCTTTTCAAAATGCCGTCTTGATGAATGCCCGCTTCGTGTGCAAACGCATTTGCCCCGACAATGGCTTTATTGGGTTGAACGGGGAAACCTGTAATCGAAGAAACTAATTTTGAACAAGTTAAAATTTCACGACTATCAATGCGCGTATCACAAGTGAAAACATCTTGGCGAGTGCGAACTGCCATCACAACTTCTTCTAGTGACGCATTGCCTGCACGTTCGCCTAAACCGTTAATGGTGCATTCGACTTGCCGTGCGCCATTCATCACCGCAGAAAGCGAATTGGCAACTGCAAGCCCTAAATCGTTATGGCAATGGACAGAGAAAATCGCTTTGTCAGAATTTGGAATCCGTTCAATTAAATTTTTAATCGTTGCACCAAATTGTTGCGGAATGCTGTAACCAACGGTATCAGGAATGTTTAAAGTTGTCGCACCTGCATCAATCACTGCTTCCAAAATTCGACATAAGAAATCTTCTTCTGAACGCCCCGCGTCTTCAGGTGAAAATTCGACATCATCGGTATATTGCCGCGCTCGTTTTACCGCTTTTACTGCATGTTCAATCACTTGCTCTGGAGTCATGTTGAGCTTCATTTGCATGTGAATTGGAGAGGTTGCGATAAAAGTGTGAATCCGTGATTGTTTTGCACCTTTTAACGCCTCGCCTGCACGGTCAATATCTTTATCCAAAGCCCGCGCTAAACCACAAACGGTACTGTCTTTGATAATATCAGCAACGGCTTTAACCGATTCAAAATCACCTAAACTCGCTGCTGGAAAACCCGCTTCAATCACGTTTACTTTTAAACGTTCTAACGCACGAGCAATGCGGATTTTTTCATCTTTAGTCATTGACGCGCCTGGACTTTGTTCGCCGTCGCGCATCGTTGTATCAAATATAATTAGTTGGTCTTTCATAAAATTTTTGTTCCACTCAGGCATGATTAGTCTGTATTGACTAATTCAGATAAAAATAAATTTGGATAGATTTTGAGATGTGAAAGTGTTTATTTGCCCCTTAGGGCAATAAACGTGAAGATAAGCGCAACCCTGCCAATGCAAAAATGCAGGCATGATTAAAAACAAACTGTGAGGGAAGTTGAATGTTCATAGCGGGCGATTATCTCTAAATCGTGACAGTATCTCAAGTTAGAATTCTTAATTTTTACGACTTTGCAATTTCTTACGACGGCGCATAATTAAAGTCACCGCAGGGCCTGAAATGGCATAGCCTAAGAAAAGTAAAAATAACATGGTTTGTGGTTGAGCCATCACAAATGCAATCGCAAGCATCACTGCAATTGCTACAAAAAATGGCACTTTGCCTTTCAAATCAATTTCTTTAAAACTCGAATAACGAAAATTACTCACCATCAAAAGCCCTGTGCTAATCGTTAACACGAGCGCGGCATATTTGAAGGTTTCAACCTCGTAACCGTGTTCTAAACAAAGCCAAATGAATCCTGCCAAAATTGCCGCCGCTGCTGGACTTGGCAAACCTTGAAAATAGCGTTTATCAGCGGAAGTTAATTGAGTGTTAAAACGCGCCAATCGCAACGCGCCGCCTGCGGTGTGAACAAATGCGGCAAATAACCCGAGTTTTCCCAATGTTGAAAATGCCCACAAATACATCACTAGCGCGGGCGCAATGGCAAAGGAAACCATATCTGAAAGGCTGTCATATTGTGCGCCGAAATCACTTTGGGTATTGGTTAAACGCGCCACGCGCCCATCTAAGCCGTCTAAAATCATTGCCACGAAAATCGCTACAACTGAAATATCGTAATGCTGATTCATTGCCGAAGTAATTGCGTAAAAACCTGAAAATAAGGCACCAGTTGTAAATAAATTAGGGAGTAAATAAATGCCACGACGGCGAATAGTTAATTTTTCAACGGTCATAAAAGCCACAAAGGTAGTAATTTCAATACGGCGAATTATACACGAAACGCGCCCCGCAAAAAAAACCGCCTTCAGCCTTTGCTGAAAGCGGTTTTATTATAAAAATGACGTAATTTATTCCGCACGTTTGAATTGATGAATTAAACGGCGGTCTTTTTTATTGGGTTTGTGTTCAGGTTCGTGAAAACCTAAAAATTGTCGTTCTTCACGACGTTGAACAACTTGTTTTTGACGTTTTTCAATACTTTCTACGTTTTCTTCATAAAGCAACGCGGCTTCTTTTGCACTCACACGTTGTTTTGCAATCCCTGTTACGGTCACGTTCCATTCAAAACCATCTTTGTGAATTTGCAAATTCGCGCCGATTTTAATTTCTTTACTGGGCTTAACACGCTGTTTTTCAAGGTGAACTTTACCGCCAGAAACAGCTTGCGCGGCAAGTGAGCGCGTTTTGAAAAAACGCGCTGTCCATAGCCATTTATCAATGCGGCTAGAATCTAATGATGGTGCGTCGTGCTGCATGATTTGTTTTTCAATTCGCGTGGCAATGAAAAGACAACTTTTTCTTCAATACCTTGAATTTCTGTGGTGACATCGCCGCCCCATTCTTTGAGTTGCAAAATGACTTCTTGTACCAAAATCTCAGGGGCAGACGCGCCAGCCGTTACGCCAACCGCTTGGCAAACCGAAAACCATTCAGGCTGCATATCTTTTGCGGTATCAATTAAATAGGCTTTTTTACCTAATTGTTCGGCAATTTCGCGCAAACGATTTGAATTTGAACTATTCGGCGAACCTACAACCAAAATAATGTCTGCAATTTTCGCTAAATCATGCACTGCATCTTGACGATTTTGTGTCGCATAACAAATGTCGTCTTTTTTCTGTTCTTGAATTGAGGAAAAATGTTTGCGAAGCGCGTCAACCATAATTTTGGTATCAGTCATTGAAAGCGTCGTTTGCGTCACATAAGCCAAATCATCGGGATTATTCACCGCCAATTTTTCAACATCGATGGGAGTTTCAACTAAATAAATGCCCCCTGATTGCGCTTGTTTTTCATATTGCCCCATCGTGCCTTCCACTTCAGGATGCCCCGCGTGACCGATTAAAATAACCTCGCGCCCCGCTTTGGCGTGTTTTGAAACTTGAATATGCACTTTTGTTACCAGCGGACAGGTTGCATCAAATACCGTTAAATTACGCTCTTTGGCTTCTTGCTGAACTTGTTTTGATACACCATGTGCGCTAAAAATTAGCGTTGACCCCATTGGCACATCCGTAAGTTCTTCAATAAAAATTGCGCCTTTGGCTTTCAAAGCATCAACAACTGTGCGATTGTGAACCACTTCATGACGCACATAAATCGGCGCACCAAACGCTTCTAAAGCGCGTTCAACAATTTCAATTGCACGGTCAACACCCGCACAAAAACCGCGTGGATTTGCTAAAACAATTTGCATTGCATTTTTCTCTAAATTTAATAAGTTGGAATTATTTTTTTAAATCGGCTTGCAGCTTTTTCAATTCATCCCATTTTCCCGCCGCTGCCAATTTGGCTTGTTTTGCCCAATGCGTTGGATCGTAGACTTTTGAACGATTACCTGCCACGTCTAAAATGTCTTTTAAACGTTTAAGCGGTGTTTGCGCCAAAGTGGCAAAAGACTGAATTTCGTTATCAATGAGTAATTGAGCAATTTTTTTACCCACGCCACGAATTTTGGTTAAATCATCCACACAATCATTTTGAGTTTGCGTTTCAACTGGCACAGTCAGCACGCAGTTATCGTGTTGATTTGAGGCATTGTAATCATTCACCCAACGTCCATCATCAAGCAAATAGCGATATTGATAAGTTTGTCCCACTTCAAGCGAAACAGCGGCTTTCATCGAACCCTCTTTGCTTTTTTTCAATGCAACGCCTTGAGCTTGATTCCAATCGTTGAATTCACCGATTAAAACGCCGCCTTGAGCATCACCTACGATTTCTGCAGCAAGTGTAAAAGTTACTTTTGTTTTCATGATGTCACCTTGTTGTTTAATGTTAAAAAAATAGCAACATAGCGCGAAAATGTTGCAACAAAATTAAGCCATTATATTTTCCTTATCTGCGCCAACCGTCCATAACTTTTCTAATTGATAGTATTCACGCGCCTGTTCGGTCATAGCATGAACAATCACATCGCCTAAATCTAAAAGCACCCAATCTGAAGTCATATCACCTTCTACGCCAAGCGGCATAACGCCATTTTCTTTTACTTTTATTTCAACATAATCACACAAGGCTTTTATATGACGATTTGACGTGCCAGTGACGATAATCATGTAATCGGTAAAACTGGTTTTGTTGCGTACATCTAAAACCGTCAAATTAAGTGCTTTGCGTTCGTTTAGTTCGCCTTCAACTAAGGCTAAAAGTGTTTCAATTTGCATTGTGTTCCTAAAAATAAAGCTGATTTTGAATAATATAATCAAGCACCGCATCAGGTAATAAAAAACGCGGATTTTGTTTTGCGGCAATCATACCGCGAATTGCGGTTGCTGAAATCGCTAATTGCGTAATTTCTTGAAAAAACAACTGCCCTGAAAGTTGTTTTAATTGAGATTTATCGCTTGTTAAACGGACAGTTAAAAAATCATTTAACGGATTTAACGGTGCATTCGGACGGGTAATAACGACAATATGCGCCAAATCAAATAATTTTTGCCAACAAAACCAGGTTGTTAAATCATTAAACGCATCACTACCAATAAATAAAAGAAGCGGCTGATTGGGATAAGTTGCACGCAATGCTGTAAGCGTATGAAATGTGTAAGAGCCGCCCGTGCGTTCTAATTCTTGCCCATCAATCATAAAATTTGGCTGATTTTTGGTTGCCAGTTTTAGCATTTCCAAACGCTGCAACGCGGTTGCGTGCGGTTCATCTCGATGCACAGGCGAGGCGCATGGAATTAAACGAATATGGTCAAGATGAAATAATTCTTTGAGTTCTAATGCTGAACGTAAATGCCCGTAATGCACGGGGTCGAATGTACCGCCAAAAATGCCAATCATAATTTATTCCTTGTACGGGCGGGTTCAAAACCCGTCCACCAACACACGAAACTTTCGTGCGTGAAATCCCCCTGCGGCTATCGCCGCTCCCCCTTCAAGAAGGGGGAAAACCATCAAAATCAAAAGCTCTTTGCTTTTTACTGGTTTCGCCCCCTTTTTGAAGGGGGCAGCGCAACGCGCTGGGGGATTTCATTCACATAACGCTGATATTTGAAACCTTCGTGCATTGCAGGGCGGGTTATGAACCCGCCCCTACCATCCACCAAATCCCGCTCCACAACAAAACAACAAAACAAAAAAACAAAAACACTGTCCGCTACAACATCAACTACCGAACTAACCGAACATATAGGTCGTAGTTCTTAAAGTCGTAGTCCGCATAGCCATCCGTAGCCGCGACATACCACGCATAGTCACTACCGTAAGCACTAGGCGAGGAAGACCAAAACACAAAGTTTGGCGTGTTAGGGAATACAGTTAAGTTAATTGCAGGATCAACACATTGTTCTTCAACAATTGAAAGTAACTCTTTAACATTGGGGACACGCCAATCGCTATGCCCTGCAAAACCGCCGCCATTATTAACGGTTTGTGCTTGTTGCAATGCTTGCTGCCAGTTGTAAGTTGCTGCACTGCCTTCACAAGTTGAACCACTTTGCCCTTCGCTACATTTTTTCCACATCAAACCTGTTTTGGTATCACTCACTGTGCCATTGTTGTTATCTTTAAATCGGCTTGTAGGTGTTGTGGCGGGAATGCTAGCGGTTTGACACGTTTGTGCGGTGGCAATAACAGGTAATAACGCCGCCATTGATAAGACGACTAATTTTTTGAAATAGGACATAACTCAACTCCTTTGTGAATAAATAATTGTGTTGCTCGACGGCGTTTTAAACCGTCTTTCATGTAACCGATTTGGGTTATTTTCACGCGCTTAATGGCTTTTTGTAGCGGCTGATTTTCTTTAATTATTTGAAAAGCGGTCGGTGTATTTTTGATGACATCTATTTTTTTGCCGCGCTGAATATGTAATTCAGCAAACGGATATTGCCGCTGAAAATACTGGATTTGACTGTAATAACGACTGATTTCATTAGGTGCTGGTTCGTAGCGTGGACAGAAAAAACCTCCCCCTGCGGCTATCGCCGCTCCCCCTCCAAAGGGGGAAAAACCATTAAAATCAAAAGCTGTTTGCTTTTTACTGGTTTCGCCCCCTTTGGAGGGGGCAGCGCAACGCGCTGGGGGAGAGCGAAGCGAGGGGGATTGCTTTAATTGCTGAGAATAGAGCGAATTTTGTTTTTCAAACAACAACTCTAGCCAAGGAAACGAAGCCCATAACCGTTGTTGCAGCAATTTAAACAAAATGGGACGGTCGATGCTGTTGAAAAAATTAGCCATATCAAGTTGCAAATACCAACCTTGATTTCCTACGCTGTGCATAAAACGTTGCAGCCTATCAACCGCTTTATGTGCGCCTTTACCGACACGATTTGAATACACATCGTGAATAAAAACAGGTTCAAATACTTTTTCTAATCTCGGCACTAACCAATGATGCACCACACGATCAGAAAAATCCGCCGCATGAATTTCTCGCGCTTTGGGTTTAGTGGCAATAAAGCGAATACACCGCGCAGGTTGATACTTACGACTATTTAAACTCGCTTGCGTTTCAAATAAATTGTCTAGCAAGTGCATTTCATAACGTTGCGCGTTCACGGTTTTACGTTTGCGCTTTCGGCAATCACGATAAGCCTTGTAGAGTTCTTTAAATTGAATAGTCATTACTTTTTTCGTAATTGGGCAATCGTTTGAGTGTCCAATCCTGTAATTTGAGCAATCGCGCTATCGTCCATAAGCAAAAGTAGATTATTGGCAATTTCTACGGCTTTAAGCTGTTCGCCTTCAAGTTTTCCTTCAAATTTTCCTTCTGCAAAGTGCTTCTTTTTGTCCTCTTCTAAATTGAATTCTTCAATCATGCGGTATTTTTCTTCGGGCGAAACCAAATTTTTAGCAATCGCATTGATGACAGTTTGAAGTTCAGGACGCAAATAATTAGATTCCTCGATTTGTCCCGTCAAACTTTCTTTAATCGCACTTAGCCAATCGCGGTAGATTTCGGGCGTATTTTCATCAACATATTTCACTGATAAAAAAATCACTTTATGTTTGATTTCATTTAATGGATTGCCGTGACGGTCTTTGGGGTCAAAGTCAATGACCGCAACGTCGGTTTGATGATTGTCTGCCGATGTCAAAACCACAATCGTATAAACCGTTAAATCAGGTCTGTAATTTCGATAATTCGCCGCCTGCTCAAGCAACGCTACGCAGTGATAGTGCAGAAAACGATCATAATGATCACTACCGTTTTGATGTTGAATTTCAACAATCACGCGATTTTTCAAATCTTGCGCGTACAAATCAAATTCGACTTTGACGTTGCCAATTTGTTGTTCAAACGATTTTTCAGTTTCAACGGTGTCGATGTCGAGTTCAATGCCGATGATGTCTTTGACAAACGCCTTAAAAACGTTCACGTCACAAAAGGCTTTTTTAAAAATCACGCCGTACTGCAATGAGGCGACTTGTTTCATTTTGTACTCCAAAAATAAAAAAACACTTTTTCAAGAATTAGTGTGGTGAATAATTACGAAAAGTTAACCAAAAAATGCTCAGTAACTGATGTTACGCAGTCAAGATAAAACAACGTAGGGGCAGGTTCTAAACCTGCCCAACAGACACGAAACGTTCATAATCAACATTGCGTGAATGTAGGGCGGGTTTAGAACCCGCCCCTACGAATGATGTTATTTCTAAGCGCGTAACATCAGTCAGTAAAACCGAGCGCGTATCACACTCCGCTACAACATCAACTACCGAACTAACCGAACATATTTGTTGTTGTTCTTATTGTTGTTGTTCGCATTGCCATTTGTTGTTGTGACATTCCACGCATTGTTACTATTGTTAGCATTAGACGAGGAAGACCAAAACAACCACGCATAATCTGTGAAGTTCGCCGACCTCATTCATCCGTTCGGTAGAATGCTGACGTTTTTATTCATGCTTTGAAAGCAATCTCCCTCGCTTCGCGCTCCCTCGAAAGGGGAAAACCATTAAAAGCAAAAACCCGCTTTTTAATCTTTCGCTCCCTTTGGAGGGGGCGGCGCGATAGCGAGGGGAATTGCCTTAGCGTTCCAATTTCGTAGTTCCGCTAGTGAAATCCCCCTGCGGCTATCGCCGCTCCCCCTTCAAAAAGGGGGAAAACCATTAACATCAAAATCAAAAGCTCTTTGCTTTTTACTGGTTTCGCCCCCTTTTTGAAGGGGGCAGCGCAACGCGCTGGGGGATTGCTTTAAAGCCCCACAGACGCACAGTGATTTCAGCACGCGCTTCACGCTTTAGCGTGAAACTTCAGGCTGTTTTGATTGACTGTGCCGCAACCATCCACCACTCTGTTTTCCCACCGTTACCG
>Ga0172375_10000471_pt1 | contig 64973 bp, 59 predicted proteins | sample LakKiv1m_FD_114537 | JGI IMG/M metagenome (GOLD analysis project Ga0172375, IMG submission 114537) | Freshwater microbial communities from Kabuno Bay, South-Kivu, Congo - kab_092012_11.1m | ecosystem: Environmental > Aquatic > Freshwater > Lake | place: Democratic Republic of the Congo...
AGCATGTCCCTTCCGGCCATAATGCCCCCCTTCTCCAGGGTAAATTACAGCCTCAGAATAGGACATTTCTACTTTGGTACTTTAGGACATTCTCATTTTGGCGGGACAGGGGAATTTGAAGGAAGATGGCGACCATTGGAAGTTATAGGCCCAGAGGCGGCCGGTGTGAGTATTCCCCTGAGGATTGATTACTCAAACGTAAGGAAGGATAAACCAATGAGACGTAGGTCGTGAAAAAATGAATATTCGCAATTCCCTTTTTCCCGAACGTTGGTTATAATGCAGCTACGCAATGGAAATGACGCAGCCCCATACAACCACAGCATAAAAGGAGAGAGGCAACCGATGGCGGAAGAGGCAAAGACACGACTGACGCGAGCGGAGAGACGGGAACAGGAACGGGAGACCAATCTCAAGCACTGGGAGGAGCAGGATGCACTGCTTTTGGCCCATCGCCGGGAGGCTTACGACATCGGCGGACCCGAGCAGGTGGCGCGCCTGGCCAAGCAGGGGAAAAAGACGATGCGCGAGCTCATCAAGCTCCTGATCGATCCCGGTACGGAATTCTTCGAGCTGGGGATCGACGCCGGCTATGAGATCGGCAAAAAGAGGCTCTTCGGCGGGCCGGCCTATGAAGAGGAGAAGCGCGGCCATATCCCCGGCGGCGGCGTCGTCACCGGCATCGGCGTGGTCGAGGGCAAGGACTGCATGATATTTGCAAATGAAAATCGCGTTGCGGCAGGCAGTTATTTCCCTATAACCTTAAAGAAACACATGAGGGCTCAGGCGATCGCGGAGCAGTGCGGTCTGCCCTGCATCTATATCGCCGATTCCGGGGGTGTCAATCTGCCGCTCCAGGCCGGCTGCTTTGCGGACGACGGCCATTTCGGCTCGATGTTCTACAACATGTGCCGGATGTCGGCCAAGGGGATCAAGCAGTACACCCTCTCCACGGGCGGAAACACTGCCGGCGGGGCCTACATCGTGTATCTTGCCTCGGAGTCGGTGATGATCGAAAAGCTGGCCTACGCCTTTTTGGCCGGGCCGCCGATGGTGAAATCCGCGATCGGCGAGACCGTTTCGATGGAGGACCTGGGCGGTGCCTATGTCCACACCCAGCACTCCGGCGGCTGCGACCATCTGGTGAAAAGCCAGGAAGAGGGGATCGCAAAGCTCCACGAGATGATGGCCTTCGAGCCTTCTCAGAGGCTTCATATCGAACGCCGGGAGACGCGGGAGCCGCGGCACGACTTCAGGGAGATGATGCGGACCAGTCCCGTGAACACCTACCAGCATATCAGCATCCGCGATACGATCCGCTGCCTGGCCGACGACGGCTACTTCCATGAATACAAGCCCAACTACGGCCTTTCCCGGGGGGAGTCGCTCGTCTGCGGCAAGATGTGGCTCAAAGGGATCCCCGTGGGGGTCGTCGCCTCCAACGCCAGCGGCGTGATCTACATCGAGGCGGCCCGCAAGGCTACGGAATGGATGATCCGCTGCGGCAACTCCCGCATCCCGGTCCTGTTCCTCCAGGGATCGCCCGGCTACATGGTGGGAAAGGCCGAGGAGTGGGGCGGGATCGGCAAGTACGGAGCCGACATGGTGCGCGCCTGCTCGTGCCTCGATGTCCCCAAGGTGACTTATGTGATCGGCCCCGACCACGGGGCAGCCAACTACGGGATGTGCGGAAGGGCCTTCAAGCCGCGCTTCGCCTTCACCAACATGCGCGGCAGAACCACGGTGATGTCCGGCGAAACGGCCGGCTTCATCCTGGAGACGGTCCGGCGCAAGAACATCACCGACAAGGGGGGCACCGTGAACGAGGAGGAGATGGCCCGCTTCCGGCAGGAGATGCGGAAGCGCTACGACGAGGAGGGGCACCCCTTCTACACGGGATCGCTCCTGTTCCATGACGGAGTGATCGCCTTTTCCGAGGCCAGGGACAAGCTCGCCAGGGCCTTCGAGATCAGCCTGCGCGTCCCGGTCCGTGAGTCGATCTGGGGGGACCTCAAGGTCTGAGTCAATGAATCCGCCGGTGCAAGGCGTCAACTAAGGAGGGAGATGGGTATGGCCGAAATTCTCATGCAGGAAAGGACGGAAGAGGGGATACTGATCCTCACGCTGAACCGCCCGGACGCGATGAACTGCTTCAACATGGAGCTTCTGGCGGTCCTGGCCGACGCGATCCGGGAGGCCAATTTCGACACGAACCTCCGCTGCATCATCATCACCGGAGCATCGGGGGATGACCCGAAGAAGGCCTCCTTCTCCACCGGCGCCGATCTCAAGGAGCGCCGCTCCATGACACCGGATCAGGTCCGGAGATTCATCTTCACCATCCGCAACACCTTCACCGCGGTCGAGCAGGTGCGCGTCCCGGTGATCGCCGCCATCAACGGCTATGCCTTGGCCGGAGGCCTGGAGCTGGCCGCGGCCTGCGACATCCGCGTCGCTTCCACCACCTCGGTCATGGGGCTCACCGAGACAAGCCTCGCGATCATCCCCGGCGCCGGCGGGACCCAGCGCCTGCCGCGGATCATCGGGATCGCCAAGGCCAAGGAGCTCATCTTCACGGCCCGCAGGATCAATGCCCAGACCGCGCTTTCCATCGGCCTCGTCAACCGTGTCGTGGAGCCGGACCAGGTCCTGCCTGCCGCCCTCGAGATCGCCCGGGAGATCGCCAAGAACGGCCCCATTGGCGTGGCCCAGGCAAAGTTTGCCATCAACTACGGCATGGACGCCTCACTGGGCGTGGCCCTGCCGCTCGAATCCAAGGCCTACGAGGTGACCATCCCCACCAAGGACAGGCAGGAGGCCCTGGCCGCGTTTGCAGAGAAGAGGAAACCGGTCTTTAAAGGGGAATAGGGTGAATAAGTAAGCTTCACACATTCATTTTGTGGGGGATTTAAGATCATTAACCACATGCTCCAATGCGGCAAGAGCGGCATATGCTGTTCCTCTATTACATATCTTATTCAGCCTGATAGCTCTTCCGGGATGGATCAAATTTCTAAAATCTTTGGTCAGTGATACTAAGGTAATTGTTTCCTGTTCGATAAATTTCATTGTTTTTGAAATTTCAATTAAGCTATTCAATGTCATCTCGTCAAAAACGCGTGCTTTAATTTCCAGCTCTTTATTTAAATTCTCAGGTTTTTCTTGTTTAAGTTTCCACAGTAATAACGCTTCAATTGCTGATCCGGCCAAAACTGTCGAGGCCTTCCAAATTCCATTTCTAAATGCTTGCTCTGCTGCACTGATATCAATGCGAATACTATCTCGTAAACGGATATCCGATATAAATAATAATTCATCGATTACCTTCGAAGAAAATTCATCGGGACACTTTTCAAGTGATCTTCGGACAATTGTAACAGGGTTTAAATGTTTATAACCTTTCAATGATTTAAGAGGATTAACGTTTCCCCTTTGCTCAAATGATTTAACGGCTGATCTGATTGCTTCAAGATTAATTTTGAAATCGATGTATTCACTATCCTTAAGGTGAATTAACTCTGATGGGATTTGATCAATAAGATATAGTATTCCACATAAAGGTTCCGCATTTGCGTAATCAAGACATATTGATTGACCTTCTTTTTGAGTTTCGGTAAATGGAAATAGCGTGTTTATTATTTGCACAACTTGACTTGGAACAACTTGTGGCATTGCTTTTCCTCCTGATAGTTAACTATAATGAAATAAAGATTATAAAAGGTTGTTTCCTAACTATTATGAGAACAAGTAATTATATTGAGACAGCCAGCAATTCCTCCATGTTCGCCGGCGACAGCTTCCGCTTGCCTTCCTCGATCTCTTTGATCATGCGAGTGATCGTTTGGTTCAGGGGCGTGGGCACTCCGGCCTTTCGGGCCTGCTCGACGACATAGCCGTTGAGAAAGTCGATCTCTGTTTTTCTTCCCCGCTCCAGGCTCTGCAGGCTGGAGGATTTGAGCTTACCGTGCTTGCGGCCCGCAATGCGAACGAGCAGGTCCTTCAGAAAACGGGTGAGATAGCCGGCATCTTGTGGAAGGTAGAGCATCATGGGGTTCACAGCCACGCGCTCCAGGCGCATGCCCAGGGCCAGGGCCGTATCGGCCACTTCGCGGTAGATGCCCAGAAACGCCCGGCGCACCCGCGCATCTTCGAGCATCCTGCCCAGGCTCTCGCCCGTGAGGGCACCGATCGTGGTGATCGTGCAGTTGATCGCGAGCTTGCACCACTGGGCGCCGCGGATGTTGTCCGTGCTTACCACAGGCGTCACCACCTTGAGGATCTCGGCAAGGCGTTCCAGCCTTTCACTCATGGCTCCATCCAGCTCGCCGATGTGGAGCGTTCCGGGTCCTGTGCGCTCCACAATCCCCGGGCCGTGCATGGTGGCGCCCCAGCCGACGATCCCGGCGATGACGCGCTCCCTGCCGATCGCTGCTGCCACGCTGTCCTCGATGATGCCGTTCTGGAAGGTCGTGACGAATCCGTCTTCAGGTTTGAGAAACGGCATCGTATCTTTCGCCGCCTGCACCACGGAATGGGCCTTCATGATGAGGAGGGCCATGTCGAAGCGGGCATCCGTGGGAAGCTCGGAAAGAGAGGAAAAGGCCCGGGCGGGAAGGGTCGCTTTCCTGCGCGGCTCGATCACGGTGAGGCCGCTCCTGTTGATGGCCTCGCTGATCTCGGGATTTCCCGTGACCAGGATCGGATTGTAGCCGGCCTGGATCAGCTTCCCGGCGATCACGCCGCCGACCCCGCCGATCCCTTCGATGAGAATACGCGTGGATTTCATGGCGATCCTTTCTTTAATCCTTCCTCCATTCCTTCGATGAAGGCAAGGACGTTCCAGCCTAAGACTTGATGGTTGTAGCCTCCTTCGAGGATGGCGAAGCAGCCTCCCTGGCTCTTGAGGGCGGCCCGGCGCACGAGGCGCCCCATGGTGCGGTAGTCCTCTGTAGAGAGAAGGCCGCCCCAGTCTTCCTCGTGATTGTCGAAGCCTGCCGATACGCCGATGATATCCCAGGCACTTGCGCCAAGGTGCTCCTCGACGGAGGCGATGTATTCGCGGGGATCGGAAGAGGAGGGGTTGAAAATGGTAGCGTAGCCCTTGGAGCCGAGGATGTTGACCGTGCCGTCGCCGAAGTGCAGGTCGAAATCCAAGACAAAGGCGTTGGCGATCTTTCCTTTTCGGTGGAGACACTCCAGGACGATAGCCATGTTGTTGAAGTAGCAAAAGCCCCAGGCCTTGTCGGACGAGGCATGGTGGCCCGGCGGACGGATCAAGGCAAAGCAGGGCTCATGGAGCCCAGTTTCCGCGGCTTGAATCGCACCGCCCGCCGCCAAGGCGGCGATGTCATACAAGCCTTCGTACTTGACGCACTTCACGTGGGCAGGCTCATGCACGGCCAGGATGTCATCCTCTTTTGCAGGGACGGCAGCCACAAAGTCCACCCGGTCTCCCAGCACCGACGTGACGGCCTCGATCCTGCCCATGGCCGCGGCTGGATCGGATGTGTAGACATCGTGGAATCGCTCGTGGAAAATCACCTTCATGGCTCATCCCTTGGAAACGATTACATCTTCATTTGCCGGCGTCACTATAGGACGTGTTGCGGCGCATGTCAACATCCCTGCCGGCATTCGGAGGGAGGCCTGCTGAACAGGCAAAGGAGGCTTGACCGCATGTCAATCGCAGATGGGCTCAAGTCCACTCTCTCTGATGGCAGGCGTCGCTTCGGGAGATCTCAGAAACCGGATCACGGAATAGGCAAGCTTCGGATCCTCGCTGGTTGAGGACACGCCGGCAGAAAAAACCGAGACCTTCTGGAGTTCGGGAGGAAGGAGTGTGATGTGCGCGATCCCGGGGACGGGGAGCAGTTCGCTCATCTGCTGGAATCCGATCTCCGCCTCTCCGCGCGCGATCACGGCGCCGACCCGCTCACCCCCGCCGATGAACCTGCTTTTGCCCATCACCGCATCGGCGATCCCCATACGCTGATAGAGCTCGGTGGTCAGATACTGGCCGCTGACGCTCGCGGAGTAGGCGATGGATTTGGCATTCAGAAGTGTGCGCTTGAGCGCCTCGGCCGTAGCGACATCCGGCGGGGGCGAACCGGCGCGGACGGCCATGGCGATCAGCGACCGCACGAGTGGGGTATAGGTGTCGGAGAGGACCAGGCCGTCCTCAATGAACTTCCTCAGCACCGTATCGGCCACGATGACCACATCCGCGGCTTCGCCCCGCTTCAGGCGGTTCGGTATGGAGTTTTCCCCTGTCCCAATGGAGGTAGCGGCCGTGACGATCTTCTTTCCGGTCAGACGCTCCAGTTGCGGGATAAGGGCCAGATGGGCTGCCGTGAAGGCCCCCGAGGTCATTACCTTGAATTCATTGTTCATGGCGCGCACGATCGCGGTATGGATACCGCCCTTTCTTTTGGTTTACTCTATATATCCGTCTCGATGCCAGCGGCAGCAAAGATCCGCCTCACCTCGATGATCGTGGGGGGGCCGACAAGGACGCCGTCCAGGGCCACCTCGCCGTATCCCTTTTGCCTGCCCTCCTTGATCGCCGCCTCGACGCGCTTGGCCCATTCGATCTTCTCAGGCTTGGGGCCGAAGATGCTGTTGATCGTCTCGACGTGCGAGGGGTGGATGCAGGACCTGGCTACGAACCCCATGGACCGGTGCCACTCGCTGTCGGTCCTGAGCCCTTCGATGTCCTTCACCACAAAGTAGACCCCGGCCACGGGCCTTATCCCGGTCGAATGGCAGACGTGCAAAACGTGGGACCGGGCGTAGAGGCTCTCCATCCCGTCCGGCCTCCTGTCCGCCTGCATTTGGGCGAAGTAATCGAGGCCTCCGGCACTCATCATCGACACGCGGGGGCTGGCATTGGCGATCTCGCGGGCGTTGAGGATCCCAAGCGGACTCTCCAGTGCGGCACCGATCTTGACGCTCCGCAGCGGGATACCGCGGAGCGCCTCTAGATAACCCAGCACCGCGTCAATCCTTCGGACCTGTTCCCCGGTCTCCACCTTGGGCACCCGTATTTCGTAGAGCTCTTTGCAGACGATGGCGTCCAGGTCCTCCTGCCAGAGGGACGTCTCCAGGCTGTTGATGCGGATCGTGGCCTTGACCCTTCCCCAGTCTAGCTGCTCCATTGCTTTGCGGGCCGTCTTCCTGCCGTTCGCCTTCTCCGCGGGCGGGCAGGCGTCCTCGATGTCCATGATGAGCGCGTCGGCTCCTGTTGCAAGCGCCTTCGGAATCAGGTTCTCCCGATGGCTGGGAACGAATAGATAGGAACGCAGCGGCGCCAGATAACCCCTCTCCGTGATCGGTATCATTTGTCTTCTCCTTCCATGCATGAATACGAATTCTCGTGTCCGGATGAACGAGGGCCTTTGTCAAGACCTCTTATCATACTATCTTGTCATTATAAACTCCGTCCCGCCCTTCCTTCAGTCCAGCCGCCTGAGCCCCGCATCCATGGCGAGCTTGACGGCCTCGGCGTATTCCTTCGCCGCGATCCGGCGGTTGAGAGGAGGGTAATCATAGGTCAGAGGTCACCGCTTTTGAGGATCGCCTCTGCCTGCCGGATCTTGTCCTCAAGGATCCCCGGGGTGAGATCGGGATAGGCGGATTTCATAGGCATGCTTCCTTTTGAAAGCCTGGCGCCAAGGGGCGGCTACTGAGCGTAGGGGGTAGGATCGGGAACCCCGGCTGCGATAAATCCCTTTCGCCGCAGGATGCAGCTGTCGCAGGCGCCGCAGGCGAGTCCCTCAGGCGAAGGGTCGTAGCAGCTGTGCGTCAGCGAGTAATCGACTCCCAGTTCCACACCTTTTCGGATGATCTCAACCTTGGTCATGGCGATCAGAGGGGCCCTCACGGTCAGCCTTATCCTGCCTTCGACGGCTGCCTTCGTGGCCAAATTCGCCATGCCCTCGAAGGCCGTGATGAACTCCGGCCGGCAGTCCGGATAGCCGCTGTAATCGATCGCATTGACGCCGATGAAGATGTCCGCTGCCCCGAGCACCTCGGCCCAGGCCAGGCCGTAGGAGAGAAAGATCGTGTTGCGGGCCGGCACATAGGTCGCGGGGATGGGGCCCCGGGCCATCTCGTCACCCCTGCCTTTGGGAACAGGGATGGCGTCGGTCAGGGCCGAGCCGCCGATGGCTCTCAGGTCGATCTTTACGACAAGATGTCTTTGGACTTTAAAGAGTTCGCTTACCCTCCGGGACGCCTCCAATTCGCAGCGATGCCTCTGGCCGTAGTCGAAGGTGAGGCTGTAGATCTTGAAACCCTCGGACCGGGCGATTGCCAGGATCGTGGTGGAATCGATGCCGCCGCTGCACAGAACGACCGCTTTGGGAACGTTCATGGTGGATCCTCCCCGTTCATACCCCCCGTGTATCGGCACCCCAGATCGCCTTGTGGAGCTGGAGCTGCAGGCGGACATCCAGACGGTCGTCCAGGATCCAGTCTGCCAGTATCCGCGGCTCGAGTGCGCCGGATACGGGCGAAAAAAGCGGGGGGCGGAAACAATCTCTCTTCGATAGATGGACCGTTATCATGTCCCTGGCATATTCGAAATCCTTGCGATCGCCGATGACGAACTTGACCTCGTCCTGTGGCGTGAGGAGCCTGAGGTTTTCCAGACGGTTTGCCTGCTCCATGCCGCTGGAGGGGCATTTCACATCCACGATCCGGACGCAGCGCCGGTCGATGAGGGAGATATCCCGGCTGCCGTTTGTTTCCAGCAGGACCTTGCAGCCGCTGTCGAGAAGATTTCCGATCAGCGCCTGCGTCTCCTCCTGGAGCAGAGGCTCCCCGCCCGTGATCTCCACCAGGCGGCATCCGAACGATGCGACCTTTTGGAGGATGACGGCGGTATCCAGATCTTCCCCTTCCTCGTAGGCATAGGTTGTGTCGCAATAGCGGCAGCGGAGATTGCAGCCGGTCAGACGCACGAACACGCAGGGACGGCCGGCAAAGGAGGACTCCCCCTGGATGCTGAAGAAAATCTCGTTGACCTTGAGCGCCACCTATTCCTCCCAGTAAGAGGCACCGGCATGAGGGGTCTCCGACACCTCGACCCTGGAAATCCTCGCATCGGAGTGATTCAGGTGACGACCCAGTTCTTGGTAAAGATAACGGGCGATGTTTTCCGAAGTAGGGTTCTCCTCTTGAAAAGGGGGAAGGTCACTGAGATTCCGATGGTCGAGGCCGCTCAGAACAGAGTTCACCTTCTCTTCGATCGTTCTGAAATCGATGCCGATCCCGATCGCGTCAAGCTGGCGGCACTGAACGTAGAAGCGGACCTTCCAGTTGTGGCCGTGGGTGCGGGCGCAGTCCCCTTCGTAGCCCCTTAGCGCATGAGCCGCTGAAAAATGGGTTTCGATAAACACTTCAAACACACCTGCCATGATCCTTCTCCTCCTTGAGTATCAAAACCCAATATCGATTTCTTGTCAACATAAGGAGTTCATCCGGCGGAGCATGGAAAAGACCGGCACAGGTCTTTCGGGTCGAGAATCGCCTCCCACCATTTGCGGACGGAGTTGATCAGAAAGATCTTCTCCGCCTCCTCCAGCGTCGTAAAATCGACGACCTCTTCTGAAATCTCGTCCCTCTCCAGCAGTTCACGGCGGAAGACCCCGTCGAGCAGGCCGCAATGCAAAGGAGGCGTTACCAGCCGTCCCCGGCGAAGGACCACCACATTGGCGATGCAGGATTCCGTGATCTTGCCGGCCTCGTTGTAAAGGAGTATGTCGTCCGCTTTCGGGAATGCCGCCTTTGCCCGCTCATAGAGATCGCGCCGGGTGGTCTTGTGAAAGAGGAAAGGGTCACGAGAATCGACCGGCTCCCGCGCGAGCCGTAGCTTCAAGGGCACCTTGGAAGGGGGATCAAGCAGCACGGCACTGCACTCGACCGTCCCTTCCTTTGCAAGGAGAAGGCGGACGCGATAGCTGCCGGCGGAGAGCCTGTGCACCGCCTCTGCAAGGGCCTTCCGAATCCGCTGTTCGTCGTAGGGGTAATCGAAATAGAGGGCCGAGGCTCGCAGGCGTTCAAGGTGGCGCTCTTGAAGAAAGTAGCCCTCATCGCGAGTCCAGAGCAGCGTCTCCAGCAGCTGGAAGGGACGGAAGGGGAGGGGGTTCAGGACGATCCGCGCCTTGTCGAGGCACTCCTCATACTCCTCACGGGCTGTCGAGTCCCAGACGATCCCGCCGCCGACGCCGTACTCCGCCCACCCCTTTTGGGTATCGATGAGGGTGGTTCGGATCGCGACATTGAAACGGGCCAGGCGTCCTGGGCCGAAAAAGCCGATGGCGCCGGTGTAGATGGAGCGGGGGGTTGTTTCGAGAGAGGCGATGATCTCCATGGTCTTGACCTTCGGGGCGCCGGTAATGGAGGCGCAGGGGAAAAGCGCCCGCAGAATTTCCGGAAAGTCCGCCGCGGTCCGTGCCTCGACGGTGGAGGTCATCTGCCAGACCGTGGGGTATTTTTCGATTTCGTAAAGCCGGGGGACGATCACGCTACCCGGGCAGGCAAGGCGGCCCAGGTCGTTGCGGATCATGTCCACGATCATCACGTTCTCGGCGCGGTTCTTTTCCGATTCATAAAGCCAGCGGGCGTTTGCGCCGTCCTCGGCAAGCGTCCTTCCCCGGGCGGCGGTCCCCTTCATGGGTTTGGATCCGATCCGCTCCCCTTTGAGGGTGAAGAAGAGCTCGGGTGATGCGGAGCAGATGGCGTAGGGTTCGGATTCAAGATAGGCGCTGTAAGGGGCGTCGCTGCAGGTCCGAAGAAAAAAGGCCCAGGGATCGCCCTGAAGAGCGCTTGTGAGTCTGAGGGTATAATTGACCTGATACGTATCTCCGGCTGCAAGGTGCTCCCTGATGGAGGCGATGGCGGAATCATACTCTTGTCTTGTAACGGACGGCGTCCAGGAAGGGGCAGTGGCCGTGGGTTCCGTAGAGGCCGGAAGGGAGGGAAGGACAGAAGGCGGATCGAAGATGCCGAAACAGACAAGGGGAAGGCTCGTCGGCCGGCGGGTGAGCAAGGCGCGATCAAAGGCAGGGGCCGCTTCGTAGGAGATCCAGCCTGCCGCATAAAGACCGTCGTTACGGACAAGGCGATCCGCCTCCTCAAGAAGAGCGACGACATCCGACAAATGGACGGTTTGCAGCACGGCGCGGGGTCGGGCAAAATGGAGCCAGCATCCCTTCTCCGGGTCGCGGATAAACGCCTGATTCATGACAGGGCATCACCAGCTCGGATCGTTCTTCCTGTATATCTCTGGACGGCGCCAGTCCCGCAAGGTGCCGGGCTTTGTGTTCCAGGGCATGGGCAGCCCATAGCAGTCGGTCTCCTCCCTCAGCCAGCGGATCCTTCCGATGTCGCACTCGGCGATGAAGATGCCGGGCTTGGTCGACTCGATCAGGATCTCCTCGGGGCTGCAAATCATGGCGAGCCCCTGCTCGGCGCCCAGGATATTCTGGCAGGTGACCGTATAGGCAAGGTTTTCTATCGCCCGCGACCAGATCAGATTTCGCCAGGTCGCATGGAGTTCGTATTTGCAGATGCCCGCGGGTAAAAAAATGATCTCCGCGCCCTTGAGTGCAAGCAGGCGGGACAGCTCCGGGGCATAGACCTCGCTGCAGATGAGGATACCGACCGTGCCGAAGGGGGTAGAAAATACGGGGAGGTCATCGGCCTCCTGGTAATCATAGTCCCAATAGCGGCCCCCTTTATAGATCCACGGACCTTTGGGGATCGTTCGGTTGTACCTGCCGATAGAGCCGTCCGGACCCACAAGGATCTGCGAGGTATATCCCCTGTCGGGATTTCCGGGAACAGGGCAGTTGGCGCCGGCGACGATGTAAACATCGTGCCGTTGCGCCATTTCCTGTAACGGTTTTACCGGGGAATAACTCAAGGGCGCCTTCCAGGGGCCGGGATAGGTTTCGGGAAAACAGACGAACTTCGCACCCAAAGCGGCGGCCTGTTCAACATAATCGCGGGCAGTCCGTATATTTTGCGTCTGTTCGTCCGCTTCCAGAAATGTTTTTGTTTGAACCGCGGCGATTTTCACCTTCACGACGGCATCCTCCAATTTTTCGTTGGGGATCTTTACTACTCCAATAGGCATTTTTTTTCAAGTGACCGCAAAACATTCCGTTCAAAAAACATCCATTCAGAAAATTCTTGACATACGAAATTGTTCTTCGTATCGTACATGCACCTACAGAGTGGTCTGATGAGCAGGCGTGTTGGTTTTCTTCAATCATTCACAGCAACTTAATTACCGAAATGACAAAAGACAGGGAGGAATTAAGCGATGAAGAAGAAAGGTTTGTTCGTATTCGTGGCTCTGGCGGTTTCTCTCCTTTTATTCAACCCCTCACCTTCATGGTCCGCTGCAAAAGGACCGATCAAAATCGGCTTTATTTCCCCTTTGTCGGGGGGGATGGCCGCTAATGGAAAGGACATGTTGGTGGGGCTTCAGCAGTATATGGAGGAGGTCAACTATCAGGCGGCCGGCCGTAAGATAGAACTTGTCATCGAAGATGATGAGGCCAATCCGGCGGTAGGGTTGACCAAAACGAGAAAACTGGTTGAGAAAGACGGCGTCCACCTCATGACAGGGGGGTTGATGGCATCCACCGCCTATGCGCTTGCCCCCTATATCGACTCCAAAGAAATCCCCATGACCTATCCGATCATGTCCGCCGATGACATCACCCAGCGAAAGGTTCCCAAGTGGATCGTGCGCACAGGATGGTCGAGCAGCCAGCCTCACCAGCCCTTCGGCGAATACGCTTACAACACCCTTAAATTCAGGAAAATCTCTATCATCGCCTACGATTTTGCCTTTGGTTGGGAGTGTGCGGGCGGTTTCCACAAAACCTTCGAGGATGCCGGCGGAAAGGTCCTGCAGAAAATCTGGGTCCCCCTGACCGCACAGGATTTGAGCCCCTACCTTTCTCAGATTTCCAAAGATGCCGATGCGGTTTTCGCCGTATTTTCCGGCCGGTTGACGCTGCAATTTGTAAAACAATATAAGGAATTCGGCCTCAAGGAGAAGATCCCTCTGATCGGCGGCGGAACGGTGACCGATGAGCACGCCCTGCCTTCCATGGGAGATGAGGCCATAGGAATCATTACCCCGCTCATCTACAGCGAGGTTCTGGACAATCCGGCCAACAAGAAGTTTGTCAAGGGATTCCGCGACAAGGCCAAGAAGGCGGCCTCCTATTACTCCGAGGGGACCTATTCCGGCGCCCGTTGGATCGTCGAGGCGATCAAGGCTGTGAAAGGGGACGTGGAGGACAGGGCCAAACTGTTGAACGCGCTCAAGCAGGTGGAGCTCAAAGATCTTCCCCGGGGCCCCATGAAACTGGATCATTACGGGAATCCGATCCAGAATGTTTACATACGCAAGGTGGAAAAGGTAGACGGCACCCTGAAGAATACGGTGATTCATACCTATCCGAATGTCTCCCAGTTCTGGAAATCGAAACCTGAGGACTTCTTGAGGCAGCCCGTCTATTCCCGGGAGTATCCCGCAGTGAAACCCTGACGGTCGAAGCCGAGCTTGATTCAAGTCCCTGAAGAAATTTCACTTGCAGGGGCGCACTACAGTGCGCCCCTGCAAGCGGCGAATCAGATGTCGAGCCATGCACAGGAGGAGGTATTTTGGGCAATTTCCTATTGGTGCAGACACTCAACGGGCTTTCCTTCGCCGCCCTTCTTTTTTTGCTTTCCAGCGGTCTTTCTCTTATCTATGGGGTAATGAAGATCGTTAATATCGCCCATGGCTCTTTTTTCATGGTGGGGGCGTACGTTGGCTTGTCCGTCCTTTTGAAGACCAACAATTTTTTTCTTGCCGCCTTTGTGGGCGGACTGGCCGTCGCGGTGGTCGGTTTCGTGATCGAGCGGGGATTTCTGAGAAAATTTCCCCTGCAGGCCCTTCCACAGATGATGATCACCCTCGGTTTTGCCCTGCTGATCCGCGACCTTTCTCTGCTCATCTGGGGTGGAGATCCTTACATTCTTGCCTGCCCGGACTATCTGAAAGGATCGGTGAAGATCTTTGACGTCGTATTCCCGATCTACCGCATCTTCATCTTTTGCGTCGCAACGGTTGTGGCGATCGCCCTATGGCTTTTCAACGAAAAGACCCTGGTCGGGGCGAAGCTGCGTGCGGCTGTGGACGATCATGAAATGGCAGGCGGCGTGGGTCTGAACGTCCCGTTGATCTCCGGATGTATGTTCGGGCTGGGAGCCTTCCTGGCCGGATTCGGAGGAGTGATGGGCGGTCCGATCTTCGGCGTTTATCCCGGCCTGGATTTCGAACTCCTCTCACTGGGTTTCGTTGTGGTCATTGTCGGGGGAAGGGGAAGCCTGCTGGGTTCGGCGGTGGGGAGCGTTTTGGTGGGATTGGTGGATAACTTCGGCAAGGCCCTGATCCCGGAACTTTCCTACTTCACTCTGTTTGCCCCCATGGCGCTTGTGGTCGCCCTCAAACCCACCGGGCTCTTTGGAAAAGAGTAAGGACATGAAAAAACTCTTTGATTCACGGATGAAGATTGTTGCGTTGGCTCTGGGTGCGTTGGTTCTGCTGTTCCTGCCGCCCTTTTATACCTCCTACTGGGTGACGCTGCTGACACAGATGCTGATCTTTGCCATACTGGCCATGAGCCTGGATATCCTGACGGGATACACGGGGCTGTCTTCTTTTGGTCATGCGGGTTTTTTTGGTGTGGCCGGTTATGTGGTGGCTATTCTTTCCACCCGCTACAAGATAGGTTTCCTTTACTGCTTCATCAGCGGAATTTCGCTTTCCATACTGATCAGCATCGTGTTCGGATTCCTGGTCGCCCACGCCACCGGAGTCTATTTCCTGATCATCACCCTCGCCCTGGGGATGGTCCTCTGGGGACTTGCCTTCCGCTGGGTCACCATGACCGGCGGCGACAACGGGATTTCGGGGATTCTGCGTCCGGATGTCGGCCTTCCCATCGCCCTGAAGGACCCGCTGACCTTTTACTATGTCATCTTCGTCTTTTTTCTGATCGCCCTGATCCTGATGTCCGTTCTCATCCGTTCCCCTTTCGGTCACACCCTGAAAGGGATTCGGGAGAGCGAATCCAGGATGCGCGTACTCGGTTACCACTCCTGGCTTCACAAATATCTGGCCTATGTCGTGGCAGCGGCATTCGCCGGCTTTGCCGGTGTCTTCTGGGCCTATTTCAACGGATTCATCAGCCCCTTTGACATGGACCTGAACGCCTCGATTGAAATCGTCCTGATGGTCATCCTCGGCGGACCGGGAACGCTGATCGGTCCCGCCCTGGGGGCGGGCATCATCGTGTTTCTAAAGAATTTCATCAGTGCCTACACCCAGCGCTGGCTGCTGATCCTGGGAACGATTTACATCCTGACCATCCTCTACGCCCCCCAAGGGCTTGTAAATCTCCTCAAGGAATGGCTCAAGAGCCGGAGGCAAAACAGATGCAGACAAGAGGAAGATACGTAAAGGGTCTCAGTGGAAGGCGGCAGGGGCCTGCGGAAGAAAGGGGAAAAGGCGCCTATGGGATCGATGGAGAAAAGGGAAAAAACAACGTCTGACCCATGTCTGGTTCTGAAGGACCTCTCGATCGATTTTGGGGGGTTGCGAGCCGTCGATGGCGTCAATTTGACGATCGAAACCGGAGAGCGGCGTGTCCTGATGGGGCCCAACGGCGCCGGAAAAACAACGCTCTTCAATCTGATCAGCGGCATCTATCCGCCGAGTCGGGGACAGATCCTTTTTTATGACAGGGATATCAGCAGGTATCCGATACACCGTCGGGCCTCCCTGGGGATCGCCAGGACGTATCAGGTCACCAATCTGTTTCGCTGCCTGACCGTGGCGGAAAATATTCTGATGGCCTGTCAGGCGTTGGAACGGACGAAATTCGTTATGTTCAAAACCCTTTCATGTTATCGATGCCATACGGATCGCTGCAACGAGGTGCTGAAGGAATTTGATTTGTGGGAAAAAAGAGACGAGCTGGTGAAGAATCTTTCCCATGGGGATCAGAGGAGGATTGAAGTGGCGATGGCCCTTGCCGAAAAACCCAAACTGCTTCTTTTGGACGAGCCGGCGGCGGGCCTTTCTTCGGCCGAGACCCAGGAACTGACCCTTTTGCTCAAGAAACTCGATCCCTCGATCACGGTCCTTCTGATCGAGCATGATCTGGACGTTGCATTTGAATTCGCCGAGAAGATCACCGTCCTGTACCAGGGAAAGTTCCTGACCGAGGGGACGAAGGAGGAGATCAAAAATAACACGACCGTCCATGAGATCTATCTGGGTTCGGAGTAATATGTTATGCTCAAGATCGTCGACATTCACACCTATTACGGTGACAGCTATGTCATTCAGGGGGTAAGCCTGGAGGTGAAGAAAGGCACCGTGGTCGCCCTTCTGGGGCGCAACGGCGTGGGGAAGACCACCCTGATCCGATCCATTATCGGATTCACCCCGGCAAGGCGGGGTGCGATTCTTCTTAACGGCAGGGACATCACCCGCATGGACCCGTATAGAATCGTCAAGATGGGAATGGGGCTCGTGCCTCAGGGCCGGCGGGTCTTCGCGTCCTTGACGGTGCGGGAGAATCTGGCCATTGCCGAGCGCTGCTCCAGCGAGCAGGGTTGGAATTTCGAGAAGATCTATGCGATCTTTCCCCGTCTTAGGGAGAGGCTCGAACAGAGGGCCAACACCCTCAGCGGCGGAGAGCAGCAGATGCTGGCCATTGCCAGGGCCCTGATCTCCAATCCGCTGTTCCTGCTGATGGATGAGCCTACGGAGGGGTTGGCGCCTGTCTTGGTGCGGGAAGTGGGAGACGCCATCATCCGATTGAAACAGGAGGGATTGTCCATTTTCCTTGTAGAGCAAAATCTCTCCTTTGCCAGGAGGTTTGCGGATGAGGTCCATTTGATGAGCAAAGGGCAGATCGTCTATTCGTCCACGCCGGAGCAGCTCTGGGAGGACAAGGAGGCGAAGCACCGCTATCTGGGAGTGTAATGGCAGATGGAAATGATGGGAGGTTCATTATGTCGGATTTGTTTTCTTTGAGGGATAAAGTGGCCCTTGTGACGGGCGCCGCACAGGGGATCGGAAGAGAGATCGCAGCGGGATTTGCAAAATACGGTGCGGACATCGTGGCCGTCGATCTTAACGAAGAGAAACTGCAGTCCGTAAAGAGTGAAATTGAGGCCGAGCAGCGACGCTGCCTGATTTTGAAGGTCGATCTGGGACAGATCGCACAGATCGAACAGATGGTTGAGCGAAGCGTAAAAGAGATGGGAAGGATCGACATCCTGGCCAACATCGCCGGCGTCAACGTCCATAAGGCTGCCGAAGAAATGACCGAAAAGGACTGGGATTTCGTTTTGGACATCAATCTGAAGTCCCTGTTCTTCTGCTGCCAGGCGGTGGGCAAGATCATGCTGAAACAGGCGGGCGGCAAGATCATCAACATGAGCTCTTCCTTCGGGATGGTGGGCTTCGGCGGGAGAACGGCCTACGCCTCGAGCAAGGCCGCTGTTTCCAATCTGACCAAGACCCTGGCGCTCGAATGGGCGGGACGGGGCGTTTATGTCAATGCCATTGCCCCTGGTCCGGTCTGGACCGAGGCCAGGCACGAACTGTTCTCCAATCCCGAGTTTTACGCCAATTTGGTGAAAAAGGTTCCGATCAACAGGACGGCCAAGCCCGCTGAAATCGTCGGGCCGGCAATCTTTCTGGCCAGCGAGGCCTCCAGCTTTGTGACAGGGGAAACCCTTGTGGTGGACGGCGGGTTTTGCGCCCAGTAGCGGTAAAGAGGTGATCCATGAAAGGGATATGGGGAAGATTGCTGGACATCGATCTGACCTCCGGCAGGACCGGGGAAATCGCCATCCCGGAAAAAACCGCCGTTAAATATCTGGGAGGCAGGGGGCTGGGGGCGCGCCTGCTGTTTGACTTGCTCCCAGCGAACATTGATCCGCTTTCCGCGGACAATATTCTGATTTTTCTTACCGGCCCTTTTACCGGATCGATGGTGCCCGGTTCCTCCAAATTTGTCGTGGTGACGAAATCACCCCTTACCGGGGGATGGTGCGACAGCTACTCCAGCGGAAAGATATCGCTTGAGATCAAAAAGGCGGGCTATGACGGGCTGGTCATCAGGGGAAGGGCAAACCACCCCTGCTATCTGCAGATCGACGATGGGGGCGTAGAGATTCGGGATGCCGGGCGGATCTGGGGGATGGACAGTTTTCAGGCCGAGAAAACCCTTAAGGAGCTCGAAGGGAACGCATCCGCGGGCGTCTCCTCGATCGGTCCTGCTGGAGAGAAGCTTTGCAGCTATGCCTGCATCAACAGTGATTTCTATCGTCAGGCCGCCCGCGGCGGTGTCGGAACCGTCATGGGGCACAAGAGGCTCAAGGCGATCGTGGCCAAGGGAAGCAGCCATTGCGAGTTCCACAACCGCAAGAAGGTGATTGAACTCAACAGGGCGAACTACGAGCGCGCCAAGGTCAGCCAGGTCTTTCAAGCCAGGTCGAAATACGGGACGCCGCTCACCCTTAATTTCACCCATACAGGAGGAATCCTCCCTACAAGAAATTTCCAATTCGGGACCTGGGAAAAGGCCCTGGGAAAAATCGATTCGGTGGGCGTCTATAAGAGCGCCAAGTCCCATCGTTCCTGCCAGTCCTGTTTCGTCCACTGCAGCTTGATCACCGAGGTCGACGAAGGCAAATACAAGGGGACGACCCTGGAGGGCCCGGAATACGAAACCCTCGGGATGTTCGGGTCCAATCTGCTGATCGATTCCCTGCCCACGATCATCCAGGCCAATGTGCTGTGCGATAAGCTCGGACTGGACACGATATCCGCGGGGAACGTCATAGGCTTTGCCATGGAATGTTTTGAAAAAGGGCTCCTCACCGCCGGACAGATGGAAGGGGTGGAACTGAACTTCGGGAACGAGGAAGCCTGTCTTGACGCGATTGAAATGATCGCTTATCGCCGGGGATTCGGGGATATCCTTTCCCAAGGGGTGCGGGCGGCGGCCGCCCATATCGGCGGAGGGTCGGATCGCTTCGCCATGCACGTCAAGGGGCTGGAATTCCCTGCCTACGATCCGAGGGGCGCATTCGGCTCGGGTCTTTCCTATGCCGTCTCTCCACGGGGTGCCTGTCACCGCCGGGCCTGGCCTCCGGCAAAAGAGATCCTCGGAGGCTATCCCCCTTACACCACCGAAGGGAAAGGGGAGATGATCAAGGATCTGTATGCCGAAAATTGCATTTATCACTCCCTGCTGGTCTGCGATATGCCCGCCAAATTCATCCCTTTGACGCTCGACGATTATGCAAGCTACTTCGAGGCGGTCACAGGCGAGGCGGTTTCACTAAGCGATTTTTACTCGATGGCCGGCAGGACCGAAACCCTGATCCGGATGTTCAACCATCGGGAAGGGTTTTCAAGAAAGGACGATACCCTCCCGTATAGGACCCTTAAGGAACCCTTGCCGGACGGTCCGGGTAAGGGGCAATGCATCGGAGAGGAGAATCTCCAGCGCATGATCGACGATTTCTATGCCTGCCAGGGATGGGATCCGGAAGGGATTCCGACGGAGAGCACACTTCGGAAATACGACCTGTCGAACAGAGAAGTCGGGGGGTGAGAGGGCGGGCCGATGAAGATCATTGTCAATGTCATTGGGGTCGAGGTCCGGTTGAAACAGGAGACACATATCGAACCGGCTTCGCCTGCCCTCAAGGATGTGTTGAAAACCCTGAAAGAGAAGGACAAAGGAGGGTTAGAGCGATTTGTGAATAACGACCTCTCCCTTGTCGATTGTTCCGTGATCTTGGTGAACGGCAGAAATATGCTGTCCCTTGATGGACTGGAAACGCAGATCCAGGAGGGGGATGAACTGACATTCATGGTCCCTGTGGCAGGTGGCTGAAACACATATCCGTATAGGCCGATACCGTTACCTGGTCGTCGCCGTGATCTGGCTGGCCTTTTTCTTTGGAGGCTTTGACAGGGCGGCGATTTCCCTGTTGCTCACCGACACCGTTTTTTTGCAGGCGATGGGCATCGAAGGAAGCCCTGAGAGACAGGGACTTTTGATGACTTTGCTTTTGTTGCCCTATGCGATCTCGAATATCCTCCTCGGGCCTACGGCCGATCGGTGGGGACCGAAGAAGGTACTGATGCTGATGACCGGTTTCTGGACGGTTGCCGCGGTCTGGATGGGTGCGATAAACACTTATCTCCTTATGCTGTTTGGCCGTTTGGTGCGCGGTACCGCCGAAGGGCCGCTCTTTCCGGTGGCGAATCGCTACATCCGCTACTGGTTCCCCCCACAGGAACGCGGAGGAGCCAACGCCATCTGGACGAGCGGGCAGCGCGTGGGGATGACCCTGGCCATACCTGTGCTGTCAATGGCCATCGGGATGTGGGGGTGGCAGTCCGCCTTTTTCCTGCAGGCAGTCTCCATCCTGATCCTGGTCATCCCTGCAGTTTTTTTCCTCACCGCTGATACACCCGAAGAGATGACCGGGGTGGGTGAGAAAGAGCGTGACTTCATCATCGCAGGCCATACAGCCGAAAGCACCAAGGGCGAAAGCGGCGGTCTATCGGCTCTGCTCCACAACTACCGTTTCTGGCTGATGGTGATCTACCATTTTACCGTTCTGGCTTCCTTCGCGGGATTGACCACCTGGCTGCCCAAATATTTACGAGAGGTACGGGGATTCGATGTAGGACAGATGGTCCTTTTTACCTCGCTGCCGTATCTGGGTTCTTTTCTTTCTTCCCTGCTGTTTGGCTTTCTATCGGACCGGATCGGCAATCGAGCCGCGTTTTGCACGCTGAGCTTGGCAGGCTCCGCCCTCTGTATCGGATTGGCGGCGCTTGTAGATGATCCGGTTTTCAGCGCCCTGCTGATGGCGCTGGGAATGGTCATGTGGGGAATCGGTCCGCCCATTTTCTACGCCATCATGCAGCGCATCGTTCCGGGCCCCATCATGGCCACAGGGATCGGTATCGACAACGGGCTGGCCAACCTCGGAGCGGCCATGGCCCCGACCGTCATTGGTTTATTGATCGCTTCAACAGGTAATTACCTTTCCGGCCTGCTCTTCCTGACGGCGCTGGGACTGATTGGGGCTGCGGGCACAGCGATGCTTGCCCTACAGAAGTACTGATGGAAAATCGCTTCTCAATAAGATGATCAACAATCACAGGAGGATTCATGACACACATTGCCGTAGACGTGCACACCCATGTGGAGTTTCCGAAAACATTGACGTTTGTCGGCAAGCATTATACCGACGAAGAGATCTTTTCCCGGTTCATCGTTGCCACTATGGGACCCCGGTCCGCCCAGATCAACAAGGGACTCATGCCCGCGCTCCAGGAGCCATTGAAAGACGGCAGGAGGAAGATTCGCGATATGGACGAACGAAGAATCGCCTTTTCCATCCTCTCCTCCACTCCCTTTGCCTTTTTTTACGAGATTGAAGGAGATACGGCCGTCGAATTGGCCCGATATCAGAACGACCAGCTTGCAAAAATGGTGAAGGATCACCCGGATTCCTTTGCCGCCATGGCCACTCTGCCCCTTCAAGCCCCTGACGCGGCGCTGAAGGAGCTAGACCGGGCGATCAATGGCTTGGGTCTGAGAGGAATAGAGATTGGTTCCCATGTGCGGGACAAGGAGCTCGGGGATAGAGCCTTCTGGCCCATATATGAGTTGCTTGAAAAGTACGGGTTGCCGATGTTCATTCATCCTCACAATGTGGCAGGAATGGACCGCCTCCAGGAATTCTACCTGAGCAACCTGATCGGCAATCCCCTGGACACAACCATCGCCGCGGCAAACCTGATTTTCATGGGGGTGTTTGAAAAGTATCCTGACCTCAAGGTCATCCTGGCGCATGGAGGAGGGCAACTCCCGTATATTTTCGGCAGACTGGAACACGGCTATCAGGTTCGGCCCGAGTGCAAAGACCATCTCCATAGATCCCCCCGCCAGTTCCTGGGAAATTTCTATTTCGATATGATTACGCACAGCGACGAAGCCCTCGCATATCTGATCTCTCTTGTCGGAAGCGATCATGTGCTCCTTGGAACCGATTACCCTTACGACATGGGAAAGGAGGATCCCGTAGAGACGGTTTCCAGAATCAGCGGCATCACGGAGGCCGATCGCCTGAAAATCGTCAGAGACAATGCGATCTCTCTGTTCAAACTCAAGCTATAACGTTCTCGCCGCTGTTTTGTCTTGGAGATAGGTATAAAGTAGTATTTTAAAGAACAGAGAGTGAATGTACTCCATTATGAAACAAGGAGGAGCGATATGAGCTGCAAAAGCGAATGCAGGGAAGGGATGATGATTGACTGGGATGTGCCGATCACCGTGGATGACGGCATCGTCCTTCGCGCCGATGTGTATCGGCCGATCCAGGAGGGCCGCTACCCGGTCATCATGTCCTATGGTCCATACGGCAAATGGCTTACCTTCCAGGACGGTTATCCTGATCAGTGGCGGATTATGGCCGGCGATCATCCGGACGTAACGGCGGGTTCATCGAACAGATATCAGAACTGGGAGGTCTGCGATCCGGAAAAGTGGATCCCGGACGGGTATGTATGCGTCCGCGTGGATTCCCGGGGGTGCGGGCGGTCCCCCGGCTATGTCGATACATGGTCGGCGCGCGAGGCCTGGGATTTTTACCATTGCATCGAATGGGCCGCGGCGCAGCCGTGGAGCAGCGGCAAAATCGGACTGAACGGAATTTCGTACTATGCCATGAACCAGTGGCAGGTCGCTGCGCTGCAGCCTCCCCACCTTGCCGCCATGTGCGCCTGGGAGGGTGCAGCCGACTTTTACCGGGATCTGGGGTGGCATGGGGGTATCTTATGCACCTTTGCGGCGAACTGGTATGACATGCAGGTCAAGACGGTGCAGCACGGAGTGGGTAAACGGGGTTTCCGGAGCGGCATGGTGGACGGCTGGGTAGCCGGACCTGAGACGCTGCCCCAGGAAGAACTCGGAGCGAACCGGTGCGATTTCGGTGAAGAGATTTTTGCCAATCCCCTCGACAGCTCCGGCTATTGGCAATCGCGGATGCCGGATTGGTCAAAGGTCACCGTGCCGTTTCTTTCCGCGGCAAACTGGGGAGGGCAGGGGCTTCATCCCAGGGGAAATTTTGAGGCCTTCTTCCGGGCAGCCTCCAAAGAAAAATGGCTGGAGGTCCATGGGATCGAGCACTGGACGGAATTTTACACCGACTACGGTATTGACCTGCAAAAGCGCTTCTTCGGCCATTATCTTAAAGGGGAAAAGACGGGATGGCAGGGGCAGCCCCGGGTCCAGCTCCAGGTTCGCCACATCGACCGTTTTGTCCAGAGGGCTGAAAAGGAATGGCCGATCTTGCGTACCCAATGGACGAAGTATTTCCTCCATCCCGAGGAGCAGACCCTCGGCCTCGAGCCTGAGTCACAAACAGGAACCGTAAGCTACAACGGCCTCGGAGACGGGGTTACCTTTCTGACATCCCCGCTTGAGGAGGAGACCGAGATCACTGGTCCCATGGCGGCTAAACTCTTTGTATCATCGGAGACCCAGGACGCGGATCTGTTTCTTGTTGTGCGCGTTTTCGCGCCGGACATGAAGGAGATCGTTTTTCAGGGGGCCCTTGACCCTCATACGCCGGTCGCGCAGGGATGGCTGAGGGCCTCGCACCGCAAACTTGACTCGAGTCTGACCAGCGAATTCCGCCCCTACCACACACACGACCAGAAACAGCCCCTGACGCCCGGCAAGGTATACGAGGTGGATGTGGAGATCTGGCCCAGCTGTGTCGTTGTTCCTGCAGGTTACCGGATTGCGCTGACCGTCCGAGGACGGGACTATGTCTATCCAGGTGGAGGCGCGCGTTTGGCCAGCATGAAAAATGTGTTCACGGGAGTCGGACCGTTTCTCCATGACGATCCCCGAGACCGGCCTCCGAAAATCTTCGGAAGAAATGTCACTCTCCATGCCGGCGGCAGCTATGGCTCCTATCTGTTATTGCCCGTCATCCCGAAGAGATGACAAACGGTCCCTCTGTGCGTGTTAACTGACTCTTTGACGGAGATTGCCGAACCAGAGGTGGTTCTGGTTCGGCATTTCTATTTTTGAAGCGGCCACTGCCCACGCTCAATAAGGACTTCCCGATAAACTCCCAAGGCTTCATTCACCGCGGGCATACCGGCATAGGTTCCGATCTGGAAAAAGAGCTCCGCCAGTTTTTGGGGATCGCAGCCCACGTTGAGAGCGGCGTTCACGTGGAGTTTCAGTTCATCCAAGGCACGGATGGCTGCAAGTCCGGCACAGGCGACCATCTGCCTTTCCTGGGGCGACAAAACGGTTCGCGAGTAGAGGTTTCCGGTAATGAAACAGGAAAAGTCGTTCGCCAGTTCACGATCAAACTCTTTCCATGTCCGGTAGGGGGGGTCCATTTTGATACCGCCGGAAAAAAGTTTCCGGGCCGTCTCCTGGGTCCTTTTTTTTATCTCTTCATCCATGCGCACTCTCCTTGATAAACCTCATTCCTGTGCAACCGACCGCACAGTAAAAGCACTTGAAAGATACTTAACAATATGCTTTAAGTTAATTGAGTTATGGCACTTATTTTACAGTAAAAATACCATTTTCTCTATCCTGAAAATAAATCCTGTTCAGCTTGCCGCGGTTTGTTTTGTCGAAGAACAGCTTCCCGTTTTCCCGGCATTCAGGGCAGCAAGGTGAAGGGAGGATGACAGCAAAGATCCGATTGCCGGTATCGGCAACGGATTCGATCATGACCAGGCCGCCGCATTTGTCACAGACGCGAACCGTTTCGATCTGGCGCTCATGGATCCTGTCTGTGTCGTAGTGGATATTTTTCTCTCGTTTGATGTACCTGTCGGCGCCGACAAGCTTTTGTTTCATAGAATGGCGGCCTTTCCATAGCTTCATAATCTCACCTAGCTCTTCCTCGATATAGCGTGTGATTTCAGAGGACTGCCGCAGTGCTGCAGGATTGTAATCCGGCTCCAGAACATGGCTGTAATCGAGGCCGGCCATCGCCAGAATGATGCCGACATTGACGTAAGGGAGGGCATTTTCGATGGAATAGCCGCCTTCGAGAACGGCAATGTCCGGATGGAGTCTTTCGTTCAGTAAAGCATAACCTTGAGCTGAGAAACGCATGTTGGTGATCGGATCACTGTAATGGTTGTCCTGGCCTGCCGAATTGATGATGAGGTCGGGTTTGTATTCATCCAGTATGGGCAGGATGACCCTATCGAGGGCCATGAGGAAACCTTCATCTGAGGTCTGAGGAGGCAAAGGGATGTTGATGGTGGCGCCGAGGGAGTTGGGGCCGCCGAACTCGTCACGGAATCCGGAACCGGGGTAGAGGGTACGGCCATCCTGATGGATCGAGATGCATAGAGTGTCCGGATCGTTCCAATAGATATCCTGCGTCCCGTCGCCGTGATGGCAATCGGTGTCAACCACGGCGATCCGCTTGTGGCCGTAGTGTTTCCGGATATACTCGATCATGATCGCCTCGATGTTGACATTGCAGAAACCGCGGGCGCCGTGGACGACGAGCATCGCATGATGACCCGGCGGCCGGACCAATGCGAAGGCGTTGTCAACTTCGCCGGAGAGCACCTTCTGCGCCGCGGTGATCGCACCGCCGGCGGAAACCAGGTGCGATTCCGTCACCACGCTCAGCGCATCAGGCACGCAGATATGCGCCCGGTTGATGTCATCGACTGTTGCCAGTCCAGGTTTATATTCGATGATGTTTGGAAAATCGAGGAGTCCCTCTTCAAAAACCTGGTCCTGGGTGTAAAGGAGACGCTCTTCCCTTTCGGGATGGTTCGGGGTGATCGCCCAGTCAAAGGCCGGAAAAAATACAAGGCCGGTGCGATTTGTAGGTTTCAGCATAAGGCATCTCCCATGCGGAGACCGGCAATGGGACCCGGCTTGATCTGAACCTTTACCCGGATATTCTTCCCTGCCGTATGGTATCCCCGCACCATATTGAATTCCTGAGCCTCAACCACCTCGCTTTCTATCTCTTTTTCGGCGGCCCCCATACGCAGGGCCTTTTCCCGGAGTTTTTCTCTACCGATGCGGATCGCATCCCCGGTTGTAAAATCAGACGGGATTGCTGTTTGGAATCCATCTTCCGCTATGGTCAGTTTCCGTTGTTCCGTGTCGGCAAGGATCGTCATTTCCGCTGTGGTTCTTGCCAGGGCTGCACCGATTGCATTGGCCACTTCGGCGTGAGGGGGAATATAAGGTTCACACTGGAGCAGGGTTCCCATCTCCTGGGCCATGGCTCGGGCAGGTCCACCCACGAGATATAAAATCTTTGGATGAAGTCGCCTGCCTTCCAGAAGTTCGTGGATCGTATAAACCGGCTCGCTGTTCACCTCCGCAATGAATTCACTGACCCGCGTCGCGATCTTCATACAGGTTTCCCGGAAGATTGTCCTGGCCGCCTCAAGAACCGAACATCCAAGTGATGAGGCAATGGGAAGCAGGGCCTTCTCGGCACTGTCGCGCTCGCCGATTTCCGTCAGGCCGAGCACGACCATGGCATCCGTCGGTGTCGGGCCCGGCCCACCCAACGCGGCAGCGGGCCCTTCCCGATCGGGTCCGATCAACAGTTTTCCTTCGGCCAACCGTATGAGGCTGTCACCTCCGACCCCGATGGATTTCGTCCTGAGGCCTCTGATGAGGGTCTTGTGTCCCTCGATGGTGACACCGAAAACCTCAAGTAGGGGGACACCGTCGGCAAAGATCGAGATATCCGTGGTCGTGCCACCGATGTCGAGGGCGATGGCGTCTCGGCTGCAGCCGGTCATGGTCATCACCCCCATAATGCTGGCGGCGGGACCGGAGAGGATCGTCTGGACGGGGTAATCCAAAGATTGTTCGATGTCGAATGTTCCTCCGTCGGCTTTAAGAATATAGATCGGAACGACGATTTTCCGCTCGTGAATAAAACGGAGAACCTCCTGGACAAAATGGTGATAACGATTCCAAATCGCCTCGTTGAGATAGGTGGTTGCAATGCGCCGTGGGAAGTTGAGATGACCTGACATGCGGTGACCCAAAGAGATATGAAAAGGGAAGCCAGCGATGATTTCCTTAATAAGGATTTCCTGCTGCGGATTGCGTGTGGAAAATTTGCCCACAACGCCTATCTGTCGTATCCCCTCGCTGTGGAAACCCTTACCGATGGCCATTACCTCTGACGGATCTATACCGGAAACCTCAATGCCACGATGATTCAAACAGCCGGAGAGAAGATGGGCATCCTTTGTGAGATGAAGCAGGGAGGGGGGAAGTCCAGGGCCGCTGACGACCATCATGCCCACTCTGTCGACCTTGTTCTGGACAATGGCATTGGTAGAGATCGTGGTGCTCAGGACGACCCTTTTGATTTTACGGACCATGTCCTCGTCGACAAGTTCCCTCGTAACGGCCAGAAGGGAGGAAAGGAGGTTTTGTTCACTGGTGGGTACTTTGGCCGTTTTTTTGATAGTGGAGTGGTCCACAAGGACCGCATCTGTGTGCGTGCCTCCCACATCGATGCCCAGAATCATGATTCCCTCCGATTATTTGCAGAACGGTTTTATATAATGCGAGAATTTTCTTGACAAGCTAAAAAAAAAGAGTATTTTCGCCCCGAATTCAATCACCACAGAGATGTTTGGCGTCCTGTTGTGAAATCTGTGAAAGGAGGCGACATGTTGATGAAAAAGGTATTTGCTATCATTGTTTCCCTGTTTTTCTTCGTGACATTATCGTTTGCGGTAGTTGGTTGCAAGAAAGCAGAAGAGCAAAAGCCCGCTGAAACAGCGGCCCCCGCACCGGCACCGGCTCCGGCCCCCGCACCTGAGGCTGCTCCGGCTCCGGCCCCCGCACCCGCAGCACCTGCGGCACCGGCAGCACCTGCGGCTCCTGCCACGAAGTAATGCCCTTTAGGGTATGACGTAGGTCATCAAGCGGTCGGACTTACCAGATAGGATGTCCGGCCGCTTTTTTATGAAACAGCTTCCGCCATCCCTTGTGAAACGGTGAGCAGAAATAACCCTCTCCCCATCAATAGGGACTCTCCAAAGGAGCTTTATTGTTTGGCGGATTCTTTTTCAGTACATCTATCCCTCGCATATATATCCATCAGGAAATCTGCTCCGCCGCTGTGAGAAATTCCTTTTGACGTCAAGTGACTGGTGTTGTATGATTCTATCCTATGGTCTATGATGAAATGTATTAACGATCAGGGAAGGGAGGTTGCACCATGGGGAAAAGCGGTGATTTTGTTGCGGGGATAGTGGTCGGTGGTTTGATTGGTGTTCTGATCGGCGTCCTTTATGCGCCAAAAAGCGGAAAAGAAACCCGGAAGGATATCGGGAAAAAGGCTGACCAACTTTTGATAAAAGCCAAAGAGGAATATGAAAGTGCAGTCGAAACAAGCCGGAAGGCATATGAGGAGACTGTAGAGCGGCTAAAGAGCATGGAGAAAACGGCGCTCAATAAAGCCGAAACGGTGAGTGAGAAGGTGGATGAGATTGCCGATCAAGGAAAAGAAAAGATTCAAGAAGGAAAGAACCGTTTGAAGAAGGCCATTGAGGCGGGTGTAGAAGCGTTCAAGGAAGAGAAAAGTAAAACTGCATGAAAACACTTAAGTTTAACACCGCCGGAGGCAGGAGAATATGACGGATACAGTCCAGATCATCCTTGGTCTCGCCTTGCTTCTGCTGGTCGCATTCTCCATACTCCTTATCCTGCAGCTTTGGCGTGTGGCAAAAAGCGTATCCCTGACCCTCCAGACGCTGAATCAAGACCTGCCGGTGATAATGCAAAATGTGAAAGAGATCACGACCCATATCAACCGAACAACCACAACGGTACATCGGCAAGTTGAGGATCTCTCTGCAACTTTACAAAAAATTCAGGGAATGCTTAATCTCATCTTCGGTATTGAGGAGATCTTCAGAAAAAACGTCTGCCTGTCATTTACCAGGAACTTGAGGACTTCTGCTGCGATCGTGAAAGGGGTCCGGGTCTTTCTTGACCATTTAATCAAAAAACAACAGTAACTGCAGCATAGCGTTCTTCTATGAGACATTAACGATAGAGGGAGCAGTAAGACAAGATGCCTAGGATCACCTACGGGACCCGAGGGGGGAAAGTCCGTGTCACGAGGAGCCAGAAAAAGGCCGAACCGACGAGATCGGCTGAAGATGTGGTCCGCGAAATCAAAGCAGCACAGCAATCCACCGAAGGAGACTACAGAGAGCGTTCACTGGCACTGCATGGACTGATCTGTGGGCGCTGCGGGCGGGAATTTGATGCGGCACATCGCCATTTGCTGACGGTGCACCATAAAGACGGCAATCACCATAACAATCCACCTGACGGCAGCAACTGGGAAAATCTTTGCGTATACTGCCATGAAGATGTTCACAGCCGCGAGCAGTTAGGGGATTACCTTGAAGGAACAACCACTTCACGAGACGAGGCCGTCATCTATCGAGGTGATGCAAACGTTGGGGCAAGGGGATTGGGGACGTTCGGCGATCATCTGCGGAAGGCCATGGAAAAAAAAGGGCCTTTGCGATGATAGAAACATCTTTTCATGCCGCATCTTCTTGTGCCTAACGGGATCCTTTTTAAAGAAATCTTAAATTCATACAGGAGGGATCAGAATGGGAAAGCTGTTGTGGAGGCCCTCGGAAGGCCGTGTCAAAAGCAGCAATATGTACCGTTTCATCACCTTCGTCAACGAGAAAAACCAGCAAAATATTACCGATTACGACGGCTTATACGAATGGTCTGTAAACCAACTTGCCGCATTCTGGAGTGCTGTTTGGGATTTTGTCGGGATCAAGGCGTCGCGGAGATATGACCAGGTCATTGATGATGACAGGAAAATGCCTGGCGCGAAATGGTTTTCCGGCGCCCGTTTAAATTTTGCGGAGAACCTCCTGCGCTACCGCGATGATTCTGTCGCTCTCATTTTTAAAGGTGAAGATCATCCGATCCGGAAGATGACCTACGCCGAACTTTACGATGAGGTCGCAAGGCTTGCAAAAAGCCTGCGGAAGGCCGGTATCGGACCAGGAGACCGCGTCGCCGGATTCATGCCGAATATGCCCGAAACCGTCATCGCTATGCTGGCCGCAACCAGCCTTGGTGCCGTATGGTCCTCATGTTCCCCTGATTTCGGGATCAAAGGGGTGCTGGACCGTTTCGGACAAATCAAACCGAAGGTCCTCTTCGTGGCCAACGGCTATTTTTTCAAGGGCAAGAATCTCGATTCCCTCTCTCGGGTGGCAGAGATCATCGAGGCGCTCCCCTCGATAGAGAAGGTGGTCGTCGTCCCGTATACACAAAAGGATGCGGATATCAGAGGCCTAAAAAACGCAGTTTCCTTTCAGGATTTCAGGGCCAAGGAAAGCGGTCTGGACATCCAATTCGAGCAACTCCCCTTTGAGCACCCTCTCTATATCATGTTCACCTCAGGAACAACGGGTCTTCCCAAATGCATGGTTCAGAGTGCCGGTGGGATTTTGATCCATCAACTCAAGGAGCTGATCCTCCATACAAACCTGACAAGGGATGATACCATTTTCTATTTCACCACCTGCGGATGGATGATGTGGAACTGGTTGGTCTGCTCACTTGGCGTAGGGGCGAAAGTTTTCCTTTACGACGGGAATCCTTTCCATCCTGATCCCGGCGTCCTGTGGAGAACAGCACAGGATGAAAGGATTTCGGTTTTTGGAACCAGCGCCGGCTATATAGCCGCACTGATGAACGAAGGAGTCCGCCCTGGAAAAGAGTATGATCTCTCCGCTTTAAAAACCATCCTTTCCACTGGTTCACCCCTTTCTGAAGAGGGATTCGAATTCATCTATCGGGAGGTGAAAAGAGACCTTCAGCTCGCCTCGATTTCGGGGGGTTCCGACATCAACGGCTGTTTTGCCTTAGGCAATCCTTTAGGGCCGGTTTATTCCGGGGAGTTGCAGTGCCGAGGTCTGGGTATGAAGGTCCAAGCCTTTGATGAAAATGGGAAACCTGTCATCAACCAACAGGGAGAACTCGTCTGTACGGCACCCGCCCCCTCCATGCCCATCTATTTCTGGGACGATCCAGGGCAAAAAAAGTATCGTGCGGCATATTTCGACGTCTACCCGAATGTCTGGCGTCACGGCGATTATATCCTTATCAACGAGCGGGGCGGCGTCATTATATTCGGTCGATCAGATGCAACGCTCAATCCCGGAGGCGTCCGGATCGGCACCGCAGAGATCTACCGACAGGTAGAGACGATCGATGGGATTGCCGACAGTATTGTCGTGGGTCAGAACTGGAAGAACGATGTACGTGTCATCCTCTTTGTAAGAATGGCTCCGGGGAAGGAGTTGACCGATGAATTGCGTGAGCGGATCCGAAAGACCATCCGGACAAACGCCTCCCCCCGCCATGTGCCTGCCAAGATCATTGCCGTCCCTGATATCCCTTACACCCTGAACATGAAGAAGGTCGAGCTTTCGGTAAAGAAGGTCATCGAGGGACAGGCTGTCCTGAACAAGGACGCCCTTAAAAATCCGGAGTCTCTCGATTACTATGCGGGGATCAAGGAGCTGCAAGAAGATTGAAAAAGGGGCGGCATGTCCGCCCTTTTTTATTTAATAAGGATCTGAAGGTTGTCCCGTTCGGTCACCAGTTTATCGCCTATGGAAGCCCCACAGCAGCTGCAGGTGTAATCGTATTTATCGCCGTTTGAGAGCACCAAAAGAAGACGTTTGCGGACAGGAACCGCACGCCGGCATCGAGGGCAGAAGAGTTCCGTAGCGTCGAAATCTTTATATTGTTCTCTTCTTATCAAATCAGCCATCCTTTTCAGGGATTTTTTTTGCATTTTCCAGCCAAATTGCGGATTCGCTGTCACTGGGCGCCCTGTAATCACCCCTAGGGGACAGGGAACCTCCTGAGCCGACCTTCGGGCCATTGGGTGCGCAGGAGCGTTTAAATTGGCTGATCTGGAAAAAACGATAGAGGTACACTTCCAGCCAGTGACGGATCTCCCCAATCGTATACTCATGTCGCTTTGTTTCAGGAATATCCGGCCATTGTCCCTGTGACTTATCGCGCCAAACGCAATAAGAGATAAAGGCGATCTTGGTGGGAAGGTAACCGAAGCGGGTTGTATAAAAATTGTTGAAATCCTGCAATTCAAACGGTCCGACAATGGATTCCGTTCGCTGAGAGGGTAAAGCGCGCGCCTTACCCGGAATCAATTCAGGACTGATCTCGGTTTCCAGGATGTCGATCAAAATCTTCGCTGTTCCGCTGGAGACCTGCCCTGAGCTTGCCACCCATCGGATGAGATGCTGAATGAGCGTTTTGGGAACACTGGTGTTGATGTTGTAATGCGACATATGATCGCCTACGCCGTAAGTACACCAGCCAAGGGCTAGTTCACTGAGGTCTCCTGTGCCGACGACTAAGGCATTTCTCAGGTTCGCGATTCGGAAAAGATGCGATGTTCTCTCTCCTGCTTGGATATTCTCGAAGGCGATGTCGTAAACCGTCTTTCCTTCGGCATAGGGGTGGCCAATATCCTTAAGCATCTGCATACAACTCGGCCGAATATCGACTTCATTTGTTTCGACGTCCAGTGACTTCATCAAACGCAGGGCGTTACGATAGGTTTTTTGGGATGTGGCAAAACCAGGCATGGTAAAGGCCAGAACATTAGAACGGGGAAGGCCCAATAGGTCCATCGTTCGGGCGGTCACGATCAGTGCATGCGTGGAATCGAGACCACCCGAGACACCGATCACTACCTTATCGATTCCTGAAGATTGCAGACGCTGAGCCAAGCCCTGAACCTGGATATTGTATGCCTCATAGCAGTGCTGTTGTCTCTTGGTGTTATCTGTCGGGATGTAAGGAAAGCGGGCAAATTCCCGGTTTAGGAGAAGTCGCCCTCCTATAGGTTCAATTTCCATAGTCACGCGTCGGAATTTTGTAATGGATTCTCTTACAGCCCTTGCATTATCGCCGAATGTGGTCTGGCGCATACGGTCCTGGGAGAGGCGATCAAGATCAATGTCTGCATTGATGATCTGGGAGTCGCTTTTGAACCGTTCCGATTCTGCGAGGCTGTTGCCATTTTCATAAATCATGGCGTGACCGTCCCAGGCCAGATCCGTGGTCGATTCCCCCAAGCCTGCCGCGGCATACAGATAGGCAGCTATACAGCGAGCGGACTGATTCGCGGTCAGACTCCGGCGATATTCAGATTTTCCAATGGTCACGTTCGATGCGGAAAGATTCCCTATGACGGTGGCCCCTGCAAGTGCAGCAAAACAAGAAGGGGGGATCGGAACCCAGGCATCCTCGCACATCTCAATAAAAAAGCGGAAATTGCGGATATTGGTCACTTCAAAGATGAGATCCGGACCAAAAGGTATCTCTTTTTGGCCGCAGAGAGTGATCGTCTTGGTAAAAACCTCTTCCGCGGGACTGAACTGACGCCCTTCATAGAACTCACGATAATTGGGAAGGTAGGATTTTACGGCGACGCCAAGGATCCGTCCGCGGTACAGTACGATTCCGCAATTGAACAACCGGGTTTCGATCTGCAGTGGGGCTCCGACAACAAGAATCGTTTTGAGGGCTGATGTCTCATGAGCCACTTGTGATATTGCCTCTAGAACTCCTCTGAGCAGGGCATCTTGATGGAAAAGATCTTCGTTGGAATAGGCGGAAAGACCCAATTCGGGAAAAAGAGCAAAACAGGCCTGCTGATCGGCGGCCTCCTTTGCAAGGCGAATGGTTACTCCGGCATTGAATCGGGTCTCAGCGACCTTTACCTTGGGGATGCAGACCGCGACCCGGATAAAACCATGACTGTAAAGATTAAAAAATGGATTGATTTTTTTATTTGCCATGGTCATTCCTTCTCCACGTAGGCGTATGCGCTATGATTGTGGATGCTCTCGAAATTTTCCGCTTCCACACTATACCAGGTAAAATTTGGATCCTGGCTGAGGCGGCCTGCCACATTTCTTACGACATCTTCTACAAACATCGGATTGTCATAACCTTTTTCCGTCACAAATTTTTCATCCACGCGTTTGAGAAGGGAAAACACTTCACCGCTGGCCGATTCTTCGATCAGTTTAATGACGTCTTCAATCCAAAAGAATTTTTGGAACCTTAAACGGACGGTAACAATGCTGCGTTGGTTGTGGGCGCCGGACCGGCTGATTTCCTTGGAGCAGGGGCAGACAGTCGTCACAGGGACGACCATGCCTACCACGAAATCTATAGCCTTGTCATTGCATGTTCCCAGAAACTGACAGCGGTATTCCATTAGGCTTTTAGCCTTTGAACGGGGAGCTGTTTTTTCGATAAAGTAAGGGAATTCAATTTCAATATGCGCTGACTCCGCATTGAGCTTGTCCCTGATCTTCTCAAGGATGCCGTGAAAAGTTCTGATGTTCACCTGTTCACGGATCTCGTTCAGGACTTCCACAAACCGGCTCATGTGGGTTCCTTTGAAGCGATGGAGGAGGTTCACGTACATGTTGATGGTGGCGTTTACCGGCTGTGTTCCTCGATGGCGGTCTAAAACAGTGATCGGATACTTTAATCCCTTCACTCCGACCTTTTTGATATCGATATTCCTATCGTCCTTTTGATTCTGTATGTCGATCATATGCTATAAGAGACTCGTGAATTCTCTGACTCCCAGACGGTTACACGCGATAGGGTTACATTCGTTTGCCGGGCCTTTTCACTGATCTTTTCATAGAGATAACGGGCGATCTGTTCTGACGAAGGGTTGATCGATTTGAAATAGTCAAGCTCATTTAGATATTTATGATCAAGCTCTTCAAAGACTTCATCGGTCCACCGTTTCACCACGCGGAAGTCGATCACCAGGTCCTCGCTGTTGAGCGATTTCCCCGTAACCGATACTTCAACCAGGAAGTTATGACCGTGAAGCGCTTCGCATTTCCCTCCGATCTCCTTCAGCAGATGGGCTGCGGAAAAGGATTTTTTTATAGTCGCTTCGTACATCCGACCCCCCCCCATTTTAAATTAATGAAAAATACATATCATAAATACTGACCAGAGATAAGAGGAAAACTGTTCGTGTTTAGGAATCTGACCGGGCGATTAAATGGCAAAATTAAAGATTATCCGTGAAAACCACGAAAACAAGAGGGGGTGTTCTTGTCGACAAAATCTGAGCCTACCATGCTCATCGTTCTAAGTATTTATTTTCAATTGTGAATATTTATCTGTGTGAAATGATTTACTGATGTTCCGATTTGGTATCTGATTTGCGTAGGATATAAAACAAATCAGGGAAGGTAGAAAAAAGAAAAGTAAGACTTTTAAGGAGGGGGTGATTCTAAAAATAGATAAACGGTTTTTTGTGATCAAGGAATTATCCGAAATAATAAAGTAGAAACAAAATGAAGGAGGAAGATTATGATGAGCAAACTTCACAAAAAAGGACAGAAGGGCTTCACGTTGATCGAACTCATGATCGTTATCGCCATCATCGGCATCTTGGCGGCGATCGCCATTCCGCAGTTCACCGCTTACAAGGACAGGGGTTATAACGCCGGCGCCAGGGCTGACATAAAGAACGCGTATACAGCGGCACAGGCCTGGTTCGCGGACAACCCAGGCGGCACGGTTACCGCTGCAGCTCTGACAACAAGCGGTTATGTAGCTACGCAGGGCGTAACGCTTACGGTCGGCAATGGGACGCAAGCTGCTCTGGCGATGACGTCGGTCAGCAGCAATGCGACAACCCCCGTAACATACTCCATTAACGCTGCCGGTCAGATTTCACCTTAATTGATCTTGGGAGTGGGGCAGGGTGATTCCTGTCCCACTCCTCGTGTCAAACAGAGACAAAGAACAACCATTTCCTAAGCCTTGTATTCACATTGTCCCTCCTGAAACAAATTCCTCTATGCGTATCAACAAAAAGTTCCTCTAGGATCTTTTTTTATCTTGACACTTTTCCCACAAAGGGGTATGGGAAAAATGACCGGCGGTCATATATTGACCCAAGTTCAGAATTCGATTTACGGTCCATAATCTTTTTCATCACGAACTGTTGGGAAAAACCTGAAGCAACAAAAGAAACCCGTTCCTCTCCTTGCTATTTTCTTTGTAAATTTGTCGCTGCAGAAATTGCGTTGAAATCTCCAATCTTGGAACCATCTTTTAGCCGATGATAAAGCGATAAACGATCTATCAAGACAGAAAGGACTAAATCTTGGGGCTGCTCGAAAGAAGAAAAAGAGAGAGGGAAAACAGAAGAAATGCCATATTGAAAGCGGCCAGGAAGCTCTTTTTCGAGAATGGCTTCCGAACCGTCACGATAGAGAGCATTGCCAAAAAAGCGGAGCTTAGTAAGGGATCTATTTATCTATATTTCAAAAGCAAAGAAGAGATTTACACCCAGATTCTTCTGCACGACATCGATAAATTCCACGAACATTTTATCGGCCTACTTCAGAACCCAACCAGTGCATCTGACGCACTCATACGCTTTTCCGGAATCTACGTAGATTTGTTTTTAAATGATCGTGAACTGTTCAGGATACTGATGACATTTATGCTCCACACCACGGTGATGAACCTTCCCGAGGAATTGAACAATCATATCATCAAGACAACCAATAAGAACATAAGCGTCATTGAAGAAATATTCAGATACGGCATTGAAAGAGGTGAATTCCCATCCACGCTGAACCTCCGTCTTAGCCGCAATGCCCTTTGGGGATTACTCAACGGCATCATCTCTCTTCATCTCTTTACAGGCATTGAAGCCAAGCGCGCGGATGTGATTCGTAGCACCATAAGGGCAGGCCTGGATATCTATATCCAGGGCCTCATGAACCAGGGGAAATAGGCTTGTAGCCGGTTTAAGATAGCCGGATTCTCCAATGGATCTTCTAAAGGGGGAAAAGGATCTGTATCTGTTTAAATCTATGTACATCAAGAAAATAGGAAAGGAGGTTTTATATGAGCAATCTGCTGGTGAATGAGAGGGATCAGGAGTTTCTGCTTTTTGAACAGCTGGAAATGGAAAAACTGTTCCGGACGGAAACATTCAAGGATTTTTCTAAAGACGATGCCGTAATGATGATGAATGAGGCGAAAAAAATGGCCGTCAATGAAATCCTCCCCACCTATGCTGAAGGCGACAGGGAGGGCTGCACTTTCAAGGACGGAATAGTCACTGCACCAAAGTGCTATCATGACGCCTGCAGAAAATACATTGAAGCCGGCTGGCTCTGTCCCACTTCATCGCCCGAAGTCGGCGGTCAAGGGATGCCGGTTATACTGGCCGCAGCCTGTTTGGAACACAGCCAGGCAGCGAACTTCGCCTTACTCATGTATCCGGGGCTCACCCACGGAGCTGCAAGCTTGATCGAGCACTTCGGAACTGATGAACTGAAGAACAAATACCTGTCCAAAATGTTTTCCGGGCAATGGATGGGAACCATGTGCCTGACAGAGCCTGGAGCAGGGAGTGATGTCGGCGCATTAAAGACCTCCGCCAAAAGACTGCCTGATGGGACTTTCAGTATAACGGGGTCAAAATGTTTCATCTCTTGTGGCGACCATGATCTTACGGAGAATATCGTTCATCCCGTGCTGGCGAGAATTGAAGGGGATCCCCCCGGCACAGGCGGTATCTCAATCTTCATCGTACCCAAGTATCGGATTAAAACTGACGGCAGCCTTGGAGAACTCAACGATATCCATACCGGCAACATCGAGCACAAGATGGGGATCAAGGGATCAGCGACGTGTACCTTGAATTTCGGTGACGAGGGGAAATGCATCGGTGAACTACTTGGTAAGGAACGGCAGGGAATGAGGATCATGTTTCACATGATGAACGGTGCCCGGTTCGATGTCGGCATGCAGGGGCTGGCCGTCGCATCTGCAGCCTTTGAACACGCGCTTGTATATGCCAAGGAAAGGATTCAGAGCGTGCCGGTTTGGGAGATGAAGAACCCCGACGCAAAAGCCGTTCCCATCATTCAACACCCTGATGTACGACGGGACCTCCTCTGGATGAAGGCCCATGTCGAAGGGATAAGGGCGCTGAACTACTTTACAGCCTATTGTATGGACATGGCAAAGGCAGTACCGGCGGAAAACGAAAAGTGGCAGGGGCTCGTGGAGCTTCTGACCCCGGTAAGCAAGGCCTACTCTTCGGATAAGGCGATGGAGATCTGCTCAAAGGCGATCGATGTGTATGGAGGCTACGGATACTGTCAGGAATATCCGGTGGAACAGTATATGCGGGATTGCAAGATCACCTCCATCTATGAAGGAACGAACGGGATACAAGCCTTGGACCTTGTAGGGAGGAAACTCGCGCAGAGAAAAGGGATGAACGTGATGACCCTCTTCGGCGAGATCGGGACGACCATCGCCAAATCCAAGGAAATAACCGAACTGAAGATCTATGCGGCCCGTCTTGAAGATGCTTACAATGCCCTTGTAGATATGACGATGACGTTGGCACAGCTCGGCAAGAGCTCAAGTTTCCTTATCCCGATACTCAATGCATCGCCTTATCTCGATATCTTCGGGGATGTCATTGTGGGCCATTTTTTGATGCAGGCTGCCGTCATCGCTTCTGAAAAATTAAACAAAATATACACTGAGAAGGGTGCAGAGGATTCGAAAGGGAAACAACGGGCACTGATCCACGAAAATGCAGACGTAGCCTTTTACACGGGCAAGATTGCTGCGGCCAAATTCTTTTCCGTCGAGATCCTTTGCACGGTAAAGGCACGTTGCGAAGCGATTAAATCGGAAGAAAAGATTACCATTGAAATGGCAGATGAATCATTTACCTGCTGAGTTGCGGGAAGCCGTGCTTTCACGAGCAGACGATGGAAAAGAGACACTTGGAAGAGGGGTTTCTTTCTTTAAGACATCAATCAGCCACTCTTTCACAAACCAAATGAGGAGGTAGATCATGGCATATGAAATCAAAAAAGCCGCAGTCCTGGGTGCAGGGGTCATGGGCGCCACCATTGCCGCCCATTTGACCAATGCAGGTATTGAATGCGACCTTCTTGACATCATTCCTTTTGAACTCACCGATGCCGATAAGGCCCAGGGATTGACGGAGAAGAGCCCGGCCTGGCGGAACCGATTTGCCTCGAGTGGTCTCGCCGGGGTACTGAAATCTAAACCGGCTGGTTTTTATACGAAGAAAAACGCCGCAATGATACGTGTGGGAAATTTTGAGGACAATCTCATGTGGCTGGCCGATGCTGACTGGGTTATTGAAGTCGTCATCGAGAATCTTAAAATCAAACAGGAACTTTTTGCAAAAGTCGAAATGGTCGTCAAACCAGAATGCATCGTCACGACAAACACATCAGGTATCCCCATCAATGACATCACCGCCAATTTCGGATCAAAATTAAAGGAACGTTTTCTTGGGACCCACTTCTTCAATCCTCCTCGTTATATGAAACTTTTAGAAATCATACCAGGCAACGATACCAAGCCTGAGATCGTGGCTTATATGACACGGTTTTGCGAACAAGTCTTGGGTAAGGGAGTCGTCATCTGCAAGGATGTTCCTAATTTCATTGGGAACCGGATCGGCTCATTTGACATTTCCAACGCCATACACCTCATGATCGAAAAAAACATGAAGATCGAGGAGGTGGACACCATCATCGGCAAATCGCTTGGAAGGCCGGGTTCTGCGATCTTTGGAACACTGGATCTGGTCGGCCTCGATACTGCCCACCATGTTTCGACCAACCTTTATGCAGCGGTTCCAGATGACGAGATGCGAGAGATTTTTGCTCCGTCTGAATTCATGAAAAAGATGATGGATCTCAAGTGGCTTGGAAACAAAACCAAACAGGGCTTCTATAAGCGTACAAAGGATGCCAAAGGCAAGACAGGCAAAATGGTCCTGGACTATAACACCATGGAGTATGTCCCGACAGAAAAGCCGCGATTCCCATCCGTCTCTGATGCCAGAAAGAAGACCGATAGCGGAGTCGCGGCGATGTTGAAAGTTATGTTCAACGGAGCCGATATCGCCGGCGAGCTCACTCGGGAATATCTCTGCAACAATTTTATCTATGCCGCCAACCGAATCCCGGAGATCTGCGACACTGTCATCGGCATCGATAATGCCATGAAATGGGGTTACAATCATCAGTTGGGTCCTTTTGAGACCTGGGATGCCGTGGGCGTTCGCGAAGCCGTTGAAGTGATGAAGAAGCTTAAGAAGAAGGTACCTAAGAAGATCGAAGAGATGCTCAAGAAAGGGATTGAATCCTTTTATCTAAAAAAAGGAGATAGCCTTTACTACTACGATTTTGAAAAAAAGGAGTATGTAAAACTTGAGCCAAATCCTCTAATCCTCCTCCTTCCCGAGCTGAAAGAGCAAAATAAGGTCATCAAAAAGAATGGAAGCGCAACACTCGTTGACATCGGGGATGGTGTAGCGTGTCTTGAATTTCACACCAAGATGAATGCTGTCGATGATGGCATGATCGAAATGATCTTCGCCAGCTGCGATATCGTGGAGAAGGATTTTCTAGGCATGGTTGTGGGAAACCACGCGACGAATTTCTCTGTTGGGGCTAACATATTCAAAGTCCTCTTAGGCATCCAGAGGGGAGACTGGGACATCATAGAAAAACTCACCGCCGAATTTCAGAGCGCGAATATGCGGATGAAGTACTTGTCTAAACCCGTGGTCAGCGCGCCGGCAGGTCTTGCCCTCGGGGGGGGATGTGAGATGGCCATGCATGCAGCAAGATGTCAACCTTGCGGAGAGACCTATATCGGCCTTGTTGAAGTCGGTGTGGGAGTGATCCCGGCGGGCGGCGGCTGCAAAGAGCTGATGGTGCGTCTGACGGAAGGCCTGCCTGATGGGGTCATCGAAGCAGGTCTGAATCTTCAGCACGTCTATGCCAAGGCGTTCGAGAACATCGCCATGGCAAAGGTCGCAACAAGCGCTATTGAAGGAATGGAGCTCGGATATATCCGGAAGACCGAAACAATGAGTCTCAATAGGGACCAGCAGCTATGGGATGCCAAACAGGTTGTCCTCGGGCTTGCGAAATTCTACAAAAAACCCAGACAGGTGATGATTCCGGTCATGGGTGAAAATTTTCGAGGGATGGCAGAGGCGATCCTTTACAATATGAAACAAGGCAATTTTGCATCAGATCACGATCGTCGTGTCTCCCGAAAGCTAGCCCATATCCTTTCCGGAGGTGATTGTTCCGAAGGGACGCTGGTTACCGAAGAAGAGATCCTTGCTCTTGAGAGGGAAGCCTTCCTGAGCCTCTGTGGTGAAAAGAAAACACAAGACAGGATCATGTACATGCTCAATACAGGAAAACCGTTACGGAACTAAACTATGGAAAAGACACACATGCGGTATAGGCTGCGAAAAAACGGCGCACTCGTCGGGTCCATTGAAAAGGAGGTATATCATGAGCGATGTGGTGATTGTTGAAGCGGTTAGAAGCCCTGGCGGACGATATAAGCGAGGAGGCCTTTGCGCAACAAGAGGAGACGAGATCGGGATACAGGTCCTGAAAGGCCTTCTGGCAAGGGTGCCTGAGCTCAAGAAAGAAGAGGTAGATGATGTGATTGTCGGCTGTTCATTTCCAGAGGCCGAACAAGGAATGAATCTAGGGCGAATTCTCGCGATGGGGGCTGGTCTGCCGATTACGACCTCCGGGATGACAGTGAATCGATTCTGTTCATCAGGTCTTCAATCAATTGCAGATGCAACAGCCAGGATCAGGGCAGGGTGGTCCGAGGTGGTAATCGCCGGTGGATGTGAAACCATGTCTCATATACCGATGGGGGGAAATATCTTTCGTCCCAGCCCTGACTGGGCCTTTGATGGAACGATGCCCATGGTTTATGTTTCCATGGGTGTGACAGCTGAAAATGTAGCAGCTGATTACAACATCTCTCGTGAGGATATGGATAAATTCGGTATGGAAAGCAACCGCAGGGCCTATGAAGCCATCAAAGCCGGAAAATTCAAGAAAGAGATCATCCCGATTGTCGCATATAAATACAAAACTTTAAAAAACGGAAAGCGGGTGCGGGATAAGTTTATTTTTGACGCCGATGACGGTGTGAGATGGCCTACCAAACTAGAGGAAATGGCAAAGCTGAAATCTCCTTTTAAGCAGGGCGGCAATGTGACAGCGGCAAATTCCTCGCAGATGACGGATGGTGCCGCTTTCAGCCTCTTGATGACAGCAGAGAAGGCGCAAACGCTAGGTCTAAAGCCGCTCGCTCGACTCTCCTATTTTGCCGTAGCCGGGTGTAAGGCGGAGGAGATGGGTGTTGGTCCGGCCTATGCGATTCCTAAGGTTTTGAAGATGGCCGGGCTTGCAACAAAGGATATTGACGTTTACGAAATCAATGAAGCCTTTGCTTCACAGGCACTCTATTCGATCCGTGCCCTTGGAATCGAGGATCGGCTCACTGCCGGAGATGTTAATCCCAACGGTGGAGCCATCGCTCTAGGGCATCCGCTGGGGTGTACAGGTGCCAAGCTTACTGCTCAACTGCTCCATGAACTCAGGCGGCGGAAGGGAAAAAGGGGAATTGTATCCATGTGCATCGGCGGCGGCATGGGGGCCGCAGGAATCTTCGAAATGATTTAGACATACGGAATATGAGACCGATAATGAATTTTCACTTGAAAAGGCAAAGGCTTTAGGATATAGGCTGATCACCTAAGGGCGGTTAACTCAGCGGGAGAGTGCTACCTTCACACGGTAGAAGTCACTGGTTCAATCCCAGTACCGCCTACCATTAACAATGAAGGGCTTTCGGGAGTTTTCGGAAGCCCTTTTTTATCCTCCTGTAAAATGAATAAAAATATTCAGCCTTCAGACTATGCTGTATCGGACCTTAGATTAAGTCGTATCGAAAAGGTCGCCATAAGATTTTTTTGTCATGAGTTTCAACCTCTGATACATTTTATAGGTTAGAGAGGCATTCCTGCAGGGAAGAAGGGAATTGTTTTGGAAGAGAGGTTCAGCTTCAATGGGATAAATAGAAGAGGCGATCGCTTCTTTCCATAACCCGGTTCCCGGGATAGGTGAATATTCCGCGATGATTGGACGCGCACCGCATGACTGGACAAAACGGATACTCTCATTGACCTCTTCCGCGGATTGACCAGGAAGTCCACAGAGAAGATACACGCCAATATCTTCGCGCTGATAACCGGCCCTCTTCAGATGCGCAACGGCGTCTATAAACTCGGCATTGTAGACTTTACCTCCTGAAGAGATCTGACGCAGCTCATTCGATGTCTCAAAACCGAAACGGATAGTCCTGAAGCCTGCCTTGAACATGAGAATACTGAGGTCAGCGTTCATCTCCCTTATATGAAGGCCGTTGGGACAATGAAACTGTACCGGCAAATGCCTCTTGATCACCTCTTTCAAAAAAGGGATTATCATTGCATAAGGATCTACAAGAAGGGCGTCATCGTAAAAAGAAAAATGCTTAATTCCTAATCTGTCATGCCAGTACTCTATTTCATTGACGACATATATGGGATCACGTCTCCGAAAGTTATCGTTAATGAGATGGGATGCACAGTAATTACAGTGATAGAGACATCCCCTTGAGGTCATAATCGGTACATGATCTGGATGACGAATAAGATCAAAAGCAGGGTAGGGGTAGGAATCAAGGTTGCTGGGATTCGGCAGTGAATCCATCTCCAGTTGAAAAACATTTTTTAACAGTGACGGGATCGATAGTTCAGCAGGCCCTGCTAAACAAAAATCAGCGCCGGATTGAGAGGCATGTGACGGCATGAGCGTGACATAATTTCCACCAAGAATCACCGGTATACCGGGAAATGTTTGATGCAGCAAAAGAACCATTTCAAATACAGCAGGGTACCAGTATGTCATCATTGACGTCATCATAATGAGATCGGGTCTAGGGAGCGACAGGACGGATTTTAAAAAGACATCAGGAGTCATCCCATAACGATGGTAATGTCGTGGTATTCCTTTGAGGGGTGGAGGTTTGGAGATGATTTGCCGAAAATAACTTCCTTTACCTGACTCTTTCCTTCTAGGCGGAAAGATCCCGGTTTTTTGCATGTCAGGATGATAGGGATCCAGACAATCCACAAAAAAGACTTCCGCACCATTTTCCCTGAGGAGAGAGGCCAAATACAACAGTCCCAGCGGCTTATTCCAAAAGTCATATGCCGCAAAATCATAGATCCAAGGATTTATAAGTAAAATCTTAGCCTTCATTTTAAATTAATAGCACATAATGTGTCGGTCTATCAACGGTTAATATCAAGTAATAAATTATATTATACTGTCCAATTATTTATATTTATTTATATTATTTAGAATTAATTCACTATTGCTTTTTGCCAAAAAAGGATTTGTTAAGAAATAAAAATATACAGTATAATTGTAGACGGCAATCCGTTGGATTGTAAAAACAAAAAGGTCCAGACAATGACAGGAAAAGAAAAAAATAAGGAAGAATTTATCAGCAGCGTCGATCTTATGAGGAGAACTGGTTTGTCGCGGGCTACCCTGAATAATTACATAAAAGCTGGAATTTTCCCTTCTCCTATAGTCAAGAAACCATACGATCCAAAGCGATGCAAGGCAAAGCGGATTGGATATTTTCCTTATTCAGTCCTGGGCATCTTCAATCGCATTATACAGTATAAAGAGAAAGGGTATTCGATGCGGGAAATAGTGAATACCCTAGCACAAAAACCAATATCTCTTTCTGACAACACTGATATTACCGAGATTCGCTCGAAAAACCGACGCTCAAAAAATCATCTCGGCAGCGAGAGTGGAGAGCTGTTTTATTTGGATGATTTTTCAGAAACTCAGAACCAATCCGATATGCCTATACGTGAGAATAATCATGATTCCAGAAGAAGAAGTAATCTTATGGAAGTTCTACTAAAACGAGACGTAACTACTCCATTTTCGTTTTCAGTTCTGGTCACGGACCTACAAGATTCAAATAAGATCTGTGCTGAAATGCAGCCAGATGAATATTTAAAACTAATAAATCAGGTATGGAATTGTATAAAAAGTTCTTTCAATAAATTTCCAGGAATCTACGGGAAACATTTCTGCAATGGGGTGGTTTATTATTTCCTTAAGGATCGTGAATCAAAATATCTCATGAATCCGATCTATTGTGCGTTCGAAATAAAAAAGAAAATGGTCGGATTAAATTCTGAGTGGAAACAAAACAAAAGATGGGATAAAAAAATATATCTAAATATCGGAATTAATGAAGGTTATGAATTTTTTGGAAAAATTCAAGAGGCACCTAACTTTCAAGTCATGCCCTTAGGGGACACGACTCAATATGCCTCGCAATTGTCACGCTTTGCGCGTGGCGGCTCCATTTGGACGACAAGGAATCTTCTTCTTCAGTTAGATCAAAAAGAGAGAAAAACCATTTGCTATGGTATTCGCGGCAACGATTCAGTCAATAGCATCTTGATCGAAAATACCTTTTCAAAAATAGCCGATCTTATCCCTCCTGGCGAAGACAGGCATGTGATCTTTAGAGATATCTCAACCATGACTGTAACGGAGATCGACAATATTCGCTGATTTTTTCTTTTCATCGATCAGAAAAAACTTGAAGCAACCGAGGTTTATTGCTACATATATTTATTAAAAGGATAAGTAATGCGCGCCGTTTTGCAGCGGGTTGACAGGGCAGAAATCCGAGTCGATGGAAAATGCATCTCTTCAATAAAAAAAGGGATTATAGTATTTCTTGGCATTCAGCAGGGAGATGAGGATCGAGATGCCGATTACCTTTCAGATAAGATCACCCATCTAAGAATTTTTGAAGATGAATATGGGAAAATGAACCTTTCCCTCTTGGATATTCAGGGCGAAATGCTTATTGTCTCTCAGTTCACCCTCTTGGGCGACTGCCGCAAAGGAAGAAGGCCTTCTTTCACCGAAGCAGAAAACCCTCACCGATCTCAGAGACTTTACGAATATTTTTTGAAAACATCGAGAGAAAAAGTGAAATGTTGTGCCGAGGGGAAATTTCGGGCCATGATGTCTGTCGAACTGGTCAATAATGGACCTGTAACAATACTGCTGGATAGCAGAAAAGGCTTTTGAAAGATCAACTCATGCAGGGCGAATATCGCGAGATTTACATAGATAAGAATGGCATCTGGTTTTATCGTGGTATAGAAATGGAACGAAAAGACATCATTCAATATTTCTACAACTATCTCAAACAAGACGAACGGGGCGATTATCTTGTCGAGATTGGAAATGACCGTTGTTATGTAGACGTTGAAGATACACCCTATCTCATCAGAAGCGTTTCCGTTGGTTTTGCTCAGGAACTCAGTCAGCCGCATGTTGACCTATTTCTTAACGATGGGAGCACAGAATGGCTCAACCTGAGTGCACCCCTACGAATAGGAGATGATCATGCCTTGTATTGCAGGGTGAAACAAGACGAACATGAAGCACGTTTTTCCAGACCGGCCTATTATCAGCTTTGTGAACATATCACCTATGATTCAAGGAGAAAAAAATATTTACTTATACTAGGTCAAGAATCATATCTCTTGAATTTGACCAAAAATAGAAATGAAAAAATCGTCCGCGGGCAGGGAATGACACAAACATAAAGTAAATGGAGGATAAAATGTTAGATGATCATGTTACGGAATCGCTCACTTTTGATGATTTGCTCTTAGTCCCGGCAGAATCCAATATCCTGCCAAGGGATGTAGACACTACTACCTTACTCACCAACAATATTAATCTTAATATCCCTGTAGTTAGTGCGGCAATGGATACGGTCACAGAGTCCCGTACAGCTATCTGCCTCGCCCAAGAAGGAGGGATCGGGATCATCCACAGGAATATGAGCATTGAAAGACAGAGCATTGAAGTCGATAAAGTGAAAAAATCAGAAAGCGGGATGATTGTCGATCCCATTACCATAGAACCGGAACAGAAGGTTCGTGAAGCCCTTGAACTGATGAACCGCTACAGAATTTCAGGTGTTCCGGTCGTGAAAAACAAAAAATTGGTCGGTATTCTGACAAATCGCGATCTTCGTTTTGAAACCAATCTAGATCAACCAGTAGCCAATGTCATGACCCACGAAAATCTCATCACCGTCTCTTCCTTGAATATCTCGCTTGAGGATTCCAAGAAGCTATTGCACAAACATCGGATCGAAAAGCTCCTCGTTGTTGATGAGAATTATAATCTCACCGGATTAATCACAATTAAGGATATTGAAAAAATCAAAAAATATCCCCTTGCCTGTAAAGACACGATGGGCAGGCTACGGGTAGGAGCAGCTGTGGGCATCATCGACAGGGAGGCGCGGATTGATGCGCTGCTCTCGGCTGGGGCAGATGTAATCGTCATAGACACGTCACACGGCCATTCCAAAGGGGTTCTGGATGCGGTTCGTGACACGAAAGCGAACTTTCCGAAGTGTGAATTAATTGCAGGAAATGTAGCCACTGCTGAAGGAGCAAATGCCCTGATCAAGGCAGGAGTTGACTCTGTGAAAGTAGGGGTCGGACCTGGATCTATATGTACCACACGCATTATTGCCGGGGTAGGGGTGCCGCAGATGAGTGCCATTCGCGATGTTTATAAGGTCTGTGCAAAACATAACATTCCCATCATTGCTGACGGAGGGATTAAATATTCAGGTGATGTCGTCAAGGCGTTGGCTGCGGGTGCTCATACTGTCATGATTGGTGGTCTTTTCGCGGGAACCGAGGAGAGCCCCGGGGAAACCGTGCTCTTTCAGGGGAGAACATACAAAGTCTATCGTGGAATGGGATCGCTCGAGGCCATGAAAATGGGCAGCAAAGATAGATACTATCAAGATGAAATAGAAAGCAATCTGAAACTGGTTCCTGAGGGGATAGAGGGCAGGGTACCTTATCGAGGTTCACTATCGGGAAGCATCCATCAACTCATGGGAGGCCTAAAGGCCGGCATGGGGTATGTCGGATGTAAAACCACAAAAGAACTGAGAGAAAAGGCCCAATTCATCAAAATTACCTCTGCCGGACTTCGGGAAAGCCATGTTCATGATGTCATCATCACGAAAGAGGCACCAAATTACTGGCTGGATTAGGTTATGAAACACGCCGACTTCGTTCATCTTCATGTTCATACACAGTATAGTTTGCTGGATGGTACCATTCGGCTTGATGACCTTTTCCAAATGGCAAAACAATATCAAATGCCGGCCGTAGCGATGACGGACCATGGCAACCTCTATGGAACCATTGATTTCTATAAACATGCCTATAAATACGGAATTAAACCGATCATCGGCTGCGAGATGTATGTCGCACCAAAAAGCCGATTTGACAAAACAAACTACGGAAACGGTGAAACAGCACATCATCTTATTGTCCTGGCCAGAAGCATGCAGGGTTATAAAAACCTCATGATGCTATCGACGGCCGGATTCACAGAGGGATTCTACTATAGGCCACGGATCGATAAGGAGATTCTGGCCAAGTATAGCGAAGGCCTGATCGGGATGAGCGCCTGCTTGCACGGAGAGATTTCATCCCATCTTGTCCGTGGAAATTTCGAAGAAGCCCTTGATGTAGCAAAGCAGTATCGGGAAATTTTCGGTGAAGGAAATTTCTACCTTGAAATCATGGAAAATGGTCTCCCGGAACAAGTAACGGCCAATCAGAGACTGATTGATCTAGGGAAGAAGCATCGCTTCCCCTTGGTAGCTACGAACGACTGTCATTATCTCAACCAGAGCGACAGTGAGGCGCATGAAGTCCTTCTCTGTATTCAAACAGGCAAAACTATAGAAGATAAGGATCGAATGAAGTTGGGTACAGATCAATTCTACTTCCGGTCTCCGGAGGAAATGAAGGCCCTGTTTTCGTACTGTCCTGAAGCCATTGAAAATACGATTCATATTGCGGAGAAGTGCAATATTAACTTTACGTTTGGCAGCTTTCTGCTTCCCCGGTTTGAGGTCAACACGGATGAAACACTCGATCAACGCTTAAAGAGAATTGCCCAAGAAGGTCTTTCGGTTTTATTAGAGACCATTTTAAAAGAAAATGACCAGTCTCTACGTGAACAATATGAAAAAAGGCTTCAGCGCGAATTGGAAATCATCCGCTCGATGGGCTTTGCTGGTTATTTTCTGATCGTTTCTGATTTCATCAACTATGCCAAGACGAAAAACATTCCTGTGGGTCCCGGCCGGGGTTCAGCTGCGGGAAGTCTTGTCGCTTATGCTATAGGGATCACCAGTATCGATCCAATCCGTTACAATCTTTTCTTTGAGCGTTTTCTGAATCCTGATCGAATCAGCATGCCTGATATCGACACGGATTTTTGTCCTGAGGGCAGGGACGATATTATCCGTTACGTGATGCAAAAGTACGGGAGCGACAAGGTATCCCAAATCATCACATTCGGTAAAATGCAGGCGCGCGCTGTCATTCGCGATGTCGGTCGGGCCTTGAATATCTCCTATGGCGATGTGGATCGTATCGCAAAGATGGTACCCAATGTTCTGAACATCAAGCTCGATGAGGCCATAAAAAGAGAGCCAAAACTTAAGGACGAGATGAAGAACAATCTGCGGGTAAAAAAACTTCTCGATCTGTCTCGTGCCTTAGAAGGTCTGAATCGTCACTCATCCACGCATGCGGCAGGTGTTGTCATCTCTGATCTGCCTCTGGTGGAAAGAATTCCTTTGTGCAAGAGTCCGAAGGACGATATCGTTACGCAATTCTCTATGAATGACATCTCAGATGTAGGGCTGACCAAATTTGATTTCCTCGGCCTTAAGACCCTGACTGTCATCAAGAACGCCCTTAAATTGATTCAAGCAGGGCGAGGTATTGAAGTGAATATCGACCACCTTCCCCTTGACGATCGTTCGACTTATGAATTGCTGATGCGGGGTGATACAGACGGTGTCTTTCAGCTGGAAAGCTCCGGCATGAAAGATATTCTTGTGAGAATGAAACCGGATTGCATTGAGGATGTCATCGCCCTGATCGCCCTTTATCGTCCCGGTCCCATGGAAAATGTTCCTGAATTTATCGCAAGGAAACAAGGAAAAACAAAAATAGTTTATGAAACCGAAGAATTAGAAAAGATCCTTAAAGAGACTTATGGGATCATCGTTTATCAGGAACAGGTGATGCAGATCGCCGTTGCCATCGGCAATTATACCCTTTCAGAGGCAGATACCCTCCGTAAGGTGATGAGCAAAAAGAAATCCGAGGAGATGGAAAATAAGGAGAAACCCAAGTTTCTTGAAGGGGCTCGGAAAAAGAAGATCCCGACGGATAAGGCCTCAAGGATTTGGGAACAGATGGAGACCTTTGGGAAATACGGCTTCAATAAATCTCATAGCACCGCCTATGCCATGATTTCTTACCAGACAGCCTATCTGAAGGCCCATTACCCAGCAGAATTCATGGCAGCTTTGCTGACAAGTGAAAAGGATAACCGTGATAAGATCATCAGCCACATCGCTAGCTGTCGAGAGATGGGACTCAATGTCCTTCCACCTGATATCAATGAGTCCCTGAGCGACTTTAGTGTAACCGGTGAACATATTCGTTTTGGTTTGGCAGCAGTTAAGAATGTCGGGGTAGGGGCGATAGAATCCATCATTTCCGTGAGAGAGAAAGAGGGAAGGTTTGCTTCAATCATTCATTTTTGCGAACGCGTAGATCCCAGAAAGATAAACAAGAGGGTTATTGAAAGCCTGATCAAATGCGGAGCCTTTGATTCTACGGGCCACAAAAGACAACAGCTGATGTCTTGTTATGAAGAGATAATGGAAAAGGCTCAAAAGAGACTGCGTGAGCGCTCAAGTGGTCAGGCCAATTTTCTCGAACAGTTCGAAGTGCAGGGAGGCACTGAGTTATTATCTGGGTCAACGAATGATATCCCTCCCAATATCCCCGAATGGGATCACCGTGAGCTTTTAAAAAATGAGAAAGAGACGATTGGTTTTTATATAACCAGCCATCCATTGTCACGTTTTCGAGATACATTGAGCCTGATTGTCAACGCTGATTCATCCAACCTTTCCGGCAGAGTCGATCGCGAGGCTGTGCTTATAGCAGGAATCGTTAGTAATATTAGGGAGATAATAACAAGACGCAAAGATACAATGGCATATATAACGCTCGAGGATCTGAAAGGTTCTGTCTCTGTTATTTTTTTCCCTGAGGTTTATAGAGGCGCATATGAATTGCTCCATAGTGAGGAGCCTCTTCTTATCAAAGGTACACTTGACATGGCCGAAGACAGCTACAAGGTGATTGCTGCCGAGGTAACGCTTTTATCTTCGGCAGCTGAGAAACCTTATCGTGAGATCTATTTTTCTGTCGATGCCAAGAAATTATCAGCAGACGATATCAATACGTTAAGGCAAAGGTTGAAACAATACCCAGGCAATTGTGACGGTTTTATTAGATTACTGGAGGAACAATCAGAAACGATTATATACCTTGGAGAAGATGTGAAACTTGATCCTTCTATACACCTAAAAAAAGACGCCGATCGCATACTAGGATCAGGAGCATCTCAGTTTGTTTGAATTTATTTATATGATTAGGAACAAACGACCATAAGTTGATACATTTGTTTACATAACATATCTTATCGGCCAATAATTTTATGGCTTAAATTTTACTACAGGCCCTCTTCGGACAACTTTTTGATCAACTGAAGCTGATTATCCGTGATTTTCCTGGGAATATCGATACCAATTTTGACGTATTGGTCCCCTTTTGACGCTCCCGTACCCTTCAAAGCTGGCGCTCCATAACCTTTCATTCTAATCTTTGTTCCATTTTGTGCCCTAGCTGGAATTTTTATTCTCTTGATTGTTCCATCGATCGTAGGAACATCGATACTTGTTCCAAGGACAGCTTGCGTAAAGGTAATTGATTTTTCAATATATATATCATTCCCATCTCTTGCAAAGATTGGATGAGGCAAAACATTAATGTTTAGGTAGAGATCACCGGGGGTACCGCCATAAATGCCCTGATTTCCCTTTCCTGACAACCTAAGTTTTTTCCCCGTACTGATACCTGCTGGAATTTTTACATTGATTTCGTCTACTTGCTGATCTCGCTGAAGGGCTATTTTTTTTTCTGCACCGAAAACCGATTCCTCAAGAGTAATGTTTAGATTGTACTGAAGATCAGCACCTTTTTGTGGCATCTGATAATGTCTTTGTTGAGCATGTCCGAAAAGATCTGAAAAAGAATCGCTGCTACGGTATGTATAACTTCCTCGACGGCGAGCCCCTCCTCCACCGGCGGCTCCAAATCCCATATCCCGAAGGATTTGGTTGATATCAAAATCGCGGAAAATGTCCTCGCGAGAAAATGTCTGGCTGAACTTATCAGACCCAAAATTATCGTATTGTTTTCTCTTTTCTGGATCGCTTAATACCGCATAGGCTTCACTTATGTTTTTAAATTTTTCTTCCGCAACCTGATTATTGGGATTTCTATCCGGATGATACTTCAAGGCAAGTTTACGGTAGGCCTTTTTAATTTCTTCCGCATCTGCGTTTCTCTCGACACCAAGAATCTTGTAGTAATCATCTGCCATTAAGTCACCAATATCTTCTATATACTATTAAATAAAAATATACATCCATGACTCATTGTCAAGATGAAATAAGCTTTGCATAAACAGTATTCATAATTCATCGATGAATCCTCCATAATCTCTATAAATCCGGTCCCTCTTCTGTGTAATGGGTAATTAGATAAATTTGAGTGATTATTTGTCAAAATTTAATCACCCCAGAGTTGAAATTTTTCTTTTCAAATAAAGCGTCATTATGGAGTCTGTTGTTTTTTCGAGCGCCTTTCGATAGAACTCAAGAGCTTTCAAAGGGTTATTCATTGCTTCATATACTCTCGCAGTACTGATGTAGTTCAACACTTCAAAAGAGGATGCCGTATTTGTCTTCATGGCTTTATCAAGTGATTCTAATGCCTTATTAAAGTTTTTCATTTCTTCATAACAAGCTCCTAAGCTGCTGTAAGCCAACGTGACAAGATCATTGTCTGTAGATGCTTTATTCAGAAAACTTTCATAAGCCAAGATTGCTGCATCGATTTCATGACGACTGAAGTGAAGATTTCCAAGACGGTAATGAGCAGTGACTGCTGCGCGGCTATGCGGATATTGAAGAATGAGATCCTTATACCCTTTTATGGTTACAGGATCGCCTGCTGGCGATCCTGCTTTCTGTGCCGCTTCAAAGACTTTTGCGTAGCTTTTTTCAGCTCTTGTTTCGTAGTTCAGTTGATAGAGATACCAGCCTCCGGCAAGAAGAAAGATTATACCGGCTATTCCGGATCCGACATAAAGCCGCTTTTTGTGATTTTCAATAAACGTCCTTACCTTGATAAATAAAAGCTGTAGTTGGTCTGGCTCTGACAGATCCTTTTTATCGAGTTTATCTACCATGGGTTTTCATCTCTCCTTATAGGTGATTATAAAATTGAAAAACCTTATCCTTTATGATGGACGGAATGCGGACGATATTACCGCTGCTATCTGTACAGGCGTGAACAGTAAAACCATTCGTTAGTCGATTTTGACGATTCTCATTCCAGATGAGGTATGAAAATTTTATACTAGCCCTTTTTACATATTCGATATCTGTTTCTATCTCCAGTATATCATCGTAACGGGCAGGAAGGAAATAATGGCAAAAAACTTGGGTAAGGGGGAGATTGAAGCCGGTATCCTCAACCTCACGGTAACAAATGCCTAGGTCTCGGAAAAGTTCGGTGCGGCCGATTTCGAACCACCGAATATAATTGGTATGATAAACGATCCCCATCGCATCGGTGTCCGCATAGATCGCCCTGATCTTAACGGGTGTGTTTCTCAACAAAGCTTCTCCAATTTCCTATCAAGGTTTCCATAAACAGATGCCCTGGGGAGATGAGATTACCTGCCCGCATGGCCGTACTTTCTCCAAAAGCAAATCCCTTTATTTGATTTTCACCCCCAAGGGAAGAAAGGACGGCAAACGGACTGGGATCGCTTACATGTGTTTTCAGTTTGACAGGAGTCGGGTGGTCGCTTAGGACGGCTATCCGACAAGGTCCCAAATATTTTACTCCTTCAAGGACTGTTCCGACGACTTTCTTGTCGAAATCTTCGATGGCCCTGACTTTTCCTTCCACATTCCCTTCATGACCCATCTCATCAGGCGCCTCGACATGGATAAAAACCAAATCTAATTCCTTCATAGCGGAAAGAGCCTTTTCAGCCTTTCCGTTGTAATTGGTATCCGTATAGCCTGTTGCCCCCTCGACAGTGAGTATCTCCATACCGGCGTATACTCCGATGCCATTGAGCAGATCAACCGCTGAGATCACACCTCCTCGAATCTGAAACCGTTCAGCCATTTTACGGATTTTCGGCGCCCTGCCCTGCCCCCATAACCAGATAGAATTTGCTGGCTTAAGCCCCTGTTTTATTCTTTCTATATTTACCGGATGGTCCATGAGAAATTCCGTTGAAAGACGCATGAGGCGGCTGATCTGTTCAGCCCCTTTACCTCTCGGAAGATAGGGACCGACGGTCTTCCCGGTAATGTCATGAGGTGGTGTAACTCGTAGTTCTGATTCTCCGCCCTTCCAAACCAACAAATGACGATAACCCACACCTGGGAAAAAATAAAACGCCTCCGATCCGAGTTCTTTTCCGAGATCGTTGATAATTTGTTTTGCCTCTGCCGAAGAGATATGCCCGGCAGTAAAGTCCTCCATGATAGGATCAATGCCATCTCCAAGTGTGATCAGATTACAACGAAAGGCAATATCGTCAGGCGCGAGGGAAATTCCCATATTGGCAGCTTCCAGAGGACCTCTACCGGTATAGCAGTCAAGTGGGTCATAACCGAGTACCGCCAAATTGGCTACATCGCTGCCGGGTGGAAGTCCCTGAGGAATCGTATCAATCAGCCCCAAGGTTCCTTCTGCGGCTATCCTATCCATGTGAGGGGTCTTGGCATACTCAAGTGGGGTTTTGCCTCCGAGAACATCGATGGGAAAATCAGCCATTCCATCACCAAGCAGGATCAAGTGTTTCATTACAGGTTATCGTCCTCGATTCTGATCAGCATGGTTTTACCCATTACGATATCGAGTTGATCAATATCGTAAATCGCTTTGTTTACATCGCATTCCCGTGCCTTATAGGTAGTCATGACCACTGGAACCGCACCACCACCCTGTTTCCTTCCTTTTTGGATAACAGTGGCAATACTAATGTTATTGGTACCAAGTATCCCGGAAATTTTAGAAAGAACACCCGGGCGATCAACGGCGGAGAAACGAAAATAATAGTTTGTTACGATCTCTTCAAAAGGGAGAAGGCGAATGGGTTTAATGGAGTCTTCATTTCGCACTCTAGGAGGAACACGTCCTGCAATTCCTTTCAAGATATCTCTGGAGATATCGACGACATCACTGATTACAGCACTGGCCGTCGGCATCATTCCTGCTCCCTGCCCATAGAGGAATATCGAATCGGCCGCATCTCCGATCACATGAAATGCGTTATAGTTTCCGTTGACATTGGCCAGAAGATGGTTGAAAGGGATCATGGTCGGGTGGAGTCGTACTTCGATATCATTTCCTCTTTCGATTGCAATGGCAAGAAGCTTGATACGATAGCCAAGTTCCCTAGCAAATTCGATATCCTGTTCACTGATATTTGCGATACCCTCCCGATAAATATCATCAAGACGGACCTTTTTCCCATAAGCAAGCGACAGGAGGATCGCCAGTTTATGTGCAGCGTCTGTTCCGTCGATGTCATAAGTTGGATTGGCTTCGGCAAAACCAAGCGCCTGCGCCTCTTTGAGAACCAATGTAAACGATTTACCTTCATCCGCCATCTTACTGAGAATGAAATTGGATGTCCCATTTAAGATGGCATATATAGATTGAATTCTATTGGCTATCAGGCTCTCCCTGATCGTCTTGATGATCGGGATTGTACCACCGACGCTTGCTTCAAAGCCGATATTGATTCCGTGCTGAATCGCAGCCTGAAAAATCTTGTCACCATGTGTGGCAAGGAGTGCTTTATTGGCCGTTACTACATGTTTTTTCCTCTGTATGGATTCCAGAATGAAGGTATTGGCCGGTTCATATCCCCCCATAAGCTCAATGACGATGCATATTTCCTCATCATTGAGAATGTCTTTAGCATCTGTTGTCAACAGATCTTTCTCAACCTCAATACCTCTGGATCTAATGATGTCAATATCGGCAATCCTCTTTAGATAAATCTCAGCGCCCACGCGCTCAGAAATGAGATTTTTATTATTTTGAAGGAGTCTGATGACTCCAGTCCCTATGGTGCCGAAACCGATAAGTCCTATGGGTATCTTTTTCATGGTTCATTTACTCGAAAACGAATAACCTTCGCTCATACAAAAAACTGATCGTTTCTATACCAATTAATTATACTTTGTCAAAAGAATTCCTTCATCATATGGTCCTGGCCAAATCAAGCCGTCCCGCCCATCTTCTCAACAGCTTTTCCCGGAGAAAACGATGTTCTGGCTTCTCAAGACGCGGATCATTCTCTACAAGGGCAAAGGCATCCATTTTGGCATTGTTGAGAATAAGACCATCACGGACGATATTTGCAACATAAAAATCAGGCAAACCAGTTTGCTTCGTTCCCATAAACTCTCCAGGGCCGCGGATAACCAAGTCCTCTTCAGCGATCTTAAAACCATCGTTGGTCGCTTCCATCACTTTTAAGCGCTTGAGTGCATCGTTCGACCTATTATGCTGAACCATCAGAATACAGGCGGATGGGGTGTCGCTTCGTCCAACCCTTCCCCTGAGTTGATGAAGCTGGGAAAGTCCGAAGCGTTCTGAATGCTCGATGACCATCAGCGAGGCTTTGGGAATATCGATTCCGACTTCGATGACCGTTGTTGACACCAGAATCTGAATCTGCCTTCTGACAAAGGCCCTCATCACCATTTCTTTTTCTGCTCCTTTCATGCGTCCATGAATAAGGCCCACACTGCTCTCGGGAAAGATATTATTCTTTAAGTGTTCCCTCATCCTCGTGGCGGCCCTAAGATCCAGTCTTTCTGATTCGTCAATCAACGGATAGACAATAAAGACTTGATTTCCCTTATGCACCTCTTTGCGGATGATCTCATAAACCCGGTTTCTCTGAGTCTCGGTAAAAACCTTCGTTTTTATCTCTGTCCTTCCAGGCGGTAACTCATCAATCACAGAGATATCCAGATCTCCATATACAGACATCGCCAGTGTCCTTGGTATGGGGGTCGCTGTCATTACCAGCACGTCTGGAATCTCTCCTTTTTTTCGAAGCCTCGACCTCTGCAGAACCCCGAAACGATGCTGCTCGTCAACCACTACCAAGCCCAGCTTATGAAATCTAACATCTTCCTGAATCAGTGCATGCGTTCCCACAATGATATCGATCCCGCCCGACATCAACTGGGCCTGGATTTCTCTTTTTTCTGCAAGCGCTAGGCTGCCGGTCAAAAGCCTTACTCTCAAGCCGATTTTTTCTGACCACGCCTTCAGATTTCTGTAGTGCTGGTCAGCAAGAATTTCCGTCGGTGCCATCATTGCCGCCTGATAACCGTTTTCACAGGCGATGATCATCGCCGCCATAGAAACAATCGTTTTTCCGGAACCAACATCTCCTTGAAGGAGGCGATTCATACTCCGACGTGATGCCATATCCCGTTGTATTTCAGAAATTACTCGTTGCTGTGCTTCAGTAAGGGTGAAAGGAAGTGTTCGATAAAATCTTTTTAGAATTTCTCCTGCGGGCCTGAATAGAATCCCTTTTTCCCATAGTACACTCCTTCTGCTCAGTGCAATTCCCAGTTGAAAAAAAAAGAATTCATCATAGATCAGGGTTCTGTGAGCATCTGAACGACCTTCCTGATAGGCATCAATCTCTTGATCGACATCAGGAAAATGAACCATCCGGACAGCTTCTGGAATCGTCATAAGCCGGTGCTTCCGGCGTATCGCTTCAGGTATCTGAGTCTCAAGACGAGTTCCATATTCCCTTACTGCATGCCACATGATCCGTCGTAAAGTTTTTTGATGCAACCCTTCTGTTTCCGAATATACAGGAACAATTCTTTTGAAATGCAGAAGATTATCCTCACTATCATTAAGGATTTCGAAGTCTGGATGGATCATCTCCCTCTCGAAAGGGAATCCTGTGATCTTACCGGTGAGAATAACGCGTTGTTGAGGTTTAAGGGTGCCTCTTAGAAAGGCCTCTCGCCCTTTGAACCATTTGGCCTTCAGGATTCCATGGCCATCGTCAACGGTAACCTCGAAGACTTTTTTTCTGCCATAAAAACATCTGTCTGCGTAGGTAATCTTACCCGTGATTGTCTGTTTCATTCCAGGAACTGTTTCTGTGATTCGAGTCACAATCCGGCGGTCTTCATATCGTCTGGGGAGAAAATAGAGCAAATCTTCTACGGTCGACAAATTCATTCTTGTCAGAAGCTCAGACATACGGTTACCAACACCGCGGACAGATGTAATCGGCAGGGAACGTAATGCATTTCCTATTTTATTTTCCTCAGAGATCTCACTTGGATCTTCGACCATCGCTTTAAGTATGGAAATATGACCAATCGCCTCTGCAATGCTATCCTTTCTTCGTTCGGGTGACGATCTGTCGTAGTTGTCGAAAAGTTTCACCAATACACCAATAACTTTAGCTGCTTCGTTATTTTGCGGTTGTTGATTAATATTATGAAATTCCTCTCTCAGACGCACTAAAAGTGACATCATAACCGCCTCCAGGTTTTTTACCAATGACAAACGCCCGTATGCGTTTTCCGCTGCAAATAAAAGAGGCGCTTCTATCTTCTCTAGTATTTCTTTGATGGACTCTAAGTCTGCCATAGCAATGGTAATAATGAATCACATAATAATTTCAAATAGAAAGATATTTTATAGCTAACAAAATATTCTCCTTTTCGCAAGGAATGAATTGACTTCAAGGAGGATTTGCATTAATAGATTCGCTTAATGTGAGAAAAGGCAAAGGTGCTTTTGCATTATTGCCCCGGTTCATTATTCAACGTTATTATTGACTATTTTTTTATCAACGCGATCCGCTGGAGTTTTATATGCAGAAGAAAATAACCTACAAAGATGCAGGTGTCGATATTGAACTGGCAAATTCATTTATCGATAGGATCAAACCACTGATCAAGGCCACTTCCCGTCGTGAAGTAATGAGTGGGATCGGTGGCTTTGGAGGCTTATTCCATCTGGATATAGGTAAGATAAAAGATCCTGTCCTCGTGTCTTCAACTGACGGTGTGGGGACAAAGCTGAAGATTGCCCAAATGATGGACAAACACGATACGGTGGGCATTGACCTCGTGGCGATGTCTGTGAATGATGTGGTTGTTCAAGGGGCGGAGCCGCTTTTTTTCCTGGATTATATAGCTACAGGAAAGATTGATGTAAGCACGAGTGTACAAATCGTAAAGGGTATCGTTCAAGGGTGTCAAGATGCCGGTTGCGCTCTGATTGGTGGCGAAACGGCAGAGATGCCTGGTTTCTACCCTGAGGGAGAATATGATTTGGCCGGATTCTGTGTCGGTATCGTTGATGCAGATAAGCTCATCGACGGTTCAGAGATTCGGGTCGGAGACAAAATAATCGGTATTGCCTCATCAGGCTTACATAGCAACGGATTTTCTTTGGCCAGGCGAGTTCTTATCGAGGACGGGAAACTCTGCTTCGACGAACAAATTGAAGGGCTTGAGCAATCGATCGGTATGGAACTTCTCAAGCCGACGAGAATTTATGTAAAATCGATTCTTAATCTCGTCAAGAACTTCACCATTCGTGGAATAGTTCACATCACGGGAGGAGGGTTCTTGGACAATATCCCGAGGGTTCTTCCTGGAGCCTGTCGGGCCGTCATCCGGAAGGGAAGTTGGGCAATTCCTCCAATTTTTGACCTGATTCGGAAGAAGGGAAACATCGACGATATAGAAATGATCAAAGTGTTCAACATGGGCATCGGTATGGTACTCATCGTATCTGAAAAAGACCATCCTGAAATACTGGAACGACTGGAAAAGCTTGGTGAAAAAGCCTATTCGATTGGAATTGTTGAAAAGCGCAAAAGCAACCAGCCCCCTGTAATGCTAATATAAAACCGGATGCGACATATGCTGAAAAAGGTCAGTATCGGTGTCCTTGTTTCGGGAAACGGTTCAAATCTTCAAGCCATCATCGATCATATTGAATCAGGCGCTTTGGATGCTGAAATCAAAGTGGTTATCAGCAATAATCCTGATGCATATGCCTTGGAACGATGTAAAAAACATCGGATATACGCTGTTGTGGTCGATCATCACCAATTCGATTCCCGCACAGCCTATGATTGCAAACTGATCACGCTACTTGAGTCCAGCGGTGTCGAACTTGTGGTAATGGCCGGTTTTATGAGGATTCTTTCTCAAGATTTTTTCCTTGCTTTTCCAAGGCGGATCATGAACATCCATCCAGCGCTTCTTCCGGCATTTCCTGGTGTTCATGTACAACAAAAAGCGGTAGAATATGGGGTAAAATTTTCAGGGTGTACGGTTCATTTTGCTGATGAAGGAGTCGACACGGGACCTATCATCATCCAGTCGGTCGTTCCGGTTTTTGAAGACGACACCGCCGATACCCTTGCTGCACGCATATTGAAGGAAGAACATCGAATCTATCCACAGGCCATTCAATATTATGCAGAAGATAGAATCAAGATTCAGGGCCGCAAAGTCTTAATAATAAATGGCACACGCCTGTTGACAGAAAAAGCACTGCATAATCCTCCTCTGACAGGATTTTAGCTTTTCCTTTTAAAGGATAGGCAAACAATTATGTATGATGTCGTCGTTGTAGGTCGGGATTTGAGCTCATTAATAGCAGCGCTGGCATCAGCTCGATCTGGTAGAAAAACAGTTCTTGTTAATGAAGGTAAACTTCAAATAGAGCATCGTGAGTCTGGATATGTTTTTCCGATGGATCCGACTCCTTTCTGGGGTTTTGGTGAAGGTCAAATTATCAATCGTCTCATTGAAGACCTTAAACTAACTCAAGATTCACTCCCACCGCCACTTGTCTTGGATCCTGCCTTACAAGTCATCTTCTCCGAACATCGTTTTGATCTTTTTCAAGACCTTGATCGGCTGATTTTAGATATGACCCGCGAATTTCCACAAAGAGAAAGAGAAATAAGGAGTTTTTATCACGTTGTCTCTAAAGCTGAAATCTTGATCAAACGTTGGATCAGTGAAGATCATGATCCCCAATCTCGAAATTTGAAGAAACTCTCGGGAAGATTATGTAGCCTCCCGCTTGTTATTGCAAATCGGTCATCATTCAACCGCCGGGTAAATAAAAGTGATCAAATATTCAGGAAAGTCATTGAAGCACAATATACTCTGCTATCACACCTGAACTGTAGTCACAACCTTTTTCCTCTTTCATTAGGATACCTCCTTGCCCTTCCCCAGAGAGGTTTTTACTATCCCTATGGTAGGATCTCCTGGATGACATGGCTGTACAAGGAATTTACCGATGCAGGGGGCATCCTGATGAATGATTGTTCAGTGATGCGTATAGATACAAGCCCAGAAATTATTATCGATATGGAGAGCGCAGGAACACCCCTAACCATTCGCGGAACCAAACTTATCGCGAGCACCCAATGGGAGAAGTTAAAGCTTCTATTATTGCACCAGAAGGTTTTTCGACGCGTTGCCCATAAGCTGGACTCTTTTCGTCCTCAATTGTATCCTTTTTCTCTTCATTTGGGTGTTCATACAGGAGGGCTTCCGGAGTCTCTGTCTCCCTATGCAGTTGTGGTAAGGGATGAAAATATGTCAGCAACAGATTCAAATCTGGTGTTTATTTTATCAACTCATTCAGGCGATACTTCATACGCGCCCGAGGGAAAAAAAGCAATAACGACCACTGTTTATTTGAAAGAGTCTCCACTCATATTAAGTGATCTGGAACTCAAAGGGATCGCCAACTCGATTATCGACTCTCTGGATCGGTTTCTTCCGTTTCTTCGAGAGAGTATTGATTTTGTCAATATTGAAAAATCCATCGAATTATCGAGGCAAGCACAAGACATCGTCTGCCAAAAGTACCGCCCCCGGAGATGGACAATTATGGGACTGGATACGTTTTCACCCAAAACCTCTTTGCACAATGTCCTGATGACTGGCGGGATATTCAGAGCTGGCCTTGGTTTTGAGGGAGAGATCCTGGCCGGTTTGGATGCCGCTATTTTGACAGGAACGGAGATTCGCAGACATGAACGATAAGATGCAATACGACTTTACAGTACAGAGTTTAGGGGAGTGTTCTATTCCGTCACCTGTAAGCGTTAGTTATTTTACATCAAATGAAAAAAAAATACTCTTCAACATTTATCTCAATCAATACGATTCTTTGAAATCGAATGACGGACGCCCCCTTTCTGTTGAAGTTGCCGGACCACGTGAGAAGATTTTTTTCGATCCTTCCAAGACCAAGGCGGCCATAGTAACCTGTGGAGGACTCTGTCCGGGTATCAATGATGTGATACGCTCCTTAGTGATGGAACTCTATCATCGCTATGGAGTAAAAAATATCCTTGGAATAAGGTACGGCTTTCAAGGCCTGATCCCTAAATATGGACATGCCTTTATGGAGTTGACCCCAGAAATCGTTAAAGACATTCATACTCTCGGTGGAAGCATCATTGGCTCTTCACGTGGAAGGCAAGATATTGGTGAGATTGCAAATGCCATCAAGCGTATGAATATCGATCTCCTTTTTTGTATAGGGGGAGATGGAACGATGAGAGCAACAGAATACATCACAGAGGAAATCAATCGGAGATGTCAGAATATCAGTGTCATTGGCATACCGAAGACCATAGACAATGACCTTAATTTGATTCAGAAGACGTTCGGATTTGACACGGCTATCTCAGAGTCGGTCAAAGCGATTCAATGCGCTCATGTTGAAGCTAAAGGTGCACCCAACGGTATCGGACTTGTCAAGATTATGGGACGTCAGTCGGGCCATATAGCTGCCGGAGCTGCATTGGCGCAAAGCGATGTCAATATCGTCCTGATCCCTGAAGTGCCTTTTGACCTTGAGGGTGAGAAAGGTTTTCTTAGGATACTAGAAAAACGCCTGAGTGTGAGTTCGCACTGTGTGATCCTTGTTGCAGAAGGTGCTGGTCAGGAACACCTGCGGCAAATGGGTCAGGTGATTGAGACAGACGCTTCTGGTAATCCCCGGTTACTTGACATCGGCCTTTTTTTAAAAGCGAGAATAGAAGATTATTTTCTAAGTAAAAACATCGAAATCAACCTTAAATATATAGATCCTAGTTACACCATACGTAGCGTACCGGCAAATGCCAGTGATAGCATATATTGCGGCGCCCTTGGCCAGTATGCGGTTCATGCCGGGATGGCTGGAAAGACAGGCATGCTTGTGGGCCTTATGAAGGATGAATATGTTCATCTTCCCCTCAGAATGGTGGCTTCTGGAACAAAGTTAGACCCTGGCGGAAATGTATGGATGCGGGTTCTGGAAACAACTGGGCAACCTGGATCAATGAAAAACGGATAGTACACAGACTGACCAAATACAGAGACAATAAAAAACACTTGCAATTTGGAGAGAATTGTTTTAGTAACCGCCAGCATTTGAGAGAGGAGTTTTTAGGTATGTCGAGAGTGTGTGAGATATGCGGGAAAAAACCCATAAAAGGTCATAAAGTGAGTCATGCCAATAATAAAAGTGTGAAGATCTGGTATCCCAATCTACAGAAGATCCGTTGTATCGAAGACAAATCTGGAGCTGTAAGGCGTGTGAAGGCCTGTACGCGATGCATCCGTTCTGGTTTTTTGAAAAAGGCGGTTTAAAGTGGAATCCCTACAACCAGAATTAAACCGCTTTACCGGAGTCGGTAATGGTTTAATTCTGGGGAAGGTTGGTTATGATCATTTTCTTAAGATCCAAAACTTTGATCTGAAATATCCCGTATTTTGTCCTGCCGTAAGCCTTCTTATTTTTGTTTAATATAAGCTCGTAAGTTTCACCTGAGCGGAGCGTTACAACGCCAATGAGTCGTTCTGTGTTGATCCTAAAGAATACCTGATCAATATTATCAAAAGGAATTGTATAGTTCCCTTGACCCCTTTTCCCATCGATAAAAGTCATCCCATCAATACTTATATAAGTACATTCTGTGATGACATCCATCTGATCTATATATGTGGCGTTATACTGTTTCGCTGGAATAGGTATCTTTTCTAAGCTGGGCGAGCTTTGCAAAGAACCCATTCCCATCAAGAATGGAATTAGACATATAACCAATAGAAACTTTTTCATTTAGGCCTCCATGGAAGGGACATAACGATGAGAGCGACATTTCAAAAAAAACTGATTTTCTGATAAATATTAAATGTTATCGTTGTGAATTCGATTATCATTTCATGCATAAAATATCAACCTCAAAAGAGAATGGGAAATCTTTCCTGTCAAGAGCACATAGAGATGTCCGGTTTTGTAGCACATGAATTGTCCGCTTTGTCTGTTCCTCTGGAGTGAAGATTTGAGGGCAGAGAGGAGAGCGGCGGACGTTCGCTTCCTCAGGC
>Ga0172375_10000473_pt1 | contig 64852 bp, 79 predicted proteins | sample LakKiv1m_FD_114537 | JGI IMG/M metagenome (GOLD analysis project Ga0172375, IMG submission 114537) | Freshwater microbial communities from Kabuno Bay, South-Kivu, Congo - kab_092012_11.1m | ecosystem: Environmental > Aquatic > Freshwater > Lake | place: Democratic Republic of the Congo...
GAATCTTTCGCTCTCTCTTCAGACAGAAAAAATGGAAGATGAAAAAAATGCAATTTTTGAAGAAAGGTTGCTGTCCGAAGCAAAAAGAGTACTGGAAATATGAAGCTAAAAAAAATAATTTTAAAAAATATAAGGTCTTACGAAAACCAGGAAATAATTTTTCCAGATGGTTCTTTGATTTTGTCTGGAGATATCGGTTCTGGAAAAACTTCCATACTTCTTGCTATAGAATATGTTTTATTTGGACTTCAGCCAGGGCAGAAAGGCTCCGCCTTGTTGAGAAACAATGCAGATTTTGCCGAAGTTTTACTTGAAGCGGAGATAGATGGAAAAAGCGTGGTTATAGAGAGAGGGCTTAAAAAGACTTCCCGCGGGATAGTCAGCGATTATTCTGCTATAACCATAGATGGAGAAAGAACAGAATCTTCTACGACAGAAATAAAAACTCTCATATTAAAACTGCTTAATTATCCATCTGAATTTATAAAAAAGAACAATATTTTATATAGATATACTATTTATACCCCCCAGGAGCAGATGAAGCAGATTATCTTAGAAGATCCAGATTCAAGATTAAATATTTTGGGGCATATATTTGGCATAGATAAGTATAAAAGAATAAAAGAAAATTTGTTGATATTGCTAAATTATCTTAAAGAGCAGTCGAAATTGCTTCAGGGGCAGGTGATGGACTTGGAAATAGACAGGCAAAATCATATCTCAAAAAAGAATGCAGTTATCTTATTGAATCTTAATTCTTCAAAAGCGGAATTAATGCTTTTAGAAAAAAAAGCAGAAAGAAAAAAAATAGAGTCGGAAGTTCAGGAACTGGAACTAAAAGTCAGAGAAAAAACAGAGTTTGAAAATGAAATAGAAAAAACAAAAGTTATGATTGGCACAAAGAAAGAGAATCTTATGAATTTAAGCAGGGAAATAGCTGAACTTGAAACAGCGATTTCAAAATCGGAAAAAAGATTTAATAAATCAGAATATGAAAAAATTCTATCTGATTTGCTGGAAATTGAAGACAAGACAGAAGCGATTAATAAGAGATATATTGAAATTTTAAGCGAGATAAATTCTCTTGACAAAATAAAAAAAGAAAATCTTTCTGCGAAAGAAAGAGTTTTCGGAATAAAATTTTGCCCGACTTGCCTGCAGGACGTTTCAACTCTGCACAAGCACAATATTATTTTATCAGCAGAAAGCAAAATATCTGAAATAAATGCCAAGCTTAGCCTTTTGTCTGCTGAAAAAGAGAACATAACAAAAAATCTTGAAGCGGCAAAAAAAGAAAAAATATCTCTAGAGGAAAAAAAGTTGGATTGCGAGATTTTGAAATCAAAGCAGGAATATCAGGAAAGATTGCAAAATAAACTTGATGAATTATTGAAATCAAAATCATTTATAGAAAAGGACATTTCATTTCTTGTCGGGCATATAGAAGATATGCGGGCAACAATACTTAGTTTTATGAAATTTGATAATTTTTTGAAATCAAAGCAGATGGAACTAAAAAAAGCTTTTAGTGAAGAAAGAAATGCTGAAATTTCTTTGGCAGAACTGAGAAAAGAAATTGATATTACAAGCAAAGAAATATGCAGATTGGAAGAAATCATTGGCAAAAAAGAATTGCAAAAATTAAAATTTTCAAATATCCTGGAATTAATAAATTGGCTTTCCAACGATTACATTAATTTGATTAGTTTTATAGAAAGAAGCGTTATGATAAAGCTCAGGGTTGAATTTTCCAGATTATTCAATCAGTGGTTTAATATGCTTGTTCCAGAGTCATTTGAAGCGCAATTGGATGAAAATTTTACTCCAATTATAATTCAGTCAGGAGTAGAAATGGATTATTCGTTTTTGTCAGGGGGAGAAAGAACAGCTGTTGCATTGGCTTACAGGCTGGCATTAAATCAAACTATCAACTCATTAATGAGCCAGATAAAAACAAAAGACATAGTTATTTTGGACGAACCAACCGAAGGATTCTCCGAGGCGCAAATAGAAAAAATGAGGGATGTTCTAAACGAGCTAAAAGTCTCCCAGCTTATCATAGTGAGTCATGAGCCCAAAATAGAGGCATTTGTAAATAATATTATCAGAATAAGGAAGGAAGATGGAGCTTCAAAGATTACTTAGTCAGTCAAGCGAGATTTTGATGTATTAACTATTAGATAGTAACAAATAGAAAGCTTTAAATAGGGATAGTTTCTATGAAAAATATGACAGCAGTTAAAGATGTTGAGAGAGTAGAAAGAACAAGAGGAATAGCCTCAACAGTTCAATCTAAAGAAATAATCCCCATATACTCGGAAGCAGTTCAGAGGTTTTTAAGAGACAATGAGGACTTAGGTGAAAATTGGCAGAAAATGGCGACTGGTTATTTATTTGATTGCTTTAAAGGAACTGACAAAGAAGGAAACCTTGTAGGTTCAAATTCCTATGCTGGTGTTGCGATGGCCACTTTGGCAGCCATTCCATTAATAAGAGGAAAACAGCTGTTGAGAATGTGGGAAAATGCCGGAAAGGGAAACCCATTCGGTTCTGTTTATATTGATTTTGGAGTTCAAGCTAATGGCAAACCAGAAGCAAATTCTGCACAAGCAAAAATTCTTTTAGAGAGTCTTGAGAAATATGATTTGAAAGAATCAGTTATACCAGACTTTTGTCAGTTAAGATTGGTTCCAGATCAGAATGCAGGATTAGTATTTAAGATAGCAGATAATGTTAATCCAAACGAATTAACTCCTGTTTCAGCATATCCATTCGAAACGAGGGTTGGAAAAGATGGGTTGTTCAGGGCGTACCTCGTTAGCGGCTGGTTTGCTGTTGGTGGTAATCTTGCCGCCTCCGATGGCCTTGGGCGGGTGGTTCGTTATGACGCCGAAGGCGCCGCGCCAAAAAAAACAGAAAGAGATGTAGTTTCGGATTTAGCAGCACAGTTTAGTTCAAGGTTCAAATAGACAGGTTTTTAAGCGCAATTTTATTTAATCAACTCCTAACCATATTGGTTAGGCCACACGCCAATTTATTAGCGCGTCATTTAGGTTTATTTTAAGCCATAAAATACAGAAGTCGCATAAGTGCGGCTTCAGTGAAGAGAGAAATCTCCCAATTGATAAATTGGCTATAAGTTGTTCAGGACGAACCTCAATAGCGGCAACTGGTATGCTAATGATGATAATCTTGCCAACTCCAATGACAATGGGCGAATGGCCTTAATATGGTTAGCTTATACTATGAGCTATCTAAATTCATATGAATATTTGTATTCAATGGGAAATCTTATTCTTGCTTGGAGAAAAGCAAGAAAGGGCAAAACAAGGAAGAATGACATTGTTGAATTTGAGAAAAATTTGATAGAGAATCTTCTTGCTTTGCATTACGAACTGAAGAACAAAACTTACAAACCAAGAGATTTAACAACTTTTCCGTTAAGGGATCCTAAAACAAGATTAATTTCAAAATCAGATTTCAGAGACAGGGTTGTTCATCACGCAATTATCAATGTTATTGGTTTTCTATTCGAAAAGAGTTTTATTTATGACTCGTGCGCTAATCAAATAGATAAAGGTAATTTATTTGCTCTGAGGCAGTTCGAAAAATATACAAGAAAAGTAACTTGCAATCTTAAAATAGAAGCATTCTGTCTCAAAGCAGATGTTAAGCATTATTTTGAAGAGGTTGACCATGAAATTCTTTTATCTATAATTAAAAGAAAAATAATTGATGAAAGAGTGATTTGGTTGATATTGCAGATTTTAGAGAATAATGTTTGTCATTCTGGCGGGCGGGATAAAGGCAAGAAAGGAATGCCTTTAGGAAATTTAACCTCACAATTTTTCGCCAATGCTTATCTTAACGAATTAGATTACTATGTTAAGCATGTGCTAAAAATAAAGTATTATGTAAGATATGTTGATGATTTTGTAATTTTACATGAATCTAAAGAACAATTAGAAATATGGAAAGAACAAATTAATAATTTTTTGAGAGAGAAACTCAACATAGAACTTCATTCACAAAAATCCCGTATTATTCACTTATCAAAAGGAATTGATTTTGTCGGATTTAGGAATTTTTATCATTGTAGATTAGTAAGAAAAAGAAATATAAGAAAAATGCAGAAAAGATTAGATTTTCTAAGAAATGAAGAGATTTCTTATTTAGAGTTGACGAATAGTTATCAGGGTTGGCAAGCTTATGTAAAATGGGCAAATTCTTTCAGTTTAAGAAAGAGCATACAAAAAGAAATTCAAAAAGCGGGGAGAATATTAAAATTTAAAGAGGAGAACATCCCAGATTTACCCTAATGGAACGCCCAACCATAAATTTTAAATACCTTCAATATTAATACTAATCAGTTAGTAATTCTAGTTTACTATAAGAAATAAGATGGACGACGAAATATCAAAAAACGTTTTAAAAACAGGCACTTTGACATTAGGAATAGTCTGCAGAGACGGCATTGTAATCGCCGCAGACAACAGGCAGTCATATGCTGGTGCAGGAAATTCAGGAGTGGCATACATAGCTGGAAAAGCAAAAAAGATTTTGGAATTAACAAATCAAATAATAGTCACAACAGCAGGAACAGCATCTGATTCAAGAAGGGCAGTTGATATAATAAAGGCAGAACTAAGGTTAAAAGAGCTGAAAACCAAAGAAAAGCCATCTGTAAGAGAAGTAGCAAATCTTGTTGCTAATCTGCAATTTAGCAATATTAGGCAGTTCTCAGCAATTCCAAGCATAGCTCATTTTGTCTTGGCAGGCTATGATGATTTAGGAGTGCATTTATTCAGCATTTCTCCAGACGGATACTTAGAGCATATAAATGATTATGCAGTCAGCGGTTCAGGAATGATGCAGGCGCATCCTATTTTAGATTCCGAATACAAGCCAGCAATGAGCTTAAATGAAGGAATTGAAATGGCAATAAAATGTATAAGGGCTGCAACAAAAAGAGAGCCAGGGGTTGGAGAAGGACTTGATATTTACACAATAAAGAAAGGAGAAGTTAAGCAGGTAATGGCAAAGGATTTTGTCTTGGAGACAAAAGACAAGCAGGGAAAAGAAGAAGATTAAAATTAAAATTAACAATCACATTCAATTATTATCTTTATCAAGATAATAATCAAAACAGAATAATCTTAAAATATAATTTACTAAAATTAAATAAAATTTAAAGCAAAAATAAAAATGACGGACATTTTAAAAAGCATAAAGGAAGAACTCCCCAAATCAATAACTTCTGCTGAATTCGAGGGCGCAAACATAGTTCTTTATACCGACAACAAGGAATTTTTTAAGAACGGCGATGAAAAGATAAGATATGTCGTGGACAAAATAAAAAAGAGAGTTGAACTAAGAGCAGACAGTTCAATTCTTGCTTCAGAAGCAGAAACAGAGAAGACAATAAGGGCATTGGTTCCAGAAGAGGCGAATATAACTGCCGTTTTGTTTGACCCTCAAAGAAGCCATGTTGTTATAGAAGCAAAGAAACCGGGCATGGTTATAGGAAAGCAGGGTTCAATATTAAATGATATAAAAAAATCAACAATGTGGTCTCCTTCTGTTCAGAGAAGCCCTTCAATCAGCTCGAAGATAACTGAAAAAATACGCTCAGTTCTCTATGCAAACAACAATTATAGAAGGAGATTTTTGAACAAAATAGGAGAAAAAATCTATGAGGAATGGAGCTCTGAAAAAATGGATATTTGGGCAAGAATTACCTATCTCGGTGCAGGCAGACAGGTAGGAAGATCCTGCTTGTTATTACAGACGCCAAGCTCAAAAGTTCTTTTAGATTGCGGGGTAAATACCGCGGCGTCTGAAAATCGGGAAAAATATCCTTATTTGAACATCTCCGAAATAGGCGATATTAATTCTATAAATGCAGTAATTCTTACGCATGCGCACCTTGATCATTCAGGTTTAGTTCCATATCTCTATAAAATGGGCTACAAGGGTCCCGTTTATATGACTGCTCCTACAAGAGATATTGCTGCCCTGCTTCAGCTGGATCTTATTGGGGTGGCATATAAGAAAGCAGAATTTCCCCTCTATAAAGCAGAAGACATAAAAGAAATGGTGAGGCACTCTATCACTTTGGATTACGGCGAAGTAACAGATATTACGCCCGATATAAGAATAACATTATACAATGCAGGACATGTTCTCGGTTCATCTCAAGTTCATATCAACATTGGAAATGGATTGCATAATTTTGTTTATGGTGGAGACACAAAATACAATAAAACAAGATTGCTCGATCCAGCAATAAACAAATTCCCAAGAATAGAAACTTTATCAATTGAATCAACATATGGGGGAAAGGACAATGTACTGCCTCCAAGACAGGAAGCTGAGGCGCAATTTTTGGAATTGGCAAAAGTAGCAATTGAAAGAAAGGGAAAGATTCTTCTTCCTGAACTAGGTTTGGGGCACGCTCAGGAAACAATGCTCAGAGTTGAAGAAGAAATCCGTCTTGGCAAGCTCCCCCAAATACCTGTCTACATTGATGGAATGATATGGGATATTAACGCAATTCACACAGCTTACCCTGATTTCTTGTCTTCTTCTGTCAGGAGCCAGGTATTCCAGGATAATAATCCTTTCTTGTCAGAAATATTCAAGAGAGTCGGCTCTCCGATTGAAAGAAAAGAAGTTATTGAAGGGGGTCCTTGCTTAATAATAGCCACCTCTGGAATGCTGACTGGCGGAGCTTCTGTCGAATATCTTAAAAACCTTGCCTCAAACAAGAACAATCTTTTGATTTTTGGTTCATATCAGGGTCCGGGCTCATTGGGAAGAGCCATTCAGGAAGGAATAAGAAAAGTAATGATAGACGGAGAGGAAGTTGAGATTAATCTCCAGATTGAGACACTAAACGGGCTTTCAGCCCACTCAGGGAGAAATGAGCTTTTGCAGTACGTCTCGAGAATGTCTCCAAAACCAAAGAAAATAATTATCAATCACGGCGAGGTTTCTAGATGTCTTGATTTGGCTTCAACAATTTACAAGCAGGAAAAAATAGAAACAAATGTTCCTAAGAACCTTGAAACTATAAGGCTGAAGTAAAATTAAGATAAAAAAGAAATAACCAGAGATGTTATCTAATGTCCCATAATTTAATTTTTTATCGATTAGTTGTTGTATAAGATAATGTTATGCAATCATCTATTATCTTCAATACATATTTATAATCGATTAGTTGTTGTATAAGGTAGTCATGGGAATAATATAATTCATATCCATTAGGTTTAATAATCTAAAAAACCAAAGCATAAGCATGAAACATCCATTAAAATTAACACTGCTTTTGCTTATTATGTTCTTTTTAGCGCAATTAATTGGTATAGTTGTTATTCATAATTATTCTCCTTCAATAGAAACAAAAAACATTAATGGCGCTATGACTAATATCACAAGTTATAATCTTCCATATGGTATGAATCCGCCCGAAGAGGCAACTCCAGGTTCAAGTCTCGTATCAATCATAATTGCAATCGCAATAGGGGTATTTCTTATTCTTGCATTAATGAAGATGAGAGCAGAATTATTTATAAGAATCTGGTTCTTTATTGTTATAACTCTTGCTTTAGGAATAACAATTAATTCATTTATACAAAGCATCCCTTATTCAGCCCTTATCTCCCTTATAGTTTCCCTTCCGTTATCAATAATAAAAGTGTTCAAAAGAAATATCCTAATTCACAATTTAACAGAACTAATGATATATCCTGGAATAGCAGCGATAATTGTTCCCCTATTAAATATAAAATTCTCTATTTTGCTTTTAATTTTCATTTCTGCCTATGACATTTATGCAGTCTGGCATGCAGGATTTATGCAGAAAATGGCAAAATATCAGATGAATGATGTAAAGGTTTTCGGGGGATTCCTTGTCCCATATATAAAGAAAGAAGACAAAGAATTAATTGAAAAAGCAAGGCTCTCAAAGAGCAAAAAACTTCTTAAAAAAATAAAAATAAACATGGCAATTCTTGGAGGGGGAGATATCGCCTGGACGATGATATTTTCAGGCATCGTCCTTTATACCTTTGGCATTATTCCGGCGTTAATTACAATTTTTGGAACAACCCTCGCTCTTTCCTTTTTGTTCTATTATTCAGAGAAAGGCAGATTTTATCCCGCCATGCCCTTTTTGTCAGCAGGCTGTTTTATTTCTTTGGGTGTTGCCTATTTGCTCCAATATCTTTCTGTTATCTAAACCTGTTTTGTTGTCCCTTTGAAATCATAACAAAATAGAAAGGTTTAAATACTACTAATTGAGGGTTAATTCTATGATGATAAAGCAGGAGCTTGTTAAGAGAATTAAAGAATATTTTGATTTAAATATTTATGAAACAAAAGTCTGGCTTGCACTTTTATCTAAAGGAATAGCTTCAGCCGGAGAAGTTGCTGAGCTTTCTGGAGTTCCTAGGAGCAGAACTTATGATGTTTTAGAATCTCTTGAAAAGAGAGGATTTGCAATGGCAAAGATTGGAAAGCCTGTAAAATATCTTGCTGTTAAGCCAACAGAAGTTATTGAAAAAATGAAGGCAAATCTTATGCAAGATGCTCAGGAAAGAGTTAAATCCCTTGGTAATCTGAAGGAAACTCCGGAATATGCAGAACTAGAGCAATTGCATACAACTGGAATTGCTCCGATAAAGTCGCATGAAATTTCAGGAAGTATGAAAGGAAGAGCAAATGTAATGGCAAAAATAAGGGAATTGATAGAAAATGCAAAAAGAGAAGTTGTTATATGCACATCTATTGCTGATTTTGAAGACAAGTCAAGAATAATTGTTCCAGCCTTAGAAAAATTAAACAAGTCAAATATAAAAGTTAAAATAGCTCTTTCAGGTGAACAGGACAAAATAAACAAGCTAAATGCAAGGCATAATATTAGAGCAAAGCATACAGAGTCAAATGCTCGTGTTTTTGTCTCTGATAAAAATGAAGCTCTTTTAATGGTAACACCTCAGAATTCAGAAGAGGAAATGGGAATATGGCTTTCATCTCCCTACTTTACAGATTATTTAGCCAGAATGCTTGATGCTTCTTTGAGGAATGGGGGTAATTAGAATGGCTTTACCAGAAAAAAATAGTAGTGTTATTATTATGTGGAGGTCTTGCAGGAGTCGCGACCTACGATATTTATGATAAGGTAAGTAATCATCTTCCTGTAGAAGCAACATTTCATCAAAGAGCAGATAGACCAAATATGATTTTTTCAAAATATGGCGAGCCATTAGTAGAAGAATCAACAAACAAAAATCATTATATAAAACATATTTGAGTTCAATAGAAGACGAAGACCAAAGGGCAATATCAAACGCAGTTTTTCAATCTTGGATAAATGAATACAGAAAAGGGGGCAATTAAAATGAATACAAAGGCAGGTTTCCCGTCAGGAGAAACTGGAGAGTTGTTTGGTTTTGATAGGTTAAGAATACCGAGAGAAATTCCTTATGAACAATTCGGTAATGATTTAAAATCTCCTTGCAAGTTTTTAGCAAAATTAGTATTTATTCCGGGAAGAATGTTCTCTATAATAAGAGCTGTAGACAAGAGTAACAATCCTCTTTTTAGAGCTAATATAAATATGGAGTACTCTGCAGCAGTTATGGCTGAAATTTTTAAGGCAGGGTTATATGTTTATCATGGATATAATCATGTAGTTGAACCTCTTGTAAGACGGCTTGTTCAATAAACCTTTAATCCACCAACATCCATCTCGTTTATCTTATCAGAATATTTTTGGGCAAAAGAATTTATGAATTCCCTGCATGAGAAATTAACTTTAACTCTTGCATATAATCTTTTATCCTCAATATAGACTTTATTCTTTTTATTTACTCTTCTAAAAGCATCAGCATCTTTCTTCATTTTAATTGGAGGCCCGCGTTTTATTATTTCTTTCTTAGACTTTGCAATAAGATAAATATTAGCATTATTTCCCAATTTATAATCAAATTCATCCAAAACAACATCAAAATACTTTTTTATCTCGCTAATTAGATACCTTGAGAACTTTTTCAGTTTTGTCCCCGCAATATCTCCCGCTTGCTTGTCTGTCGATATTGCTATTTTAACGAATTCAGAGTTTGCCTTTTTTGCTTGCCGTCTTAAATTGAATTCATCTATTGGCTTTATTTCAAAATATAACTGCGATGGCTTCGATAGGAATTCTTTTACTTTTTCCCCGAGTTTATTGAAAGTTTCCTCTGAAAGGGCAGCCAGAACATTTCTCTCTTTAAATGTAGGATCTACAAGAACAATAGGACTATGTGTTTTTGATTCGTTTATTTCCATAAGAATATTGCCTTTTTTATGCTGTTTCTCACTGTCTATTATTATTTTATCTTTAACTTTCAAAGATAAAAATGCCTTAAGCATTTTTTCAAATGATTTATAATAAATTATAAGGCATTCAACAGCATATCCTGAGAAACCAGATATATAAGATTCGGCGCCATAAACTTTCTGAGCTTTGAAGAATTTTTTAGCCAATCCTATCTCCCTTATGAGTTTTTTGTTCTTTTTCAGTTTGCTTTTCACATAATTAACATGGAAATAGCTTAAATCAGTTGTGTTTCTTGCCTCTTTTGGCTTGTTTATTTTAACAACAGGAATTACTTCAAATGTTAATTTCTTTGATTTTTCTATCTGTATGTAATCTCTGCTTCCATGCAGTTTATTATAATCTATTTTAAGATTTTTGGCTATTTTTTGCAATAATGAAGAAAGTTGTTCCTCGCTGTATTTCTTGTCAAATCTGATAAAAATATCAATATCGTAATTATCGCTCTGTACCATTGTATTTTTTGCAAAACTCCCGCCTATAAACGGAATTGCCTTGATTTTGGATTTCTTTATAGCCCCCTTTAATAGTTTCAGAAATAAGGCAGATTCCAAGCTAAGATAATAGGTATCCTTAGAGGATACCGAAAAATCAATATTATTTAATAATTTAATTGCCATAAATTAATTAATGAAATGTCTTTTTTAAACTTGTGCTAACAACCTTTACTTCCTTAAGACATCAAGATTTTTTAAATCTTGAGGCCGTCAAGAACTTTGTTCTTGAGGCTTCTTAAGCCTTATTTTAAACATTAGTTATCACGTAAAGGCTTACCACTTATGCAGCGACAAATCAACAATATATTTTCCATCTTCAAGCTGATAAACCCTCGGCCTGTTCATTGCAAAAAGCTTTGTCAAGTCAAGCAGATACTTTCCTGGTTTCAGCACTTTTACAGATTCAAAGTCAAGAAATATCGGCTTTTCCTCGTCAATTCCCGCGCCAATAATGTCCCTTACATCTTTTTCTATTTGCTTCTTTTCAATAGAAGTCAAATTGTCTATTTCCCTATTCGCGAGAATTTCCTTTAGTTTATCAGCTTTTACATAAAAAAAGAACTTGCTTTTGCATTTTCCGCATCCTTCCAGGACTTCATTGCTTCCGTCTTGGTATATTTCTCCGCAATGAACGCATTTATATGGCATAAATCTATCTGAGTTAATTAGTTAATAAATTTAATTATGCTTGTATATCGGCAGCAGAAAACAAAAATAATTATCTAATGTTCAAGGAGATTGATATATGCGATAATCGATTAATCAGAGCATCTAATAATCAGTTGATTGTTATACTGTATAATCTATGGATTGAAGTATGAGATAATAATATAATAAATTTTTATATGTGATAATCGATTAGTTGCAGTATAAAATAATCTTTAAACAATATACCGGCATAAAAGATTAATTATAATATTCACGATGACAGACTAATGGTATTATGAGATAATAATCTATAGATTGGAGTATAAGATAATAATTTTCTTGATAAGAAAATTGAACCTACTTCAATAGAAGCTCAATTTTCTTTGGATCCTTCTTTATCTCTCTTATTATGGAAGCAGGCCCTATCAATGTCAGTGCATTTGTATCTCCAACAAGCCTCTTTGCCAGTTCGTATTTTGCCTTTACAATCATGCTTTTGTCCTTTACATCCGGCTCAATAACAGCAAGCTCAATTCCTTTAAAGTTCTTGACGTGATCTACTAATGCCATTGTGTCCTCAATTAATCTTGCTTCCTCTTCTGCTCTCAGCCTTCCATGCAGAATAACTATCTTGTTTCCCAAGACAAGATTAAGTATTTTCTTCACTCTCTCAGATATAGTCAAATCCTGTATTTCAGAGAAAGGTATCACCTGCAGGCTCAGCTCTTTTTTATTGAATTTTTTTGATTTCATCTTTATACTTTTTTGGACAGCCTGAATAAGGCTTCATAAAATTCATTCATGTTTGTTCCCTCTTTGGCCGAAATCCCAACAATTTCATATTCGGGAAATGTTGATTCAAACTTCTTAACATCTGCTTTTTTTAAATCTATCTTGTTTGCCACTAACAGCACCGGTATTTTCCTTGCGGCTATGTTTCCAATTATAGTTATATTTACCTGTGAATATGGACTTTCGCTTGCATCAAGAACAACAACAATCGCATCCATATCATCAAGCCACTGAATTGCTTCTATGATTCCCTGTGTTGCTTCTTTCGCTCTTTTTTTGGAATCTCTTTTTTTCAGTCCAAACTCAAGAAATTCCTCATAATCTATTTTTGTTGCAATTCCGGGAGTGTCAACTATTTTAAATGTCAGCGTTTTCCCTTTATATTCTATTTCAACTTTTTCCTTGAACTGGATATGCCTTGTTTCATGAGGTATTTTGCTCACAACCCCAATCTCTTCTCCAGTCCAGTCTTTGCATATTCTGTTTGCCAGGCTCGTTTTTCCCGCATTAGGCGGCCCGTAAAACCCTATTTTTATCTCCCTTTTTCTTCTGAATATGCTGTATAATATTCTTTTTGAAAATTCTTTTATTATTCGTATCATACTTTTTTCCTCAATCGTTTAGAAATTCGGCCGGTTAATAAATCTTGTGTCTATTCCTTCAGGGTGCCTTCTCTCTATCTCTCTTCTCACATTTTTGTTCTCAACAAATTTGAATAAAGGAATTTCCCACATGCCTGTTCTTTTGCCATCAATTTTATTGAATGCATAATTTAATTGCTCTCCGCTCCAGCCGGATAATCCCAATTTTTTCCTTATTTCAGAATCTTTAAGCCCAGCTAATCTGGAATTATATATAAAGTTAATTATATTAAGCAAATCATCCCTGTTTTTAAAAAGCAAGTTTTCATAATTTTTCTTATACCATTCCTGCAGGATTATATAGACGATGAGAAAAGCAACCATTACTCCGAGCAATCCAAATATGAACACGCTCCAGCTGAATTTGGGCTCGGGCTGTTCAGGGGGAAGTTCAATTGCAGGCAATTCTGAAACATCCGGAGACACATATGCTCCCAATTCTTCCAAAAGAACTTTTTGAGGAAGGCTGAACTCAATTATTTTTCTCTCTCCTATTTCAAAATATGCTGCGCTCCCATCCATTATTTCTTTCTCGCCATAGCCGTCAGGAAAGCTGATTGATGAAGAAGGATAACCCATTATAAAATAAACATTTTCTGCTTCTGTTTTTGGGTTAAGCTCTATTCTGAATTTTGTCAGAATCGGGCTGGTTCCAGAATCGGTTTCAGCAGAAATAACATCAAAACTTATTTTTGGATTGTAATTTTCATTAATCCATGAAACAATTCCCTGCTTGATTTCATTTACGTCAGCATCATCTGATTCTGCATTTGAAATGAACAGGGCATATTCAGCATCAATGTTTTTGAATGCAATTGCCATCGGCAGATTGCTTCCGCTTTCGCTCGAATAAATATTAATTGGAACATTAAGATTTGAAAGGTTCGACAGGATAGATTCGTAATCAGAATCTGTTTTTGCGGCATCAAATGCATATTCAATATCAACAACAGAATCATTTATGTTTTTTAAGTTAAGTTCTTTTTTTAGCTGGTCGGAAATCCATTCGGGGTAACTGTTTAATTTTGAAGATATTTTATTTATTCTTTCCCGGTAATCTGTCAATGTAAGATTTGCAGAATCTTGGGCATTTCCTGAATAAATTTTAAATGTTCTGTATGAAGAGCTTCCGTCAGTCGCTGTTACTTTAATTGATAATATGAACTCTCCGGAGCTTGCATATTTATGAGAAAGTGCGGTTCCAGATGTTGTTACAGAATTGCTTCCATCTCCAAAATTCCATATGGAAGAAGATATGTTTTTTGAAATGCTTATTTTAAATGCTATATTCTGTCCGACAGCAATAACTTTTGGAGACAAATCAAAGTCAAATCCTCCGCTTACATTTATTTTTTTTGACAATATTTCTTCATTCCCAAGATAAAGATGGAAAGTGCCGCTTGTATTTGTTCCGGAAAGAGTTAAATTCATATAAGAAAGATTCAAATTAATTCTTCCGGTGCTTATTACACTTTTGTTTTGTCCTATGTTAACCAGATTGCTTGTTGAGGTGGCTCCAGCATTGGAGTCAAACGCAAGATTAACATTGCTTATTTGAATATTTTGATCAAGCCCGCTGATTGCAAACGGAATTACGCAGGTTTTTGTGCAGTTCCCGTTGTATTTTGATTGGATATATTCATTCAGCAGACTGGAAAGACTCTGTCCGGAATTTATTTTGCTGTATGCCGCCGAATCTATTTTAAAATTTATAATAGGGGCATATTTCAATGGAAAGGCATACAACTCATAATCTGCCACAAAATTTTCAAATTGCGGATTATTGTAATTTCCGCATATCTCTCCTCCCGCTTCAGACCTTATGCTGTAATTTGAATTAGAAGCATTTGAGTGTATGCATACGAGCGAGCTAAATGCCTGTTTTGATGAATAATTCATTATGCAGTCCGTTGTCTGAAAGTCCAGGGAACTATTTATCTGCAGTCTGCATCCTCCAATAAGGATTGAACCATCTTCTTTGTAAATGCTCATAAGCAATCCCGCCTTTGAATTCACCCTTTTTATAATATTTGCCCCTATCCTATAAGCCGGTGCAGGGGGAAGTGTTATTTTCTCGCACAATTTTTTATCTTTTTCTATGCTTATGTTGCTCATCGTTTCATCTTCATCAAAACATCCGAATTCCCTGCTTTTTCCGTTTATTTCGCACGCACTGTCAAGATAATTTGTGTTGTAAAAATCAGCAGAATTATCTTTTAATAAATCAACATTTAATTGGTTTATTCCGCACGAATCAGCAGCATCACTTGAAATATCAATATTTAATGAATTTATTGCAACATCTGAAAATCCAGTTATTGCTATTCCAAGGCTTTTTTCCCCACTTAATGCAAAATCACTTTCAGCGGAATCCCTTGCAATATATCCATCTTTGCAGTCATAAGGATAGCATGAAAAATCATAATTTCCAGCAGAAAGAATATCGGCCAAAGATATTCCCCCGCCAAAATTGCTTGTAAGCTCAAGATTTTGCTGATTTGAAAAATTTATATCGACCGTTCCGCTGAGGGATTCTCCCGAAGAATAGCTGTCTTTTATAGTGTAATTATATACATTAAATAACGCACTTGCAAGTCCAATCTGCAGCACTATAATTGCACAAGCAAACAAAAAAGATATTTTCCTCATTTTTTATACGCCCGACTATTTTTTATCAGATAAATGACAAGAATGGACACTAACGCAGCCATCATGCCTGCGACTCCGAAAAATGGCAAATCTATGACTCCATAATTGCATTCAAAAGTTGCTTCTCTTATTCCAATACAGCCATCAGAAACCCATGTGTATCCTGTTTCGTTTGTTGTAACATTTTTAATGCAGTATGATATTCTTTCAATTCCATTTTCACAACCGCGGTCACTTTGCACATACCAGACATTCGCGGAATTATTCTTTTTTTCAAATATATCACCGTTGAATACCTGTTTGCTTGTATTCAAAATCAAAGAGCAGCCGGTAGTTTGGTCCCATGCGCATCTTGTTCCCCGTTCTTCAATTATTATGCCTGTAAAATTCCCTGTTGAAAGAATTCGCTTAAGGCTTTCATTTCTGGCGCCAACACAGTCCTGATTGCATAAATTCGCGCTATTAGTCCCCAAATTATTATAATCTTCACAAACTAAAATCTGGAAATCGGTGCCGGATGTATTTTTATATGTCCAGATGCATGCACTGGCATTGCAGTGAGAACTTCCGCTCCTAAGAATGCAGGCATATCCATCAGGACAGCAATTCTGTCCGTAATCTCCACGCCCGATGCAAGGAGTATTTCCAAGAGCCATATTGAATAATGTTTGCCCGTCCCAATAAAATTCACTATCGCTTGAGCATCCAGTTCTTTCAATCAGCAGAAATTGCCTTTGAGTGTCTGTCGACATGTTTTCATTTCCAATGCCATATTTTGTTTTGAGGTTTATTGTTTTGTGCCCTTCCGTTGGATAAGGAGCCCGTCCGCTATAATTACCAAACTCAGAAATAGGCAGCCCATTTCCAAAATCCCAGTCAAAAAATATGCTTTCAAAATCTTTGTCATTTTCCGTGATTAGTATCTGCTGGCTTTTATTTGCAGAGCAGGCAGGAGAATTTTGAGTTTTAACTGGACATGCTCCGGCAAGACAGCTAACTAAGGTGATGCAGGGAGATTCTGCCGAACTGACGCTATTCAAAACATAGCTTTTATTTGCATTGTAATTAACAGTTAAATCAGGACTGGCAATAAAAGAATTATATGCAGGATTATTTATATATGCAAAAATACCAGGGCTTTCTATCACGGCTATTTCAACTTGCGCCGTGCTTTGCAGATTATGTGCATCCCTAATTCGAAGAGTTACAATCTTCTGTCCTGAAGAAGAATATGCATGCTCAAATGTTTTTGAATCATTATAATAGCCATCTCCGGCATTCCATTCATAAGAACTAATATTTGCCCCAGTATCTATGCTGCTTTCCTTAAATCTGATAGGAACATTAGCGTAATATGCCTGTAAATTCTTTGGCCCGGTTATAATTGCATGTGGCCTGCTGTCATTATATTCAGGTTCAATCCAGCATACTGCACTGCATCCATCTCCCAGCTCACTATTCCCATCGTCGCATGTTTCTCCAGCATCTATTATTTCATTTCCGCAGGTTGGAGTGTATCCTATTTTGCAGCATATCTGATTGTCATAATATCCTGGCGCGCCTATGTGCGCGTTAGTTGAAGATGACAAAGATAATATCGGAAAATATTCTGCTCCAAGCGAAGAGCAATTGCTGGCAGCTGACACCCCCATACATCCCAAATCGCCAAATGAAACGATGTAATTATAGTCGGAAAGCTGGGGAAATTCAGCATGCGCATTTGTCAGCGAGCTTAATCCCAAAACTTTTCCGGCTGATGCGCCATGCGGATTGGAATAGCCCCGCCCAGAAAGGCAGACTCTAAAATTATAATCAGAGCCGTTCCATATCTCTCCATGGCTGTTATTTTGAGAGGATATTTTTAAAATAGTTTCATTATCTGGGCAATTTTGTGATATCAAAACAACGTTTCCCGTAATCCCTCTTTGATTATAAATCATCAACAAAGCGGTTAAAAGAAATATCGCAAAAATTGTGCCCCAAGCCCACTCTTTTATCCATCTTTTTTTCATTAACTTAATAGAATATATTAGTTTATAAATATTACACAAACAAGGGCGCCAAATTCAGAAATATTAAAAATTATGTCCTTTTCCAGAGAAATATCTTCAATCTTTTTGGGGATATTTCATCAAGCGTAGAGCTTATAATTCTCTCTTTTGTGTATACATTAGTGTCAGGATATTCTTTCAGCGGGCAGAAATAATCATCAACATTGCATACTTTAACTTCAAAGTCAAGAGAAGAATCATTAATTTCAGCATTTAGGTATTCATGAAGAACATTCTCGCTTTGATCATTATTCATTTTTATTATTTTATCTCTGAGCAATTCATTAGATGCTATTTTTTCAAGCAGGGGTTCTATTTTGCCGCTAAGATCCGGAGAGTAATTAACATTGGTTCTGTTACTTAAGATTATCAGTGTGCCAAGGACAAGTATTATCGCAAGGCTTGCTTCCGCTATTCTTATCCATCCTCTGTTGTTTTTTACGCCCAAGTTCATCTTAATTACCATATTTTTACAATTGCATCAGCGAATTTAATTTTGCCGTCAGTTCCGAGAATTTTTATGCTTTTTTCAGAAGCAAATGCCTGCCTGCCCGCCATTTTTCTGTCCATTTGCACCAATTTGTCATCGAGCACGATACTGAATGAAAAATCCAAGCTATCAGCTATCCCAAGATTTTTTTTCAAGTTTGAATAATTTGCATAATAGCTTTTATTCATCTGGCTTATTTTTTTCTCGGAAGCAACATTTTCAGATATTCTTGAAGCAATAATATACCTACCAGGAGTTGCTTTTTCTAAGTTGCCATAATTGGGGGCTATGTCTTCGCTTAGCCTGATAAATGAAAAGTTACCCCCGTTTGAATTAATATATACGGTATTTGCCTGCTTTTCAATTGGAATATTTTCTCCAAAATAGCCCTCAGCAGCAGCATTTAAATCAGGATTTTCATTGCCAAGATTTACCTCAAAATAATTTCCAGATTTAAAAATTACAGAATATCTTATAATTTCAGTGCTCAAATTTTTTGCCAATTTATCAAAATAGGTTTCTGCATTTAATTCATAGCTTTTTGAATTTGACACCGGATTGAACATATAAACAGCAAATGAAATTGAAGAGATGAACATTATAAAAGCAAGCACAACTTCCAAATGACCTGCCCCTCTTTTATCAATGCGAAATTTTTCCATTGAAATATGTATCTGAGGATATTTAAATAGCTTGTTCTCCAATAACTGTTATGGAAGTCGGGGAGATAACATCAAGGATAAAGCAAAAGAAAGAATTGCAGAATATATCTAATTCTCTTATTTTGGGTATATTACTTGATAAAATAAAGAAAAATAAAATAAATATAAGCCTGCTTGCAAAAAACGACATAAAAGTTCTCATAAAGGAAGTCAGGGCAGAATTGAGAAAGTTTGTCGGGCAATTCCAGATTTCTCCCAAAAAAAAGGCGGCTTTTCTAAATGAAAATAATTTTTCGGAAATATTAAAAGTGCATTCATCGACAAAAGAAAGAATTAATTTTTATCCTCAAATAATAGATTTGTTAAATAAGTTAAAAATTAAATCAATCCTTGATTTAGGCTGCGGGATAAATCCAATTGCAATAGCCTCCAAATCTCTTTTTTACAATGCTTCAGACATAAATAATTCTGATTTGGATGTTGTCAAGGCATTCTTTGCAAAAAATAACATTGATGGAAAAGTTTTTGTGCATGATTTAAGAGCAGACAACTCATCCCTTCCAAAAGCGGACATGTGTCTCCTCTTTAAAGTATTGGATACAATTGAAAAAAGAGGGCATAAAATAGCAGAGAGTCTGATTCTTAATTTAAAATGCAGATACATTCTTGCCAGCTTCTCAACAAGAAAGCTGTCCGGAAAAAAGATGAATTTTCCCAGAAGATTATGGCTTGAAAGGATGCTGGCATTTCATAATTTGAAATATAAGTCATTTGAGTCAGAAAACGAACTCTTTTACCTTATTGAAAAAAGCACGATATAACCAACATTAATATCTTGTAAAAAGAGATGTCTTGATTAACTGCACCCCATTATATTGCAAGATAACTAATTTAATCTTGTTGGATAATCTTTCTTGTTCAATTAATCTCAAATCATCCAAGCAAAACTCTTGCGCCGCTGGCTATCAAAAATGAAGCAATTACCAATATAAATGAATGCTTTAGTCCTGCCTTGATTGTGCCTTCACCAAGTTTTCCTATAATCAATCCTGCAAAAAATCCCTGAGCAATCAAGAGATAAAGAAACTGATTTGAAATTGATTCTATCGACATTGAGCTTCCGGACGCGCTTGCCTGATTTATCAAATTGCTTGTGTCAGTTATGCTTATTTGCCCGAGCCCGGCAGTCAGCGGAAGAATCTTGAACTGAACTATAAGCATAATTCCTATAAATGTAAAAAATATCAAATATCCCTGAACAACCAGTCCATAAATGGCATTTTGCCGCTCTTTTTTTAATTTTTCAACTTCAGCCATGGATTTTGCGACGGAATCAAGAATATATTCTATCTGTCCGCCCGCTCTTTCAGCTTCCATTATGAGCGCAACCGCCCTGCTTATGACTGTGCTGTTGACATCGTCTGCAAAATTTCTAAAAGCAGTATGTATTGGGATTCCCATTTCTATCTGATTTGAGAGCTTTTTAATATACGGACTTAAAATCCCATAATTTTTGTTTGACATATTTAAAATGCTTTTGCTGATGGGCGTGCCCATGCCGACGCTCTCGGCAAGATTTCTTGAAAATTCCAGAAACATTGAGCTTATCTCTTCTTCACTTTTGCCTTCCAAGATAAGATCAAAAACAAACGGAAGTGCGGCAATAAAGACAGATATTCCTATAAGGAAAGAAAGAAGATTTCTGTCTGTTTTTAGGAAAATTGTGCTTCCAAGAATTATCAGCACCCCGATGACAATTCCAATCCAGTGTATTTTTTTGAGTGCCATGTTAATATCCTGGCTGCTTGGCCTGCAATATGCCAAGAAAGACTATGTTTATGAAAGCGATAATTGATATTAAAATAAAGGTCATTTGCTGCGGACCCATATTAGCCTGAAATCCAGTCATCGAGATTATAATCAAAAGAAGCATTAAAATCATTGGCGCGGCAACAACAACTGTGATATACACATCCATAAATGTTTCAGCTGTTTTTGTATATTTTTCCCTTTCCATTTTATAGTCCATAAGAAGACTTTCAGCTCTTTTTTCAAAGAAAGTTTTTAAACTGCCTCCAGAATTTAAAGTAGTGGTAAGTCCGGAAAGCAGTTCAGAAAGTTTTGTGCTCGGAGTTGATCTTGATATATTTCCCAATGCAGTAACCATGTCATAGCCATAAAGATTTATTTGATTTAATATTTTTTTTATTTCCCTTCCAAGATAAGGATAGTCCTTGCTTGTTCCGATTATTCTAAAAATTTCGATGGGCGAAATTCCTGAGCCGGATATCGCGCTCATATGTATGGTTGCAAAAGGAATTTCCCTTTCTATCTTTTTTGAGATAGAATCTTTTTCAGTTGAAGGATACAAATAACCCGCAATAAAACCAATCAGCGGAAGAATAAAAGGCATCCAAATAAATTTGATTAGCCTTTGAAAATAATTTCCGCTATATGCTGTAATAAACGGCGACGACGAAGTTATATTAAAAATAGTTAGGAATACTGTAAGAAAAATGACGCAAATAAATATCAAAAACACGCTGAAAAATAAAGCTGCAAGGTATGTCTCCGTCAAAACATTAAAATTAGCCTTTCTTATCTCAAGAGCTAATGATTTAAAATATCCCTTCTTTGTATAGTTTCTGGAAAGATTGAAAAAGAGTTTGTTTGACAGCCTGAGATATCCTCTTGGAGAGCTGTACTCTTTTTCTTCCTCAATTTGCTCAACTTTTTTTGTTTTAAGTTTTTTTATAAGTTTTTCATTCAGGCTGAGCTCTTTTATAAGTTTTTCTTTGTCATTTCTGTTTAAGATGACATTAAGATTTCCGCTGCTCTTGGTGAAATTAATTCTTTCCAAATTCGTTTTTCTTGCGTGTCCAGGAAGATTTTTTGCCGGAGATATTTCCTGAATAATTTCAGCTATGCTGTTATTGATAATCTTCATGCTTTCTTTCAGAGAATTCACAGACCCATAGACAATTCGTTTTTCTTCTTCATTCAGTCCATTAACAATATTTATAAATTTTGATATTTCTCTAAGCATGCCTATTTCTGCATCTATGTTTTTTCTTAAATCTTCTATCATAGTTTTCTATCCACCTGTTCTTTCAAACTTAAAATTTCATTTTTGAGCACATTAAGCCTTGCAATATCTTTTTTCTTTAGGGTACTTTCAATTTCATTGGCAGCATCTTTCATGCTGCTTAAAAGCTGAGCCAAAATAACAACATCCTCTTTATTCATAGATAAACATGATTTATTTTGTTTAAATACTTTTCAATTTATACTAACTGATTTAATAAATTGCCTATTCCATTATTCCAAATTTGTTTAGAACTTCAACAGGATTTTTATAATAGTCATTGATTATTTTTTGGACTTCTTCAAATCCCACTTTCTTTTGTTTGTACATTTCAAACAGCAGTCTTGCCCTTATGCTTAATTCCTCCTGTAATCTCTCAATGGGAATGCCTGTTTTTTGCGATATTTTTTCAAACACCCTGCTCTGTCTTTTATAATAGAATGTATTTGTTGCAGGATCCCATTTAAATGGCGTATTGACTGTTGCACTGCCATCGGCATTGATATCAACAATTTCAACAATTTCTCTTAGTTTTCTTGTTTCCTCTTTGCCGACAAGAGCATGTGTTGCAATAGCCACGCAGTCCAATGAGTTGACTAAAGTCGGAGAAAGTTCTATTGGTGGAGTCTGCAATCTTCTTATTAATGTGTCCACAGAATCTGCGTGCATTGTGCTTATTGATGCGTGCCCTGAAGCCATCCCTTGAAACAGCACGGACGCCTCTTTTCCTCTGACTTCTCCAACAATCAGATAATCTGGATTTTGCCTGAATGAAGTTTTTAGCAAAGCAAATAAATCTATCTCTCCAACATTGCCCACTCCAACAGAGCTTCTGGCGACACTTGGAAGCCAATTTTCTCTCGGTATGTTTAGCTCCCTAGTGTCTTCTATAGATACGACTCTTGCCTCCGGAGGTATAAAGAATGCAATTCCATTTAACAAAGTCGTCTTCCCTGAAGCGGTGCCACCCGATATTAATATGCTGGCTTTATACTGAACAAGAATCCAGAAATAAGCAAGCATTTCAGGGCTTAATGTATTCATTCCAATCAGCTGCGGAGGAGTCCAGGGTATTTTTGTGAATTTTCTTATTGTAAAAGTTGGGCCTTTCGAAGTGACGTCTTTTGTGTAGGTTGCATTAACTCTACTTCCGTCAGGCAATGTTCCATCAAGCAGCGGCTGTGCATATGAAATGTATCTTCCGGCTCTCTGAGCAAGCTTCTCGACGAAGCTTGCAAGTTTTCCCATATCATTTGGAGTGTAATTTGTTCTCAGATTCCTATAAACTCTGTGAATTATATAAACTGGGGTGTTAACCCCATTGCATTCTATATCTTCTATAAAATAATCTTTAAGCAGAGGGTCTATTTCATTAAATCCGATGAAATCCCTAAACAAGTAGTAAAAAATTCTCTGGTAAGCTTCTTCGCTTATTTTTATATTTAATTCTTCTATCAAAAGTTTTGCAGTCTTGTCCAAATACTCTAAAATTGCCTCCGGAGTGTTTTCTACAGCAACATTCATGTTTATCAGTTCAGTCAGAGCGATTTCCAGATTTTCAAGTGCATCTTTTTCACCCGAATTCAGGATAGGCTCCTCTATTTCATAAACAACTTCATTTATCTTGCTGTCCCAGTATATATGCGCCGAAGCATAGGGATAGATAAGCATATACCTGACATCAATGCTTTTTTTATCGCTTGTCTTCTGCAATGGTGGAATGCTTGGACTGGTATTTATAGTAATTAGCATCTTTTTTGTACAATTACAAGCTTTTTTTCTTATTTAAAATTATCGAGAATTAATATCTATATTTATTTTTATACCTGTATTAAAACTTGCTATGCTTAGCTTATATGGGACAGCGCCCTGACTAAAGCTTTTGTCTTCGTCTTTTCCATCATATGTTATGTCATATGCGCCAGAATAATCAAGAGTCAGATAGATTTCATTTTGTTTTTGATTTTGCTTTGACATAATCTTCACAGCACCCATGGCTATCTCAACTCCTGGCTCCGAATATGGCTTGCTTAGCCCGGGCATAAAGAATGTTATCTTATCTTCTTTTGAGTTTATCGAAAGTGCGCCCCTTTTTAAAACCAAGTCAAAATTTCTGACATTCCCAGGAGCATTTGAGACTTCATTTATTTTTTCATCAAGAGAGCTGAGCAGGCTTATAGTCTGTTCTATTATCAATTTATCCTTCGTTTGATTTATTTTTGGCATCGCAAATGCAAGAACAATGCCTATTAAAGCAACGGCAATCAATGTATACAATACAGTTTCAATCCAAACCTGCGCCCCTTTATTTTTTTCAATCATTTTAATATTATTCTCCAGGTTTTATAAGATTTACATTTCCGGCGCAGCTGACTATATTTATTTCATCAGTTTTTTCGCACAATTTTCCATTGTCTAGAATTGGAAACACTTCAATTTTGCTGAATTCCTTGTCTGATTTAAAGACATAAGTCTGAATTCCGCCCAATTCTGGGACTTTTAATTTTTCAGCTGCAGAGAGCATTGTAATATTTTCAGTTGAATCAATATTATCTTCAATGTCAACCCTCTTTGAGTAATCTGCACTGTAGAAAACAACTGCAAACTTGTTTAATTCTTTATTACCGGTTTTTCCCCCGTTTGCATAAATTGAAAAACCATACATTTCTCCCTGCCAGCAGTTGAAATTATAATTTTCTCCCCTAAGATCCATAGTTGTCTGAAACTTATAATATGACTCATATCCTATGCACTGGCTGCTTTGTGCAAGCGTATTTCTTACAAATGGTATTATAAAACTTCCGAGAAGTGTTGCGGCAACGATAGTTATTAAAATCAATAAAATAGTTGTTACAACATTCGAAACCCCTTCTTTGTTTTTAATTTTCATTTTACAGAGCAGTTATTGTTTTAGAATTTGATGTGCAAGAATATTGTCTTTTTCCATTTCCGGCTTCTCCAATTATAACGGGTATTACCTGCGCTTCATCTCCTGCTGCGAATGTTTCAGTTATAGTTATTGTGGCATCCTCTCCACTTGCCAGAGTTCTTTGAAGCACACTCTTGCTTTCAACAGAGCCAAGCCCAACCTTTTTTATCTCAACACCGTAAAGAGGTATATTCGCTCTGTTAACCACCGATATCGTATTTCCAGATATGTCTGCATCAAAATCTATCAAATTGCAGCTATTTTCTATAGGTTCTCCCTGCTTTTGCAGTACTTCCCCGGTAATTCCCCTTGCCCACATATAAAATATTAATGCAAGAACAATAGTGATGGCAACTAATAATGATGTCGCAATAACCGGAGATAATCCTCTTTTATATTTAGCCATCCAGACAGCAATAGTTTATAGTTTAAAAAACTTGCTTATCAGTTGGCATTGCCTTTCCCCAAATATTCAAAAGCAGAATGCGCAGCAGTGCATCCTTCAGCTACTCCGGTTATTGCCTGCTTAAATGGTTTGTCTGCAACGTCTCCCGCAGCATATACTCCGCCGATATTTGTTTCGGATGTTTTATGATTTATCATGATTTCTCCCTTTTCATTCAATTTAACACCTATTTCCTTTGCAAGCTCTGACAGCGGAATATGCCCTATGGCAACAAACACTCCGTTAACTAAAAGCTCATTAGTTCCGTTAAACTCCCTGTCAAGAATCACTTTTTCCAGAACATTTTTTCCTTTAAATTCAAGAACATTAGCATTATTTATCACCTCTATTTTTTTATTAGCTTTCATTCTCCCCAAATTAACAGGTTCAGCCCTCACTTTTTCTCCTCTGTAAATTATATAAACTTTTTTTGCATGCTCAGCAATCACCAGTGCATCTTTTACAGCACTGTCGCTTCCTCCAATAACAGCAACGGTCTTGTTTTTAAAAAGCGGAGCATCGCATAGTGCGCAGAATGCAATTCCTCTGTTTTCAAATTGTTTCGCTCCAGGAGCATCCACTCTCTTCCATGTCGTTCCAGTTGCAAATAAAACAGATTTTCCCAAATATTCATTCTTATTTGTTTTAACAATGAATTCTTTCCCCTTTTTTTCTATTTTCTCAGCGTTTTCTTCTTTTAATTTTACAAGCTCATAACTCAATGCATGCTGCATTATTTTTTCAGCAAGCTCTTCTCCAGAAATCCTTGTAAAGCCCGGATAGTTTTCAACACTATCAGTAGTTGTAATAACTCCTCCCAATGGCATCTCACTTCCATGGCTGTATCCAAGGCACAATGTTTTCATTCCCAATCGCGCAGAATACATTGCTGCAGACATTCCTGTAACTCCTGCTCCCATTACAATAAAATCATATTCTTCCTTTGTCATTATTTTTTTAATTAAATAGCATATTTAAACTATATCATATTTAATTTTATATGAAAAAGAGATACGCAATTCCAATTTCTCTTTTGATTACAGCGATCTTTGCAGCCAATATTTTCTTTTTTTCAAGCAGCACGCAGGCAGCAAAAAGGGAAAAAACCCTTGTTGCAAGGGTTATTGACGGTGATACAATAGACATAGGAAACAAAACTTCTGTCAGGCTTGCAAATATTAACACTCCAGAGAAAAAAGAATCAGGTTCAAATCTCGGTGCAGATTATCTTAGGCAATTCATCAACAGAACAATAGATATGGAATCTCTTGGAAAAGAGAGATACGGCAGAACTCTCGCAAGATTTTATTCCACAGATATATACATTAATCTTGAGCTCGTAAGCAGGGGATATGCAAATAAATATCTTGTTCAAAAATCAGAAAAATCCAAGTTTGCAGCTGCAGAAAAGCAGGCAATAGAGCAGGGAATAGGCATCTGGAAGCATTCCCAATATTATGGCTGCTTCCAGTCAGCAATTGATGCAAAAAGAGAAATAATAACTCTGACAAACACCTGCCAGACAAAAAATGCGGCATTAAATTCTTCTATTTCTCTTGAGGGCTGGCAAATAAAGGATGAAGGCAGAACAAGATACAAGATTCCAAAAATAATTGCAGGAAGAATAACAATTCATTCAGGAATTGGAAACTCGACAACAAACACAATCTATCTCAACAGCAAATCAAACATCTGGAATGATGATGCAGACACCTTTTATCTCTTCGACAGCTCAAGCAAAATAGCGCATACCTATCCCTATGGATATTAAATCATAAATCTTTAAAAACTCAAATTTCTAATCATTAAAATGGAAAAAATACACGCAAACATCGTCCTGGAAATAATGGGCCGCCCGCCTGAAAATGTAAAGGAAGCCCTGCAAACTCTGGCTGTTAAGATAGCCTCTGAAAAAGGAATAATTATCAAATCAAAAACAATACACGAGCCAATCCCTGTCGAAGGCTCAAAAGATTTATTTACTTCATTCGTGGAGTTATCTCTTGAAATAGAATCAATTCCTATTTTAACAACTTTATTATTTAATTATATGCCGTCTCATGTTGAAGTTGTGTCTCCTCAGTCTCTAACCCTATCAAATGCTGATTTTGACGATTTGTCAAATAACTTGACAAGAAGACTGCACCATTACGATGCAGTTGCAAAGCAGATAATGACAGAAAAGGATATCATATTAAGGCAATTATATCAGCACGCGCCGCATTTATTCAGGAAGCAGGGAAACCAGTTTCTTCTCCCATTGGATAAATTAAGAAGCAAGGAAACTAAATTAAAAAAATCAAAAAAGGCGAATAAGAAAAAGTCCAAAAAGCAGAATAAGAAATAATTATCTTATATAACAATCCATATTATTAAATCAGTCATCAATATAATTAATCCTTCTTACCACTAACAAACATCTTTCTATTTCACCCCATCAATTAAATATACATTATCTTATACAACAATCAACTAAATCTACGCAGTTATTTATATTATTTATCCTTCTCGCACTCTGATTATTATATGCTTTATTTTTATTATTAATCATCGCATTATCTTTTAATTCACCTAACTATAATATTTATCCATATCAATCTTTTCATACATTAGATAATAAATATAATATAAAAAGAAACAAATATATTTATTCCTTTACAAAACTAACTCCCTTCTTTTCTATTTCTCCAACCTGTTTTTCAATTGGATTTTTAGCGGGCTTGACTGCTTTGTATTTGTAATAAATAAATCCAATTATTCCAAGAACTATTGCTGCAATAAGCCATCCCATCCATGGGCTTCCTCCAGAAGAATTGTTGGGAAGAGCACACTGCCCAAGGCAGCATGTTCCCTGCTTGCTTGCTCTGCTTTCTCTTGTGCATGTCTCGCTCGGCAGGCAGACAGTTCCATTCAGTTCCAGCACGCAGTCATAAAACCCGCTTTGGTTTGTCGCATTTAGTGCATTTCCTTGATTTACAAAATTAATTATAACAGGCAAACTCAAGCTTTCATTTCCATTTTTGAAATTAATTATTTCGGAAACATTCATAGTCGTTAAAATGCTCAAATTTATATCCAATTTTCCATTGGCAGAAATCTCTTCTATAATTGTCTGGTTCAATTTGACAACTTTGCTGTTATATTCAACTAAAATGTTTTTTATGCTTTGATTTGCTGAATTTGCTATTTCTATGATATAACTAGGATGGCTTCCCATAACTTCTTCTCTGTCAATCTGCTTTGGAGTCAGAACAAGGGCATTTATTTCAGTATTTTGAACTGTCGCGTTTGTATCATTTTCTTCAACTATTCCTGCGGGTTTTATCAAATAGGCAGGAATTTTGTAATCTCCGATAATTATATCAATTGTTTTTGTTGAAGTTATTTCGTTCAAAGAAAAATCAATTTTATTGCCCCCCGGGCTAATTGCATAGCTTTTGACACCTATATAACTTATATCAATATTTTTAACCGAATCAAGATTTGAAAAAACATCTATCGAAAAATCTTCATTGCTCAAAATTGCCCCAGGTTTTATATAATAATCCCTGCTGTCATTTCCAACTGAAAAATTCTTCATCAAGCCAATTTTTTCTATCTGCAGCGTGTAATTATTCTCAGTTAATGGAGTTACAAACCAGACATAATAATCGTAGCCTATTTTTACAATATCATAGTCAAACGATGAAACAAAGACGTGCCCTCTGTAAAATGCAACATCTGTTTTTGAAATGGAATCAAAGTTTCCGGATATTTTTGCCAGCCCAGTCTCCCTTTGCAGATATGAATCTTTCATCTCAACAGTCAAGGCAGAAGCATTAATAGCCAATAAAGCAGTTATTAATGCAAATATTAATATGGTTAAACCTCCTTTATCCATTATCATTTAATTAATCTGTCTTATATAAATTTAATGTCCATTAAATTTATTATGTCAAGGAACTTGAAGAAAACTCCATCCTTTAGGATGGAGTTGTTCCTTGAGCATCCAAAAAACGAGCGCCTGTCACAAACCACGGCTTAAACCTCAAGGACGTAAGTCCTTGATGGCTGTCAAGGATTGAAAATCCTTGAAGAGCCGTGGTGGCGCATCGTTTTTTTGATTTCTTAATACTCTGTGTTCTTGGCACAGGGATAAAGCGAGCTGAATTACGATAATGTTAAAGAAAGAAAGTTGTTATCCGATGTGCACTCAATCGATTGGCAGTTAAAAAGATAATCATGTTGGTGTCTGCTGATGCTCGATGGTCTTGCCATAGGGTTATTCACTAATCATTTTGTAAAGGCACAGAACACAAAATGAGCAGATTATTTGCTCATTTCCCTTAATTTTCTTAATGTTTCTTCCATTTCGCTGTCTTTGCTTATTGGTTTGGAAGGCATGACATTTGGTCTTCTCTGAATGGGCATTGTTCTCTGCATCGGGCGCATCATCGGCCTTTGCATAGGCCTCATTCCCATTGGAACTCCCGGCCCGCTCGGTCTTGTCACAGGAGAAACTTTTGCTTTTCCTCTGAATTTGTACCAAGCCAATCTTATTTTGTCCCTGAACATAATCGCAATTATAACTATTATTATCAGAATTCCAAGAAGCAATATCCATATCCATGAATGACTTGGAGTTGGAGTTTCACTGACTTCGCAGCAAACACCTGTCTGGCATGTCTCTCTGTTCATTTCAGTTTCATCAATGCTGCAATATGATTTGCAAAATCTGTTTGAATATTGCTCGCATGTGTAATCCTCGACTTCTCTGCAGTTTCCTATGCAGCAGCTTCCATCTATCGACGGAGCAACATCTCCGCTGCATTCTTCTCCTGAATTGCAGACAACTCCTGATAAAGAAGAGCATGTTTGCGTCAATGGATTTAATGAACAGCAGACACTTAACCCTGAACAGCTGTATCCATACATAACTGTTCCAAGCGCCTGCGTGCATTCCAAGCTTCCGGTGCAGTACTTCCCAGATGATGTGCAGTCTGGCTTTTCAGCAACATCATCAGTCAAAACAACGCTTTTTGGCCACCCTGAATAAAGCAAAAATGATGTGTCTCTTATGCTCGTTCCCCAGCACCCATTTTTATTTCTTATACTCAAAAGATAATTCTTAGTATTATCCATCTCTGCTGCCCCAGAACCCTGCAGCCCAAGCATTGCCAGAGAAGTGTCATACCATCTATTTCCAGAAATCTGCTCCCAGTATTTTCCCTGTTTTTGCAGCGAAATCAAATCTGAATATTGCTCGCTTCCCCCCTTCATCAAATACAAGAAAACACTTGGAAGATATTTTGAATTGTCGTCCGCCAAAGAAATCAAATAAGGTATATATCTTGAAATATCCTCTCCTGCCTTTTGCAATGCCAACGCAGCCCACAAGCTTCCTTCATAGTCGCATGAGCTTCCTGTTTTGAAGCATTTAGCGCTTACTTTTTCTTCTGTTGTTCCCAATGATGCGGCAGAATGAACCTCTGAAGATATGAAGCATGTTCTTGTATCTGTGCTTCCAGCCATGCAGCCATTTCCAGAACTTCCTTTCTGATAAACCAGCGTTGTAACAAAGTCAGAACTGCATTGGATGGAAAAAGTCTTATCCAGGCAGCTATCCTTTATTTTTAATATGTATCCTGCAGAACTCAAGCAGCTTGTCGCGCCTCCCGAAATTGAAACACTCATATCTTCATTTATTGCGGCAGTTCCCTTAGTTGAGTCATAGCTAACTGTGCAGCTTCCGCTTTCATGATTTGTCAAATCTATTTCCAGATACCATCCCAATTCGGCAGCATTCGCGGTTTTGCCTAACAGCCATGTTTTTATTTTATCAGTGCTTCTTCCAACTCTGTCATATGCAATCAAAGCAATTGCTGTATCTTTTATAGTGCATGAGCTTTTTGGCCAGCATGAATTTGAAGCCTTGTTGTCATCCAATACTTTCAATAAATTGCTTTTTCCTCCAAGGGAGAGTATTGCAAACAATGCATCGTTAAATCCGATGTCTGTTTTATTTCCTATCTGATTTTCAAGGCACTTATAGCTTAAACTTGCATCATCCAAATCATTTGTGCTTGTGCTGGTTGTTGTGGTTGTAGTCGTAGTGTTAGTGGAATTATCATCTGCAGCCAAAGCAAATCCAATAAAAGAAGCCAAAATAATAAGAGTAAATGCAAATATTAAAACACCTCTTGTTCTCATTCTTTTCCAATGTAAGACATATTTAAAAATCTTCCTTCGGAAGATTTTGTTAATTCGCCGCAAGCGACTTAATAGAAGAAGAAGGCAGATGTTTGCTGGCATTAATTATTCCAATACCTAAAACCATTCCATTTTTGTCCAAGTCAGCATTAACAGAGTCATTTAGTGTGATAGTCTCTGCTACTTCTCCGTCTGCTATTTCTTTAAAATAGATGTACGCCGTGTCTGCTTCTTGGTCAAATTCTGTTTTCATTTCCACATATCCCATTATAACTTTCAGATTATAAAGTTTTCACTTTAGTCAATTTTAAGCAATCAACAAGTTTTTATACATAATATCTTAATATTACATTATGCAAAAGAGAGTGTTGTTTGTTATTTTTTTGTTTTTCTTACTGATAATTGGTGCAATTAGTTTTGCCCTTGCTGCCGAAACAAGTTCCACGGAAGAGAAGGGCTTATTTCAGAAAATAGGGATTTGGTTTAAGTCTCTTTTTAACAAGAATGTTCAATTATCTCCAGGAGATTCATGTGGCAGTGCATGCGCCTTTGGAGAGATTTGCATCGATGGTGCCTGTGAGATTACTGGCAGTGAATGTGATAATGAAGGCGAAACTAAAACATGCAGTGAAGTAGGCGAAACAGATGATTGTGGCGAAGTAGTTTGTGCAGGAGGTATTTGGATGGATAGCTGTGGTTGTAACGAAGGATGCACTGATAAAGACGCGGCCAATTATGACTCTGAAGCTGACAAACCCTGCAGCCTCGATACTTCTAATGATTGTTGCGAATTTTATGGCTGCGATGTGGATGATACGATTGACAGCCCATACGATGCTTGGATTTATTGGCTCAAGAATGATAGTATTGCTAGTAAAAAGACTGCCTATTGTAGTGAATCTAAAGACGGATATTATACTTATTCATGCGACTTAGCAACAATAAAACTCGGAGACAAAACTATTTCATGGAAAGAACCAGTATTTACTAAATGTGAAGATGGCACAAGATGCATGGAAAATGCTTCTTCAGGACTTGGAAAAGGAGAGAATGGGGTTTATTGTGAGGGATGTAGTAATACAATTGCCTTAACTGATATGGATGGGATACAAGTATTTTTGGATCCAAAATACGTCCAAGATATAGAAAAACCGATTGAAGAAGGCGGAAGAGGTTTCAAGCCAGTAGAAACAGAAGTAACTCCCTATGATAATATAATTATTGAAATAAAAATAAAAAAACCTTGCCCAAATAAGTTAGCACCAGATAATTTAGATTTCAATTCTCAAATAACTCTGAATAATGGGCAAGTTTTAATAAATGGCGGAAATTTGGCGTTCATCAAAGTAACTGCCGCAGATGATCCTGAAAAAACTGAAACTGATGAATATGTTTATTATTGGTGGAAAATACAAGGCTGGCCAGATGGAATAGTGGAAGCAAGCGATAAGATGGATAACATAATTAAAGGCGTCAATGCTGGACTAAGTCCCAAATTGTATATCGAAAAAAATGAAATATCAGACAAGCAAAATATAGTAATGAGTAATTGCGTGCATCTCTATGGGTCAGACAATGCTTTAAATAAAATAGGCTCGCTAAGAGAAGACAATTTTATTTCGGGTTCTTCCAGATATTCTAGTAAGGAACTAATAGAAAAAACAATTTTTATTAAAGAAACTGGATTCGACGCCATAGATCCATTTAAGACATACAAGAATAAATTCGCTTTTTATGTTGATTTATTTCCAGTTGAGAATATCGGAGAATCATTCGAAGCCTCAATAGAAAAAACAACAAAATCCTATCGGCAAAGTTGCTTGCATACAATTAACATTCTTTTCATAAATTCAAATAATTTTCCAGCATGGACTACTTTTAAAGGAAAAAACATTATAATTAATCCCTCATATAATTTTACAGCAAATGATTATCCAGAAATTTCTTTAGGAGCAATAGTTCTTCATGAATTTGGGCATGCAAGAGGGATGTTGCTTGATGAGCGAGAAGAAGTTAATATTCCGGGTCCAGATAGCAGTCTACCACAAGGACTAATGCTCGCATTAGGTAGAAATAAACCTACAAATTGCGTTGGAAAAGAGGACATAGAGCATTATAGAATTGGGGCATGGTATTACGGCTCTAATGATTACATAAATTGCTATTTTAATAATTGGCATCGCCCAACAAGCAATTCTCTTATGAAAGGTGGTGTTCAAGGAGACGAGCTTCCCCCACAAGAAAAATTCGATGTAATATCATGCGGTTATTTAGCAAAAGCAATAACCGGTTCTCAGCTTTCAGCTGAAGAGTATTGGTGGAATAAATGTTACAAAGAAATGGATGTTATAAAAGATGGGGTGCATTTAGCATGAAAATAAATAAATTAGTTATCTTAGTCTTGATATTATTTATTATGTCATCTTTTTATATTTCAAATGCAACTGGAGAAATATTATGTTCAAAATCAGGAGATGCTTTTAATTATTACTCTAAAGACAATGGTACATTTAATTGGGATTATTTTGAAGATAGATGTTTAAATAGTGTTTTTCTTGAGGAATTTATTTGTGATAATAATAATTCTTTATTTTCTGAAAAACACTTATGCTCACTTGGTTGCTCAAATGGCGCCTGTATAAATAAAGGCTGTTATATTCATCTTGTAATTAACGAAACAAGGATAAATAATATCTCCTATTTTTCATTAACTGATTCAAATATAGAAAAAGGACTTTATGATTCTTTAGTTGATTATTATAATGACGACAATGACAAATATGGTTTTATAATCGAGGGAATTTATGATTCAAACAAAATAGATAGATTTGTCGCATATTCTACAAGAAATATTCTTTTTGCACCAGACTTTACAAACGAGTCAGCAACATTTTATGAATTAGATTCCTCTGATTTTGATGTTTGGATCTCCTACATTAGAAATTATACAGGAATTTCTTTAATAGATAATTTAACAAAAATCAATTTTAATATTAATTTTAACAATTTATTTAGGCAGGCAGAAGAATTAAACTGTTCTATTTTATTTATTAATGACTCATTTAGTCTCTGCATTGGCGAGGGTGAAACTATGCCAACGGACAGTGACTTATCCTGCTGTTCAGGATTAACACTGAATGGCCCGAAAGAAAAGACTACGACAATTTCAGGAATATGCACGTCTAAATGCGGCAATGGTATCTGCGACACAGATACAGAATCAACTACTAATTGCAGGCAAGATTGTGCTTATATAAATTGCAGGAGCAATCCTCGTTTGCCGCAATGCAGAAAAAAGGATGAAATCTGGACTTGCACAACTGAACCAGCAACATGCTCAGAAAATGGTGCTATTCAAACAAGAACATGCGCAGACACAACAGGAAACAAAGTGGCCGAACAGATAAGCTGCAGCAGCACATGCTCTGGATGCCAAACAAGTGATGGAAGATGCATTCCAATTTCATTTAGATTTTTAGATTCAAATAATATTTTGAGTTATTGTGAAAAAGATAAATTAAGTTATGCGCAAAAAATATCTAATAGCACATGCAATGATAATTATGAATGCGAAAGTAATTTATGCAGTAGTGGAATATGCATGGATATTGAAGGCGCTGTCGAAGAAATAAAAGGCATAAAAAGCATGATAGTACAAATATTGTGCAAATTATCAAATCTTCTCGATAGTAAAGATTATAAGCAATGTGTTATAAATTATAGCTTATTATAATTCTATCTTAATTTTATCCTGCTTGCTTTTAATGGAACAGCCTCTTTGATTAAATCATACTTTTGTAATTCATTCATAGTTATATCCACTAATATTTTACTATTTGGTTTAATTTTGCCAATTAAATTAGATATTTCCCAGCCTTTAACATTAAAAGTTACGTGTTTTCCGTCTATAATACCCCCTATAAAATAATATATCCCTGCTTCTCTGCAGAAATCAATACAAACAATATTTTCATTCTCAACAGTGCATTCTAATCCCTTCTTGTTTATACTATTAATTCCAGAAGTAGCACAGCCAGCACTATAAGCTAAGCATCCCGCAAACAATCCAACATTTATTAATCTGTTTGCATATTTCATCTTCTTAGCAACCATGCCCCCTTTATAAATCTTTCCATATGTTACTATTTAATAGATGCAACAATTTCCCATATCGCCCCGCGATATCAGCCATTTCGCATATTCCTCTTCAATTCAACCAAAGGATTCTTCACCTCAGGCTTTTTATCCAAAACCCCCAAATCCTTGTAAAAAGCCTCATTGTTATAATTAGGGGGAATTATTTTCTTTTTTTGCTTCAAATGCCAGTTTATCTGGCTCTTGATATATCCTTCTTTCAAAGGAACCTGATTCAGCTTATTCCACCCTTTGATTTTATTATTAATTTCCTCAGGAGAATAGTTTAGGCATCTAAAGAATGTTATCAGCACAAACAATCCTCTTTTCCTTCCATCCTTCAATCCAAGAAGTATTTTCTTTATGCTGTCCGGATACATATTTTCATTGACATCTTTGGAATTAATTTCCTCAAACTCCCTTTCTTCATTGTTTGCCTGTCTGTAATTTCCATATACTTTTCTGTCTATTTCTTCATCTTCTTTCTGCTTTTGCTTTTTCCAGTCCAGTGCAGATTTCAATAATCTGACTGCTTCATTTTCTTCGTTATTTGGATAAAAATTCATAGGTTTTACATTTAATGCATTTGCATCTCTCGGAACAAAAGATTCTATCTGTTCCTTGCCTATCACAACGCTCGATAGTGATGTTTTTTCATGCAGGGAATAGGGCATTCTGAACAAATGCCTAGGTGCTACTAAAACTAAATCGAATTTTGCATGCTCGCTTATTTTTTCTCCTCTTTTCTCCTTAAACATGTCGGGATTTCTTATTGAATCCAAGGGTATTTTTTCATTGTCAAAATCCTTGCATAATTCACAGTAATAGTAATCTCTTTCATCAATTATTTCCAATATTCCCGGACAGCCCGGATTCATGCATCTTATTTTTCTTTTGTCTGCATTTTTTCTGTCTGCTTTCATTCCGCAAATCGGGCACAAATAACTCGTAATTCTTCCTGCCAAAGCAGGCCTGTTGCAGTTCAGGCAGTGCATCTCTATTTTTTCCTCTTTCTTGTCCAATTTCATTATTTTTCCGGCTTCTTTCATGAATGTCGGCTCAATCCATTTAAACAAATATTCTGTTATTGCCCTCGGCCATTCAGGAAACATTTCTTTCGTCTTTTTCTCTTCAAATTCTTCAGGAAATGCCTTCCATCCTATAATTATATGAAATCCTTTCCCACCACTAAATTTAATTCCGTAATTGTTAACCCCATGAAACTCTAATGCCCCCACAACTAATTTTGCGGCTATTTTTGACAAATCCAGATAAGGAGAATCTATATCTATGAGCAAATCCCATCCTTTTCTTATTTCATCAAACTTTTCCTTTTCCATCTCATTACTTATGGCAAGTGGGTCATTCCACAATTCTTCAGAGCAATGAAAACTTGTGGCCCCTCTGTTTATCAATCCAATTATATCGGAGGGATATTGCACCATGTCGGGTCTTTTCCCAAAACCCTCAAAATACCTTGGCACTGTCTCCCTGTTTTGCGCAAATTTAACAAGAGCATCAAGCACAGCAGGATTTGAATAATATAATTTAGTAATCGCTCTTATTCTCCTTTCATTCTCACTTATCTGCTCCTTGCTCTCTTCTGCTTTAACATTTTCAGCCTTAATCTCTTCCACCATCAAAAATCAATCTTTCTTTGTCTTATATTATTTGTTGTTTTCTAAAACAACAAATAGACTATCTAGATATGCGGCCATTTTCAAGCATAAATAATAATAAATTAATTAAAATATAATCCCTCGTTGTATAAGATAACCATTTTTAAACAGATATGATATAACGGCATGAAACTGCATCACAATAAACCTTATAAGTTAAGAAAAGCCAACTAAACAAAGTAAAATGAGGCTAAAACTCGAAAATCCCAAGATACTTGCAGACATAGTTTCTATAATATCCGAGCTTGTTGTAGAGGTGAAAATAAAGGTAAACAGCGAAGGGATGTCTCTGACAGCAATTGATCCAGCCAATGTGGCAATGGTTTATTTCAAAGTACCAAGCGATTTATTTTCAGAATTCGGAGTTGAAAGAGAAGAAGTCCTCGGAATCAATTTGGACAATCTAAAGGCAGTCCTTAAAAGATGCCAGCTTGGTTCATCTTTGCTAATTGAAAAAGTTGAAAATCAGCTAAAATTAACAATTCATGACAGAATAAAAAGAGATTTTTCCCTTGCTCTGTTGGATTTGGATGCAGAAGAAAAAGAAGTTCCAAAATGGGAGTTCAAATCTGTAATAAAAATGGATTCTGCCACTTTGTCAGAAGTAATAGAAGACTGCATAATAGTTGCTGATGCCTGCACATTTGCAGCAGAGCCAAACAAATTCGTTGTTGAAGCCCACGGGCTTAATTCTGTAAAAGTAGAGTTTTCCTCTGACGAACTGGAAATCTATTCTGATAGGTCAGTAGCAAGATTCTCTCTTGAATATCTAAACAAATTCATAAAAGGCGCCAAAATCTCTAGCAGAGCCACAATCTCATTCTCAGACAATCATCCAATGAGGATAGATTTCCCAACAGGAAATGTAATGCTCTCTTTTGTCCTCGCCCCCCGCATTGAACAGGATGATTGATTCTTATAAAGCCGAAGGCTTTATAAACCATCTAAAACATCAAAATATTAGAATCTGATTTCAGAAAAATCAAGGAAACACGGGCCTTGAAGAGTAGTTTTGAGTTGACTATTTGCATATATGACATTAGTGTAAACTAAATAATACCAAAACAGCAAAACTATAAAGAAAAAACATGGCAGCACCAAGCAGACCAAGATTCGGAACATTGCAATTCTACCCGAGAAAAAGGGCAGAAAAAATAATTCCTAGTGTGAACTGGAATACTCTTAAAGGAAAAATTCACGATGTCAGCTTGCTGGGATTTTTAACATACAAAGTCGGCATGGCATCTGTTTCTGTAAAAGATAACACTCCTGATTCAATGACAAAAGGGAAGAAAATAATTCTCCCCGTCAGCATATTGGAAGCCCCAAACATGAAAATCTTTTCCATAAGATTCCACAAAAACAAGCAAATAATAAAAGAAGTCCCTGTTTCAAACGACAAAGAACTGAAAAAATTAATAAAAACTCCAAAAGCATTAAGGGATATTAATGTTGAAGCTCCGAAAGATTTCGATGACATTACAATTATAGCTTATTCCATTCCTTCCCAGACAGCATTAAAGAAAACGCCTGATTTGACAGAACTTGGAATTTCAGGGGACATCTCAAAGAAATTAGAATATGCTAAATCATTAATCGGAAAGGAAATTTCAATCAAGGATTTTCTTGCGAAAAAGGATTTGCTAGATTCAAGAGCACTAACAAAAGGGCACGGATTAACTGGCCCATTGTCAAGATTTGGCTTGACATTAAAGACGCACAAATCTGAAAAAGGGTGTAGAAGGCCAGGTTCTTTGGGTCCATGGCATCCGCATCATGTTGTTTTCAGAGTTCCCCAGGCAGGGCAATTCGGTATGTTCTCCCGCGTAGTCTATAATAATAAAGTAATATTCTCCTCAAATATAAATGAAAAAAACATAAATCCAAAACAAGGCTTTAAGCATTACGGAAACATAAAATCAAATTACATTTTATTAAAAGGCTCTGTTCAGGGTCCTGTAAAAAGGCAGGTTCTTCTTACAGCTTCATTCAGGCCGACAAAATCAGCGTTTAAAGGCAAATATGAATTCATAGAGGTAACAGCATGAGAAAAGAAAATATATTAAATAAAATCAAGTTATCTAGAACCCATATTAATTCACAGTTAATAGATACCATCTTCGTTAACTATCATAATCTTAACAATATAGCTAATGTTCAGTTTATATTAGGAGGACAAAGATGAAAGCAGAATTATATACAATAAAAGGAGAAAAGAAATCAGAAATATCACTTCCTGAAATATTTAATGCAAAAGCAAGGGAAGATATTGCGTTCAAAGCATATGAAGCAATAAAATTCATGTCTATGCAGCCCTATTCCCATTATTTAGAAGCAGGAAAAAGGCATTCTGCATCCGGAACAATCTCTCATCAAAGACATCAATGGAAAGGGCATTATGGAAAAGGAATTTCAAGAATTCCAAGAAAAACAATGTGGAGAAGAGGAACGCAATTTATGTGGGTTGGGGCAGAAGTCACCTCTGCTCGTGGAGGTAGAAGAGTGCATGGCCCTGTTTTAATCAAGAAGCCAAAGAAAATAAACAAATCAGAATTAATTCTTGCGTTGCATTCTGCTTTGGCATCTACTTTCAATGAGCATTTGATTTCAAAAAGATATTCTTCATTAAGCAAACCGCTTAAATCAGCTGTTGTAGAATCAAAATTAGAAAATGCAAAATCAAAAGAGCTTTTATCAATGATACAAAAAATATTTTCTGATTATTCATTTGCCTTGAAAGACAGGCAAGTCAGGGCAGGGAAAGGAAAAACGAGGGGAAGAAAATACAAATCCTCTCAGGGAATTTTATTTGTCAAGGCAAGTGATGAAAAAATAAAAGCAAAAGGAATAGATATTGTTTCTGCAAAAGACATTTCTATAATGGATGTTTATCCTCTTGGAAGATTGGCAATTTATACGGAAAAAGCATTGGAAGAATTGCAGAATATGAATAATAAAGAAAAATCAGCAAAGGAGATAAAAAAATAAAATGATACTCAAGCCGATAACATCTGAAAAAGCAGTAAAATTAATAGAGCTAGATAATACTTTGCTTTTTGAAGCTCCAAGAACAGCAAACAGGACAGAAATCAAAGATGAAATTCAGAAACTTTTCAATGTAAAAGTTGAATCTGTAAGAATATTAATTAAATTGAACAAGAAGTTTGCATATGTCCGCCTCGTAAAGGCAAATCCGGCAATTGACATTGCAACTAAATTGGGAATGATATAAAATGACAAATAAAAATGCAGCACAAAAACCAATGAGAATAATATTAGATTCTGCCAGAGAAATTTATGTCTGTCATCCAGGGCAGGATGTTTTATTAGAAGGATATGGCTGGGCAACGCTCTATAATATATCAAGAATTAAAGAAAAATCAATAAGTCCGGGCGATTTAATAACTTTTGTTCAAATGGATAAAGATAAAGCATGTTTTATCTCCGGAAACTTTTCTGAATTTAGGGCAGATCCAAGAAGAGCATATTTCAATAATTCGCTTTGTTCAACAATGCCTGAAGGGCATCCAGAAACTCATTTAGCAAGATTGTTAGTTAAGGGATGGGCAAAAACTGGAAATTTGAGGAAAATTTTAGGAGCGAGCAGGTAATGGGAAAGAGAATTATATCACAGGCAAGGGGGCACGGCTCTTTATCTTATAGAGTCAGGAGAAGAGCCTATCAATATAAAATAAAATATCCTATGCAAGAAGGGGAAGCAGAAATAATTTCATTAATTCATTCAGCAGGGCACTCTGCTCCTTTGATGAAATTAAAAATCAAGGATGAAATATTTTACAATCCGGCCTTTAATAGTGCAATTGTCGGGGAAAAAATAAAAATTGGGGAGGCAGAGGCAAAACAGGGAAACATTCTTTCTCTAAAGCATATTCCTCTTGGTTCAAGCATATACAACATAGAATTAAATCCGGGAGACGGGGGAAGAATGATGAGAGCCGCAGGCTGTTCAGCTATTCTCTTAAAAAAACTTGAAAATAACAAATTCGCCCTGTTAATGCCAAACAAAAAAGAAATCACAATCAGCGGAGACTGCAGAGCATCTTTAGGAACAATTGCAGGGTCTGGAAAGATATTAAAGCCATTCATAACAGCAGGAAATAAATGGTTTAAGATGAAGGCAAGAAACAAGTTATGGCCGAGAACATCTGCTGTTAAAATGAATGCAGTTGATCACCCATTTGGTTCTGGCAGGGGAAAGAGAATTAAATCAAAGATTGCGAAGAGAAACGCGCCCCCAGGAACAAGAGTTGGGCATATTAGGCCAAGAAGAACCGGGAGGAGAAAGTAAAAATGAGATACACAGCACTAAATGGATTAGAGTTAGGTAAAAAAAGCAGAATTAATCCGCAGCTTGTAGTTGGGAGAATTTATCCAATTATACATGAAGAATTTAACATCTTTGAAAGTCAGGCAACATATGTTGGCGACTTCTTTGCTAATGGTTTTCCGAGCTCGCAAACTGAGAAGCCAAGACATGTTTTTGCGCACGATACTCAGCCATGGGAATTATTAAGCATCGGAGTTTTGACAACAACAGAGTATCCAAATAGCCCTCAAAGTACAACTCTAAGATGGACTCATCCAAACGACTCAAGTATTGGAGACTCTGAAATAGCAGCATTCCAAGTTTTGAGATTGACTGGCAGATTAGATAAGCGCCACTTAGGAGATAGATTTCATGAAAGAGCAAAATTACTAGAAACGCTTGTGGGAGAAATACTCGGAAATAAGGAGGTACTAGTAGCTTAACATGGCAGAAGAAGTTGTAAAATCAAGAGAGCAGATGTATAGAGGGCAGAACTTAGAGTCTTTGAAAGCCCTTGATGTTCGAGAGTCCGCAAAGTTCCTTCCTTCAAGACCAAGAAGATATGTTTTGAAGCATTTTGCTGAAATAGAGAAGTTCATAAAAGACAGTGAGGAAAAATTATCAAGAAAAAAGAGGATAAGAACTCATTTAAGGGACATAGTCGTTGTTCCAAAAATGGTTGGGCTCGTCATTGGAGTTCACAATGGAAAGAATTTCAATGATATAAGGCTGACAACTGAGATGATAGGGCACAGATTAGGAGAATTCTCTATAACAACCTCAAAAGTCAATCACAGCGAGGCAGGTATTGGAGCAACTAAATCATCGAGGGCATTGAAGAAGTAAAATGGCAGACGAAAAAACAAAACAGCATCAAGAAAAAGAGCACGAACATGCTCACGAACACGAGCATAAGCATGAAGAAGCACATAAGCCAGCCGAAGCCAAGAAAGATGAGAGCAAGATAGTTGCAACAGATAATGTTAAGGAAAAGAAGAAAGAAACAAAACCAGTAATTACAAAGAAAGAAGAAGCAGTTGCTCGCGGAGTTTCAGTTCATATGTCAAAGAAGCACGGAATGTATATAGGCAGTTTCATAAAGGGAAAGAAAATTGATGACGCAATCAAAGATTTAAACGATGTAATAAAAATGAAAAAACCAATTCCATTCAAGGGAGAAATTCCTCATAGAAAAGGAAAAATGATGTCTGGAAGATATCCAATTAATGCATCAAAAATATTTATTCAATTATTAAAGGCATTGAAAGGAAATTCAATAGTCAATCAAATGGACTTGGATAAAACAAGAATTTATTTTGTACATTCAACCTTTGCGTCTCGTCCAAGCAGAAGATCCGGAAAAGCAAAGAGGGCGCATATAACATTAAAGGCAAAAGAATTTAATGGCACGGAGGCCAAGAACTAACATGGCAAGCCTAGAAATACCTATAATGGACAGCTATCGCGGGGGGAGATTAGAGATATCATTGGGCGCCCCACTAAGAGAAGAAACTAGCATAACGATTAAGCAGGTATATAGTTTAATTGCAAGACAATTATCTCATTTAAATGATGAAATAACTGGATTAAGAATTAGATTAAATAATTCATTAGACAGAATAGCTAATCGGGGAGGGCATATATAAAAATGGAAGAGAAAAAATTTGTAGCATTCAAGAAAGAAGAGCTCGGAGTCAAGGAATATATCAAGAAAGCTCTTGGAAAAGGGAAAATCTCGGCGGTAGGAATAGAATATACCCCTGTCGGAGAGAAAATTGTTATAGCAACCTCAAAGCCAGGTTTGGTTATCGGCAGAAAAGGAGAAAAAATAGAAGAACTGACAAAAGTTCTTAAGAAAAGATTTCATTTGGACAATCCGCATATAGAAATAAAAGAGATAAAGAATCCTTTCTTGGACGCACAGTTAGTGGCAGATGAAATTGCTATTCTTTTGGAAAGGCAGGGTTCATTGAAATTCAAAGTCATTGCATATAAAATGCTTGATTCAATAATGAGGGCAGGGGCTTTGGGTGCTGAACTTGTTCTTTCAGGAAGACTTCCAAGCGAGAGGGCAAAATCCTGGAGATTCTCCCAAGGTTATCTTAAAAAAACCGGAGACCCCAGCAAAGTAGTAGACAGAGCAATGGCTCAGGCAGTCAACATTCAGGGAGTTTCGGGAATAAAAGTATCCATATTGCCTCCAGAAGCACCAATACACGACAGAATAATTATTGATGAAGCATTTTTACAGAAGCTTAAGGCGCAGGAATTGGAAGAGGCAGCAAAGTTAGAAGAAGCAGCAAAGCTAAGTGAGAAAAAGCCAAAGTCCAGAAAATCCAGTAAGAAAAAATCAGACAAGGAGGATGAATTATAATGGGCAGAGTAATTGTATTATTAGGTAAAGAGAATAATACTGAATTTTATGGGTTATTAACAGGTTTGAATTATATATCAACTACCTATCAAACTGGAAGTCGTCAAGAATTTATGGATGAAGTTAGTGACACCTTTGCACAGAAGATACTTGAAGGTACAGAGAGTCAGTCAGTAGGTATTATGAACGGACTAAGAATATATTCATCAAATAAACCTCTTAAAATAGAAAGATTAGAGTCTGATATCGCTGATCAATTCTCCAAGATGTTATCTGCGAGATTACATTCACTTGCAAGGCATAAAGCATTAATAGTTCCCGCAAGCGTAGGAAACAATTAACATGGTACTCTTAAGAAATAAAGATATAAAATCAATGAGCAAGGAAATAATCAAGACAAAATTGTCAGAGTTAAAACTAGAATTGATAAAGGCAAACCTTGTTGCAAATAAGCAAAATGCCAAAACGAAAGAGATTAAAAGGGCTATTTCACGTCTAATGACATTCAGCAAATCACAAATGCTGAAAACTAAATAGTATGGATATAGATCCAAGAACAGGTTTGCCGACGGATGCTGGCGTTTTCGAAGAAATCGCCAAAGGTCAGCAGCAGATAACCATATCAACTGTAGCAAGAAGATACGGAAAACTGACGACTCTTGTCACAGGATTTGACAAGAACATAAACCTAAAAGATGTCGCGAAGACACTGAAAGAGAAACTTGCCTGTGGTGGTACAGTTAAGAACGACACCATAGAGCTTCAGGGAAATCACTTGAAGCAAGTCAAGCCTATCTTAGTAAAGATGGGTTTCTCTGAAGAATCAATAAGCGACTGATTCGAAGGCAAAAAACACAAAACAACCAAGAAAATGGCAAAAGAAAAAGCAAAAGCAAGAGAAGTTAGCGAGAAAGTTAGCTTGGGCTCTGAAAAGCATTCATCTGACAAAAGCGATTTTGTCTCATCCAGAGGAAGAACCTTTCTCGGTGTTGTTACAAAGAAATTTTCAAGAAGAGTGGTTGTTGAACTTGAAAGAACAGTTTTTGTCCAGAAATTTGAGAGATTTTACAGAAAGAAAACAAGATTGCACGCACGCCTTCCAAAATCAATGGAAGATAAGATTCAAGCCGGGGATTACATCAAAATAAGAGAATGCCGCCCTCTTTCCAAGATAATTCATTTTATTGTTATTGAGAAAGTACGTTCAGCAAGCAAGGAGGCAAAGACAAAATGATGAAACCAGAAGTAGTCGCAGAATGGAGAAGAAAATATACTGATGTTGCAAAATCTGTAAAACAACTCGAGGAGCAATTAAATTTGTCAAACTTAAATGATGAAAAAAATAGAAATAATATTGGAGAAGAATTATATGGATTATCACAATGGATATCTTATGCTTTAGATGTGTCAAGAGATAAATTGCTGGGATTGCCACAAATATTTGTCAAACCTCTTAATAACCTGCAAGATAGAATTTCTCAATTGAACGAAAAGATTTATGAGTTTAATCCAATGGAGGCATCAGCATGAGAGCAATATCAGCAAGACAATCAAGGGGATTGCATATTGGAAGCAATGTCATAGCCGCAGATAACAGCGGAGCAAGAATAGTAAGAATTACAGGAGTTAAGCACGGAAAGACAAAAAAAGGAAGACAGCAATATGCAAAAATTGCTGATTGGGTAAAGGTATCTGTAAAAGCAGGGAAACCTGAAATGAGGGGGGAAGTTTTTGACGCTGTTGTAATACGTCAGAGAAAACCTTACAGAAGATTAACAGGAGAAAGAGTTTGCTTTGAGGATAATGCTGTTGCTCTTTTAAAAGATGAAAAAGGAAACCCAAAGGGAACGCAGATTAAGGGTCCTGTTGCAAGGGAAATTCATGAGCGCTGGAAGGAGGTTGCCAAGCTGGCAGATTTTGTACTATGATGACTTATGAAAATCTTAGAGTGAGAAAAGAAAAATTACGAACATTAGCGAAGCAAGGACTTTTGGAAAGAGATTATGCAGAATATTTATTAGAGATTGTAGCAAATGAATTATTTTTAGAAGAAGTTGCAGAACTGGATAATGGGGGCATGTTAGATGAAGCATTTGAAAAAATTAGTAATGTTAAAGATTATATGAATCGTACGAGTAAATATTATCTTGGAAGGGTTAAAAATAAAGAATTAATACAACATGTTATGGCATTATATGACTCAAAATTAGCAGGAATTAAAGAAAGAATATGGGGCGCATTACCTATAGGAGTACCAGCATGAAATCTCAATTTTCAACTCAATGGCAATCAAGCAAGCAGCCAAGGAAGCAGAGAAAATTTATTTACAATGCTCCATTGCATATAAGGCATAAGTTTTTAAGTGCACATTTATCAAAGGATTTACGGAAAAAGTATGGCAAGAGAAATCTTCCTCTCAGGAAAGGGGATGAGGTGCTTGTCATGCGCGGTTTTTTCAAGAAGAAGAAAGCTAAAGTAAGTTCAGTTGATTTGAAGAACACATTGGTTACATTGGAAGGTTTGCAGAAGACGAAGAAAGAAGGAAGCAAGGTAAATGTTTGGTTCCATCCAAGCAATCTTCAGATAGTTTCCTTAGATTTAGCGGACAAGGAAAGAATTTCTTCTTTAAACAGAAAAGGTTCAGTTGCGAAAGTAAAACCTGTAAAATTAGACGAGAAAGACAAAAAGAAAGAATCAAAAGAAAGCAAAGGAGCTAAGAAGTAAAATGCATCAAACTAGGCAAGAAGTTACAAGAAAAATTCCAATAACAAGAAAAGGAACAAAATACATAGCAAGAGCTTCAGCAAGCATAAAAAATTCAATTCCTGTTGTTGTTGCCGTAAGGGATGTTTTAGGATTGGCAAAAACATCAAAAGAAATCAAAGCACTGGTTCATAATAAAATCTTAAAGTTAAACGGAAGGGCTGTGAGGGATATAAATGAAAGCATACATTTGTTTAATATTTTGGACGCACATAAAAAATATATCCTGACATTATTGGAAACAGGAAGATTTTCTTTTGTTGAAACCAAAGACAATGAAAGATTATGCAAAGTAATATCAAGAACTCTTGTTTCAAAAAATAAAGTCCAGTTAAATATGCATGACGGGACAAATGTTATCGGAAGCAAAGACATCAAAGTTGACGATTCTGTTCTTTTATCATTTGAAAACAAAATAAAATCTCACATTTCATTTGAAAAAGGAAAAGAATGCATAGTTATTTCAGGAAAATATATGGGAACTAAAGGAAAAGTTGTTTCTGTTGACAAAGAGGCCAAGAAAGCAGTTATCAAATTAAAGCATAAGGAGGCAGAATTGGTTCTTAGTTCTATAACAGTAATATGAGCCATAAGCAGTCGCAGTCATTAGTTGAAGAAAATCCAATGAGGCAGTTCAAGATAGAAAAAATAATACTTAGCGCAGGCGGAGTTGACAAAGAGCTGGAAAAATCAAAAAAACTTTTGGAATTAATTTCGGGAGTAAAATCTCAGATTATTGCTTCGCAAAAAAGAATTCCTGATTTTGGCGTCCGTCCGGGCTTGGAAGTCGGAGTCAGAGCCACATTAAGAGGGCAAAAAGCAATAGAACTTTTGACAAGATTGCTCGGAGCATTGGATAATACATTGAAGAAAAAGCAGGTTTCAGATAATCATTTTTCTTTTGGAATTCACGAATACATCGACATTCCAGGGATGGAATATCAAAGAGACATAGGAATTAAAGGCTTTAATGTCACAGTTGTATTCGCTCGTCCAGGATTGAGAGTAAAGAGAAAGAAAATAAAAATGGGAAAAGTGCCAAAAAAGCAATTTGTATCAAAAGATGAAATAATCAAATTTATGGAGGATAACTTTAAGACAAAGTTCAAATAAAATGACAGCAAGCGACTGGAACAAACTGACAAAGCAATTGAGAAAAAAACCCGTAGTTTTAGCCAAATTCCTAAGGCACAACAAGCCAAAAATAAGAACAACTGGATTGGCAAAAAGAAAATGCGAGCGCTGTGGCAGATTTGGCGCTCATTTGACTCAATATAATCTAAACTTATGCAGGCAATGCTTCAGGGAAATCGCGGAGGAAATCGGTTTCCATAAATATTCATAAAATGTCACAGGATGTAGTAGCAGATGCATTGAACAGAATCATGAATGCTAAAAGAGCAAGGAAAGATAAAGTTGAACTTAGTTATCATTCAAAGTTATTATCTGCTGTGCTGGCAATAGCAAAATTGAAAGGATATATTAAATCGTATAAAGTTCATGAAGGAAAGATGATTGTTGAGTTGGACAAGTTGAATTACTGCAAGGCAGTAAAGCCAAGATATGCAATAAAAGTTGATGAGATAGGAAAATATGAAAAGAGATATCTTCCTGCTAAAAACTTTGGCATTATTATAATATCTACTTCAAAGGGTTTGATGACACATCAGACTGCTGAAGAGAAGCATTTAGGGGGGAGCTTGCTAGCTTATTTCTACTGATGACAACAGAAAAGCAATATCCTTGGTGGCAATACAATCCAAACATGACTGAAAAACAGATAAGATTAGGTAATAGAATGCACGGATTATTCGGATTAACTTTATTCGGATTAGCCGCTTTCGCATCACCACCTCTAAGTTTAATTGTTGCACCAATTGCAGTAGATGGCGTTGGAGATATAATTACTGGTGAACATCATTATTTGAGTTCAAGAGCTATTCATTATTTTTCTGGAAGGAGGATTCCATTAAAATGAAACAAAAAATAGAAGAAAAGATAAAAATTGCAGAAGGAGTATCCTGTTCAGTTAAAGACAGTTATTTAAGTTGCTCAAAATCAGGAGTAGAACTAAAAAGGAATATAAAAATTCCAAACATAAATGTAAATGTGCATGGTGATGAAATTATTTTTTCATGTGAAAAAGGAAACAAAAAAGATTTGAAAACTATAAGAGCTTGTTTAGCGCACATAAAAAACATGTTTCTCGGATTAAGTCAGAAATATGTTTATTCTCTTGAAGCAGTAAATGTGCATTTTCCGATGACATTGAAGATAGAAAAAGGCACATTGATTATAAACAACTTTTTAGGAGAAAAAGTTTCAAGAAAAGCAAAATTGCTTCCGAATGTTGATGTTCAGATAAAAGGAGCAAAAATAAGTGTTTCTTCACATGACAAAGAATCTGCTGGACAGACAGCAGCAAATATAGAAAAAGCAACAATAGTAAGAAACAGGGACAGAAGAATATTCCAGGACGGAATTTACATTGTTGAAAAGCCCGGGAGAAATATCTAATGTCAAAGAAATTTTTAAGAACAGATTATTGGAGAATGTCAAGATTGGGCAAAAGAAGAAGAAAGCTGCAAGTCTGGAGAAGAGCAAGAGGAAATCACAGCAAATTAAGGAGAAGAAGAAAAGGATATCCTTCAATTCCCGCAATAGGATACAAGCAGGCAAGAAAAGAATCAGGAAAAATTCATGGGCACATTCCTGTTTTGGTTTCAAACCTTAATGACTTGCGTAGTATAAAGTCGCACAACGCTGCGATTTTGTCTTCAAGATTAGGTGCAAGAAAAAGAATTGAAATTATAAAGAAAGCAGAATCAATGAAAATCAAAATATTGAACCTGGGAGATCAAAAATGAAAGCCAGTGACTTTGAAATAAGAAAAGAAAGATTGTATGATTTGGCAAGCAGAGGATTTTTAGAAAGAGATTATGCAAAATATTTGATGATGATAACACAAATAGAAATCAAGTTAACAAATTGCATCCATTCTGCAAGAAAAGAAGGAAAGTTAGACGAAGCACTTGGCAGAATAAATGAGCTAATCGATAATCATGAGCACGTCAATTTATTTTATTATGGCATTGTGCAAGATAAGAGATTAGTAAAAGATGTTGGTGCTTTGTATGAAGCAAGATTAAAAATGGCTAAAGATAAATTATGGCAGACTGTTCCGGCGGAGGCAGCAGCATGATTTTTGATAGGATGCTGGAACTTGTAGAATCTCAAGGACGTAAGTCCTTGATGGCACTCAAGAACACAAGGTTCTTGATGACCTGCAGGAGGTTTGTACTATGAAACTAGAAGGCAAGAAAGAACTGGCAGCGAGAACGCTCAATGTGGGCAAGGCAAGAATAAAATTCAACAATTCAAGAATATCGGAGATAAAAGAAGCAATCACAAAACAGGACATCAGAGACCTTGTTGAATCTGGTGCAATAATTATTATTCCAATTTTAGGAAGAAAAAAAGTTGAAAGAAGACAAAGAAAGCGGGGGCCTGGAAAAATCAGAATGAAAATAATTGACAAGAAAAGAAAATATATAACATTAACAAGAAAATTCAGAACATTTTTATCCAGCTTGAGAAAAACAGGAAAAATAGATGAGGAAGATTATAAAAAAATAAGAAGGGAAATCAAAGCCTCAATATTCAGGGATATTAATCATTTTAAGGAGAGAATATCACAACTATGAGTGGAGTAAGAAAAACAATAAGAAGGAGAAGGCAGGAAGGGAAAACTGATTATAAAGCCAGGCTGGCTTTTCTTAAATCTGAAAAGCCAAGATTGGTTGTAAGAAAAACAAACAGATATATAATCGCGCAGCTAGTTGTCTCTCACATAGCTCAGGATAAAGTGGTTTATTCGGTAATGTCAAAGGATTTGCTTTCAAAAGGATGGCCTGAGTCTCTCTCCGGAAGTTTGAAAAGCAAAGCAGCGGCTTATCTTACTGGTTTAATGCTCGGAAATAAAGCCAAGGCAAAATATAAAGAAGCAATTCTTGACTTTGGGATGCACAGAAATGTTAAAAAATCAAGAATTTATGCTGCTATTAAGGGATTTATTGATTCAGGAATAAAAGTTCCCTGTTCAGAGGATGTTTTGCCTTCAAAGGAAGAAATATCAGATTCAAATGAAAAAACAGCTGAGATAATAACTAAATTGGAGAAATCTGTATAACTAAAATGGCAGAAAAAGAAACAAAAAACAAACCAAAGGATTTGGTAGAAGCAACTCCCGAAGAAATGTCAAAAGTGGAAGAAGTAATAGAAAAGGATATTGTCGAGCAAGTTCCGGAGAAAAGATTAACAAGAGCAGAGTTTGCTGCACAGAGGGAAAAAGAGGCAAGGGAGAAGGCAATATCTTCCTGGAAGCCAAAAACAGAATTAGGAAAAAAAGTAAAATCGGGGGATATAAAAAACATTGATCAAATATTGGACAAAGGAAAGAAAATCCTTGAGTCAGAAATAGTTGATTCTTTGCTCAAATTGGAAACTGATTTGTTGTCAATTGGGCAGTCAAAAGGAAAATTCGGCGGGGGAAAAAGAAGAGCCTGGAGGCAGACGCAGAAAAAAACAATGGAAGGAAATGTAACAACATTCTCATGCATGGCAGTAGTCGGAGACAAAAAGGGGCATGTAGGAATAGGGATGGGCAAGTCGCAGGAAACTTTACCATCAAGAGACAAGGCTTTAAGAAACGCTAAATTAAACGTAATCAAAGTTGAAAGAGGATTTGAATCTCCTGAATTTGAAAAAGACAAATCCGATCCCCACACTGTTCCATTCAAAGTTACAGGAAAATGCGGCTCTGTCAGAATAACTCTGATTCCTGCTCCAAGAGGCACAGGGTTAGTAATTGGAAATGAATGCAAGAAAATATTAAGATTGGCAGGAATAAAAGATGTTTACAGCAGGACATCCGGACAGACAAGAACAACTTTCAATGCGGCGAAAGCCTGCCTTGATGCCCTAATTAAATTAAAATATTTTGAAAAATGATTATCGCACTAAGAATCTCAGGATTAGTGGAAATACCTCAAAAAATAAATGAGGCTTTGTTCAGATTAAGACTGAGAAGAAAATATTCTGCTGTTCTTCTGGCTTCTACAAAGGAAAATCTTGCTCTTTTGAAAAAATTAAGAAACACAATTGCCTATGGGACAATAGAGCATAAAACTCTCGAGCAATTGATTGCAAAAAGAGCACAGCCGATAGGAAGCAAAAAAATCCATCCAGAAACATTGGTTGTTGAAATTGCCAATCAGGAAAAGAAAGGAAAATTAGACATTGCTCTGTTGGGAATAAAGCCGTTCTTCAGATTGCACCCTCCAAGAGGCGGGATTGATTCAAAAGTGCATTTTCCAATAAGAAAAGGCGTTCTTGGAGACAATAAAGAAAAAATAAATGATTTGATCAGGAGGATGTTATGATGTTTGGACATAGAATGATACAGGAATTTGTAAGAACCTTGGTTCTTAGGAGGATGTTATAATAAAATGGATTTAGCTTGGCAATGTTCATGCGGAAAAATAGAATACTCCAATATGGAGCCTGATGAATGTTTATCATGCGGAAAAATAGGCTCATTCACTCAAGTTCCGGAAGAATTAATAGAAGAAAGGATGAAAGATGATTCGGACATGGACTTAGAGCTGGGAATAGAAGAAGACATGCAGTCAGAAATGGGAATAAAGAAATCCAAATTAGGTCCAAATTCAAAAATATCAAAATCAGCAAAGCCCAAATTAAAAAAGCCTAAATCACCAATCAGGAGGAAAAGATAATGGCATTCAAAAGAAGAAAATCAACAAGATACAGAGGATACAAATCCCATGGAAGAGGATTTAAGAAAAAGGCGAGGGGAAGCGGACATAGGGGCGGTTTTGGCAAATCTGGTTCGGAAAATCAGAAAAAAACAATGTTTCTCAACCTCTATGGAAATAATTACTTCGGCTCAGACAAAGCATTAAGAAAACCTATAAGAAAAAAACTTAAGGTAATCAATCTCGATGATATTCAGAGAAACTTTAGTTCTTCCAAGGAAATAGATTTAACTGGCTATAAGATATTAGGGGACGGACATGTTAAAAGCAAATTAATAATAAAAGCGCATTCCGCCTCAAAATCTGCAATAGAAAAAATAAAGAAAGCCGGCGGTTCTTTGACTTTAAAGCATCCGTCCAAAGAGCCAGAAGACGAAGAATAAACATTTATAAAGTTATAATTATTAAGTGTTAAATGGCTAGGGGTATGCATATATTTAATACAATTTTTTATTCAACATTCTCACTAATCGCACTATTAACTTGCTTTTTTCATATACTTATGATTGGCGCTCATTATATAACTATCCTTGAATTAATTATTACAATTTCATTAGTAATTATTCTAGTTTTTCATTTCAAATCGTTTAATAAATGCAATTTGAAAGCTAAACCATTCAATATAGAATTTTATTCAAATATAGCAATTCTTCTTGTTTTTGCTATTTCTATGGTAAATTATATTAATATAAACGGGCCAGAATCTATGGTATATCTTCCAATATTTTTTGGATTATTTATTTTAGCAATCGTTTTTTCTGGAATTTCTTTCCTTATAGGATATTTTAAGCATAAAAAATAAGTTTAAAAACCATCCTTCTTTATCATAAAAATGGCGTTCGATATCAAAGCTTTGCTGTATAATCTGCCGGAAGTAAGACATCCTGCAGAAAAGAAATTAAGCTTCAATGTTAAACTGAAATGGACTATTATTGTTCTTGCTGGTTTTTTCATTCTCGCAAATATTTCTCTTTATGGCTTGGCAGCAAATTCTCTTTCAAGATTTGAATATCTTGCAATAATATTCGGAACAGATTTTGGTTCTGTTATATCATTAGGTATAGGCCCGATTGTTATGGCTTCTATAATTTTGCAGCTGCTTGTTGGTGCAAATATATTAAAAATAGACACCAAAACAGAAGACGGAAAAAAATATTTTCAGGGATTGCAGAAGCTTGGAGTTTTATTCTTCATATTATTTGAAGCCCTTGTCTATGTTTTGATGGGCGGGCTTCAGGCATACCCGGGATACACTGCAATAGTTGTCGCTCAATTGGTTCTCGGAGGAATTGCAATTATGTTTATGGATGAAGTTTCAACAAAGTGGGGCTTTGGTTCAGGGGTTTCTTTATTTATATTGGCAGGAGTTGCCTGGAGATTATTCACAGCATTGTTTCAGTTCATAGGAGCAAGCGGAGAAAATTGCCTTCTCGATTTTACAAACACCCCTTGCGCCGGAAATCTTCTTGTCATCATCCAGTCAGTTATAAATGGTGCTCCAAAAGAAGCTCTTCTTGCAATTGCAGCCATTGCCGCGACAATTTTGGTATTTTGCGCCGCCGTCTGGGCTCAAAATCTCAAAATAGAAATACCGCTTTCATATGACAGATTAAGAGGTTACGGAATGAAGTGGCCTCTTGCTTTCTTTTACACCTCAAACATTCCAGTTATCTTAACCGCGGCATTAGTCGCAAACCTTCAATTATTCGGAAGTTTGATTGAAACTTCTGTCGGGCACGCGACTTGGTTCGGCGGTTTCTCTCAGGGGCAGGCTACCTCGGGTTTGGTTTATTGGTTCTCATCATCTAATATAGTCGAAGGGCTAATAAGGGGAAGCATTCAAACATTCCAAATATTCCAGGCTATAACTCATTTGATTTTCTTCATGGCGATTTCAGCCATATTTGCATTGTTTTGGGTAAAAACATCTGGAATGGATGAATCTTCGCAGGCAAAAAATATTCTTGCCTCAGGTTTGCAAATTCCAGGTTTCAGAAAAGATCCAAGAATTCTTGAATCCATATTAAAGAGATACATAATGCCATTGACAATAATGGGTGGTTTGGCAATAGGAGCACTTGCTGCTCTTGCAGATTCTCTCGGCGCATTGACTTCAGGAACATCCATTCTTCTTGCAGTTATGATTGCATATCAATTCTATCAGAACATTGCACAGCAGCATGCATTAGACATGCATCCCGCAATGAGGAAAATGATGGCATAAGCCATATTTATACAGTTCAATTTAAAAACCCGAATTAATTAATTCTATAATGGACATAACTGCTTTAATAATATCTTACCCAAAAACATCTATAATTATAATAGGAATTCTTGTTTCATTTTTCATTTCTCTTGTCCAGTATTTTGTGATGGATAAGGAAAAAATGAGGGATATAAAGGCAAAGCAAAAAGAGCTGAATGAGCAGATGAAGCTCCATAAGGAAAATCCTCAAAAAATGATGGAAATCCAGAAAGAACTTTTAAGTCATTCAATGGAATCAATGAAGCACTCATTCAAGCCAATGATTATAACCACAATACCTATAATTATTGTATTTGGATTTATAAGAAATACTTTTATTGCGACAGAAATAGCGAAATCATGGTTTTGGTGGTATTTTGTCACATCAATCATTGCAAGTCTTGCTTTCAGGAAGTTGTTTAAGCTTCCATAAATATAAATATTTAAATAGTAATAATTTGCCGTGACTTTATGAGTGGCCACATCTACCTTAGAGTAAAAGTTGAGTTTTATAATCCTCAAAAAGATGAAGCATATGCTAAAGTCAGATATGTACAAGATAAAGATAATGTTAAATGGCTTCCAGTAGTTTTGAAAAAAACAAGCTTGGTTGATTTAGATTTACATGAAGGCGATGTTTTCTTATGGATTCCGCAGCGAGATGGTGTGGTAAGAGCAAAGCATATTAAAGAGCATCCAAGAAGAGCAGATCCCGAGGAGTCAGCACGAACCAAGGAAGCATTTAATGCCCTTGAACGCTTAGTGAAATCATTTAACCATTAATATAGGTAATTGAATTTAGCAAAGCTTATATATGTTTAAAATCACAAATTTATAATAATAAAATTCATTAAAACTCATTTAATAAAATGGATTTACCAACAGAAATGCAGCATCAGGCAATGGGCTATGACAGAGCCGCAACCATGTTTTCTCCAGAGGGGCATTTGCTTCAGGCAGAATATGCAGAGAAAACAGTCCGCCTTGGAAGTGCTTCAATAGGAATGGTGTGCAAGGATGGAATTGTTATCATAGCAGACAGAAGAGTCAGAGATAATTTAATGGTTCCTGAATCTGCAAACAAAGTATTTGAAATAGATTCAAATGTAATTGCTTCTGCAGCAGGAATTTTGGCAGATGCAAGAATACTTGTTGATCACGCGCAAGTCATGGCGCAGCAGCACAGATTAACTTATGGGAGCGCGATAGAGCCGCTGTCAATAATGAGAATGATAGCAGACAAAAAGCAAATGTTCACCCAATATGGAGGTACGCGTCCATTTGCAGTCTCATTCTTAGTTGCAGGAGTGTCAAAAGGAAAAGGCTATTTGTATTCTTCCGATGTAATGGGCAATTATTCTGCTTATCGTGCAAACACAATAGGGGAGAATGATGAGAAAATCAAAGAAACTCTTAGAAAAGACTTCAAAGATGAAATGGATATTGAAGATGGTATAAAGTTTGCCCTTAGAATATTAAAAGAAATACTTGGAAAGAATTTTGATTTGGAAAGATTTGATGTCGGCTGCATCAAAAATCATGACGAAAAACTGGTAAGACTGCACGGAGAAGAATTAAGGAAGTTTACCAGATAATGCAATAATCCTTATATAGTCCGCTGAAAACGAATTTTAATGAATAGTGAAGATTTTGCAAAGGCGATAACAGACGGGCATATTTTTTGGATTTATTATGCCCAGCAATCTATAAGAGAAGATGCAAGGGGAAAAAAAGTATTTATCATAGGCATTCCCGATAGCAGATGGCCACATTATGCAGGCGTATTCATGCCCAATATTGACTGGAATGACGAAACTGCGCTTAGTGCAGATACATTTGTGCGAAGAATGATGGAAAGAAAACATCATGGAGTTGCATATTTTGGTGTTAATGATAGTTTAGCATCTAAAGCAGGTGATTTTAATAGTTTAGATGCACCAAAACCAGAAAGGTTTAATGATTTTCAGGGATATGAAAGATATAATCGTGCTTTAATTGAAAGAGCCAATAATCTCTTCCTTAAACCTGATTGCCCAAGAATGGATATATCTCCAATGCTTTTATAATCACAAAACCCTTGCGTTTTACCGCACCTTGAAAGGTGCGGTTTGTTTTGGGTTTTGTGGGACAGAAAACAAACAACAAAAATCTCCAGCTTAAAAGCAGGAGTTTGTTTTCTGTATCACTTTTAATGCTAAACAAATATTTGATACAAATATTTATAAGCAAGAAGCATCTAACAAAAAAATGACCCAAGTATTGGCAAGAATAAAAGCAAAAGGAAAGCATTTTGAAATAAGCGTTAACTTAGATGAGGCTTTAAAGTTCAAGCAGGGAAAAGCAGACATCTCACAGGCATTAGTTGCACCAAAAATATTTAGTGATTTAAAAAAGGGAATTGCTGCTTCAAACTCAGAATTGTCGGAATGTTTTGGCACAATAGATGCATATGAAGTCGCAAAGCATATAATTCTCAAGGGAGAGGTTCAGAAAACGCAGGAGTTTAGAGACACAGAAAGGGAAAATAAAATAAAGCAATTAATTAATCTGGTTTTGAAAAATGCGGTTGACCAGCACGGGCATCCCTACACAGAAGAGAGAATAAAAAGAGCTATTGATGAATCGCACTACAGCATAGACAGCAAGCCGGCAGAACAGCAGGTAGTTCCTCTTGTTGAAGCACTGAAGAATGTAATTCCTATAAAATTAGATATAAAGAAAGTTGTGCTTACAATTCCCGCCCAATACACTGCGCAGGTTTACGGCTTGTTAAAAGACTACAAGCAAAGCGAGGATTGGCTTTCAAATGGCTCTCTCAAAGCTGTGTTAAGCATCCCTGCAGGAATGACTATAGACTTTTATGACAAACTGAACCACATCACACATGGCACAGTCCAGAGCGAAGATTTCGTTGAAAAATAATAACAGAGGTTATACAAAATAATATTTGGGGTAGCTTTAGAGAATATGGGGCTCTTGTTGAGCACCCATGTTTTCTATTGAATAAAAAGTCTAGTCATGTGACAGCATTATTCACGTCCCGATTTTGCGGCATTTTCTGTTAAAGAGAGAGTGTTAGGAATTAGTGGCTTTCATTGATATTTTCCTCTGTTGTTAAGCTCGTGGCTTTTTAAATAGCAAAATAATTAAATACTATGATATTATAAATTTTATATGATTAAAAGGAGCATTTATTAATATGTTGTTTATGGTAATATTTTGGGTTTTCTTTGCAATCTTTCTTTTATTAGTAATTGTTAATTTTTGGTTAAAAAGTAGATTAATAAGTAGAATAACTGATTTTCTCGTTTTCATACAATTTATATTTCTTATAATTGCAATATCAATTAAAGACCCTTTATTTGAAGCAATTGGAGTTCCTATTGGATATGAATGGGTTGTTGGAATTTTAGTTAGTGGGTTCGGTTTATGGTTTTATTATTTAAATCCATTAAAGGAGAGAGTTATTGAAACTGAAAAAGAAATAAAGGTTGTTAAAAATGATGTATCTCACATAAGAAACACTACTGACAAGCTTGAACAGAAATTTTTTGCTGTTTAATTGAGTTTAATAAAATTGTATTCCATCTGTTTCCTTGAACTCCAATACCCACTTTATCGGCAGGGGTTAATTTTTGTCTTGATGATTTTCTAACAAAGTTATGGAATACCTTAAAGCCATTTGAATAAGTTTGAACTTCATTTATCCCTCTTCTTATCTTTTGAAACTCTTTTTGATGCGAGTGATGGCTTTCTATCGCATTGTTGTTTATTATTTTTCTTCTCCCTAAGATAGAAGTATGTTTTACTTTTCTATGCTCTCCCCAATTCTTAAACGCTTTTCTAATTCCTTCTTGATATGAAGGCAATTTATCAGTTATTATTTGAAAAGGTATTTTTCCATTTTGATTATATGCTTGTAACATGGTTTCTTTTGCTTCTTTAATGCCTCTTGCGTGTCCTGTGCAATTAGAAGCAAGTAAGAATTTAGTTTTATTGTCTATTACATTCCAAACATAAACATAGTCCTTATATCCTCTATTTTTATCATTAGAGCCATTTTTAGTTAAAACAAGAGTTTCATCTGCGTTCCAAACTCCTTTTATGTTTGGTTGTATTGTTTCGCTATATTTTTCCATTAACTCGCTAAATCTTAAAATCCATTCTCTAATCGTAACGTGAGATATTTTAAGATTGTAAAACTGCTCAAATTGGTCAGAAATATCTCGATAGCTTAATCCTTTGTAAAAACTATCCATAGCCAAACAAACAAGTTTAGCGTTTCCTTTAATCTTAGGAATAGCAGAGAGAACAAACCTCTTTTTACAAGATTTACAGCTAAACCTTTGTTTCTCTCCCAATTTGGTAAGTCTTACTCCTCTTTTAATCAATTCCGAAGAATTGCAGTAAGGACAATTATCTTTTTGTGGTTGTTTTATGATTAACTCTACTTCTCTTTTTACAGGGCTTTCTTCTACTTCATAACTTGCCTTTAATTTCTCAAAGATTAAGATGGCTTTGATGTGTTTGCAATAAAGCCCTTTACCTTGACATCTGTTTATGAAATCAGGGCAAGAACAAGAATAACTATCTACATGAGTAACTTGATACTTTTTCTCTGGATTAGATTGACTTGGAACTAAATAAGTAAATTCATCTAAGATTTGAGGTTCTGCTATCTGCAAAATTGCTTTTGCTCTTTGTTCTCGTCTCTCCGAAAGATATTTAAGGTTTGTTTGATTGTTCATTCTGTCTTGATTGTGTGGACACGTCGGGAATTGAACCCGAAGGGAGCGTCTTGATTAGGGAGCCACCCTGCAAACCTGCCGTGCCCATTCATTTTCTTAATATTTCCAAGACTAATAACTATTTAAATGTTACTATTTATACTATTATATATAACTATTACTACGTTTATCCAACTCCCGTTAAAATAGAAAGCTTTAAATATATAGGAGTTTTATGTTTAACATGGGAAAAATTAACTCATACGAATATCCAGATACGCAGTTAGATACACTGCTGAAAGCGATTGATATTTTAGTTACTAAATTTGGTGGTCAGGCAAATGACGAAAAAACGTTTGCAGAAGCATTGGGGCATAAAACAAATCAGTCTGGAACATTTATTCAAAAAATGTCTGACTTAAGAAAATATGGATTTGTCGAGAAGAGAGGACTTATTGCTACTCAAAGAGCTAAAAAGATAGTCAAATTTTTAACTACAGAAGAAAAGCAAGAAGAACTTAATACTGCAATAATGGAAATTAAATTATGGCGGGACTTATATAATAGACTAAAGAATATTAATCCTTCTTTGAATGACTTTAAGATTCAATTAGTAGAATTAACAAGCGATAGAGATAAGGCAATTTCACAAGCGGAAACCATACGAAATCTTTATATAGACGCACTATCTAATTATAGAGAAGGAGTAGTTAAAAACGTTAATGAGAATAGTATTGAAATCCAACAAAAACCGACAAAATCAGAGTTTAAAGAAGGTGGAAAAGTGCCAGAAAGTATTTTGATTTTAAAGTCGGGAGAAGTGGATATTAGCTTACCGAGAACAGAAACAAATATTGGAATTTTAATAAGTATTTTGAATGAATTAAAAAGTGAAATGAAGAAATCTAAACCTACTAAATAGCTTCAATAATCTCTTTTTCCTTATCAGTTATTTTGTAGAGATTATAAATTTCTTTGTTAATTTGTTTATTTAGACTATCAATCTTATCATTTAGTTCTTTAGTTTCGGAAGTTGTCTTGTTTCCTATTTCAAAGATTCTTTTACTCAAAGAGAGCATTTTATCAACCATTTCGATAATGGTCTGTTTTTGATTTTCTGAAGCAATTCTGATAGGTAATTGCTCTAAAAATGTTTTTGAGATATTAACTGTTAATTCTGATTTATTTGTAAATTTATTTACATAATACCAATTTATCAATTTAGAATTCAATAAAGCAAGAATATATTTTAATGGATATTCTTTACTATTTGGCAAGATTGTATTTGTTGAATTAAATGTATAAAATTGCTGATTATCATAACTTGTAACAAGAGGAGTTAGCCCACCACTTATTCTTTGGGTTACTAATTTCTCTGGACTTAAAAATATTGATTCATCTCTTGCTCGATATAACAACTTCTTTTCATATAAGATATATTTGTTTGCAAATTCGGGATAATAGGGTTTTATATCCTTACCTTCTAACATCTTTTTATATTTTGAATTTTTAGGGTGATTTTCAATCATCTCTTTTTTATTCTTCCCAGTAGCAATACCTCCCGCATGAATTATGGTTATCTCTCCCAGTGGAGTTGTATCTTTTTCTATATTTTCAAAAAATTGTTTTCCTTCCTTGCCCATAGTTATGTTAAAAGCATAACTAGTGTTATCCAAGAATTCTTTTTGTTCAACCTCTTTTTTAACGGATAAATTATTAATATCAGAGTAAATGCTTACTTTATTCTTGTCTCTTTTATTTTTATCATTCTCTTTCTCAAGAATTAAGATAATTGTTGAAGCAGTAACACCTTCAAACACTCCCGCTCCCAAATCGACTATCTTTAGAATTTTGCAGTTATCTAATATAAATTTTCTTATAACGTCATAAGTAGTTGTTCTTAAAATATTATTCGGGATGATAAAACCAAATAAACCATTATTTCTAAGCAATCTAATTGCCTTAACCAAAAACAGAGCATATAAGTTTACTTTTCCAGATTGTCTAGCATGGCTTTTTGATATTGATTCTGCGGGGTTTAGATAGGTTTTTGTTACGTAATCCTTAAATAAACTTTGAAATTCTACATCTCTTGTAAAGACATATGGCGGATTCCCTATGATTATATCAAAAGTTCCTTCTTTAAAATCATCATTCCATTTAAAAGCAAACTTGTCTATATTCTCATCATCTACAAGGGAATTCCCGTGTTTAATATGTAAATCAACTTCTTCAGGCAGTTTCCTATTTTTTTCTGATGCTTTAAGAAGCAAGTTCAATTTTGTTATCTCAACTGCTTTATTATCTAAGTCTACTCCAAACAAGTTCTTTTTTAAAATTTCAGTTTTTATTGAATAAGCTCCTTGACTATCAAGTTTGCGTTGATTAATATCTTCTTTTAGAGACAAGGCAGGATATAAATAATCAAACGCTTTAATCAAAAATGAGCCTGAACCTGAAGCAGGGTCTAAAACTTTTATTTCTGAAGGTTTTGCTTTTTTGTTTATTAATAATTCTACAAGGGTATTCTTTACAATATAATCTACAACATAAGTAGGGGTATAGTAAATTCCTTGTTCTTTTTTATGTGCCTGTCCATCTTTCAATCTAGATTTCCCAGATTTTGTTTGTTGTAATAGCTTTCCTAAATATTGCTCATACACTTGTCCTAAAACATCAGCATCAATCCAGTCAAAGTTATAGACATAAGATTTATCTTTTGATTCATAAAGATAACCAATTAATTTCTTTATAATCAAACCATCTACTTTAATTATATCACAATCATTATCAACACCAACTGCAAATAAACCACTATTGTAAACTTGATTATATCTTTCAAACATCTCTTTTAATTTTGGATATGCCTTATTATCTTGCATGTGAGTTATTTCTTCTAAAAATAAATTATCTGGATTCATACTTACATCTTCGCATCTTCTGATAAATATTAATCTATCAATTATTCTTTGAACAATCTCTTCTCTATCATTCAATTCGTATTTGCTAGGGTATGTTTTTTCTATATCATCTACAATGAGCTTTCTAATATGAACTAAATCATTGAGAAGAACTCCATTAATAGATACTCTTTTCTTTAATCTTCCCTCATTCTCAGCTTCTTTTAAAATATTATTTTCTTTAAAACTCTCTTTTGATAAAAGAAGCAGATTTTGTAAATTTGTTATATAATCGTCTGGTTTTTTAAAGACTCTAAAAATTTGAGTTGTTGCATTTTCCTGTTCTACACAGAAAATCTTTAATTCTTCAAAATTGGTAGAAATAGCAAATGGAATTCTTTTGGATAAGGCATAAGAAATTACTTGCTTATCTGCCTCCTTTTCAAGAGGAATACCCACTTTTTTTACTTCTAAAAAGAATACCCTCTTGTCACCCACATAAAATACATAATCTGCTCTTCCACTCTTTTTTCCACGATAGGCTCTTTCTTGCTTAATAAAATCGTTACTATCCCATCCAAGTGCTTTAAAGAGTGGTTCAACAAGCTTGGTTTCTGTATTTGATTCTCCTTCTTTAGTATGTTTCTGATAGTTTATCTTAAAATCGCTTACAATCTTTTGAATTTCTTCTTTTATCTTTTCAATATCCATCCCAAAGTCAACATATTAGCATATAAAAATCTTGTTTTTAATAAAAAGTCTAGTCATGTGACAGCATTATTCACGTCCCGATTTTGCGGCATTTTCTGTTAAAGATAGATTTATAAACCCTATCCAATAACAATCATCAAGAAGAAAGACACGGGAAAGCGGGGAATTACAATTATCTGCTTTCTGGTTTAATATTACGATAAGATGATGAGAAGATCTAAATTCAATGATGAAAAAGAATCCAGCGACAGCTCTGGATACGCTGAACCTGAAGTTGAGCCTACAAAAAGAGTTGTTGTAGTTCCGGGAGAGACAATAGTTTCAGGAGAGGACTATCTTCCTGGAGAGGGAACAAGAAGAAACAGGGAAAATGTCGTTGCAAACAAATTCGGCTTGGCGGAAGTTGCAGGCAGAGTGGTAAAAGTAATTCCTTTATTTGGAGCGTTCGTTCCAAGAAGAGGCAATGTTGTCATAGGAAGAGTTTCAGACATTACTTTTCGCGGCTGGAATGTAGATATTGATTCTGCTTCATCAGGATTTTTGCCCATTGAAGAATCTCCAAGATTCATAGCAAAAGAGGAAATGGATCAGTTTTTGGCAATAGGCGATGTTGTGGCTGCAAAAATATGGAGCGCAAATACAAGGGGAATTGATTTGACATTAAAGGGAAAAGGGTTAGGAAGGCTTGAGGGTGGTTTTATATTTCGTGTTATTCCATCAAGAGTCCCAAGGATAATCGGAAAAGAGGGGAGTATGGTTAATTTAATAAAAGAAAAAACTGGCTGCAATGTTACAATAGGACAAAATGGCTGGATATGGGTGAAAGGAAATTCAATGGACGCAGAGATAAGAGCAAGAAAATCAATAGAATATATTGCAGAGCAGGTTTTCATCTCAGGTTTAACAGAACACATGGAGGAATGGTTCGAAAAGAACAAATAAGATGATAAATACAAGCAATAATCACGAGCATATTAAAAATGAATTTAATATAACTGATGAATTAATAATCAATAATAAAATGAATGAAGTTGTAAGAGATAATGATTTGAAAGGAGTAAGTGTTAAAATATAAACATGGCAAAATCAACAGAATTCAAAAGAGCAGACGGAAGAAAACTTCACGAACTCAGGCCGATAAAAGCCAAAGTCGGAGTTGTTCCAAATGCAGACGGAAGCGCTATGTTTGCTTTTGGAAATACAGTTGCGATTGCAGCAGTTTATGGCCCAAGACAGCTGCATCCACAGCACATGCAGGACCCAAGAAAAGCTGTTTTAAGATGCAATTATGATTTGTTAAGTTTCTCAGTTTCAGACAGGAAAAAACCAGGGCCAAACAGAAGAAGTCAGGAAATCTCAAAAGTCACGGAATGGGCATTATCCCCAGTTGTTGATTTAGCAAGTTTCCCTGGAACAGTTATAGATGTCCAGATTTATATTTTGCAGGCAGATGCAGGAACAAGAACAGCAGGAATAAATGCTGCTTCAATGGCTCTTGCTCATGCAGGCGTTCCAATGAGAGATTTGATCTGCTCTGTTGCAGCAGGAAAGCAGGATAAGACAATAGTTGTTGATTTGACAAAAGAAGAGGAAGATTTTGAAGAGGGAGAAGGCGCAACAGATTTCGCAATAGCAAAAGTTGCAAACTCAGACGAGTTCACATTGCTGCAATTAGACGGAAAAATACCTCCTGAAACAGTCA